>Ga0265297_10001199_pt1 | contig 62957 bp, 78 predicted proteins | sample Munlanlwell13791_FD_192502 | JGI IMG/M metagenome (GOLD analysis project Ga0265297, IMG submission 192502) | Leachate microbial communities from a municipal landfill in Southern Ontario, Canada - Leachate well 137-91 | ecosystem: Engineered > Solid waste > Landfill > Unclassified | place... | reverse complement strand
ACAGCGGGACGGCCACGGCGGGGGACAGAGGGACGGCCACGGCGGGGGACAGAGGGACGGCCACGGCGGGGTACAGCGGGACGGCCACGGCGGGGGACAGAGGGACGGCCACGGCGGGGTACAGAGGGATTCTTTCGATGAGGTGGTGGGATGGCAAACGATACCGTGTCGCTATTTTCTATGTAGGTGAGGACGGCATAGAGGCCAATGTTCCATACAGGTGTGTAGATGGAAAAGCGGTTAGGAATTAACGCAATGGAAAACAGATTTCACAGGTTGCCCGACGGGGCATCTACCGACGATGACGACCTGTACGTAAGTAAGTGGCGCGAGACGTTTGCGGCGATAGAGGAAGCGACCGGGTGGCAGTGTTACGGATTTGACCCCGGGTGCTCTCTTTCCACGGGGGAACACTCTACTGTATCGCTCCGACTTCACGAATGCCAGAAGCTCAACGACATTTGCAAAGAGTTGCTTGAACTCCGAAGGGCGAAGTGAGGAAGACATGTCAAACCCGATACGTGTAACAGCTCGTGTTGTCCACATGGGGGAGTACGCCTCCCGTCCTATCGACGGCTCGGGATTCCGCCCGTTCAAGATTCCAGCAACGGGGTACATGTTCGAGACGCAACGCCCCGGGCAGATGCCCATCTATATCAGCATGTCCGACTTGGATAAACTGTTTGTGAACCCGGACATGGACAATGGCCTTCCCGTCGAAATCGACTCTTGGCGAACTGAGGAGTAGGACCCACCGTGAAAGACGATTCCAAGCAGCTCGAAACTATCGAGATGATCCGCCGTCTTCGCCGTCTCGAAAAGAGGCACCGGGCGAAAGAGGCGAAGGTCTTGAGGTCCAAGATAGTAGAGGCCAACATCCCTTTGGTGTGGTTTTTTATCAACAGAATGTTGAAGACTCACAGGCTCTCCATGGGGCTTGAACCCAACGACCTCTTGAGTCACGGCGTTCTAGCCCTGTATCATTCCGTTGATAAATTCGACACGGAACGAGGCGTTAGGTTCTCTACCTACGCCCGGAACTGGATAGTCCAATATCTGTGGAATGCCGCAAAATCAACGGCTGTCGTGAGGGCACCGTCTAAGAGGTGGTTTGACAGGACCCTTGTCAGACTGGACGCCCCTGCCAATGTAGACAATGGAAGTGTGCATGGCCGTTTGCCCGAAGAGCACGAATTCTTTGCAGACGACTCAGACGGGCCGGAAGAAATCGCAGCCGAGAAAGAGAAGGTCGCGACGGCTGAGAAGGTGGTTCAGCGGACCCTTTCCAGGTTGGGCGATAGGTTCTCGCAGGTTGTCAGAATGAAAATCGACAACTCGGAGATGGGCTCGGTTGAGGTAGCCAAGCGCCTCGGAGTCTCGAAACAGCGGGTCAACCAAATCGAAACGCGGTTCATGGAGGAAATCGGGAAGACCGCGCGAAGGATGGCGGTCTAGGACATGGAAGGACATCTGACATATCTCGCCGTGCCCTACACGTCGAGACACCCCGAAGTAGAGGAGGCCCGGTACAGAGCTGTGAGCGCCGTTGCAGCGGCCATCATGGGGACGGGGGAGTTCGTGTTCTCGCCGATCACCCAAGGCCACGTTCTCGCCAAGTTCGGGGGCTTGCCTACCGACTGGGAGTTTTGGGCGGCATACAGCCGGGCGATGTTGAGCCGGTGTCAACTGCTGGCGGTCTTGATGCTGGACGGCTGGAAAGAGAGCGTCGGGGTTCAGGCTGAAATCGGGATAGCCGTAGAACTCGGAATCCCGATAGAGTACGTCCAGCCTCCCGAGTTCAAGGTGATAGACGAGAGGTTACACTAAGAAAACACCCCCCAAACAGGGCCAGAAAAAAAGCGACAAGGGGTGGTAAAATAGTGTCGATTTTCGTTGACACCTATTCCCACGGTGTTATTATTAAGGGGTGATGACGGGAACAAATAACACGGAGGGACGGAAAATGGAAACCGCGAAAGACTTCTGGGCCGATGCTGAAATCATCTCCACATACACCCGGGCGCAGGCCATCGAAGACGGCTTCATGGTCGACGTTTCCGACACGGCGCGCGAGGCTGGAATCACAGTTCCGGTGACTCTCACGAACGAAGTTTATGAGGACTGCGTTCACTGGACGGACGAAGACAGCAAGCGCCAGACCTACCAGGACGAGAGCGGGCGGCTTTGGGATGTCGTCTCCATGCTGGCCTTCCGCATGAGGATTTCAAAGGCCCGGAACGAGAAGACGGATACCCTCTACTACAAGATGATTCGCGTTCCTCGTGGCGGTCGCGGTCGCCGTCCGAGGGAGGTCATCTTGAAGGCGGTCATCGGAGGCGGAGACAACGGGGAGCCGGTTATCACGGTCATGCAGAAAGATCAGGATTAAAGCCGAAACGGGGCTTCGGCCCTGTCGTGTCGGGTGGTCCCCGGCACCTGATGAGGCAACCACAAAGGAGAAGCACGGTGAAGATTTACAACAACAACCCCGACTACGGCGACGAAGGGCCGTTCGAGTTTGATGGCGACAATTTCGAAACGGCTTGTGAGGCTTTCGCGGATGAGATGAAGGGTAAACTCCACAATGAAGCTGTTGAGGATTGGGCGATGATGATAGAAATGGATGAGGACGCAGACGATTGCCTCACTCAAGATGAGTGGCTGGCGGAAAGAGTCGCCGAACTGCGTGAGGAGTTTATCGAAGGTTTGGTACGTGAAGGCGAACAGGAAACATATACATCAACTGTTGACAAAATAATCAGGGAAGAAAGAGACAAAGCACGCCGGGAGATTTGCGAGACTCGCTCGAACGTGAGCACCCCCGCTCAATATGCCGCCGAACGCGGATGGTCCTATCTGTACGAAACAAAGGAGTCAGAATGAAACGAACCACATGCCCACGTTGCAACGCCCCGTTCAAGCTCCGGTCTTGCGGGAATCAGAACGGCGAGAAGTTCAAGGTCACGAGGCGGAACCGCTTCAAGCTCCCCCGGTCGAGGTCCAGGACCGTTGAGGGAAGCAAATACCAGATGGTCCTTTCCTGCGGGTGCAATGCAGGCCCGGGGAAGGTGGTCTTGACTACCATCCTGGCCAGGTCCAAGGCGGAAGCTATGCACCGGCTCAACAGATGGAGCGCAAGAAAAATCCCCACGGCCTAGAAAGAACCGTGGTAGGATGGAGTCCAATTAGAAAGGGGACTCACGAAAGAACATGAGCGGAGAAGAAAAACCAAAACGCCGGGGCGGATGTCAGACGGTAGAGGCCAAGAGGAAGGCCGGGGATGCGATGCGGAATCACCGCAAGATACGACAATCCGCCCCGGAGTTGTGCCAGGTCTGCGGAGTCAAGATACCGATTGACCACGTACTAGTTGACGGGGTTCGAACGTGGATGTGCTCGCGGTGCTTCAACATGGACAGCCCGCTATACCTGTCGGAAGAATTGGAAAGGCACACATACGCCGGGGTCAGCAACCTCGGTTGCGTGAGAGGGGGGTGAAGAAAATGGAAAGGTCGATTGGCTTGCTCATTCTGTCTATCGGTGTTCTGCTTGCCCTCGGATGCTCCGATAGCGGCTCTGGGTTCAACCCCGGGGATAACGACGCGGGGGTTCCCGATGGAGACACAGACAGCGATAGCGATAGTGATAGTTCTACTGATTCTGATAGTGGTGGAGACACTGAGTCAGATACCGATACGGAAACCGAGGATACAGATTCGGACAGTGAAACCGAATCGGCTTCGGAGACTGGCGAGGATACTGACACGGAATCAGATAGCGACTCATCTACGGAATCTGACACAGAGACGGAAACGGAAGTAGACACGGACACCGGCCCGGCTCCGCCATGTTCCGGCCCGGGGGTGTATCTCGGAGACTGGGCGCCGACAGAAGGCAGGTGTTGGGAGAAAGTCCCGCCGAACACGTATCAGACCTATTCCGAGGCGGTGGCGCGGTGCGAGGCCCTTGTTCTCGACGGTCACGACGATTGGCGTCTCCCGAACATCAACGAACTGAGATACCTGATAGAGGGGTGTCCGACGGCCGGTTGCAGTCTTTACGACCCGTCGTGTCTTTACGAGTGGTGCACGGATACATGCGTTACGTGCCCTCTGTTGGCCGGACCGGCTCCCGGGGGGTGCTACTGGCGGGACGGGTTGGGAGGAGAGTGTAGTTCCTCTTGGTCCTCATCTCTGAGGCTTGGCGAGCCTGGTACAGCACACTGGACGGTAGGCTTCAAGTCAGCAGTTACAAACGCTAGCAACTCCATATCACTAAGCCGTTGCGTCCGCCCCGTTGCGCTGTGAGCACTTCCGGCCGAAGCACTGAGAAGCGCCGCCGCATATTCCAGATGCGGATAACAGAGAAGGAACGAAACGAGTTGAAGATAGCAGCGGCTTTCAACGATGCTTCCGTATCCGAGTACCTGTGGGGGCTACACGAGGCGCGGTCCAGGGGCGAGATAATGCCAGGAGGGGCGCTTATCATCCGAGCTGCTTTAGAGCTTGCGGACGCTGCGAATCAAGCGGCGGAAGACTTGGCGAGGGCGGGCTATCCGCGTCCTTCGTTGAGGCAATCGGTGTTGAATTTGCGGTCAACAATTGAGGCGCAAGGGCGGCCTATCCGGGTTAGGCGCAAAAACCTTCAATGAAATCAACCCCTTTCTGACCCATAAAAAAAAGAGCTAATCCGTGTCGATTTTTGTTGACGCCGCGAATACGGGTGTTATTATATAGGTATGAACACGGCAACAAACACGGATGGAATGAAGATGCACGTTTTCGAGAAGGCCGGGTTGGGCAAGGCCCCGTTCCGTTTTGTCGGCTATGAGCACCGCACATTTACGGCGTGTCAGGGCGCTCCAGTGCAGGTCGGCGGTTCGTGCGACTACTGTGGGCAGGGTCTCAGCAATTTCTATTTTGTTATGTCCGCCGACGGCAAGCGTTTTCATGTCGGTCCCGACTGCATCGGAAAAACAGGGGATGAAGGTCTGAAGAAAGTCGTCAAAGAGCAGGAGCGCAAGGCACGTCGTATCAAGTCCGACAACGACGCAATGCGGGTGCGCGGAACGCTGGCCGGCCTGCTCTGCAATGAGACGATTGTCGAGACGTTGCGAAATATCTTTTCCCCCAACGCAAACGAGTGGCACAAGGACACGGCCTACCAGTGGGCGCGCTGGATGTTCGCGAACGCCAGGACCTCGGGTCAGAAGAAAACCATAAAGACAATCCGCGCGATGGTCGCGGAGCCGCGAGGAGAATGAAGATGACGTTCGAGCAGATCAACGACAGCACCGGGTTCGCCAATGGTGAGATGTTCACGTTCGAGGACGAGGTGCGCGAGTATTTCACGGTTGCGAACATGGAGTCGATGTTCGGGTGTGTCGAGTGTACCGATGGGGGCATGAGGGAGATGGCGGACCAGGTCATCAGGTTCCGGTGGCACTGCGAGTTCAAGCGCAACTAGGCAAACCCCCGGGCATTTACCCGGCAACATGGAGGAAAGTAAAATGAAAACGAAGACAAAAAAGGGAATCACACCGGCCGAATACACAAATCTACCCTTCCTAACCGTCGAAGAAACAGCGGCTCTGTTGCGGGTCCAAAGATGGGCCATCTATCGGGCGGTCACCGAAGGCAGGCTCAAGGCACTTCGAGGCGTTGGCTCGAAAAAAATCCTCATTTCGAGAGACGCGATCGAAGCCTTTTTACAAGGATACGACCTGTCAGACATCAGGCGTGTCTGCGACCAGGAAGTGAAGCCGCCAAGCCTGAACAGGATGAAGGGCGAAGCGGTTCACAAGGGTTCGGAGGATGTCTCCAAATGAACGAAATCATTGAACAGCGTCGCGGAGAAAACATCTTGATAAGGCGGTCGGGACACGTCAACACCTACAACGTGGTAGTGATTTCCGACTCGTCTTACGTCAAGATGACGTTCGGCCCCTTCACCCTGTCGGACGCCTCAACCCTCGCGGACCTCTTGACCAAGGCTCCGATAATCGAGGCGGTAAAATGAAGGCCATCGGCTACATCCGAGTCAGCACGGCGGGGCAGGTTGAGGACGGGGTGAGCCTGGACGCGCAACGGGCGAAGCTCGAAGCGTGGGCCGGTCTGAACGGATACGAGTTGACAGCCGTCTTTGAGGACGCTGGGATTTCAGGGAGCAAGGCCAGCAACCGCCCCGGCCTTCAGGGAGCTATAGAAGCGGCTTGTTCTGATAAGGCCGCTTTGGTGGTGTACAGTCTATCTCGGTTGGCGAGGTCCACCCGGGACGCCTTGTCAATCTCTGAGAAACTGGACAAGGCCGGGGCGGACCTCGTGTCACTCTCGGAGAAAATCGACACGACCAGCGCAGCGGGCAAGATGGTCTTCCGGATGATGGCGGTCCTTGCGGAGTTCGAGCGGGACCAAATCTCGGAGCGCACGTCAACGGCCATGCAACATATGAGACGTCAAAAGCTCTACACGGGGGGCAGGGTGCGCTACGGGTACCGGCCCGGGGAAGGTGGGCACCTGGAACCGGACGACGAAGAGCAGGCCACACTGAGGCGTATACGCGCTCTCACGGACGAAGGCGCGGGGCTTCACGAGACGGCTCGGGTTCTGACTTCCGAAGGCAGGCTTTCTCGGGTGGGCAAACCGTTTCAAGCGACACAGATAAAGCAGATGCTTTCGGCCAACCCCACAACCTAACGGTTGCCCTCCGACCTCGCACGCTGTAACATGTCTCCCGGTGGCGACAACCGGAGACATGCGTTCAATGACGGACCCTTTGCAGCAATTCTCAGACGAACAGCTCTTCGCGCAAGCCCTTGTCCGGATGCAAACCGAGGCGCAACAAAGCCTTTCGAAGTTCTATTCGATGGTCATGAAAGAGGAGAACACGAAGGAACCTCTTACCCCATCGCCTCATCAAGAGTTGATATTCGACTTCATCGAAGCGCATCCGTGGTGTGTCGTTAGAATCCCGGTGTCCACTTCCAAGACGTTCATGATGGCGGCCCTTGCGCTTTGGCTTATGGGAAACGAGCCTAGCGAACGGTGGGCCGTGGTATCGGGTAGTCAGGCGCAAGCGAAGAAAATCATCAAGATGTGTTCCGACTACATAACGCAGCCGGAGCTTTCGGAAGACCTCGCCCTTGTGTTTCCAAAGATGGGGAAATCCACCAATCCAAACGACCCGTGGTCGCAGAATCAAATCACAATCGAGCGACCGGCGGGAATTCGAGACCCGTCCATGGTGGCTATTGGAATCGACGGCAAAATTGTAGGCTCTCGAATCTCGGGACTGTTGGCAGACGACTTGCTTGACTTTCAGAATACGAGAACGAAGGAATCTCGCGAGAAGGTGCTATCCAACTTCTACGGCGCGATAGTCCCTCGATTGGACCCCAAGGGAAGCCGGGCAATTGTTACCAATACCCCTTGGCATGAAGGTGATCTGACATTCCGTCTTGAAAAAGATTACGGCTGGCCAACGATAACCATGGATATTTACGGGTTTATTAGGCTATCCAATGTCAGCGCGGCATGGATGGCGCACGCGCTTGACGTCCATTTGAGGCCAAGTCAGACCAGAATTGGAGATGGGTTCGATTGGTACCGACTTCGGGCATACGACCCGGACCCGGAAGAGACTACCCCGCTTTGGTCCGCCCGATTCCCTTCGGAGAAGATTGCCGAGCTGCGGTTTGGGAAAGACGGCAAGGCGGCAACTCCGCCCTTTGAATTCGCTTGCACCTATCTTTGCAGCCCGCTTTCCGAGGACTCCGCCCGATGTCAGCGGGGATGGATTGAAAGCGCAAAGCTCCGAGGGATGGGGCGGCATTTCTTGACGGAATACCACGGGGAGAATCTTGTGGCCACGGGCGTTGACTTGGCGATGGGAAAGAAGTCTCACAACGACCAGACGGTTTTCTTCACGATAATGATTACCCCGCAAGGCGACCGTCAAATCATCGACATTCAATCCGGGAAGTTCAGCGGCCCGGCCATTGTGGACATTCTGATAGACAAGGCAGACAGGTACGGCGCCATGATAGCCGTTGAAGACAACGCGGCGCAGTCCTACATCAAAGAGTTCGCAGGGGAGAAGCGGAAGGACATCCGAATTCATGCTCACACGACAACCGGGGTGAACAAGTGGGCCATGGATTACGGTGTCGAGAGCATCTTCTCGGAGATACAAAACGGGGCTTGGATAATCCCGTGCGAGGCAGGGACGGCCCAAGTGCATCCTGAAACTCAGAGGTTCATCGACAATTGCCTTTACTACCAGCCTCCCCCCGCGCATACGGGAGATTGGCTTATGGCGGCATGGTTCGCACGGGAAGCCGTCCGAAAGAGGTTCGGCGGTTCGGCACCTCCGACGGTAGGGGCATCTCGTCAACTCGTCAAAGGCGGAGGATTTTAGGCCAATGTCAAACGACCCGACTATCAATTTCACCGCGCGAGAGTGGGCAATGTACAAGGCCGGTTCGGGGCAGGGGCACGGGGCGGCATTGAAGGCTGTATCCGTGCAACTGAAACAGGCGCTTCAATCCGGCAAGCCGTTTGATGAGTTGGCAGATTCGTTCAAAGAGTGGGCTCGCGACATGGAGTCACAAGCGGAGTTGCGGATTTCGACCTCGAATGAGAACGTCAAGCGGATAGGCCCGGCTCCCTCCAACTTGCGCACCCGGGTGCACAATGCGATAGTCGGGGCGATAGAAGGTTTCAAACAATAGGGGCTTTTGAATGGCCAGACATAAACTTTCGGATAGTATGGGGACGGCAATAGAGCTTCAATCGAGCCCGCTTCCCGCGCGGCTGTCCAAGCCGGAATTGACCAGGGTTGTAGCCACCGACATCAATGCAAGCGAGTCGGCTCGGCGATACAGATTTGGCCGGAACATCTCTCTTGACGGCATTGAAACCGCAGTTCGGCTTTCCGAGTACGGGGCGATGGAGCGGATAACCGACCTATCCAGGGAGACGATTGACACGGACCCACATCTTGCGGCGGTGCTGAACAAGCGGTTCGGTTCCGTCTCGTCTTTGCCTCATGAAATCAGACCGGCAACCGGACCGGGCATCGACAAGGACAAGGCGAAGTTTTACGCGCAATGCGTTCAAGAACAAATCTCCATGCTGGACGGTTTCAGGGATGTCCTACTCCGGCAGGCGTGGGCGTTGTTCGACGGGCGCGCGGCGCAGGAAATGGTGTGGCGCTTTGTGAACGGCGCTAGCAGTTCGAAGCACGGCCGGGTAACAATGATGCTTGATGAGATTGCCTGGATTCATCCGAGGCGCATCAACTTCGGACCCCGCCGGGAGCTTCGTGTAGTGCCGGAGAACACCGGCTATTCTGGCAACTTCGCCGCCTACGGTCTATCCCTTCACCCGGACGACATGAAGAAAGAGGGCAATTGGCGGAAGTTCATTCAGTGGACGCCAAGCCATTTCGGAGAGTACGGGGAGCGGGAAGGTCTGGCCCGCCGGTGTCTTTACTACAGTTTCTTCAAGAGGTATGCAGCTCGCGAGAGGATGATTCTGCTTGAACTCTTTGGCAAGCCGTGGCGGGTGTTGGAGGTTCCAAACGACTCGACGGCGAACCATGAAGACCTGATAGTGGGGGACGCAATCATAGACGGGCTTGGAGGGGCGTACAGCGCAAGACTTCCGAGGGGCACGAAACTCGACGTTGTGCAACCCGGGGAAGGCGCTTCGGAGACACATGCCGACGTCGTGAAGCACAGCGACGAGCAAATCAGCAAGCTCGTATTGGGGCAGATCGGGACCACGGACGGTGTACCGGCCGGGATGAATTCCCCTCAAGCAAACGTCATGCAAGGTGAACAACAGGTTATCTTGCAGTCCGACGCCTACGCCCTGTCCGAGATAATCGAGCGCGACCTAGTTGACGCCTTTATCGAGGTCAACTTCGGATGGAAAGAGCTTGCTCATTCCCCTACGTTCCGACTTCGATTCGACCTCCCCACGGACAGGAAGCGAGAGGTTGAGCGGGTGGATGCGGCCTTGAAGGCTGGCATCCCGGTATCGTTGGCGGAAGCATACGAGGTGTCAGGGTTCAGAGTTCCGAGTGAAGACGAGGCGGTTTTGAGAATAGACCAGCCTCCTACCCCTCCGACGTCTCCGGTTGCCCCGGCTCCGAGGCCGGTTGTTGTGTACCCTACGAACACCTCCCCGCCCGCTGGCGAGCAACTTCCCGCCCCCGCTGTCTCGGCACAAGGCCCGGGAGGGAAGCCGCCCACGGCCACGGTAGGAAGCCAGGCGGTAGAGAAGTTCATTACCGTCAACGAAGCCAGGGAAGCACAGGGGCTCGGACCCCTGAAAGACATCGACGGAAAAGACGACCCAGACGGCAACCTGACTATCACGGAGTTCGAGAAGCGCAAGACGCCCAAGCCGGACCCGGTTGTTCCGCCTCCCCTTCCAATCGGTGACGAGCCTGTAGAGGAAGACGAAGAGGACGAACCCGAAGAGGACGAAGAGACACCAGACGGGTTTGAGGTTGAAGACGAAGAGGTAATGGCGACCCTGCTTCGGGTTGCGTCTTCTCATGTTGCGGCCTTCTCTCATGACGACCACGTATGCCTTGCGGTTGAATCCCCTCTCGAATGGGAGGATTCGCCGTTCGGCTCGCCCGAAGACATCATGAAGAAAGGCGAGAAGCAACTTTGGCGAGCGTCCGAAAAGTGGGCTCGTCAATTTGCGGAAGCCACGAAGGATAAGGACAGGCCGCTTGAAGTCTACAACGCTTTGAATAGAGCACAGGAAAAGCTAGACCTGTACCTGTACGCAAGGCCGTTGGAGCGGTCCATGATTCAGAGTGCGGCGCTTGGTGTTCTCGACGTCGCCAAGGACACGGGTTTCATCGATGACACCGGCAAGCCCACGAAGGCCAAGGCCCAAGGGTCTACAATCTTGGCGGGCGCGGTGTTTGCGGATACAGCGTTCGAGACGGCGATGAAGTGGTTTAAGACCTTGAAACTGCTTCCCCGTGCTGAATTCGAAAAGCTGTCCTCGGATGCAAAGAGGCAGACCTTCACGGTTGCCGGTATCCAATCGCAGCAGATGCTAGCCGTCGCGCAAGACGAACTTGCAAAGCAGATTGCAATCGGCGCGGCGATGGACAAGTTCTCAACGGCCTTGATGGACCGATTCAAGACCGCCGGAATGGTGCCCTCGGATTTGACCGGGAGCGGGGCGTTGTCCGCAAGTCACATCGAAACGGTGTATCGGACCAATGCCGCGAACACCTACGGGGTAGGCAGGAAGACCATGCAAACGCAACCGGCGGTTGTGCGGGCCTTCCCGGTTTGGGAGTTCTCTCCCGTTGGAGACAACCGTTCGAGGCCTACTCATTCGGCAACCAAGGGCAGGATGCTTCTCGCGACGGACCCGTTCTGGAAAACCGCATATCCCCCCTACGGATTCAATTGCCGTTGCAGGGTTATCACGCGAGGCCCGGAATATCTGAATCAGGTTATCTCGGGCTCGTCTATCACGGGACTTCCTGACCCCGGGTTTACATCTGGATTGGTCTAGCCTCTTTCCCCTAGTTGCCTCGAAATCTCGAAATGTGCGAACAATGCAATTGCATGATGGTCGCACAACACGAAAAGGAGGCTGACCAATGCCAATCAGGAGACGAGTAAACAAGGCGGTAACTGATATTGCTACCCTGCAAGCGGCCGTTACCGCGATGGGGACCGTGTATCAGTTCAAAGGAGCAATCACCACGGCGGCCGGTTTCCCGACTGCGGCGCTTGTTCAGACCGGGTGGACGTATCATGTTACCACGGCGGTCACGGACAACAACCCGGCCAAGACGAACACCGGGCAGAGCTTCGCGGCGAATCATGAGATCGCCTGGAACGGGACGAACTGGACCGACCTCGGACCGGCGTTCACTGCCGAAGAGGCCTCGGCTACCATCAACATGAAGACGGCGGGGGCTAACCCTCTCACGGCTCCGGGCGCGGCGGCACAGCAGTTCAGCCCGACCGAGGCGGTCTTCGTTGTTACGGCGGCGAACGCGCTCAACGGCGACATCGCTCTCACCATCGGGACGACCGCCGGCGGGACGCAGATCCTTGCGATTACCACGCTGACAGGTCTTGCCACCGTGGGGCAGAAGTTCGTCGTTCCGCTGGCAGGTCTGATTCCGGCCATCGCTGGCGCGAGTGCCCTTGACATCACGGTCACGACTGCCGACACCGGCACGTCTGGAACCATGTCCGCGTACCTTCGCGGTCGCGTGAGCTAAGGAGAGTGTGAGATAACCATAAGACTCAGCAACACAGTAAACTTCACGCCAGCCCAAGCGGCGTTCATCAACCAGGATGTCAAGTCGACGGCCTCCCCGACGTTCGCGGCTCTGACCACCAATGGCGCGGGCGGGTCCGTCCTTCTGACTCCGGCAGCTCAGGCGGCCGGGGCGGGTACGGTTGGAGCGGCTATCACGGCGACGGCCGGGGCTGGCTCTGCGGCTTCCGGTGCGGTTGCCGGTGCCGCAGGTGGTGACCTTCCCCTTACCGCCGGAGCCGGTGGCGCGTCCGATGGAACTGATGCGGCTGGCAACGGCGGGGCCGCTACCCTAGCGTCCGGAGCCGGTGGAGCCGCTAACACGGCCATCGCCGGGGGAACCGGGGCGGCGACCAGGGTGCTTGGTGGTGCCGGTGGTGCTGGCTCTGCCGGAGCGGCTGGTGGTGACGGTGGTGACGTTTCCGTCAACGCCGGTGCCGGTGGTGCCGACGGTGGTGGTGGTGCTGGTACCGATGGCGACGTGTATATCGCGAGCGCGAACACGGCCCGCATATACATCGGAAACGCCACTGATAACCCGACGACAGAGTTCGAAGGCAACGGTCTTGTGTCGATGCCTTGCATCCTGGTTGACGGGGCGCTCGATTCGAACATCACCCCGGCGGCCCAAACCGCTGGAACTGGTACCGCTGGCGCGGACCTCGTCTTCACCTCTGGCGCCGGTGCGGCGGCGGCGGGTGGAACGGCTGGCGCCAACGGTGGCGCGCTCACTCTCGCTGCGGGCGTCGGCGGTGCTTCGGACGGCACGGACGCGGCTGGAACCGGTTCGGCGGCTACCCTCACGGCGGGTGCCGGTGGCGCGGCTCACACGGCCGTCGTCGGCGGTGTGGGAGCGAATGCGACCGTAGCGGCCGGAGCCGGTGGCGCGGGGTCGGCTGGCGCGGCTGGCGGAGCTGGCGGCAACGCAATCCTGAACGCTGGCGCGGGCGGTGTTACAGGTGGCGGCGGTGCCGGAGCAGACGGCATCGTTCAGGTTGGTTCCGAGAATACGCTTAGGGTTGACCTCGGAAATGCGACTGACAACCCAGACGTCTCCATCCTCGGGACTGGCGACCTCGTGAATCATCGGTTTGTCCAGGTGGTTATCACCGCGACGGGTGGTTCCGGTGGCGCGACGGCGGGAACGATTTCTGTCCAGGTCAATACGCTTGACGGCAACCCAGTTGCCCATGCCGTAGACCTCGAACTGAATTCGTCTCTCGCCCAGTATGCCGGGACCAATGCGGCGACTGGTACAGCGTTCTTCGGTGCGGCTTCCACGGGCACGCTGAACGCCGGTACGGGCACCCTGTACGCGCATGTCACGACGAATGCGGCCGGACTATACGAGGGCGCTCTTGCGGACGCTGCGGACGAGACGGCCTATTTCAGCGCGCAGACGGCAAGCGGTGGCGTTACCGCCCTGGCCAACGGGTGTGTTGTGGTAGGCGTGGTTCCCGACTCCGCTACTTGGGCTCCGTAATTCCTTCGACTCCCCCTCTGTAGTTGCCTGAAAAATCCGAACGGTGTTATCCGTTGAATAACGGAGGTGTCATACATGGCAACCAAAACCAAACCGCCCCGGGTGATATTGCACGCTATCCCCGATGTGAATCTGTCCCTTGAAGCCAATGTGGACGATGCTACCCCGCGATGGCAGCACGTCGCCAACGAAGGGCAGTATCTCGGATACAATCCGCCCTTTGCTTTCACGCGAGGGACGTTCGTAGAGTTGGTGAAAAACTTCCGTGCGAGTCCGCAGTACAAGGCCGGAAACGATGGCGTTGGAATCGCGGATGTAGTTGCATGGGATTTCGAGCACGCCTCGGAGCAATACGCGGGGGACGGTACTATTCCCGTGAGTGGAACTCCGGCGCAAGGGTGGGTCCGGGAATTGAAGGTTGAAGACGGCCCGGATGGAAAGGCTCAGTTGTGGGCGCTTTCCGTGTTTCTCCCCACGGCAAAAGAGTACATCAAGAACGGTCAATACAAGTGGAGTTCCGTTGCAGTCATTCGCAATGCAACCGACCCGGTTTCAGGGGAGAAGGTTGGAGCCGTCTTGACCTCGATTGCGTTGACGAATCAGCCGTTCATTCAGAACCTTACCCCACTTGCCGCGTCTCAGAACGCCAATGGATTCAAGGTCGGAAGGTGGTACGAAGCGGCCGGGAGCGCATTGGAGGCAATCGGTTGTTTCAAAGACCTGCTTGGACTTGGAGAGCTTGCGACCATCCCGGAAGTGCTGGCGCAACTCAACAAATTGAATCAATGGGTAGAGTCGGGAACAACGCCCATCGGGGTTGACGTTGCCGGTTTGTTTGCAGCGTTCAGACAGATTCTAAACCTCGGTGCTTTGACCACTGAAACCGAGGTACTTGACGCGATTGGCAAAATCGCTCAACGTGCAATTGAGGAACAGGCAGTCTCGGAAGGTGCTCCAATTGCCCAACCGGGAACGATGATGCCTGCAAATACTGCGGCCACAATGGCCGGTGCAAACGGAGGAGACGAGATGATTAAGACGCTGGCCAGCAAGTTCGGGGTGAAGGAAGTCGAGAAGGAAGTGTTGGAGGCGGCGGACGATGCCATCGAGCTTCGCGCCACGGTTTCCAAGACTCTCGCTTCCTCGGAGAAGACGAAGGACATCGTTTCGGGGATTGCCACTTTGAAGGCGACCTCGGACGAGCATTCGGCGCTTCTGAAGGCCCTTGGCGCTTCGGAGGCGGAGGACGCAATCTCTTGTGTCGCCGACCTCCAGAAGAAGGCGAAGGAGTTGGACGAGCTGAAGCCGAAGAGTGACGCGCTTGAGAAGCGCATCAAGGACATCGACCTGAAGCAGGCGGAGGCAGACGTCGACATGGTGATCGCGGCCAACGGTTTCAACGCGGCCCTGAAGGATGCCCTCATGCTCCAGAGGCAGGCGGACCCGAAGGCGTTTGCCGAGAAGTTCCCGGTGGACCCGGCCAAGATGAACCTCACGCGGCCCGTGACGGTTCAGGTTCCGGGCGCTCCCGTGACCCCGGCTGTTTCCGCTCCCGTCGACAAGGTTGACCTCTCGGGATACCCCGGGGTGAACATGACCGAGAAGGCGCTCAAGTATCTCGCTTCGAAGAATGCGGGATTTGAGAGCATGGACTGGGATGACAAGTGCGTCATGGCGCACAACCTGTTGAAGAACGTGGTGAAGTAACCGGAGAAGACCGGTGATTGATTTGGCTTGTTAGCCAATCACAGGAGGATACGATGACTGAACCGAGACGAATTGATCCTGTTTACCGGACCGGTTACAACGGCACGGGCGTTACCCTGGCGAAGGGGACTCTCGTCAATTGGAGCGCGGCTGGTATCGTGGACGAGGTGGTTGCGGCCACGGCTGCGACCGATGCCTACGCCGGGGTGTGCGCGAATGACATCCTGACCGGCGAGTACGGCGACATTCAGGTGCGAGGCATCTGCCCGACTCTGGTCGGCGCGGCTGGCATCACCCTTGGTGATCGCGCGATGTGGGCGGCTGGCGCATCGGTGGTGGCTTGCACGGCTGGCAACGCGATCCTCGGGATTGCGCATACTACGGCGGCTTCCGGTGGGTACACGGAACTCGAACTGACCGGCGGCGCTGGCGCCAAGATGCCGTAAGGCGAGGAGCACTGACATGGAAAACCTTTTGAAGTTTGATGCAATTCCGAGCCACGGCGGGCGCGTTGAGGGCATTCTCCCGAATGGCCAGCGCGTCACGTTGGCTCTCACCCCGGCGGACGTGCACGATTCGTCCGAGATGCCGAACTACCTGGCTGGGTACAAGCCGTTCCCGTTCAGGGCGGACGAGGCGAGCCCGGTCATTTTGGTGCCGAAGTCGAAGGACAAGTACCGGAACTTCGCGGCCAACGACGCCTTCCGGCTCGTCACGGTCGAGAACTCCGAGCAGGCTCCGCCTCCCCTGGTGGACCCGTCTTCGAGTCTCACCGAGTTCCGCACGGTCAACAAGTACCTCGGTGGGTTCGTGCCGAAGCAGATTGAGAGCGAGGCCGACAACTTCTCCCCGCTCATGCAGACGGCGAAGCGCATCAAGTGGGCGCTCATGCAGAACCGCGAGGCGGAGGTTTGGACCCTTCTCGGGACTAGTACCAACTGGGCGGCTACGCAGCGCACGGCGGCCGGTACGGCTTGGGACGCGGCCGGTGGCAATCCCATCCTGGACATCCAGACGGCTATCGAGAAGTCGTTGCAGCCCGTGACGGACATCTGGATGAACCAGCAGGTTGCGTTCGGCATGCTGCGAAACGACAACGTGCGGGACCACATGAGGCAGTTCTTCGGGGACTCCGATGTGAGGGCCATGGGGGCGCAGATTGCGTCGGCTCAGAAGCTGGCTGCTGACTTCGCGATTCCCGGCTTCCCGCCGATCCACGTGGTCGCGGGCAAGTACCTGAACGAGACGACTACCACCCACGACTACCATCTGGGAAAGGTTGCCGTTCTCACGACCCGTCCGACTGCGGTTCCGAAGGATGCGGAAGAGATCGCCTCTTCCTACACCTTCCGCAGGAACGACGGCGCGAACACCGGGTTCGTTGTCCGGCAGTTCTACGTCGATGGGCTCGGGCCGCTGGGCGGTGAGATGGTTGTGGTTTCCACCTCGGATGTGGCCGTCATCACGGCGAACACCGTTGGTGGAATCATCACCAACGCCCACAGCTAGTCTCTAGCCCTCGCCTTCCTTTCTTTCTTCAAATCTCACAGGACACAAAGTTCTTGCATGTTGCCCAATTCGAAGGTCCAATCTATATTGGAAACGAAACGGAGGTTTATCACATGGCAACGAAGAAGGAACTCATGCAGGCGGCTCACGACCTTGGAATCAGCGAGGTCGATGCTACGTGGTCCAAGAAAGACATCGAAGACGCGATTGCCTCGTATCAGATGGGAGACGACGAAGAGAAGGCCGTCTCGGTTGATGTGGGAATCATGAACGTCACTGTGACAGCGGGTGAAGACGGGGAGTTCGGGACGGAAGACGACCACGTTGAAATCAAGCCTGTCATCGAGCACATGGACAAGCCGGTTGAATTCGAGCCGCTTCCGGAGTTCGACGGGAGCAACGAATACCAGGAATCGAAGCCGCTTTCCGAGTTCGTGGATAGTCCCATAGTGGCGGCGGTTTCAGCGCCTCATCCCCTTCCCCCATTGGAGGAAGTCGCAAAGGTTCCCGCTCCGGTGTGGTCCAATGTCGAGAAGGTCGAGAACATCCGGCCGGTGAAGATGTTCGACCCGGGCCTCCACAAGTGCCTTTGCACCATGACCTACGAGGGCAAGGTTTACGAGGCAGGCCAAGAGATTCGGATGCCTGCGAAGGAAGCGGAAGTCCATATCAAGAATGGGGCTCTCGGTCCCGTCGATGTGAATCAGGCGAAGGCCATTCGGCAGTACACCTTGAAGCGAGGGGAGTACACCCTCGAATGCGACTTGACCCTTGACGGTGTTGTTCACCGTCTCGGGAACAAGGTGGAACTGACTGCCGAGCAAGCGGACTTGTACGAGCGAATCGGAGCCATCAAGGCCCCGGTCTGATTTTGGAGGTTGACCCATGGCGACCCCCGACTTTCTTGCCCTGACTGACTTGCGTTCCAAGGTTGGAAATCAGACGGTCATCGGATTGTTTGACGACGACAACGACGGGGCGATTGCTACAACGGACCTCGCCAATGCAAACGACATCATGGCGCAGGCTGAGAATGAGGCTTATAGCCGTCTTCTCAGAGCGTACAGCAAGGCCCAAATCATACAGCTTGCGAACAACGACCCGGGGTTAAAGGGACACATCGCTTGGATAGCGTTGGAGTTCGCCGCAGAGAGGCGGTCGGAGTTCCTTGCGCAAGACGGTACGGGTCAGTATTGGAAGCAGTACGAGCGAGCTATCAAGTATTGCGACATGATTTCAAAGGGACAGCAAAGGAGTGCAGGCGAGACGGTAGCCGGGACCACGGCTCAAATCGGAGGCGCTTTGCAGCCGGTGCTTACAACCGGAACTAGCCGGTTTGTATTCGCGCCAGACAACGACAACCCCGACGGGCACGGAGACTTCTAACAGATGGCCGGTGGAGCACAAGCCAACTTCGATATGTCCGAACTGTGCGAGGCCGTTCAGCGCATGGAGGAACGAGCGAGACAGGTCCCGATGGCGCTTGTCTCGGCTCCCTTCGTCACGGCGATTGATGACGAGATACAGAGTGAAGGGCGGGGAAGGTGGCCTGGTTTTGCCGAAGCGACGTTGAGAATGCACCCGCGCCGCAAGGGCGGGAAGCTCCTACAGGACACCGGGCGGCTGGCCAACATTCAAGTTGACGACATGACGGCGGTTGGCAAGGCGGTGATATTCTCCCCGGCTGAATACGCTTGGAAGCACGCAGACGGGTACAAGAGAATACCTCAGAGGGATTTCTTGGACATCGACATGGACGATACCCTTGAGAAGGCTTGCAACGCTGTCGTTCAAGAGATTGTGAGCGGCGGATGATTTCCCTACTTGTCAACACCTGTCGTGACCTAGCATCGGTGATACACCCATTGACGGGCACGCGGGCCACGGGGACGGCTACAATCAAAACGTCTACGGGTACAACGGCAACTGTAGATGTCGGCTCGTACTTGGTTCCGGTGGTCGATGGGGCATACCGAGATGACCTCGCATACAAGGTCAACGCAGGACCAAACGCGAACAAGTCTTGGACGATAACGGCGGCCGGGGTCAACGTCGGAATCGCGGCCAACTTGGGAGGGGCTAGATTCAATCTCCCGGCTGCGACCTCCCTGTATTTCGACCCGGCGATTACGAACATCGCAAGCTCGGTTACAACCGCAGTCATTTCAAACGGTGCGAATCCGACCAGTCTTGGAATTCAAGACATACAGATATTCGAACGGTTCGACCCGTCTCCCGAGAGTGTAGACCTTTCCCGGAGTTCAATCCGACGCTTCCCGTCCGCTATCCTGGCATGGGTGGGAAGCGAACCCGGGGACGGGTCGGCAGTCTCGCAGACGTCGCAGAGCACAAGGACCGGGCGCAATCGTGTTATCTATCACGAGATGTTCGACTTCTACTTGTTCACGAACGCCATGACATCGGACCACCTTCGGAGACAAGACGGCTTGCGTCTATTGGACGCGGCTACAATGCTGTTCACCTCCCGGCGGTCCTCAGACGGCGTTGGAATCAGCGCGCCTAGCGGGGTTCAGGTTCGCAGGCGGTGGCGTCACAACTTCGCAGACCACAAGGGAGTCCAACGGTACTACGCATACGGGCTAGAATTGGCGGCGATGACTACGTACAATAGGACCGATACGAGGTCCTATACTGACTTGGAATCGTTTGTGGTAGACGTCATCAAGCCGCAGATTCCGGCGCTCCCGAACCAAGGGGACTATACGGTGGTTGACGGGATGGACGTTGACAACACATAGACCGATGGCGGGGCGGGGCATGTTGCCTGTCCGAATGGAAAGCGTATAAGGTCGAATCAAGGCTAGAGGTGAATCGAATGAACAGAGACCCGGAGAAAATCGAATACAGGTATTTCACTTGCGTCGAGGGCAAGATTGTTCGAAGGCACGGCGCGAAGAATCAATACGTCGGGGCCAAGCTGGTACCGTCTGGCGACATTGCAGCTCGCAGTCTCGCGGGACCCACGGCGGAAGGTTCCTTCGTTTGGTTCTGGGATACCGCTCGGGTCACTCGAATCTCGCTTCAAGAAATCAACATGTACGGCCGGGAATACAACCGGGCGCTTGCCGAAGGCGCTTTGATAGAGCGAAGCAGGCGCGATTACGACGCCTATATAAAGAGTCTGTCGGTAGAACCGGCAGTTGCAGCCGATGACACGAAGGCCGATAAGAGGCGGTCCGGCAAGGAGAACGAGTCATGAGCATTCCTAGCGCGGTTGCGGCGTCTACCCTGACGCCTGGAATCTACATCACGGTAGACCTGCTTGCCGGTACTGCGAGCCCGGGAACGGGGACTCTTGCGGTTGCCGTACTCGCCACGAAGAGCGCAAGCGGCAACTTGACGGACAACACGGAAGTCCGGGCTATCGGCGGGGAGGCGGACGCTTCTGCCGCGTTCGGGCCGGGGACCATCGGGCACCTCTGTTGTAAGCAGATTTACAACAAATACGGGGAGGCTCAGATTGACGTTATCTCCCCGACGGCTGGCGCTACCGTGGCGACATTGGCTGTCACGGCGGCGGGCGCTCCGACTTCGGACAGCGTTGCCGACGTCTCGGTTGCCGGGCGCACTGGCGAGGTGGCTTGGTTGGTAGGGGAGTCCCCGACTGACTTCGCCGCGAAGCTCATCGACTGGATAACCGAGCGCACAAGCGACCTCCCCGTTTCGTCGGCGGCGGGCGCGGCTGGCGTTCTGAACATCAACTCCAAGGTCGCGGGCAACATCGGAAACGACGTCAAGGTCAAGATGAAGCTCCGGGCGCAGACCGGAACCGAGACGTTGACCGGGGCGGTTGTTCACACTCCGCTTGCCGGTGGTACCACGGACCCGGACATCACCACGGCGCTCACGTACTTGCAGGGCAAAGAGTATCACTACATCGTGCCTTGCCTGTCGAATACCGACGTCGCGAACGTGCTTGCTTCGAACAACTGTAAGAAGCTGTTCACGCACATCTACAACCTGAACACCGGGCGAGATGCCAAGCTCCAGCAGGGCATCGTCGGGTACACGGGTTCACTGGCGACCGCCCAGGCTTCGACACAGCATTCGAACAGCTTCAATAACGCGGAGTTCTTCCAGTGTATCCAGTGTCTCAACGGGCTCTCTCTTCCCGGTGAGTGGGCCGGTAGGGAGTGCGGTGGCAGGCTCGCGGCGGTCATCATCGACCCGGCTGCAAACCGCATCGGTGAGTACCTGGACGGCACGTATGGGGCGGCTGACAAGATCGCTGACAAGCCGACACAGGCGGAATCCGAGGCGTCTCTTGGAGACGGCGTTTCTTTGGTTTCGTACAACGCTCAGGACCAAGAGGTTCTTGTCAGGCCGATCACCACGCACAGCAAGGACTCTGCCGGTGGTTCTGACAAGCGGCTTCTCGACGTCCAGAACGTTGACGCGGCTTACATCGTCGCTCGCGACCTGCGGACCAATCTCCCGATTGAGTTTGCAAACGCCAAGATTCAGCCGGACGCGGAAGCCACCGACGACCCTCCCCCCGCCGGGGTGACGGAAGAGCGGGACATCAAGGCGTTCATCATTTCGCGGCTCCGGTTCTGGCAGAATCAGGGAGTCATCTACCGCGCGAGTCTCGACTATGCAATCTCGAATGGGACGTTGATTGTTCAGGTGAACAGCACGGACCCGACGCAGGTTGACATGGTGGTTCCGTTCGAAGTGATTCAGCCGTTGGCCAAGATGGGCTTGGTTGTTCAGCGCAAACCGAGCTGATAGGAGGAAGTAGTTATGCCATCTGAATTTTACCCGCAAGGCTACATCGCGATGGGCAGCGGCGATCTGCTTGACGTCTACGATATTTCGCTGGACCTCACGGACAACAGTAAGCAGGTCCACACGCTCCGAAAGCGCGGGGCTGGCATCGTCCAAGGAACCGAGGAAACCACCGTCACGTTCTCTTCCAAGATCGGTGAGAACGGCGAAGAGATGGATTACGTCGAGATGGTGAAGAAGAAGCAAATCAAGTCGCTTCGCCTCAAGATTCCGAATCGGACGATGACGATTGAGGGCAAGTACTCGGCAATCAAGATTGCCACGAGCATCGACGACGCCATCGATTTGCAGGCTACTTTCGTCGGGCACGTCGTAGACTAGTGACCCGGCGTTCGGGATAGACCTACGTGCAAGGGAGGTGACATCTTGACGGAGGACGCAAAGCCGGTTCACGTCGCTGAACAGCTTTACAAAAAGAGCTGGAAGGAATTGGAGGCGCTAGAGCATAACGAGCGCATCCTTTTCCCCGACGTGATTTCAAGACGCCGGTCGGACGGGAGCATTGAGAACATCGAAGTCATGTTCCAAGTTCCGAGGGAGCCCGACCATAGGAAGGCCAAGATAGAAGCCCGCAAGGTCGGCTTGAAAGAGGGCTTCGACTTGGACCGCGACAAGGATGTTTTCGAACAACTCGAAACGCTTTGCTTGCTGTCCATTTGCATTCGGAACCGCAAGGAACCTTACGAGCCTTGGGAGCCGGATGTCTTGAAGTTGGAGAAGCGATACGACTTGCAATCGCTTGCGAACGCATATGGGAAGATAGATGTTTACGCGGGCATGATAAACCCTCATCCGAGCGAGCTTTCTGAACAGGATTGCTGGGCCTTGGTTGCGGCTATCGTGAAAGCGAGGAACATGCTCCCTTTGCTCGTTTACGCGCCGGATTCGCAGAATACCTTTGCGCTTTTTATGGCGGACCAAGTTGTGACCTGTCCAGCGTACAAGTCTTACTTGGAGTCGCTAGAGGAGTCGATTCAGGGGTCATCCCCGGCGGTCGGCTCCGAGACGTTCTAAAGGGCGTGGAGGTCTCCGAGTTCGACGCGGTAAACGATGAGACTTTGAGGGCGTACTTTGAAGCTCGGACCCAAGGGATGAGGAGATAGGTAGAACGTGGCGAGCCGTACAGCAAACATCAAGGTCACTCTTTCCACTAGCGCCTTCACGGGGGAGATGAAGAAGACCGAGCGGCAAGTTGCGCAGTCCGGGAAGCGGATGGGGCAGAAGCTCGGGAAGGAGATGGACAACGGCTTCAAGAAAGGGCAGAAGGCCCTTGTCTCCATGGGGAAGTCCATGGGGAGGATGATAAAGCAGGTTGGTACTTTGGGGGCTGCGTTTGCCACGGGTGCGCTTGTCAGGGATTCGGTCGAGATACACAAAAAGTTTCAGGACATTTCTTTCTTGCTGTCTCGATTTCCAGACCAGGCGAAGTCATGGGAGCAAGTTCAGAACATGATAACCGGGGCGGCGAACCGTACTACCCGGACGACAATGGAGATGGCGGGGGCGTTTGAGCAGGTTTACAAGGATGTCGGCGATGCGAGTTATGCCGCCGAAAGCCTAGACATGATAGGCCGTGCGGCAACGGCTACCGGGGCTCCGGTTGAGCAGTTGGCCACTGTCGCCGGGATGATAAAAAGAAAGTGGGGCCTCACAGGTAAGGCGGCCGAAGAGGCGATGGCTCAATTTGTCGAAGGTTCCAATCGCGGCGGACTATCGTTGGATAGTCTCAGTTCTCGTCTTGACCTAGTTGCCGGTGAGGCCGCCGAAATGGGCATGGACATTTCGGAGTTGCTAGGGACCATTTCAAGACTTGATGATGTCATGGGCGAGATGGCTCCAAGGGGCATCAAGACGATGCTCATGTACATGAAGGAAGGAACCACACAGGCCAAGGAGTTGGAAAAGGCCGGTAGGTTCAAGTTCACTCCCGACATGGACGCTCTTGACAGAATCAGGATGATTATAGATTCACCGAAGGCGCAAAAGGTAGCCCTGAAAACGTTTACGGACACGTCCAGAACGGCCTTTGATGAGTTGAGAAAGCCGTTCACTGAGACATTGGAAGCCTCAAAGAAGGCGGGTGATACCGATAAGATTGCACATGAGAAAGCCATGGCGGCTTTCGACAAGATGGTAGGTAGCATTCGCAAAACAGAAATGACCGCTTCTGACTTGGACCGGATGTATAGCAAGCGGGTACAATCAGACCCCTCCGTGAAGTTGAGGATTGCCATCAATAAGGTACGGGACGCCTTCGCGCAACCGAAGATGATAGACGCCATCGGGAAGTTGGCGGACAAACTCCCGGGGCTTGCGAAGGCCGTTGCTGACTTGATTGGATTCATCGTCGACAACCCCCTTGGAGCGGCGGGGGTTGGAATGGGCCTGCGTGTTGGACTCCCGATGGCCATGCAAGGGGCAATGTTCCGGGGTTCGGGTGGAGGGTTTGGACAGTTCAGCGGGGCGGCTGCTAACGAAGCAGCGTTGAGAAACATGGGCGGTGGCGGCGGGGGTGGCCGTGGCGCGGGCGGTGGAGTTGGGGGCCTTGGGAATGCCGCAAGCAAGGCCACCTCCCCTGTTAAGAATTTGGGGATGGGAGCTGCCAATGCGGTCGGTCAATTCGCCGGAATAGCAGCGTTGGCGTATACGGCGGGCAAGGGGCTAGAGGCCCTGATAGACGCCGAAGCAGACGGTATCGACGAATGGCAGGCTATGGGGATGAGGCTTTCCGATCTCTATGCATCTGCGATTAGCGGCAACGCCACAATCGAAGATCAGGCTAAGGCACTAAAGGATGCTACCAGAGAAAGAGAGACCGCCGCAGGAAAGGATACCGACATAGGTGCAATCCCGGGTATGATACCGAAGGCGTTTGAAGCATTGGGGGCATGGGCCAGCGGAGACAAAACATTTAGGCAGGCTAACGATATGGCCTTTGGTTCCGATGCGTCGAGAGGTATTAAAAAGGCATCCGAGACGGAAACCAAGATTGCCGTCGCCATGGCCAAGAAAGAGGGGGCGGCGTTTGCAGATGCCGCACTTCGACGAGAAAAGGAACTTGCACAGGCGGGCGGAAACAAGTTTCTAGAGGCCGAAGCACTTAAGAATTTTGCTGACGCTGTGAAGGCCATTGCAGAAGGAAAGACCTATACCCCATCGGGCGGGACATTGGGTTCTGGAATGCTCGGCAAAGGTGGGGCTCGCGGCTCTCGTAAGAAACTAAAGAAGACTCCGGGGGCGGAACCCAAGGACGGTTAGGTAAACTATGCCAGTAGAAGACCCGACAAAGGTAAAGAACTTCCGCACGGTGGACCCGAACATAATCGACGTGTTCGCCTTGTATCCCGTTGCGTCATGGACGGCAGACGGGGGGACTGAAATTGCTTTCCCTATAACCGCCATTTCCGAGAGCGGCGGCAACCGTCTTGTCGCTCGTGAAAGACCCTACAGAGACGGGGCTAAGTTCGACGATACTGGAAGTTCCCCGGTCGAATGGACCATGACCGCCCTGTTTGAGAACACCATTTCGGAGTCGACTTCGGGGGAGCCGGACTTGAAGCAGATAAACGGCTCGCCACTTTACCCGAACGTCTTGAACGATTTAATAGAATCGTTTCGAGTTCACGAGACGGGGGACTTGGTTGTTCCTACCCGGGGCAAGGTGCGGGCGCGGTGTCAGAGTTACCAACGTTCCGAGGGTGCCGAAGAGAGGGACTGTGCGACCCTTCAATTGGTGTTCGTTGAGGACAACGAGGACAACGTTGACGCCCAGTCTTTCACCGCGCCGTCTGCTTCGGGAAGCGCCGGATACGTCGCAGATGAAACCGAGTTCTCAGAGCAGAGCGAGGGCATGTGGGATTTCTCAATGCAAGACCTGAACAACCTCGCAAGGGAGTTGCAGGGCTTGGCGAATGCTCCCGGTCAATACGCGCAAGACTTGGAGCAGCAAGCCAATACGGTCATGTCCAACGTCGACAAGGTGACAACGGCCTTTACGCAGGCCGGGGTCGACGGGCGGGATACGATGATGGGCGCAGAGTCGACAGTGGTTCAGAGACAACTACAGTCGATGAAGGAAATGGCCGGGAAGGCTAGGCAGGCGGCGAAGTCCGGGGCGGCTGCAATTATCACCAAGAAATACGACCGCCAACTGAACATCTTTCAGATAGCCACGATGGAAAGTCAGAACGCGCAGAAGTTGATTGAAATCAACCCGCAACTCGGGAACCTCTTGGCGATACCCAAGAACACCCCGGTTCGGATGTTCGGGTGAAACGACCTCTCGACAACATCCGAGTGGAGGCAGTCGGTATCGGGGAGCTTGCCGCTCCCTTTGCTTCGCTCGCGATAACCAACGACATCATGAGCCCTTCGGAAGCCGCTTTCGAATTGGGGAATGACGGGGCGTATTCTGAGATTCAAAAGCACATCGCCCACGGGACGCAATACAAGGTCTGGGTCAACGACCTATTGAGGCTCACGGGCCGGGTAGAAGCCTTGGACATCCCGATTGACGCAGCCGGGGGTTCGGTTGTCCGGTTCACTGTCAGGACGAAGTTGGCAGACGCCGCTTTCTCGTCCGCTCCCGAGGGCGTGAAGGTGAAGGACACTTCTATCAAAAAGTTCATTTTGGCGGTCTACAAGCCGCTCGGGTATACAGAGGCGGACTTTGTATTTGACCAGTACGTTTCTCGGGATTTGATAACAGGAAAAAGGACAGGCGGCAAAGGAAGCCCGGTGTCCGTAGACCTCGAACCTATTACGGTCAAAGATGCCAAGGTCCAACCCCCTGAAACCATCTACGACGCAGCGGATAGACACCTCCGAAGGCACGGCTTGATTCATTGGGATTCCCCGGACGGCAAGATAGTTGTGGGCGGAATCAACGATACCCAAGATGCTATTTACAAGCTGCTTTGCAATCGTGGGGCGAATCGGAATCTGAACAACGTCATGTCCCTGACTCGGGTCATGGATTGGTCTGACATCCCGTCAACTCTCGCGGTGTTCGGAGTTGGGGCAAGCCGGGGAACTTCAAGGGCGCGGGTTGGATACCAGACTACCGACGCAGACGTTACGGCGGCCGGATTCTATCGCCCGGTCAAGATAATAGCCGAAGGACTCCGGACTTCCGCTCTCGCCAAGAACGCGGCCCTTCGCGAACAATCTGCGAGGTCCAAGGACAAGGACTCTTGGCAGATAGAACTTGATCAATGGTCTTGGTGGGACGGGTCCACAAATACCCCGTGGGGTGTTGATTGCGTTGTCGAGATAGAAAGTGACATCGCCGGTGGGAACCTTGGGAAGTACTACGTCCATCGGGTAATGCTTAGTCGCACCCCGTCCGATGGGGACGTGACCAATATCACCGCCTTGAAGGCGGGGGTGTGGAGGTTGTAGACCATGGGCGGCTCTCAGATGCTTGCAGACCTCGTTATCCAGTTCGCCAAGGTGGTATCAAGCAGCCTTGCGACTCCGTCCACTGGAGGGGCGGCTAGGGCCGTTCAGTACGCAATCGCCGGGATAGGGGACACCGAAGGGCTAGAGGGCGGCGAAGGAATCCTCTTGACCGAAGACGACGTGGGGGAGCGGACAGAAGACGGGGACGTGTTCGGTCAAATCGGAATCATAGCCCGCCCGTTGCCGCCTACCACGTCGGGAGCATTGAGCGAACATGCCGAAGTCGTTTGTGTCAGGACTGCCGACGGGCTTGTTCCCGTGGCGACAAGAGACATTCGACTCAGGATGTTTGGGAACGCTCCAAACGAGGGTGCGGTTGCACTGGTAGGGTACGGTGGGAGTTACCATTCTATCGCCCCGGTCGATAATGACGACCTCACCAAAGGCGCAATCCACACTATCTATTGTCCCTATGACTTCAATTCGAGCGGAATTGCCCAGAAGGCGCATACGATAACGATAGACCCGACAAGCGGAAACGAGTCTATCTCTATTGTCCATGCGGAGGGCACGGCTATCACCATGTCCGCGAACAAGGAAATTCTGCTAAAGAATTCAACCGGCTCGTCTTACATCCTGCTAGACGACGGCGGGATAACGATGACCGGACAAATCAATCTTTCTGGAAGCGTGGTGATCGGCAATCCAACCGGACCAGCGGTCGCGTTGCAAGCCACCAACCCGCCGGTTTGCTCAACGCTATTTGTCAGCCCGTAATGCGCCATGACCAATTGCGCCTTTCCACCTCTTGTTATCCCGGCCTGGATGCCTCCTATTCCGCCGATACCTGGGCTCCCTATACCTCCTACCCTCCCAAGTCTCCCGGGGCTTCCTGGTATACCCACGTTGACGATACCGGCATGGTCGCCTCCTATTCCCCCTATCCCGGGGCTTCCGATTCCGCCTACTATCCCGACCCTTCCCGGGTTGCCAGGGATACCGACACTTACAATTCCGGCGTGGTCGCCGCCGATACCGCCGATTCCAGGGATTCCAATTCCCCCGTCTCTTCCGGGGCTATATTGCCCGTTGGACTAACAGAGTGTAGTATGTCACCAAGAGAGGTGAATCCGACATGGCGACGATTGCGATAACGCTACCCTCGACGTTGACCTTGCTCGGAGGGCCGTTGCCGTCTGTTGGAGCGCAGACCGCGCCGCCTGTCATTCTCGCCGACTTATACGACCCTTCGACCCGAGACTTCCGTTCGATGCTTTCTACGTTTGACCACATCGACGCGCAAGTTGTGATTGCCTTGACGACCTATCGAGGTTCAGGGGCGGCCGTGGAAGACACGGGACACCGGCTCTATGACATCAAGAAAATCAGAGAGTCTATAGAAACCGAGATAACCGCCGAAGTGAAGACGGCATTGAAGCGGCTCACAACCAATAAAGACATCACATTGCTCCCGACGACCTTTGAAACCGACGTCGGAAATCAACAAGTCGATTTCGTTGTAAGTTGGAAAAACAACCGGGCCGGGACCCTTGCGAGCGTCCGGCTTTTGATGGGGACTAGATGACCACTCCAAGCGAACGCAAGTTCATAACGTTCTCTCGCGGACAGGTGCGAGACATCATCTTGACTTCCTTCCGCAACTCTCTGCGGACGATGACGGACCCGGACACCGGGGCCACCTTCACCGAAGACAAAGTGACGCAAATCACGCAACCGGGCTCTCGGTTCTACATCGAAGCCGACTCGATTGACATTGTGACGCAGGCCAAGCAGGCCAGCGGGCTTTACCTCTCGGGACAGTTCCGGCCCAAGTGGGCCAACGGCGACATGCTTGAAAAGATGTGGGGCGAAGTCTGGCTTGGAGAAGACCCGCGCCTTCCTGCTACCGGCGGTAGTGGAACCGTATCCGCTGCGGCAACCCCCGGGGCTATCTTCCCGGGCTCCACAACTATCCCGTCGGCTACTGCGGCCATCGCTACCGACGCTAACGGCAAGTCGTATCAGGTGCTCTACACGGCCACAACCGGGGCAACTGGAATCGTCTCACTCACTCTCAAAGGCGTTGACACCGGGACCGTCACGAATCCGACCTATGGGGCTAAGCTCACGTGGTCCTCGAATCAACCCCTGTCGGCAGACCCGGAATGTACGGTCACTTCTAACCCGGGATTCTCGGGAGGCTTCGACGAAGAGACAGACGCCGAACTGGCAGACCGGATAGAGCAGAACATCCGGCACAGACCGGCATCGGGGAACAACGCTCACATGTCGGCTTGGGCTCGCGAGTCCAGCGTTGCCGTTGAACAGGGGTGGATTTACGCTTGCGCCTTGAACGCCGGGTCTGTTCTTGTGGCGGTCACTCAAAAGCGCAACGCCGATGCCGACCCGCCCGAAGGGCCAAACGTTAGGTGCAACCCATCCGAAGGGACCATGCTCTCGGTCACTCAATACCTCACGCCTCCCGGGTCTGCCGTGGTACCGGAGCGAGCGTATGTGGTCGTGACATCTCCAAACCCCGAACCGTCCGACCTGACAATGAGGCTTTCGATGGCCGTGGGGGCTCTCGCAGGGTGGGCAGATGTTGACCCGTGGCCTACGTACTCGACGACGTACCCGGAAGTCATCGTGTCGACGATTGTCTCCCCGACTGTTTTCAGGGTAGGCATGGACGCTGGGTCATTGCCCGGCGGAGTTGCTTCATTGACTGGAGACGATGCCCCGCAACTCATGCTTTGGAACGAGAGTCAGAGCCGGTTTATACAACTTGATGTGTTGACGGTGACTGATACCGGCGGAGACATCTTTACAATCGAACTCTCTGCGGCTCCCTCTGGATACACGATAGCCACGGGGGACCGCATATCCCCGTACACCGCACAGATGCTTTCAATTGCCGAAGCCTGTGAAGAGTACTTCGACGGCCTTGGACCGGGGGAAGTCATCGACTCTACGGACCCGAGATCGGCGCGGTCTTTGAGATTCCCAAGGGCCACGGAGCAATACCCGTCGAGAGCTGGCGAGGTGGTTCTGTCCCGAGTGGTTGACGCATTGAGTGGAGTTGCGGCGGACGCGAGCTTGCCGTATCAGAGCCTCAACAGTCCGAACCTTCCGGGGGATGTGATAGACGGCCCGAACATGGTGACGCTTGGGAATCTTAGCGTCTTCCCGTTGTAGGAGAATGAGATGAGCGGCTTTCCGACAAGGACAAATCGAAGTGCACTTGGACCGGCCTTGGAGAACATGCGAGAGGTCACGGACCCAAGACGCGAGATAGGCGCGGACACGTTCGAGCTTGCATGGTGGAACTTGATGGGACTCACGAGGACCGGGCCGCTTTCGATGCACCGTTGTACGGTGTCGGGCGGGGTGGTTACGGTTGCCTCTCAGTCTCTAGCATGGGACCCGGCGGGGGCGCTGTCCAACATTACGTTTACGTATGAAGCGGCCGGTCGATACTCCTTTGCTTTCGCTTCTACCTATCCAGACCAGCGGGCGGTTGCAGTAGCCACGGTCCTTCGGGGTGGTTTTGCCGCTTCCGCAAATCAGGCTCCCTATAGAGGGGACCACACCGGGCTTGACAACGCGGCAAGTCTCACAGATTCGGCTCAGGCTTGGACCGTTAACGCCTTGACAGGCAAGCGCCTGTTCAATCTCACGGACGGGAGCGTCACGACTATCACGAGCAATACGGCAGATACCGCCGTTGGAGTCTTGGCCGGTGGCGCTGATAACGATTGGGACAATGGAGACGAGTACGTGGTAGTTGACCCGAACGTCATCGGGTACGTTCAGATGATTTCCAACTACGCAGGCGAGGTGATTTTCATGAACGGGAGCGAGGTACTAACCGACCCGTCCGCGTTCATGCTCGTTCTGTATTGAGAGGTGTTCTGACATGGGCGGCATAGGCGGCATAAATCCAATACCCTTCGCAATCGGCGGCGGTCCGTCCGAGTATGACGAGGTGTATCAAGCCTTGAAGGCTTGCGTTGGAGAGCCCAACTATGGAGATGACGATTCGATAGACGGGGCTTGGAGATGGGCCAGGGCTTGCGGCCTTGTCGCATCCGAGTGCATCGAGCGAGCAATGATGCAGATATTCCCCGACCGGACCACTTCCTTTATTCCGGTGTTCGAGGAAATCCTTTTGCTCACTACGGGCACGGCAGAACTCACAGACGAAGAGAGACGGCAGAACATAATCGACAGGTGGACGACAACGATAAGCGGAATCGGTCCTGCCATTGAAGACGAATTGCAGGTAATCGACCCGCTGTTTGTTGTAGTTACTACAGACAGAGACACCTCCAAGACAACCGAGAGCGGGCGGGGTTTTGAAGACTGGGACCCGTTGGACGCGGACGCTTGCGGCCCTGCTTTCGGAGGTGGCCGGACTTCGAGCTTGTACCACAACTATTCATGGGACTTCGTGACGCTGATTCAATATCAGTTGTTGAGCGGAGTCCTATCGGCAGAAAACAAGAGGCGATTGGAGCAAGCCAAGTTGGCCTTGTACTACTCGCTTCCGTCTTGGGTGACCTGGAACATTTTCACCAATGCCGGGTTCATCCTTGACCAGAGTCTATTGGACGTGGGAGCCTTCGGACCATGATGAACGATGTAGAGAAAAACATAGAGCCCGACGAATACGCGGATAGCACCGTGGCGATGTCCGTTTACAACGTCGTATGTCGGACCTCTGGCGAGATTGAAAAGCCGGAGTCTATCTTGGATTCAATGCGCAAGTACGCGCATCCAAATCTCGGACTGTCTCAATTGCGGCGGGTGGTTCGGAGGATGGTGCGGTCTGGTCTGTTGGTGAGGCGCGGGAAGTCCCTTGCCCCGTGCGACAGGAAGCGCCGAGTCGTTGTCCAAAGGGACCGCTCGGACTGTTGGATTGACGACAAGGGGCGGATACGAGGCGGCTGGAACGGGTGGCTTGCAAAAGACCTGATAGACGGGTTGGTTCCTTTGGAGCCGAGAGCGCCGAAGTGCAAGATTCCAATTGACGAGGTGACGATATGACCTTTTCGCGTGCCAATGCTTTAGGCTTTGCGCTATACGAAACATTTTATAGTCCACAAGCCAATACTATCGATATCAATCAGTCCAGGGCGATCGATGGACACGCAGGCGGCACGTACAACCCGAGCGCGTCTATCACGGTCAACAATGCGTTGATTGTCAATTCGACGGGGGCGGCGGCTGCAAACGTCACGGGAATCACATCGACCGGCAAGGGCACGGGTCACGGCGTCTTGTCTACGGGCGGGACTACCAGTGGGGTGGGCGTTTGGGGCATCGGCGGTGCTCCCCATGGAGGCGGCGTCTATGGTCAGGCGACAGGCGACGGGGTAGGTTGCTACGGGGTAGGGGCCTCTGTCGACGGGTTCGGCGTGGCGGGGTTTGGACCCGCTGGTGTCCTGGCTGGAACGTACACCAACACCGGCGTATTGGGGGTGGGTGGCGGTGTCAACGGATACGGCGTTGTCGGCGAGGGTGCTCCCGGGGTCTACGGTGTAGGACTGGCAACCGGCGGGGTAGGCGTTCAAGGTCAGGGTGTTGGGCTGGCGATGCCCGGGATCTACGGCGTTGGCTCTGTCGCTGGTAGTTACGGGGTGATAGGAGAGGGAAGCGACACGTCTGCCGGAGTGAGAGGAACAGGCGGGGCGGCTGGTGGAATCGGTGTCAGCGGTCTTGGGCGGCTGACTGCGGCTGGCGTCTACGGTACCGGCGGGGCAGACAGCGGCAACGGTGTCCGGGGCATCGGCGGTGCTCCGGCTGGCGACGGCGTTTACGGTGCTGGCACAGGGACGGGAACAGGCGTCTACGGCGAGGGAGGGACCACAAGCGGGTACGGTGGCTACTTCGTAGGCGGAGCACCGAACGGCATCGGAGTCGACGCTACGGGGGCGGGAACTGGCGTAGGGGCCTCGTTTGGTTGCGGGGCCAGTGGAGCCAATCTCAGACTAAGGCCCAAGGTGGGCGACCCTACGGCACCGGCGGAAGGTGACATCTGGTCGGAGTCTGGCGATGACGAGTTGATAGGCTACTTCGCCACAAGAAAGCATCAACTGCTTGATACGTGGGCCAATATCGGAGTGACCGGCGGGGCACCTCCTACGATAGCGGTAAACGACCAGAACAACGTGGGTGCTCCGACTGCGGCGGCGGGATACATCCGGGTTCCGTTCTCAAGGTCTTTCAGGGATGGGAACTATGCCGTTGCTGCGATAGCAGACGGCGACAGGTTCGCCACGATAGTAACCCAAAATCTTGCTTACGTTGACATCCTATTGTTCAGCTTATCTACCGGGGCGGCTATTGACATGATGGCTTCGAGCTACCAACTCCGGGTCATCGTGAAGGGTCTCTTTGCATGACGACTTTCAACGCCAGAATCCGACAAGACTACTCTTCGGTTGAAGGTCTTGTCATGGATTGCAAGCATTCGGGGCTTGCGGCGGACGGGTCATTGTGGACGAACGAAGCTCCGGCGGCTCGGGCTTTGAGGACAGGGACTCACACGGGGGTCAACAATGCGGCCTCACTTCATGACGAGGACCATTTCTTTCTGTCCAACGCCCTTGTCGGTTGCTTCGTTTGGAACGTGACGGACGGGTCTTTCGGGCCTATCACCTCGAACACGGACCATGTTGTTGTTGCCGTGTTGGCGGGCGGTGCTGACAACGATTGGGACACGGGAGACACGTATCAGATATTCGCCCCTCGGTTTGGGAATCCGTACCAGGAAACAGCATTGCAGCAACCTGTGGTTTCCCAAGTCGGCGGAATCTGGCAAGCGGATTTCACGAAGGCTGATTCGTCTCACTTGATTATTCCGGCGGTTCATCCGTTCTTGACAACGGACTGGATCGTTGGATTTGACTACGCAACCAAGGCGGCGGTTGGAACGGACCATTACGTTTTGGGCTTCCCGAACATGGACATTCACCGGCAAGACGCAGCCGGGAACTTTGGGTTCATGTACAACGGCATCAACGTCGGTGGGATGGGGGACTTACCCGCCCGGACTTGGTTGACCGTGTTGGATTCCCTGACTCCCAGTGGGGAGATGTGGGGGGACAACGTGAGCGCCACGGCGGGCGGGTTCACTCAGGTTGCGATAGCGGCGGGGGACGCGGCGGGGTTCATCGGTTCAGATGACGGCGTTACCAATTTCTGTGACATCATCCTTCGAGGGATGCACATGTGGCGGCGGCATCTGTCGCCGTTGGAGCGAGACTTCGTTTTTGATACGATGGGGCCCGGGGGTTCGTTTGCGGACTATGCAAGGGCAACGATTTCTCTCGGGACTTGGACGGATGCCACGGGGACTTCGCCGGAGGTTTCGAGGCTTAACTCTTTTACCGAACGGCCTCAGAGGTTCTACATCGCTTCTGTGCCTACGGGCACCTACAGACGTATACAAATTGCGGCCTCGGTTGACGGGCTGGTACTACCTGACACCCTGCTTGGGGGGGATTTGTTTGATATAGATTGCATAGAACACGCAAGCCCGGGGGTGCCTCATATTTTCCAAGACGCCGGGTGGTCTGCGGTGTTCGATGTTCAGGTCAAAGAAGAGGGGCATTACACCTTCGTTGTTCACCGGGACAATGGTGGGTCGATGGTCTTGCATCTCGACGTGATAGAGGTTTGATGCCATGGCGTCCAAGATAGATACAATCTCCCCGGTCGGAATCGGCAAGGACGCAATCACCCTGAACATCAACGAGGAAAGCGAGCCGTTGCAGGCCGCGAAGGTCCTGCAAATTGACATCGACTATTCAGCGGTCGATTCAAAGGGCGTTTGTGTTCCGTTGGAACTGATAATTCAGCCTGCCTTCGGGGGTGGCGGGACGGCAAACGGGTATATGCGGAAGGTCTACCGCCGGGTAGCACCGTCTCGATTCCTGTACCGACCTCCCATGGGGGGGCAGTACTTGATTGTTTTGCGAGAAATACACCACAATCGGCTACAGGGACGGCTATTGATAGACGTGGCCGGTGACAAGTACGCGGAGCCGATAGTCAGGGAGCGGACATAATGACGACTGAAAACCTGGCCAAGTTCACGATAAACGCCTCCCCGTCGGTGGACCCCGTAACAGGCGACAAGGGCTATCAGACAACCGCCCTTGCAACCCTTACCTTGACCCTAGAGCAGGTCCCTTCGGCGGCTCTCAGTGTCACCTACTACGTTTACAGCTCTACGGATGAAAGTTCTCCGCTGGCATCGAAAGACTCCCCGTCCCTTACGTTTACGGCGTCGGGGACGTACATGGATAGCCCGGCGTCTCCGAACGGGACCGTCGAATTGGTCATGCCCGCGACAGCGGCGCATTCGTGGAATGTCAGATGCGTTGCGGCAACGGCGGACGGCTCGGACGAATACGTAAGGCAGATTTGCATTCCGTACACCTTGGGAGTGACCGACATATTCAAGACGGTCCCAGAGGAGACGGACGAATTCTATGCACGGGGATGGTCGGACAAGTTCAACGATTATCTGGCCTATATCGCTCTGTTCTCGATTCCGACTCTCGACGTTTCGTATGATGCCGGTGGCGCGGGACTCGGACGGGTTGTCACGGTAGACAGCGGGGCGATTGAGTTCAACGGTTCCAATGCCGCTGACTACACCCTAGAGGTATCGAATAGCGGCAACGGTGGCGTTCTGTACATGGACAACACCGGGACCGGCAGGACGTTTGACATTCGGATTGGTGGTGTTGCGTCTTTAGTCTTGGACGGGACGAACAACCTTGCGGCCACTTGCGCAACCCTTTTGCTAGAGGCCACTGGCGCGGTTGCCCTGTCCAGTTCGGCCGGTCTGTTGAGTTTAAGCGACGGGTTCCAAGCCGGGTCAACCTACGGGACGGACTTGGTGTTGTCCGATGCTTCGGCCGAATGGGATTTGTTTGAAGTCAACTTCGGCGAAGTCTCCATTCTGAACGCTTTCAATCAATGCGCGGCGTCGGCGGTCACCCTTGACGACGCCTACAACGCTTCGGCCGGGGCCTCGACTATCACGGTAGACGCCGGGGATGTGACTTGGAACGAGGTCGGCGCGTGGTCGTTTGTCATCGGTTTGTCCGGTTGTACCGGGGTAGCGGACGGGTTCTTTGTAGAGGACGGAACTGACTATTTCAGATTGACACATGCGGCGGCGAATACCTTGGGTTTGGACGCTGCGCTTTCGACTGTGTCTCTGTCGGCTTCTTCGACGGTGGATATTGACGCGGCCGGTGCTCTTTCCCTGAACTCTTCCGGCGCGGCTATCAACGTCGGGAACGATGCCGTAGCACAAAACCTCAACCTCGGAACAGGCGGGGCGAGGACCATAGCGGTTGGAAGTGTAGCGGCAACGGCTATTACACTAGACGCCATTGCATTGTCCCTAGACGCTAGCAGCAACTCCAATTACAGCATTTCAGCCAATGATGATGCCAACACCTACACTCTGACCATTGCAGCGGTCAACGCTGGCGCTGGCAAGGCGTATGTGGACATCTACTCCGACGATGAGACGAAGCTCCGGTCAACGGCTGGCACGGTTCTTATTGACGCGGCAACAAATCTCGAACTGAATTCCAGCGGCGGTGTTATCAACATCGGTCACGACGCGGTAGCCCAAGCAATCAATCTCGGGACGGCTGGCGCTAGAACGATAACGATTGGAAACGCCACGGGCGCGACGGCTCTGGACCTCAAGTCTGGGACGGGTGGAATCAACCTTCACGACGGCGTTGCCCAATTGGACTTGAATGGCGCGGGCGTTCTCACTGAGACGGCTCTCGTTTCGGCGGACCTGACTCCGAGCGGGACGTTGACTCTGAGGGGCGGCGGGGTTTCTCAGTTCGGCGACGACACGGGCTATTTCAATTTCAGCGGTGTCGGGGCGTTGTCTACCACGGGCGTCACGACGGCAGACTTGGATTGCTCCGGGGCGATGTCTTTGAACTCGTCGGCTGGAATCATCAACGTCGGGAACGATGCGGTAGCCCAGAATATCAACATAGGTACGGCGGGCGCTAGAACTATTGCTATTGGTTCTATTTCGGCATCTGCGGTAAACATAGACGCTAACGCTCTGTCGCTAGACGCGCTTAACAATTCCAATTTCTCACTAATGGCGAATGCTGCGGCGGACAAGACCCTCACGGTGCATTCTGAAAATCTCGGGGCGGGGGATGGGTATCTGTTGTTGACTTGCGGTGACAGGGCTTGTGTTACCGATCAATTTGTAAACATTGGAGCTTTTGGCACCAACACGAGTGCAATAAACCTCTCTACGGACGGATACATTTCCTTTTCCGGCTATGCGGCAATAGCTACCAATTTCAACGACGCGGTAGACACCGTGCTAGTTGGATTCGCATCGACTTCGATTATTGGGGCGTTGAACGAGCTGAAAGAAGGCTACTTCGCACTTGGGGTTTACAATGTCGTTGCTAACGCTTACGCTTTCAACAGTTTCGCAGTGTCGGTGATTCTAGTTGATTACACGGCGACGGGGACTTGCACGGTGACAATCGCCTCTGCCCAGATAGCGGTATCCGGTAGGACTTTCGTCATCAAGGACAGCGGGCAGAACGCGGCGGCGAACAACATAACTGTCGAGACAGAGGGTGCCGAGACTATCGAAGGCGAGGCCAATTTCGTCATCAATACAGACGGCGGGTGGCTGACCTTCGTATCGGACGGTTCCAACTTGCACCTCATTTAAGGAGGGAGTTTTCAAATGACTGGATACCTGAAACCTGATGTTCTCGATGTTAGGGAAGTCAATCCCCCTGACACCAAATGGATAGGCCCCGAAACCCTGCTCGCAGCGGCGCAGAACTTTACGGCGGCTTGGGTAGATGTTGGCCCGGAGATTCCAACGGCGGGGGCGACACATCTTGGGGTTTGGTTGAATCTCGATGTGAATGATTCGTTGGACATGAGAATCAAGGCTTTGGCAAAACACACGACGGCTGGTGCGGATGAATACGAGATTACGATTCGGACGCTATCGGCCACGGACATCAAAGTTGATGCCGGTTATATCGAATTCAATACCGATGCTGACCAGAAAGTCATCCTGTCGATTCCATTAGACGGGGTTGTTCCCTTCGTTCAGTTGCAGATTCAAGCCGGGACAGCCGGTGCAACTCCCGGACAGGTAGACAGCCTGTACTCGACGAAGGCTTGGGCCGGTGCCGGGGGAGGGTTCTAGCCATGGGTTTCAATGTTATTGACAGCGGGATGAATTCGGCAATGCCGGATGTTGCAAGTTTGGTGTCCAATTCACCGGACGAGTATTTGCATCGTTCGGCGGGACAGAAGGTTAGCAAGAGTATCCATGTCGTAGGGGATGGTGGACCTACAGATTACAACCTATTTGCTTTCACTGGAGCAATTGAGCTTCTGGAAATTTATGGGGTGGTTACTACTGCCACGGAAGTCACTTCAGTCACGGCCACCTATTTGGATGTGTATGATGGTGCGACTGCGGTCGATCTTGCTTCTGACGATTTCGGTACAGATTTGAGTGGGATGACCGTGAATTCCTTCATTGCCGCAGTTGCCGTTGACGGCACGGCATTGGCATTGCTGGATGCGGACCAAGTACGAGTAAATCAAACCGCCGCGAATAGACGACAACTGATTGGGGCTTTGCTGAATAGCAAGAATGGAACCACAAGCTACATTCGATTCAATGTGACAACGGACATGTCTACAGACTGCTATATCACTTGGTACGTGTCTTGGCGGTCGTATACAGGAACTTTGGCGGCGGCATAGGAAAACGGATGTCCAACCCTCGGATAATGCAAGTCACGCGGCCCGCTGAGAGGATGCGGGGTTGTAGGCTTGCGACTGATTTCCGCAGTGCTCTCGATATGGCGAGGGACGGGTGGACCTCCTTTGGTAGTCCGACATATTACAAGACCGGCGGCCTCATCCTGAACGGCGCGACGCAGTACCTCACGCGGCCCTTGGCGGGGGAGTTGTCGGCGGCGGCCATAACCGGGCATGTCGAATTTTGGGACCCCTCGTTCGCGCCTAACGACTCTGCCAATCATTACCTTCTGAACAACATAGATGCCGCAGTGATGGCGGTGTTCAAGGACAATTCTAATAACATTAAGGTCATGTTCAATAGCACCACAGTGCTAACAGCCGCCTATGCCGCATGGAGTGCGTATTGGAACGCGACAGGCAAAAACGTTCTGTCCTTTTCGGTGGCCAGCGGGGCCAACCTCCTGTGGCTCAACGGCAACCAGATCGCAACAAGCGCGACAGCGTGGACGGCTACCAACTCGACCGTTTTGTATGTTGGTCGATACAGAGGCGGAGCGATCTACTATTGGGGCGCACGCATCACCCGCTTCTACATCGGCCACCACACCTCGACCCTCGCCGAGCACACCGCCTATTGGACCAACTCCATGTTCTCGTGGCGCAACCGGCTTACCGTTGACCTCCCGTTTGGTATAGGGCAATACGACCCTGACAACAAGCAAACGCTTGATGTGTCCGGCCACGACAACCATGCGACCCTCGGAGACGGCGCGGGGACAGGCGAGCCAACCCAAGGGCGGGGGTTCCTTACTCTGGATGGGGTCAACGACTATCTCTCAGGCATTGCGAACCCGGCGGGTTCCTACACGGTTCTAGGGTACGAGGACACGGGGACGGGCTGGACTTTCTTCTCGAACAACGACCTCACGAAATGGACGCCCATCATGACCTCGGGAGGCTTCACCGGAAAGCTCGGGCACCTTGCAGTAGCCCCGGAAGTGCTGAACGCAACGCAACTACTCGACGCGGCAATCCAGCTTCGGCAGTACGGGAGCGAGGTCTAGCATGTACGGCCCCACCACAGCCGCGCTCCTCCGCGAAGGTGCCATCGCAGGGCTTTGGGATTTCCGCTCTGGCCATGCCCTGGACTTCTCGGGCAACGGCAACCACGGCACCATGTCGGCAGGCATGAAGCAGATCGGCCCTGCAGGCCCGTGGGTCTTTCCCGCCGCCACCGACGAGGTGACGGTTGCCGACGCTGCCTCGTTGCGGCTGACAGCCGGGTCAATCGTCGCGTACTCGGAGTACGGGTTTACGAGGCAGATCAATTACGAAACGGTTTATGCGAAAGGCTTGGTCGAAACTCACCTGAGAATCGGTAGCGACCGCATACAAATGTATGATGGCGTTTCATATCCGCGTTTTTTGACAACTGGACTATCTGGGAAACGCTCACTCGGTGTCAGTTTTTCTCATGGAGCAATCCCCAATGTGTACCTCGACGGGCTCCTTGCTGGTGCGATGAATGCCAACGTATCTATAGTGCCTAGGGTCGCGGTGGCGAATATAGGAAACTGCAATAACGCCTATCCCCTCAAATTCCCCCTCTCCGCTGTCCTCCTCGCCAACCGCATCCTGACCGATATCGAGATGGCGGCAGTCTACGCCGAACTCCTCGCGGCACGGTGGCCGAGCAAGCAGCTTTCGGTGGGCAAGAGGGTGCAAGGGAGTGCCATCGGCGAAGCCAACCTGCTTGCGGGGTTCACCCTTCGGCCCTCCGGTCTGTCCGTGCCCTCTCACGACGGGGCCTACACGGGCACCCTCTCTGGACAGGCGCAGCACGTCAATTCGATCTTGGGAGACGCCCTCTCCCTCGGTCGCACGACGGGAGCGGTGGACCTCGGCGTAGGCAACGCGCAGATCAACCCGACCACGGACTCACATTGGGTCGAGGTTTGGGCAAGGCCGCTCGATGTGGCGATGAGTGATGCGAGGGTTCCCATCATTGGCAAGCCTCCGGTAGGTAACAGCTATTTTCTCAACTTCGGATTGATGCACTCGTCGGCGGCGTTCAACCTGGAGTGGTATGAGTCAGCGCCAATCGTGGGTTACAAGTACGTGACCCCTGCGGTGACTCCGCAAAATGCCTCGACTCATTTCCTGTACCAAGTGGACCGCGTGACCAACAAGGCCTATCTGTACATCAATGGTGTGCAGTACGGCCCAACGGTCATAGGGACACCCATAGCCCCCGCCGCCGCAACCAATTGGACCGTAGGTAAGAACGGCTCAACGGCAGCAGCCTTCGACGAAGGCTTTGGCGGCCTGGTCTGCAACCCTCGCATCGGCACCGGAGTCCTGACCCCCGCGCAGGTCCAGGCGCGCTACCTCGAAGGCGCGAAGGCTGTCCAGTTCAAAACCGATTGGGGCTACCCGATCAGCCCCGCAGACGAGGGCGGCGTCACCGGGCAGCAGATCGGCGGGCACGCGTCACCGTTCCGTGCGGGCGATGCGACGGGCCGGTGGGCGGTCGAGACGGACACCATCGACGGCAAGGTCCACAAGGTCATTAACTGCAAGACCGCTGGGCTTCTCCATCTCGACGGCTCGTACTTCCATCAAGCCACAGCCACGGAGCGGGCCTTCGGGAGCTTCCGCGCCAAGATGTACAAGACCGATGCCGGGGTCATCACTTGGAAGCTGATCGGAACGGACTTCAATGTCGCGGCGAACGGCTACGCCTTCGTTTGGGCGGCGGACGAATCCGTTGTCCTCTCGGAACTCGGAGTCGGCAACGTGGTAGCAGGTGGAACCGCGAGCCATTCGGTGTGGCACGATTTCGACGCGACCCGCGCGCTTACAGGCTTGTTCACGTCCTACGTTGACCGGGCCTCGTTTGGGACAGGCACTGACATCACCACCTTGACCTCTGTCGGAATGGCTTGGGACATGGACGCCGGGTGCAAGTTGGACTTGGGACCTACGGGCGGGGGCGGCATCGTAAAACTCTTGGGAGTCGTTGCGCCATGATGAGGAGGACCAAATGGGCCTTTTGATAGACTTCATAACCCGGTTTCTTGGGATTGCATCCGAAGAGGCTGTCAAGGCCGCCGAACGTAAGAAGGCCCGTGAGAAAGCCGCGAAAGCCGCGAAGAAAGCCAAGGCGGCAAAAGACAAGGCCGAAAAGGAAGCCGCTGAAATCGCCGCCGAACTCGCCGTGAAGAAGGCCCAAATCGACCTCAGACAGAAAGAACTCGACGCGGCCGAACGCGAGTTGAAGCTGAGACAGAACGAGCAAGACATCAAGGATATGCGCAGGCCGATAGACGCAGAACCGTTTCCTATTCCCTCTCCTACCACCTCCGACGACACGACAAGCGAGGCCCCCAAATGACAGACCAGGAAACACGAGACATCAACGCTTCGATTCGAGTGCTTGCGGAATCGGTGAATGACCACAAGGTCAAGATAGCCGAGAGCGTTGCGGTCCTTTCGACGAAGGTTGACAACCTGAAAGAGTCGCAAGACCGGCTTGCCGGGAAGGTCGATACCGTAGCCACGAATCAAGCCGCTTGCGAGGCTCGAAACGGATTCGTCGGGCAGAACGCTCGCTTGAAGCGTCTCGAAAAGAAGTCAAGTGACGACCGGATACACGTAGAGTCCGAACTTAGGAACATTCGAGACGACGCTACGGGACAGACGGACGTCGCCGCCGCAAGGATTGCCGCCTTGACATCCGAGGCTGAGTCCGGTAGCCGGTGGTTCGTCAAGACGGTTGGTCCGATGTTTATGAAGGGCTTGCTTATTCTAGGTATCGGCATCGGGGGCGGGTTGGTAGCTCGGATAGGAACTGAAGACACCAACGCAGACAGGGCCAAGATAGCGAGTACGGTCCGGTATGCCGTCGAGCTTTCCAGGGAACTCGAAAAGAAGATTGACATTTTGAACGACAACAAAGCAGCGGACGACGAACCCGCCGAACCCGCTAGCACAAAGAGAGTTGACGAGGAGGTATATCCATGGCCGGAGTAGCAAGACAACTGCCCTACGGGGTGGACGTAGCAAGGGGCGGGGTTTCGGGGGCGGAGACGGTCAACGTCCGGGGGGAGAACCCGGACTCGGACATCGCAACCCCGGGAGACGTTTGGAGCGGGGAGGGAAACTACACCTTCACGGCGGCGGGCGGCGCTCCCTATTTCATTTCGTCCAGTGCCGGGGCGGATACCCAAGACGTTCTATTGACCCTATTGACAGAGGATGCGTCGGCAGATTGGAATGTCGAAGAGGTCACGGTCACTCTTGCCGGACAGACGAAGACGGCGATCACCACGGCTTCGGGAGATGACCCGGTTCGAATCCTGTCCGCAGTCAACGCAGACACGACAGCTCTCACCGGGGACGTCTACGTTTACGAGGACTGTGCCGTTGTCGCCGGGGTCCCCGGGGACGCCACGAAGGTCCGGGCTAAGATTGTCATCGGGGACGGACAGGCGCTCTCGGGAATCTACACGGTCCCTGCCGGCAAGAAAGGGTTTCTGATGAACGTGTCCGTCGACCGCGTGAACGGGACTGCCGGGAAGCCGATTGCCTCCTTGAAGACCCGGGAGTTCGGCGGGATGTGGCTCACGAGATGGAGGGGGCAGACGGACGGCAACCTGGCCGCGTCTCACGACTACTCGGGAGTTCCCCTCTATCTGCCTCCGAAGTCGGATGTCATCGTGACTGTTGACGCGATGGACGTCGACAACACGGCTGTCTCGACGAACTTCGACATCCTGCTACAGTCCTAAGCCCTGTTTTCCGGTTGACTACTCCGACCCGACAACTATACTAGTTGTCAGTAACATCAACACCCAAAAGGAGTGACAAGGCCATGAACATCGACGTCTCGCAGAAAATCACGACTCTCGACGGCACCACCATCCCGGCAAGCGACGGAGTGAGCGGGGAACTTCGCCCCACGGTCTTGAAGGACATCCTCGTAAAGGCCATGATTGAGCCCTCGCAGGGTGAGGCGCAGACAATGAAGGGTGAAGTCAAGTTCCAGCGGTACATGCTGGCGCAGAAAATCTACCAGAGCGAGGGTGTTGTGGACTTCGAAATCGAGGATCTTGCCCTTCTCCGGGAGTCCGTGGGCAAGCTGTTTGGGCCGCTTGTCGTTGGCCAGGTGTGGTCCATGCTCGAAGGGAAGTAGAGACCGTGCATCCCGAGAACAGCAAAGGCAGACCTCCCAGGATATGCCTTCGGAGCTGTATCGCCCGTTCGGATGACCCGGCGGCGCTCATCGTCGAGACCCTTACGAGGACCGGCGGGGTAGTCTATCACGCGGCCCATGAACTCGGAGTCACCCGGGAGGCGTTGAGACAGTGGATAGTCAAGCTCGGTTTGTATCCGACTGTCAAACGCATCCGGGCGGAAGCCAAGGCCGCAAGGTGGAAACACCCCCCGGTAGCGTTTTCCTGACATGGCTATTCACCTCGATAAGGTCGACGAAGCCAAGGTCCGGGCGTACCTGTCAAGCGAGCGTCTTGCGTCCGAAGGGGACAAGACGACCGTTTTGAAGCGCCTGGCTACGTACTACCGGGAGCGTCGGGAGGCCGGGGTCGAGATGGCCTTGTGCGACAACTGCGGTTGTACCGGCCCGGCGTCTCTCTCGGAGTGTCCCTTTTGCGGGGACGGCTCCCCCGTCTCGGATGCCTTGGTGGCCGGGGAGGCAGACCCTAAGAACGAGCTTGAAGCCCTCTGTCGGATAGTCCGAGACGGGATGCGGGTAGCCTCTCAGAACCTCTACAACGTGGGTCAGGCCCTCATCAAGATAATCGACGAGGGGTTGTGGAAGCAGCGCCTTGGGGAGGACGGGGAGCCCGTCTACAGCGGTCCTTATGCGTGCATTGCGGAAGAGTGCGGGATGGACCGGAAGGCGGCGAACAAGCTCGTCGCCGTGGTCCGGTCTTACGACGCTCCGGCGTTCAAGGAACACGGGGTCACAAGGCTGCAAATCAGTCTCCGGCTTCCCGAAGAGAAGCGGACCCGTTTCTTGGAGCGCGCGCAGATGGAAAACGACAAACGCGGGCCGGAGGATAGGCACCTAGCCCGGACTATGCTCCAAGAATCCGAGTCCTCAAAAGTCTGTGAAAATGTAGCTTTCCAGACCGTAGAACCGAAGCCCGTAGTCAAGGCCCCTCCCAAGGTGCCTAAAACCGCCGTGGTTCGTCTTCGGCTTGGGACTGCTACTATCCCCCTCCACCGTCGAGAGACGGCCCACGGGAAGGGCTCAGGGCCTGCTACGAGTCTTAGGGATGCCCCGTGGTGTGACGTTCACCTCGGAGGGGATGTCTTTCTCGGTATCAGGATTTCCAGGACGCCAGACGGGGAGCTTGTGGCCGTGGTCGAGACTAAGACGGTCCTCAAGACCACGGGGAGCGGAAGTGTCAGCTTGCAGGCGTAGGAGTTTGGTTTGAGAGACGACGAAGACACAGACGACAAAACGAAGTCTCTCCGGCTGGTCTCGGAAGGCGATGACGACCTGTCTAACAGCTACGACCCGGTTGAAGACGCGGTTGAGAAGAAGAAGACCGTGGACTCCCGGCGGGCTCGGGATGCCGTCTCCAAGATGCTGATGGCCGGTGTCTCGGACGAAACTATTTACGAGGTCATGGCCGAGGCGACTCTCACGAACGGTCAACGCGGGTTCAAGTACTCCCGGGCGCAGACCAAAGAGCTTGTCTACGCGGTGTTCGCACAGTGGGCACAGGAAGACGAAGAGCGACGGCCCTATTTCCGAGCGATGGCTCAAAGACGGATACACGACCACATCACGAAGGCCGCTACAGACGGCAAGTGGACAGCCGTAGCGAACATGGAGAAGGTCTTGGGGATGGTGCAAGGCACGCTTGAAGAGGTCGGCACTATCGGGGGCGGGACATCGGGGGACAGGTGGACGGATGCCGCTCTAAAGAAGCTCACGAAGCTAGCGCCGGAAGAGTACAGGGAGCTTATCGAGAACCAAAGGCGCATCCTGGCCACGCAAGCGGCGGAAAATGAGCCAATAAAAGTTGACGGAAAAACGGCCTTGCTACCGCCGGAAGAGCCTAAGAACTCGCAATAACACGGGTTTTCAGGTCAATAATTATTTTAAGAAAACCTGTCGAATTTTGTTGACACCCCCAAACCCCGGTGCTATATTTTAAGCATGACGAGGGAAACACAAACGCAACGCAACAACGGAGGTAGGGAGATGAAGACCGACAAGGCGAATGACAAGGGGAAGACCGAATGGGTAGCGGTGCTGCACGGGCAAACTGGCACCGTGAAGATTGCGTACCGGAACGCCAGCGCCCTGGCTGTCGGGCTTGAAGGCCAGACTAGCGAGGGGTGGACGGTCGCCAGGGTATACCAGCGCACAGTCGAAACCTACGCGGAATAGCGGCAACCCCGGGCACCCGCCCGGCCCTCTGCCCGTCACCCCGTGGCGGTCGGAGGCTCGCGCGGGTGCGAGACTACAAGGGAGGATGAGATGCGGATCATCATGAACGCGAAGATAGACAACGGGCTCGGGACCATCGCGGCCTGCTACACGGGGCACCCCACGACCATCGCGGCGACCTGCCACATGGGGCAGACCCACGGCGCGAGCATCGGCGGTGGGGTGGATGCGGACAACCTCGCGGACAACATGTCCGCCCGGCTCGTCGTGGTCACGGACACGATGGTCATGGGATTCGGCGCGCTGTGAGGATCGCCGGGTGCACCCGCCCGGCCCCGAGTCCCCGACGGTCGGGGGTTGGGGGCTGCTCGGGTGCAGCGAGGAGGATGGACTGATATGAACAAGCGATTGACAGTAGCCGACGTTATGGCACTGCGGCCCTGTGCGGCCTACGGACACGAGGTGGTCAAGGCGCTGTGGGCGGGGCGGGAGTCGCTGTCGCCCCTGGAGATCCTGGACCTGGACATCCCGATCCAGGATCGCTTCTGGTGCATCCTGCGGCCGGAGGTGATCGGCGAGCGGACGTGCCGGATTCTGGCGTGCGACTTCGCGGGGCACGTGCTCCCGATCTGGGAGTCACGCTATCCCGCAGACACCCGGCCGCGCGCGGCAATCGAGACGGCGATCCGGTACCTCGACGGGCTGGCGACACGCGAGGAGTTGGACGCCGCCGGGGCCGCCGCCTGGGACGCCGCCAGGGCCGCCGCCAGGGCCGCCGCCAGGGCCGCCGCCGGGGCCGCCGCCAGGGCCGCCGCCTGGGACGCCGCCGGGGCCGCCGCCTGGGCCGCCGAGTGTGAGTGGCAGCTAGCACGCACCCGCGAACTGCTCGCGATTGAGGACTGAAATGAAGATCCTGGTCATCGACGACGACCCCCTGATCCTGCGGCTAGTGCTGCGGATGCTGGGCAAGGTGGATGGTGTGGAGGTAGGACTCGTGCGCCCGACCCCATACAACGCCAACAACTATGTTTTAGGGCGGGCGATGAAGGACGCCGATGTGATTCTTTCTGACTACAATCTCGGGCTGGACCACGTCAACGGCCTTGATATTCTCCGCAACGCCCCCGCTGGCTGTCGCCGGGTGCTGATGTCAGGCGACCCGCCGAGCGACACGAGCCCGGCCGACGTGGTGCTCGAGAAACCTTTCACCCGCGAGCAGCTCCTCGCGGCGCTGGGGATGGAGGGTTGAGTTTTCGGGCGAGTGGCGGAATGGCATACGCGCCGGATTCAAAATTCGGTGGACGTAAGTCCGTGAGGGTTCAAGTCCCTCCTCGCCTAACGATTTTGGTTGATTGTGCACAAAAAGGTTGACACTCAAAAGGGCCGGAAATAGACTTGTCTTCGTGACGGGAGACATCAAAACCAACGGGAGGGACAGAAAAGATGGAACTGGCAATCTGCAATTTGAGGGAGGCGGACCTTTGTTGTATTGGCCGTATGACCTACTTCGGGGAAGAGGCTTTCGAGATGGTCCGGTGTGACCATTGCGGGGCTCTCATCCCGGTTGAGGATTCGGCTGGTATCTGTCCCGCGTGCGGAGAGCAGGCGGTGGCGGCATAGGGGCGAAGGGTCCGAGACAATGGTTGGTGGCCTCCCTCGTTTGAAGTCTGAACGGAGGCCGTAGATTGAGGTTGATACAAGTATTCAAGAGGCGGGTCCTCGAAGAAATCGAGGCCCACGGAATCACGTTGTCGCAGTTCGCAAAGAAGAGGGTAGGGGTTCGCCGGACTTCGGTCTTGCGGGCCAAACTCGACCGGGAGAGCTTGCGGCTCCGGTGGGTCGAGTTGATTGCCGGTCAGCTCGGAATTCTACCGTCGCAGCTCCTAACAGACGGTCTTGAAGTCGAGAGCGGCACCTTCCCCCCCGTGACAGAGACAGTCCAGAAATCTGTCACCGCAGCCTTGAATCGGGAAGGTCTGAGCTTGCGACAGACGGCGACGGCCATGGGGTTGACTCCGCAAGCTTTGTCCAAGGACCTCGTGACGGGCAACATCGGGCTAGACCGGCTTGAACAGATAGCCGGGATAGTAGAAGTGGAGCCGTGGCGGTTGATTCTCCCGGTGGGTACGCTTGTGGAGGTGGAAGAAAGCGAGGTGGTTTCCAATGGTTGAACGCTACTCTTCGACTCAAATCGAGATGTTTTTCTCTTGCGGGGAAGCCTACCGACGCCGGTACATCGAAGGCGACAAGATACCCCCGGGGATTGCAGCTTGCGCGGGCTCGGGATTTCACAAGGCCCCCGAAGAGACATACAAAAGCGTCTTGCGGGGCAAGGGTCATTTGACCGTTGACGATTGCAAGGACATTGCAGCAACGGAATACGTGAACCGCCTTTCCAATGACGGGGTTTATTTGACAAGAGAGGACGCTTCCAATAAAGCGGCATTGCTCGCGGAAGGGAAAGACAACGCAGTTCGGGCGGCTGCGAAGTTCCGAATTGACGTTGCCGAGACATTCGTTCCGACCCTGGTAGAACACGAGTTTACAATCAACATTCCCGGCATTGGAAAGCCATTGCTCGGTTACATCGATTTGTATACCGAGTCTCGGGAGTTGACGGATTGGAAGCTGTCCAAAGCATGGACGGAAAGCAAGGCGCACGAGTCAACGGGGGCGACCATTTATAGTGAAGCAATCCGGCAACTTAGCGGGGCACCTCCCCTCAAGAACACGTTTCAGATATTCAAACCGTTGAAGTCTGAAATAAAGCACACGACATTCGAAACGACACGGGACAAAAGCGACTTGGACGTATTGGTGCGCAAGGTTCAGGTGATGGAAAGGATGATTCGAGCGGGAGACTTTCCGAGCGCGGCCCCGGGGAGTTGGAAATGCGGGCCAAAATTTTGCGGCTACTGGGCGACGTGTTCCTATATCAGTGACAGAGCGAGAAGACTTCCGAACATGAGTTAGCGGTTCGGTATTTTAGCAAAGGAGCAATTGGAATGAGCAATGAATTCGACAACGTGACGGTCCACACGGCGCAGAGCTTGGCGCAACGCGAGACAGAGACGACGGCAATGGAGAGGAGACCGGCCGATGTCCAGATGGCCCGGGTAGGATACACGGCAGACCAGGCGAGGCAGATCGCCGAAGTTCAGGTCATGATGACCGTGGCCAAGGGCGATCCCCGGCAAGACGACCGGGTATGGGGTGCGATGCACCGGGTTTGCAAGCGCGTCCGGTTCGCGGAGCAGGCCAAGTACGCTTTCAAGCGCGGCGGCAAGCTCATTACCGGCCTCGGAATCAAGTCAATCCGGGAGCTTGCGACCATCTACGGGAACATCGACTACGGATACCGGGAGTTGGAGCGCGAAGGCGATACGTCTTGGGTCGAAGCCTACGCGTGGGACATGGAGCGCAACGTCCGAGTAGTCCGCAAGTTCCCCGTTCGGCATTGGAGGGATAAGCAGGGCGGCGGCGAAGAGGTCACGGCAGAGCGGGACAAGTACGAGGTGGTCGCGGGGATGGCACAAAGAAGGGTCCGGTCCTGTCTCGAACAACTCCTCCCGGCTGACTATCTCGAAGAGGCCGAATACCTGGTTGACAAGACCTTGAAGGACGGCGACGGGCGCCCGCTGGCAGACCGCATCCGAGACTTGCAGGTAGCCTTTGCGGAGTTCGGCGTCACCCCGGAAGACCTCGAAGGGTTCTTGCAACATCCCGTGAGGGCGATTCTCCCGGAAGAAATCCCGAGGCTCCAACAGATTTTCATCTCCCTGCGAGACGGCATCATGTCCCCGTCGGAGGTCTTCAAGATGGTCGGACATGCCGCCCCGGTACAGCAGCCTTCCCCGGAGGCCTCCCCGACTCCCGAAAAGGAGACACCTCCCCAAAAGGTCCAGGATGCCCCCAAACCGGCGAAGGCCTCGACGGGTACCGCCCGCAAGGGTAGGCCCCCGAAGGCCGCGCAAGAGGCGCCTGAGCCTTCTCCCGAGCCCCCGACCCCCGAGTATCCCCCCGACGATGACATTCCGTTCGGAAACGACCCCGTTCAGACGATGGAGCCCGAGTTGTTTCCCGCGCAATCGAGCAAGCGGCCCGGGTACGACGTTGACGGCGAAGAGGACCCTTTTGCATAGGTCTTGACTTTCGGCAGGCGGGAAGGTATTGTGTAAACGTCGCAGGAGAAAAAATGATTCGACCCTTTCAGTTCAGGATACGAGATGGAATTGCCCACCGTGGTACCTCCTGCGACAACTCGTATCCTGAATTGAGAGGGCCGGGTCAGACTCGGTAATGGATATGTCCACCAAAGACGCCCTCTATTTCTCTCACGATTCAGGGGCACACTCGGACCCCAAAATTGTCCGGCTGACCATGAAATACGGATGGGAGGCATATGGGGTTTACTGGGTCATCGTGGAAATGTTGAGGACTGAGACAGACTACAAGATGCCGCTGGACAACGATGCTTTGGCTTGGTCCATAAGAACAACTCCCGAATTGGTGGCGCACCTGGTAAATGACTCCGGCCTTTTTTGCGACGACGGGGAAGTTTTTTGGTCCCCTTCGTTGCTCCGAAGAATGGAAAAAGTCAAAGAGCGTTCGGTCAAGGCCCGCGAATCGGCCGGAAAAAGATGGGACAAATCAACACCTTATAAAGACGCAAAGCAAACGCAATGCGAACGCAATGCGAACGCATTGCAGATGCAAAGCGAGCGCAATGCTAAAAAAGAAAGGAAAGGAAAGGAAAGGAAAGGGACAAACACCTTGCCTGTTTTCGAAGTTGAGAATGACAAGACATCTAAAGACAAAGTTCAAAACGACAAGACATCTGAAGTCGAAAGCGTAAAGAGCCCTGAATACGTGGGAGAGGTGGGGAATATTGCTCAGAAGGCCGTCCACTTGATAATGGAAACCTTCGGGGAGTGGGGGGACCAGGTAGCGATAGAGTCAGCCGTTTCGAACTGGAGAAAGAGTTTTCCTGACTTAACGTTCGAGGGGTGGCAGGAAGCCGTCCAAGAGGCCAGGAACGAATGTCCCCTGAATTCTTACACGAAGGACATACAGATAACAATCAACCGCAAGATTCGGTGGTATTTGGGGAAGCAGACCAGACAGCAAGAAGAGGGCAAGAAAAAGGTCGCCCCCCCTCCCTGCCCCGGGTACAACAGACACGGGTATTGGGTCCCGCCTGAAACTACGTGGTGGTGGAACGATGCCCGGAACGCTACTGACAACCTGAACATGGAGATTCATCTGAACCCCAAGGGGCATACCTCGGAGTGTATCGAGAAATGGAGGGCAGAAATAGCCGCTCACGAGGCCGCTGGTTTCCCGTGGAAAATAGAGGTTGAAGAGTGAGCGAGACGCCCAAAGAGGTCCCGCACGACTTGACGGCAGAGCAGGCCGTTTTGGGATGTCTGTTCAGAAATCCCGAGTCGTTGCCGTTGGTGCGTCTTGTTCTCCCGAGTCCCAAGATGTTTTACAATCAGGGCTACGGGATGATTTACAGGTCCATTTGCAAGGTTGCAGACAAGAAAGACCCGGTTGATCAGGTAGTTGTCGGAAACGAGATGATACGGTTGGGCTACCTCGAAAAGGTAGGAGGACCGCTCATCTTCGACCAGTTGAAGGAATTTGCAGTTCCAGCGGCTATTGTCGAGAAATACGCCAAGATAGTCGCAAAGATGTTTACTCTTCGGGAGGTGATAAAGACCAGCCGAGATGTTGCGGAGATGGCGCGGCGCATTCCAGACGACGTCTCGGAGTTCTATTCCGAGTCCAAGGGGATGCTGGCCAAGGCGTATCGGTCCTCCGAGTATACCACCAACGCCATAACGGCAGAGTCCGGGGCGATGTTGGTTTGGAATCACTTGGATAACGAATCAACGGCCACGAAAAAGGCATACATCCCCACGGGGTTGTTAGGCTTTGAAATGCCACGGGGCATCGTAACAACCATCGGAGGCAGGACAAGCAATTGCAAGACGGCCTTGGCTTTGAACATGGAACTCAACATGGCTCGGATGGGGTTTAAGTGCCTCCACATGTCGCTAGAGGACAACGCGGTTAGGTTTTACATCCGAGTCATGGCCAACATCGCCGGGGTGATTAACACGAACATCAGCACCGGACAGGTGACGAACGACGATAGAAGCAAGTTGATAGACGCGGCCGAAAAGATGCGAGAGCTTCCGCTTTCTGTCTGCGCCAAAAAAGGAGTATCGGTCGATTTTATCAAGCAATACGCAACGACGCATCAAGAGGCGTTTGGGTTGGACGTGCTGGTTGTGGACTATATCCAACTTCTCAAGGGGTATCCGGGGCAAAAGAACTACGAGAAGATTTCCGAGGCGATGCAAGACTTGGTTGTTACCGCCGAAGAGCTGAACGTAGCGTTGATTGCTGTCTCGCAGGTAAGCAGACCGCCGGAGAAGGGCGGAACTCCCAGACCCCCGACGATGCACGACTTGAAGGAATCGGGAGAAATCGAGAATTCCAGCAAGGTGATAATCTTGGTTCACCGTCCGTATGTGTACAACAAAGAAGAGGACCCTTTCCGACTGGACATCAACTTTGCGAAGGTGTCGGAAGGTCAGACCGGAGAGCGGGTGCTTTACGGCGACATGCCCCACATGTGGATAGGAGAGAGGGTAAACGCCGCCGGAGTGGTGGCGGTACCTCATTTCACGGATGGCTACTAAACGCCAGAGGCCCGGCTTGGTTGTGCTTGTCGGGTCTGGTAAGGGTGGACGGAGAAGCCCCGAAACAAACCACCAGCGGTCGCGAAAGCGGCAAGTCTGTTTGTTAACAGTTTTCGGCACGGGGCTTGGCGTCGGGGTGGGAATCCCGACCTGGCGTTTGTAGATATTGAACAGCGGCCGGGTGGCCGGGGAGGACATCATGATTGACACGACCAACGGTAACGTCGACACCCTCATACTGGCCCTGCCGACGTGGGTACTCGTAGTGCCTCGCGATAGAATACTAAAGGCGCGAGATACCCTGTTGAGGTGGATAGAGGCGAGTGAGGCAGAAGAGCGCGCGGCAAGAGTTGCCGGGGAGGACGTGACACGATGACTGACCTAGAGCGAGACGACCGGGCGTTGATAGAGGCGCTGGAGGCGGAATTGATAGAGGCGAGAGCCGAAGTAGATCGCGAGCGGGCGAAGTTGAAATCCGAGTGCGAGGGGTGCGAGAGGACCGCGCGGTTGGGGGATAAGGTGGTGAGGTTGGACGCCTCCCTGAAAACCGAGGTGCTGGCCTATGAAAAGCAGGTTGTGGGGATGATGGATCAGATGTCGGTCCTAAATGCCGAAGTAGCGCGGCTCACAGACACGTTGGTCCGAGTTGGGGACATAAACCTAGAGTTGGAAAGTCTCATTCTGGAACGGCTTCCCGAAAACACCCCGTCAATCCCGCTCGAAGAGGTCAACGAATGGCTTGACGGCTGGAACAGGCGAGCCATTAAGGCCCTTTTGAGCACAGAGAATGAAGACCGGTGGAGGCTCGCCCCCACTGAAAAGCTAGACGGCCTCGTGACGTCCCTGCGTGTAGAGCCGGGAGTGGCGACCCCCAAACAGGTTCAAGCGCGGTACAAGGCGACCCTTGCGGAAGTCTCCCGCGCTATAATCGACCGGCTAGAGCGGGAGAATAAGGACCTTCTCCGGGATGCCTTGATTTTGGAGCGGGTCAAGGCGGCGCTTGCGAAGGGAGGGGAGTGACATGGATACTAACAAGCGCGAAGAGGTCCGTGCCCCGCTGTTCGGCGACATGTGCGAGCGTTCTGCCGAGGACATTCTTGGGGACGCCAAGCGGGTGTGCGACGCCGTAAAAGGGCAATCGTGGGAGAATGTGGACAGAGATCCCGTCGGGGACGTTGAGCGAGCCATTAACATCATGAGGCGCGAGGGCGTTGTGTGTGATGCCTTCGATAGATTGATTGCCGACCTCGAAAGAGAGCGAGAGGCCCACTACCACGCGGTAGGCAGGTCCAACGGGTTCGAGTTCAGGGCTAACGAGAAGTTTGCCATGAGGAAGGAGTTTGAGGCCCTTCTCGGGGTAGAGCATGGACCGGCGGGTGATGAGCAGTTTCAGAAGGGGATGGACGCTATCAGGGCGTTACTGTCCGACCGAAGGCGGTTGAGGAAGGTAGAACACCTCGCCAAGCTCGGGTATCATCTTTCGATGTACGCGGCAGAGATTCAATGGGACGGGTGTAGAAACCGGGCTGCGTGGCTAGATGGGCTACGCGAGGCGATAGTGGAGTTGCAGCAACAATACCGAGACACGTTCGGGGAGGACTGAACAGCATGAAAAGCGGAATGACATACGAGCAAGCATTTTTCAGGTCAGATGAGCAGGCAGAAGCCCGTGAGGCGGCACTCAAAAGAGGGGCCTTTGTATACGATGTAATCGACCGGCGCTCAAAGAAGCCTAAGCCTCGGATGTTCATAGTTGGGGATGCCAACCTGCGGCAATTTGAGCGGTCGGGAATGATGAAGCGCATGTGGGTATGTCGCCTTGTCTGGTGTCCCGGATGCTGGCCGGAGGCGTGAACCCAATGCAAAGCCTGAAACTAGCCCATCCGTTGATGCGAGGCCCGGCGGTCAAGAGGCTCCAGGAGATGTGCGACCTCTTGGGGTTCGACACCGGACCTAATGACGGGGTGTTTGGAGTTCAGACCCGGGCGGCGGTACTAGGGGTTCAAGACCACATCGGAATAGACTCGACCGGCGTCTGCGATGCCCAGACTTGGGAAGCGATAGTTGAGGCGGTTAACGGTCTTGACAGGTCGGTTGCGCCAGACGAGCCGGCAGATGTCCCGGAGATAGCCGATATCCGAGACGATCACCCCCATCCCAAGCTGTACAAGTGCGGTCGAAGTCCGGCGGACGTTGATTCGATAGTGCTCCACCAAACGGGGTGCAAGATGCCGACTTCGGCGGCCGGGTGGTCCAGGCTTAACGCTCACATCGGTATCACCTCGGATGGCTTGGTGGTGTTCGCCAACGACTTCTTGGACTGGATATGGCACGCACAGGGGCTTTCGCAGCGGTCGATAGGTGTGGAGGTGGCGGGGAACTTTCCGGGGCTCACAAGTGACCCTAAGACGCTTTGGAAGGGCGGCGGTCCGGCGGCGACTTTGACACCCGAGATGATTGCCGGGGCGGAAGTCGCGGGGCAACTCATTTCGGACGAATGCAAGCGTCTTGGAATCACCATCCGGCACATCTTCACTCACCGGCAATCGAAGGACACGAGAGCGGCGGACCCGGGGCAAGAGATTTGGCAACGGATAGCGGTTCCGTGGATGGGCATTTACGGCTACGAAGCAGATTTGGAGTTCTGTTGCGGCTCCGGCAAGCCCATCCCCCGGGAGTGGCAGCCTCAAAGCGAGTTGGTAGTGTCTCAGTTTGAAAAACTGGACCGTTAAAAAGAAGGATTTCTATTTTGTCAAGTAAATACCACCATTTGCATAGCTCTACGTCAAATAAATTGACGGAGCCGCCAGCTGTGGCCTACTCTTCTTGGAGTCATGTCAATGAAGCAAGAAGACTACGAACTTTTAATGCGTTATCGTTTAGCCCATCTACCCCAACCAGATACATGCCCGGTATGCGGAAACAAGGATTGGGTTGCACAGGGGCTTTACTATCTACCCAAACTGGACGACGAAACAAAAAAGTTACCACGGGGGGGTGTTATCAGTTTTATTCCTCTAGCTGTTCTGAACTGCCCCAATTGTCAATTCATAGAGACTTTTGCTTGGTTGCCTGTTGTAGAGTGGGGCAAGCAAAATGGGTAGTTTGTCCACAAACGTCGCTTTCAAAGCGACGAATTCCGTTGAAATCTTCGAGAGGATTGAGATGACTGGCGAAATCGGGTCCGAACTCGCCAGGACAAGGCAAATAGAGGCCGAGGCGAAGGTTGAAATCGCAAAAGCTACCCACCAAGAACCCGCTAGACTAAAGGAAAGACGAAAAGTCACTGTTTCTATAGTTGTTACTGTTGCGATTCTTCTTATATTAGTTGCAGCAGTATGCCGATGCGAACCCCCCGACTTGCCGAAAATATTTATTGCGGGCATATTTGCCTTGGGCACTGCCTGGGGCATTCCCGCAGCAGTACAAGCGTGGAAGAGAGACTAGTCCAGTAAATTCAGTGTCGTATATTGGGTGATCCCGCCGATGGGAGCGATAATGCAGCACATTCAAACCTTCGTGGACTATGCCTCCCGACTCAAAGGTGATGAAAAGAGTGAATCCCAAGTCTTTCTTGAACACCTCTTTCAAGCGTTTGGGCATTCTAGCCTTGCGGAATCCGGCATCGTTTTAGAGAATCGTGTTAAGAAAAGGGAAGGCAAGGGGAAAAAATTCGCTGATCTTGTTTGGCCCGGCAAAGTGCTTATTGAAATGAAAAGCCGGGGACAGAAACTTGAAAGGCACTATCGTCAAGTATTTGACTATTGGGTCTATCTTACTCCTCATCGTCCCCGGTGGGTTATTCTTTGCAATTTTGATGAATTTTGGATTTATGATTTTGATATTCAGGTTGACGAGCCTTTGGACAAAGTGAACCTGATTGACCTACCCCATAGAGTTTCATCTTTCAGCTTTCTAAAACCTATCTGTGAAGAACCTGTTTTTGGTTTGAACCGGGTTCAGGTTACAAGAGATGCGGCAGATTTAGTCGCCAAAACCTTCAATTCTCTAATTGCCCGGGGAATTGACCGTGAGCAAGCCCAAAGGTTGATTCTTCAGTGCGTTGTTTGTTTGTTTTCTGAAGACTTGAAATTATTGCCCGACGATTTCTTTACTCGATTACTCTCTGACTGTATTAATTCTGTCAACCCCCCTTTGGAGTCTTTTGAAAAGCTCGGGGGGTTATTCCGGCAAATGAATGAAAAGAAACCGGCAACCGGGGGCAGATACACAGGCATCCGTTATTTCAACGGAGGTCTTTTTGCAACGGTTGACCCGGTTGAATTCACAATAGAGGAACTGAACAACCTTTTTACCGCTGCAAAACAAGACTGGTCCCAAGTCAATCCGGCGATTTTTGGTACAATTTTTCAACACAGTATGGACAAAGCCTCAAGGCATACTGCGGGGGCACACTATACGAGCGAAGCGGACATTATGAAGGTGGTCAATCCGACCATCGTTAGACCTTGGCGAGAGAAACTAGATTCCGCAAAGAACCTTAAAGACATTATTAAATTGTGGGATGAACTCACAAAGTTCAAAGTACTGGACCCCGCTTGTGGTAGTGGCAATTTCCTATATATTGCGTTTCGCGAACTCAAGAGGATAGAAACCGATCTCATTATTAAAATGAGAACACGGTTTCCTTCAACCCAACAGTACACGCAAGGATATTTGTCAACGAAACAATTCTACGGGTTTGATACCCTGCCGTTTGCTGTAGAGCTTGCTAAGGTCACTTTGTTATTGGCAAAAGAGCTTGGTATAGCGGAAGCCAATCAGGAGATCGATGCCTTGGGAGAAAACAGGTGGTTTGATTTTGACCCCGCTTTACCTCTGGACAACTTGGACAAGAATATTGTGAGCCAGGACGCGCTTTTTGTTGAATGGCCGGAAGTGGACGTAATAATTGGAAATCCTCCGTATCAGTCAAAAAATAAAATGCAGGGGGAATTTGGCAGAGAGTATCTTGACCGTCTTCATGATCGGTTCCCGGAGGTGCCCGGTAGGGCTGACTACTGTGTGTATTTTTTCCGAAAAGCACACGATCAATTAAAATCGGGTGGTCGGGCGGGGCTTGTGGGGACTAACACGATTAGACAGAATTATTCTAGGCATGGGGGTCTTGATTACATTGTCGCAAAAGACGGCACGATAACGGACGCAGTTTCTACGCAAGTATGGTCGGGGGAAGCCGTGGTTCATGTGTCGATTGTCAATTGGATAAAAGGGGAGGATTCCGGGGGGAAGACGCTTTCATGGCAAACCGGGGATCAAGTAAACAGTCCGTGGGAAAATGTAAAACTTGATTATATCAACTCCTCCTTATCTCCCCGAACAGACGTTGGCTCGGCCAAATCGCTCAAAACAAATGTTCAGTCTCAGGCTTGTTACCAGGGGCAAACACATGGGCATAAAGGTTTTCTTCTTCAACCGCATGAAGCGCAGGGTATTGTTTTGGAAGACCCGAAATATGCTATCGTTATTCATCCTTATTGTATTGGTAATGATCTTCTAGGAAACAAAGACGCTCAACCAAGTAGGTTTGTTATAGATTTCAATTTTTGTGATGATTTGCTTGAGGCGGCAGAATATGAAAAACCCTTTAATATTGTTCAAACCTTGGTAATGAAGGATATTGTTGCTGCGGCAGAAAAGGAAAACAGGGAACTACAACATAAAAAGGGGCCAACCCCCCGACAAAACCATGCGAAGACTTGGTGGAAATTTTGGAGAAGTCGGGGGGAGCTTCTGGAGCGCATATCCCAGTTAACTCGCTATGTGGCTTGCGTTAGGGCAACAAAGCGACCCGTGTTTGTCTTTGTCTCTCCCAGTATCCACCCTAATGACGCTTTACAGGTTTTCCCACTCGAAGATGACTATTCTTTTGGAATACTACAGTCAGATGTTCACTGGAAATGGTTTGTAGAAAGGTGTTCGACTCTAAAACGGGAATTTCGCTACACCTCCGACACGGTATTTGATTCTTTCCCTTGGCCACAAGATCCCACGGAAGACAATCTTAAAAAAGTTGTAAACGCAGCCAGAAATCTGAGGGAGATCCGAACCCGCACACTGGTAGAACACGAATTGACCCTGAGAGCACTCTACAGGCTGCTAGAAACCCCGGGGAAGAACGCCCTGAAGGATGCACACCTTGAACTAGACAAGGCCGTTAAGCGGGCATATGGGATGTCTGATAAAGAAGATGTTCTCGCTTTCTTGCTGGGTGCGAATTTGGAATGTGCGGAAAAAGAAGCTCGCGGCGAAGAAATTACGGGACCGGGATTACCCAAGTGGATAAAAAGCCGGGAAAGTTACGTTAGTTCTGATTGTATCAGACTTACCAAAACCTAGTTCAACAGTTCCAGCATTTCCTCGATACTCCACAAATGATCAGTAACACCGGCCTCCATAGCGGGGGTTACACGCAGAGTCTTGTGAATCCGGCAGAAGTTGTAGTGCATGAAATGAAGCGAAATCGCCGCCATGTGGTTCTCCACCTTCTTCGAGAAGGCGTTTGTCAACCGTGTGAACCTCCGCATGGCCATCCTCATTGTGAGGTTCTGGCGCTCCACGTAGGACGTGGAAACGTGTGCCGGGTCGGGGTTGCCCTCAATCACGTCAACCTCGGTTCCGGTGCATACTGCGGGGCTATACCGCTTTTCCCCCGTAGGATCTGAACCATAGAGCTTTATAAGCACCGCGTAGTCGATGTCGGCCCCGAAGGCATCCTCTACCGCTCGAAGGTAGGGCTTGTGCCCGTCACTCGTGAGCTGAACACGCTTGGCCAGCCGTGAGGCGAGGTCCGAAATAAACTCTGCGGCGTCTTCCGAATTCCTCCAACCGACGTGCCAACACGGCACGATCTTGGTGTCGGCGCAAATTGCCGTCCATGTCCACACATCCCCGTACCCGAAACGTCCTTGAAACTCCTCGGGGATATTCTTCTGCTTGGAGTAACAAAACGACCAAATCTCATCGACCTGGACACGTTCACAGGGCAGGTTGCGGAGTGTTTTGTCTTGATATTCCTTACATGCCTTGCCCAAGTCCACAAGTAGCTTGGTGACGGTGTTAATCGAAACGCCGACCATCCGTGAGGTAGATCGGAGAGAATTGCCTTCGACCAGCGCCGCGACAATTTGTTTCTGTTTCGATTTTGGCAACCTGTTCATACTGACAGAATGCTAACTCGGTTATGCTTTGTCAAGGGGTAAAGATCATTTTGAAGAAAAAATCTTTACCTTTTTCCCAATGTGGTATTTTACTAAGTGCGACGGACGGGACTCGAACCCGCATGCCCGGCTAGGCTAAGGTTTTAAAGACCCTCGCGTCTACCGTTCCGCCACCGTCGCGTGAAACCCTGGGGGCTAATGTCCTCGGGGTTTTTGCTAAAATAGTAGGTGCCCACCTCCATGAGCACCCACTATTCCTGACGCCCGTATTTGCCTACCAAATTGGGAGGGAGGCTAAATACGGGCCTGTCTATATCACTTCAATTTCAACCTCGAAGGGGCCGAAACTGACGCGAGCATAGAACCTTCTGCGTCGTTGTCGCATAGCGCACCTGTGCCTTTCTGTTTTTTATGCTTCAGACATAAAAAACATCTTTGTCGCAAACCCTCGACACTTTTTTCTTGGGCACGGGCGCAGTTTGTGGTATCTTTACTCCGTATTGTGGGGAGTAGAGATACGCGCCAGTGTGGCCGAACCTGATATTCCCGTATCCGGTTCGGCCTTTTTTATTGTCCATATTTCCCAACTCTAAGGGTTGAGCATATCCTCCTTCCTGAACTTAAGGGGATAAACGACGTCTTCCTTGCGGGCGGGCTTGTATATCCCGTGTCCGGCTTTTTCGAGTCTCCCGGTTTTGGACATGCGGAAAAGCGCACTTCGGATATTCGGCATTTCCCCCAGATCGGAAAAGTCTTCGGCCTTGAATTCCGACTTGGCGGGGTTGACGGTCATTCGGGAATAAATTTTGTCTGGAAGGCTTCCAGCAACAAAAAGAACTTTCCCCCCTTCTGGTTTCGGTGGGTCGGCGGGGGTAGGTGTGTCTACGAGCAGAAGATCGTCTAACTCATGTGTGGAACCTTAGGTAATGTTCTTAGGTTGTTTTATTGTTCGTTTTCGGGTTCAGACTCGGAAGTTATTAGAACAGGAGGATTGCGCGGCGGAGGTAAAAACAAGTTTAATTGAACACGCTGCCTCCCAAATTGTTGAGCCATACGTTCACGCAATTCTGCCATGGTAGTACATGCTCGCGCCATGCCAATTACCATCCAAATATGCTCAACAAGTTTTTTTAGTCCATACTGGCTACTTAACCATTGATGATAGTTTTTACCCGCTTTTGGTTTTGGCGCATTGTTTTTCAACCAATCTGCAACGTCGTGGTCTAGGTATTGGTAAATTAGTTCCATGACTAGTTTTCCCCAATACTTGGGTCGTTGGTGTGCTGCACCCTTCCATTTGGTTAGTCTTCCGAACTCCTCCCATAATTCATCAGGAAAGGTTTTTTCCCATTGTCGCATCTCCTCTTCGAGGTAGAGCTTCAATTTGAACTGGAGGGCATCTTGCGCCCGGTCATACTGATAACCTGTTGCTTCATCCACAAGCGCGATAATGCCCACTTTGGCACAGGCCCTAAGAAAAGAGTTCGCTTTAACTGCAATTCGTTGTTGTCTTTCTGTAAGGGTTACTTCTGTGCTTTCAGCGGCGGATGAGTATGCCGCACACAGATCCATAAATTTTTCTACAGGTAACCCCAGTGCGAACTTGGTAAACCCCTCTCCGCCAGTATCAAATTTGATCAAGGCGGGGATAGTACCGTTTTCTGCAGGAGCTAAGTCTTCGGAAAGAAAGGGTTTTAGGCTTTTTACTTTCAAGTATTCTGCAAGCTGCCCACCGTCGGTTTCAATAAGCCCAACAACAACCCCCTTCAAACTAAAAACCCGCTCACCATTTTCGAGAACATAGCAAGGAAGTACGGCTTCCCCAATAGTTAGATCTCCAAAATGTGTTGCTCGTGGAGTACCGGACACAGGGGGTGCGTCACTTTCACCCCCCACATCACTAACAAAAACTGAAACGGAAAGGTTGATACCCTGGTCTTGTCCAAGAGCAAGAATCGTACTGTGCCATTTTGGGGGGATTCTGCCGGTTTTGACCCAATGTGAAATTGTGCTCTGTTTAGTACTCAACAGTTTGGCTAAGGTTGTTTGTCCACCAAACAGGTGAACGATCTTTTGTGCGGCATTCATGGGGTTCTCCTTTTGTACAGAACCAGAGTACCGAAATTTTCGGTAGTGTCAACCCATAATGTGGTCGGCTACTCTTTTTCTCCCCACCTAGCCCTTGCGGCCTTTTGGGCGATCTCTCGCCTACGTTCCGGCGATAGCCGGGCTGCGCGAGTGTCTCCGCCCTTCTTGCCACCGAGTTTTCCCAAGGCCACCGCGTGAGGGTTTTTCCCGTCTTCCTCATCGGCGGGATCCTCGTCTTTGGTATCTTCTTCTGTAGCCGCCGCGACTATCGCAGCGGCACGCTGGTTGGGATCGCGGGTCTTTGATTTTTTTATTGAGGTTTTCATACCCTCAATATACGGATGCTTGATCGCCCTAGCAAGGGCGGAGAGATTTCAAACTGAGACACTACCAGCGAGTTCCGGTATTGGTGAGAGGCCCCCGGATGTGATAGGATGCCCGGGAACACTTGAAAAGGAGCGGTGGTATGTTGACTTGGTTAAAAGACCCGAACCCGGCAGGCTTGTTCATCTTCCTTGC
>Ga0265297_10001198_pt1 | contig 62967 bp, 60 predicted proteins | sample Munlanlwell13791_FD_192502 | JGI IMG/M metagenome (GOLD analysis project Ga0265297, IMG submission 192502) | Leachate microbial communities from a municipal landfill in Southern Ontario, Canada - Leachate well 137-91 | ecosystem: Engineered > Solid waste > Landfill > Unclassified | place... | reverse complement strand
TCAATTAAAGTTATGGATTCAGTTCCGGAATCGGTAATTGTATAGGTTGAGCCGCTTACAGAACTCCTTAAAGTTATCAGGTTAGCGGCAGTTCCGGTTAAAGTAAGGACTCCGGCTATTGTTTGAGTAGAGTAGGCAGTAAAAACCAAGGCTTTACCGGCAGTTGCGCAAGTTAGGCTGTAAAAAACGGTTGAACCTGAAAAAGTTGTAGTTTGAGTTGCGTCATTAATGGTAAGTAAACCTGCCCGGTAAACCAATGTACCTGCGGTATTTATCCAATTTCCCGATAAAGTTATGCCATAATTTGATTCCGATACATCAAGAGTACCAGAAGCAAGTGTAATGTTGCCGGTAACTGTAAGCGCCTGCCCAAGGGTAATTGTCCCGGAGGTATCTATAGTTAAATTATTAAACGAGTCATTTGTGGAAAGCACTCCCGGCCCGTCCAGAATTACGACCCCTGATCTTTTGGTAAAAGTTCCGCCTGTATCAACCCAGCCGCCGGCAACACGAACAGTATAATTAGAATCAGAGACATCCAATACTCCTGCGGTAAAAGTAAGCAGACCGTTTACATCCAAATCTGCCCCAAGCGTATTTGTGCCTCCTACGGAAAAAGTTAAATTATAAAACGGTACACTTGAGGTTAAGGTCCCTGTCCCTTTAAAATTAACCGTGCCTGACCTTGAATTAAATACGTTAGCCGTATCAGTCCAGCTTGCACCTGCGGTAACTGTATAATTATTTTCCGATACGTCAAATGTGCCGGAAACTAAAGTAATACTGCTGTTAACTGTCAAATCAGCGCCAAGGTTTAAGATACCTGAAGTAAGTGTTAAGCTTCCGGTCACCGTCAGGCTCACATCAAGATTTAATGTGCCGCTTGTAATGGTTAAACTTCCGCCAAGGGAGGTATCTGCGCTAATTGTAGCTTCTCCGCTAGTTTTATTTATAACAATACTATAAAAGGCTTCATTACTATTAATAACCTGGTCTGCGGTGCCATCAAAAGTTACGCTGCGCGTACCTTCTGTAAAAGAAGCATCACCAGTATCAATCCAGTCTCCTGAAACTGTTATATCATAACTAGAGCAAGAGAATGTTCCGCTGGCTAAAGTAAGGCTGCCGTTAACATCTAGCGCTACCCCTAAAGTGGCAGTTCCATAGACCTTATTAATTATGAAATCATAAAAACTTAAATAGCTTGTTATAGTTTGAGCGCCTGTACCGTCAAAGGTTACGGTGCCATTTCTTGCCGCAAAAGAACAAGCTGTTGAATCAACCCAGTTGCCAGAAATTGTCATGTTATAGTTAGAAATAGACACATCAATACCGCCTGCAGTCAAAGTCAAGTTATTATCAACATCTAAATCTGAACCTAAGATCACTACACCGGATGGCTTATTGATCGTTAAATTATAAAAAGGCTGTGTGTTATTTAGCGCCTGATTGCCTGCTCCGGCAAAAGTGGTTGTGCTTAAGCCGCAGGTAAATGTGCCGCCTGTAACATTAAAGTCCCCGTTTACGGTTATTGTAGCTGCGGAATTTACCTGAAAAGTACCTGCGGCCTGATAAAAATTGCCTATAGTAATGGCCGTAGCGTTGAGAGTTATGGTTCCCGCATAGTCAGCGGTTATAATCATAACTCCTCCGGCCCAAGTGCCCAAAACATCAATTATACAGTCTTTACTAGAAGTAGAGTTAAAGGTGACCGGGTCTTGCGCCTGCGGCACCAGATTGCCATCCCAATTCAAAGCCTCAGACCAGTTGTTAGTATAACCACCACCGTCCCAAACCGGGTCAATAATAAGATTTTCGTTTCCTCCGGCATCAATTCCTATCGGAATATCAACAAGATTCAGGGCCCGGCAATCGCTAATCTGGACTCTTTCCAGAATATAGTTATTCTGAACATCCAGATACCACATCTGTCCGGCCTCAAGCGCAGCTACCTTAATATAACGAACCTCGGCGCCTTCATCCGGTGCTCCTATAATTTCAAGCTTACCTTTAAAAACAAAGGTTTTACCCGATTCAAAATATATCTCTTTATTAGCTTCGTTACATATAAAGTTATAGAATGTATTATCTCCTGTAATTATGGAATGTTTTGAGGAATCACCAAGAACTATCGTGGAGGAACCTGCTAGATAATTACCACCTAGATTTGACCAGTTACCGCTGATGTTAATAGTATATGAACCGGCAGCAAAATTCCCGCTGGCTAAAGTAAGGTTACCATCAATCTTAATATCACGCCCTAAGCTAATCGTGCCGTTATAACCGTTTAGGATGAGGCCGGAAATAGACCCGCCAAATAGAGAGTCAATAATTGAATATGAGTTAGGATTTGTTCCGGTTATTCCGTCAAAGACAACGGTATCAAACTCTGTAGGAACTGTACCTGTATCCCAGTTATTCGGATCTGACCAATGAATAGAAACACCCTCCCCGGTCCAGAGAGGATTTAAGTGCAGATTAGAGTTGTTCCCTAAAGAAGAAGAATGTAATGCTTCCAGCGGGGGCCCGCGGATATTATTCAAATTACAAATTAAAGAATATTGAATATCAGTTTGTCCCTGCGGATTAATGCTCCATTGTTTTAAAGGATTTATAGAAGTTACAGTGAGCAGCTTACCGTAATCCCCCTTAAAAGTTAAAGTACCCAAGATAGCCTGTGTATTTTCAGAATCGAATTTGACAATTTTACCGGGTTCGGTAATGGAAAAATCATAGAAAATGTTACTGCCGATTACCAAAGCCTCTATTTCCGATACCAGAGAAACTTTTGAAAATTGCGGGTTAAAGTTTCCTAAGTTTACCCAGTCTCGACCGACTTCATAAAGAGCATTATTCGCATTCAAGACAACTCCGGAACTTATCTTTAGAGCGCCCTTAGTAGAAATATGGGAATTCAAAGATTGATCGAAAACGGCCGGCGCACCTGCTTGCTTTAAAATAAGGTCCGCGGCAGAATTAATACTCGCCAAAACACCATTACCTGATGATTGGACCGTAATATTACCGACAAATTCCCCTGCCTCATCCACTGCCCCGCTGGCATTACTGGTTGCAATAAGAGTGCCTGCCGCCTGGTTAAAAGATCCTGCCCCATCTAAATCTGCATCGGCTAAAAGTTCAAGGTTTCCGGAATCGGTTTTTATGTCTGCCTTAACCGAAATATCTTTAAGCGCGCTGATAGTAGTGTTGCCTATAGAATTAAATTCGGCATTTACCGATACCGATCCTACGGAAGAAATCTGAATGCTCTGAGAAGAAGGCTTTTCTTCGGCCTTAAGAACACCTGAGACCTGAAGGTTATTATTAGCTTTAATACGAATTACGCCGCCCTCCTCTACTAACCCCGTCGCCTGAATAATGCCCTGCTGATTAACTGCATTTTTAAAAATATCCGAGGCAACTTTTGCATCCATTACTACCTGCGCCCCTTCAACAATACCGGAATTTGCCAGCGCGTCCTTAACTTCAGCTCCGTCTTTGTCATAAACCTTACCGCTAGTCTCCCTGTCAACTTCTACCTGAATCATATTTTTAGCATCAAAACTTACCGTTGCCCTGTCCCCGGATATAAAAAATACCCTGCCGCTGCGCGCAATGATTATACCCTGATTATCTACCGCACTGGCAATTAAGGCAATATTATTTGCGCTGATCTTCCCCTGATTTAGAATTTGGTTATATGCTGACTCGGAGTTATGTTCAAAAATATATTTCTGTTGGAGGAAGTTATTGGTGGAAATATCCAGTGTAGAAGCAACAAAACTGTTGGCTTGCACTTGAGCTGAAGGGCCAAAATAAATCCCTTGCGTATTAGTTAAAAAAAGCATGCCGTTTGCCTTAAGGACGCCGAAGATCTGACTGGATTCTCCACCTGTGACGCGGCTTAAAAGTGAGGATGCGGCAGAAGGCTGGATAAAATTAACTGTCTCGTTTTGAGCGATATTAAAACTATTGAAATTTATGACTGTTTTATCATTAGCTTGAATATTTAAAGTATATTGATCCGGGCGTACAAAAATAGCGTTTCCTGCTTCTACCTGTTCACCCTCAGGCAAAGCAAATAGCACGCTAGTTTGCATCAAAATCAGCGCGATAATAAATATTAAACAGCCTGCTCTTTTCATGGTTTATCGCTTAAATAAGTTTTTGATCCTTCTTTCTATGGAATTTTTCTCTTCCGGTTTTGCCCCAGGAGAATCCTTGATCATCTGCAAAATAGAATCAGAAGATTCTTGAGCGCTTAAAATAAACACGGATAAAGCAAGTATGACAGTAAGCGCCATTCCAATGAGAAACATAAGAAAAACCAATTTATTTAATGGCACAAATATCTCATTCAAATCCCGCTGGACGAATACATACCAATCAGCTTTTTTCTCAGAGAAAGCTTCATTGCTAACCTCCGAATAAGCAACCAGTTTCTTTCCTCGGTTAAAGTAAGCGCTTTTCAATATCCCCCATTTTTCGCTATTCTGCAGCGTTTTCTGGAATTCTTCATATTCACAGAATTTATTGGTAAAAGGCAATGCCCTGCGATGGTATAATAGATAAGCTTTATCATCAACCAGAACCGCATTTCCGGTTTGCCCAATTTTAAAATTAACCAAAGGCTTAAAAAACGTATTAATGTTTACATTGGCTTGATAAATTCCGATAACGGAACGCGCTTGATCTTCAACCGGAACAGCAAACGGAAGATACCATAATTCATTCTGCTCGTCATATTCAGACGCGCCAATAAAAATCTTACCGTGCCCCTTGGCATATGAATCCAGCCACCAATACTTATCAAAGAAATAAAAACCGGAAGGCCTTGTAGTAGCACCAACCAAACCTCCGAATCGATCAGCAACAATAATACTGATTAACTTCCTATCTTCTCCTTTTAATTCCCTTAAATCAAGGCTAAGCTTGTTATCTAAATACTCCTTCAAAAAAGGGTGTTCATCGGAAACCTCAATCCACCTCTTATCCATATCCATAAGATAACGCTTAATTTCTTTTTCACCTTTGGGCCGGTATTTTAAATTATTTTCTTTTAGAGCATCAATTAAAAATTGGTTGTTTGCGTTTAATTTCAACACCTCCACCTGTTTCTCAATGGAGGATTCGACTGAAGACGCCAAGGTTCTTGCCATTTCATTCTGGGCTTCAATACCCTTCTCAAGGAGCAAGCCGCGCCCAAAGAAATAAATGATAATAATCAACGCAGCAAAGAATATAGCTGCTGCCAGAGAAACAGATAAGGCAGTTTTTAATTTAAGGCGCAACTTTTGACGCGATATTTTTTTACTGCCAAGAAGAATCTTCATTATAAAATCCATCTTACTCCTTCATTACCTAACTAGTGTATTTTCAAACAGTTAAACTCCAATAAAAAACCCCATTTCAGCTGCCGAAATGGGGTTTAACCCGCGCATCAAATACAAAAATAGAATAATCTTGCGCTTGATAAACATAGTTTAAGATTTCGGCAACTGGCTGCCTTTTCCGTCTTCAAATATTTACGGAGGAAGGCCCTATAGCTTTGTGCCCTACTCTTTCAAGTAGTTTACCTTTATCGTAAACCCTTGCATGGCAAAGGCCTACTTAAAATATATCCTATTTTCTATAAAAGTCAAGAAAAAATGGGAAATTAAATTTCAGACTGGAAAGTAAAGTAAAAAGTGGAGGGCCCTGAGCCGGATGTTTGCCTGTCACCAACCCGTTTAGCCCAGTCTAAACGAAGAGAAAATAATTTAAAATTAAAGCGCAGGCCTGCGCCAAGGCCGGCAAGAAATTTATCTTTTTCTTCACCAGAAAGTACTTTCTTTAATTTACCTCCGCCAAAATCAATAAACACAACCGGTTCAATTTGCCTGCGTAAAGAAACTGTCTGAGCGGGTAATTTCCATGTTTTAGGAATTAAATACATAGGGAAAAACCAATCTATATTTACAGACCCACCGGCATCTGCCGAGTAATCTCCCTCCGGATATCCGCGTACAGAATCCGCTCCGCCAAGCTGGAATTGTTCCGAAGATGGCAATGTATGTGAAGAAAGCTGCAATTGCGTGCGGATAGAAATATAGCTGTCGGAAAACATTCTTTGTATACGATTCAAGGATTGTTCGTATTTAAAAAAGAAACCCCCTGTGCCTGCCCTGCTTGAAGTAGGGTGATTTCGATGGGAGGCTCCAAGAAACCCTGATGTCCCGAAATTAAATTTCGGCGAGAATGTTGTTTGCCCGCTAGAATCTGTTTTTGAAAAATCGAAACCAAAAAACGGCTGGCGCAATTGATCGTTTGAATCAACCTCACCAAGAGATTTTTTCTTAATTGATTTAATATCCAGGCCTAAATTTAAATCCGCTTCGAAACTTTCAGTTAAAGCCAGCTCCCAAGAAAAATAAGGAGTATAAATCTGGGTATTGCCGGTAATCTCAAAAGATTTATATTCTTTTCCAAGCCTCATTTTAAAATAAGTTGCATCGAAGTTGAATTTCGTCCCATAAGTACCTAAAGGAATATTATAACTTACTGATTGGCCGAAGGATTTACCGCTGTAGAGTGAGCTGATAAAAAGGGTATCGCCTAAACCGGAAACATTAGAACTGCGGGTAAATAACATGGAGCGGTATTTCCCTGTCAGGCGGGAACCCCGGTTATCCTGTAGGAAACCTACGTGCCACGGCAGCCTGCTTTGTACTTTTAATGAAATATCAGAGGTTTGCGGATCCTTTCCTTTAGAAATTACGGTTTTTATTTCTAAATCGGGATTGTTATTTAACCGCAAGATATCACGCTGGACCGTTTTAATATTCAGGATTTCATTTTTTTTTACGTGGAAAAATCTTTCTATAAACTCCGCGGAAAACCACTTATTGCCTTCAACTTCAAGTCTGCCCATCTTGCCTTCTGCGACACGTACTTCTATTACGCCATTTTTGACTTCTTGCTCTGGAATATAAACCGTAGTAGTAAAATACCCTTTTTCTTTATATTTGGCCTCAATATTGCCAGCAATTTTCTCAATATCCTGGAACGTTACTTTTTTGTCAAGATACGGATCATAAATTACGCTAAACTCCTCCTGCTTAAAAATAGTAGAGCCGATAACGCTGACTTCCTTAAGAACAAAAGATGGGCCCTGGATTGACGGCTTAGATTTTTCTTCTTCGACTTTTATTTCGGGAACTTTGCGTTCTTTATATTCAAGACGCTTTTTTTCCCGCTCAACATCTTTCTTGTAACGCTCTATCTGGGCCCCCGGCTCCTGCCCTGCGGGAATATCTTGCGCAAACACACACTTATTACAGGCAAAGATCAATAATAAAATAACTGCTGCTTTATCTGCGGTTTTTCTCATTCTTTCATAGCTTTATTATAATCTTAAAAATTTGGCAGTTTTCATTTGGGGCTAAGAATTTATCTTATTGTGAATCATTATAAGACTGGATAGAACGATTATCAAGAGAAAATCCTATGTTAAACCTGTTTCCTCTTTAACGCAGAAATTGTTCTGACTACTAAAAAAATAGACGCCGCGACAATCGTAAAATCAATAACATTGTTGATAAATGCTCCATACCTAATAGTCACTGCGGGAAGAGTATCTGTAGCGGGCTTAAGTGTTACTACCAGATTTTTAAAATCAACTCCCCCGATCAACATTCCTATAGGCGGCATAATAATATCATTTACCAGGGAATGCACAATTTTACCAAACGCGGCGCCGATAACAATACCCACTGCCATATCCACAGCATCCCCTTTTATCGCAAACTCCTTAAACTCTTTTACTATAGACATATGCTTCTCCTTTCTATTTGCTATAAATAATTATTTTATCCGTGGTAATCTTTGGGCCAAAAACAATAATAGTTTCTTTTGTCCGCCGTTGGAAAGATTTAGATAACTGTAAATAAAAAAACAACCCTGTATTCCTAAAGGTTGCTTTTCTATTTAATACTCTTTTGTGGCGCTGACTTTAGCCATAGTTACCAAATTATTAATCTGCGCTTTAATTTATCTTTATTTTAGTTGTTATATCAGGCAGGTCAAGAAATTTCTTTGTTTTCGCACCTCTAATTAATGCCTTTTCTTCTTTCACTCCAGTCATTAAGGCGGTTTCTTCTATTCTCTTTGCGATTGTCAGCTATCTGCTGAAACTTAGCGAGCTGTTCCGGGGTTAAAATCTCCTTAACCGCAAAAATTCCGTTTATCCGGCAATCGATTAACCGGCCCTGTAAAGATTTAATATCATTTACGAGCGGTTCAATTGCATTTCGGCTTACCCTGGGGGCCTTCAGTGCTTCCTGTATTTTTGCCTGTTTTTCCTTGATTGCCGCATGTATCTTCTTTAACTCTGTGCGCTGCGCGCTGCGGTTTTCTTCAAGCTTTTTCTTTTGCTCAAGAGTCAAATTGAGCTCTTTAAAAATACTTTCTTTCTGCCCTTCACCACGCTGATGAAATTCTCCTTCTGCCTTGGCGTATGCCGTATTTGCCAGCAGAAAAATCACTGCTAAACCGATAATTATTGATTTTGTCTTTTTCATCAAAATCCCCCCTTCACTGATTTAGACGCATAAAACACCAAAAAAGTTCCCTTATAAAAAGTATTCCTCTACACTTGTCCCCAGGTCAGTAAGCAAAACCTCGCTCTCGCTATTTAGGCTATAGCCCGAAAGAATCTCTGCGCTATTTTCTATACTAAAATATTGCTTCTTCTGAATAATACTTCCGGCAAAAATTATTACAAAAATAACCCCGGTAAGGACGCTGGAAAAAACAAATGCCGGCCTAGGAGGAAACAAAAGCACTTTTAATCCTTTGAATATTCCCCAGCTTATCTTATTTTCCCGATCCAATCGCTCCGTAACAATGCTGTCTTGAATATTCTTCCACAAGCCTTCCGGCACCTGCTGTCTAGTTTTTTGAAAAAGCATGCGCTGGGCCTCTAGCTCTTTCTCAAAGGTGCGGCATTCTTGGCAATGCGTCAAGTGCTCCTTAATATACACCTGCTCTCTCTGGGTAGCTTCGCCATCCAAATAATCGCTCTTAAGCAATTCTTGTATTTGTTTACACCGCATCTTGCACCAGCCCCTTTCTCGCATTCTCCAGTAACGCTTGGCGCGCCCGCTTAAGTCGGGAACGTACGGTATTTACCGGAACCTTCAAAATGTCAGCAATCTCCTGATAACTTAATCCCTCGATTTCCCGTAGTATCAGACACGCCTTATGCTCCACGCTTAATTTCGCTAACAACGCATTCAGCCTGATTTCATTATCGCTTTGAATAGCGCCTTCAGCAGCCGAACAGGCATCAGGCAGCGATTCAATTATCTCTTCATAGCCCACTCTGCCTTTCCCCTCTTTTATTGTCTTGCGATAATGATTAATCGCCGTATTCACCGTAATTCTATATACCCATGTCTTAAATGACGATCGGAACTGAAAATATTTTAGCTTGCGGTATATCTTCAAGAAAACGTTCTGGCTAACATCCTGAGCATCCATGCTGTTACGGGTAATCCCGAAAGCTACATTATAGACAAAACTACCTGTTTCTTTGTACACCTGTTCAAAAGCCGCTATATCACCTTGGGCAACGCGCTCTAATGTATCCCGGGTAATATCTTTCATTATTATCCTTCTATTATTGGACAACATTTATTATCAAAAAGTTCCCTTAGGTGAGAATAACCTTGATTACTGCTATATCAAGGCTATTATCACCTAATGAAATCCAAAGTTAAACAGGGGCGGCGACAACGATATAACCCCTAGGGCAGGCCCTGTAATAAAGATTATCATAATTATAGTAGGTAAAACCTCCAACTATAATAGCCCTGTGCCCAAAAGGAAGAACTGCAACAATCGCCCCTATCGGAGGCGGAGTAACGGCAACCTTAAACCAAAACCAACCCGGCCTATAAAATCTGCCCTGCTGATAGTAATACCTGCGATGATTTGTTGCGGCTTCACGCCTATATTGCGGGTTCCTGCCTCCGCCATGCCTGGCGCCTGCGGCAAATGCATTTGTGCTTAACGAGATAAACAGAAAACTCAAAAACATTGCTGCCCAAAATTTTTTTCTAAATATTTTCTTGCCCATTTTTCTCTCCTTTCTACCATATTGGACAGCGAAAGAAGAAAAAAAGTTCCCTAATTATTTTTAAACGGGAAAACGGCTCGGCCCCAGCTAGTTTCAAATATTATGGCTTAAAAACACCACCGGAGATAATGATCTTGAATGCATCCGAGATAGAGATCTCCGGGAACCTCAAATCTTCCTTAGCTACAAAAATCACAACTCCGGTAAACGGACCGGGAGAGGTAGGCATAAAAACTGACACCATTTCTCTGTTTGTAATCAGGCTTATCTTGCTGAATTCTTCATTTGTTAAGAAACCTAAAGAGAATATCCCTTTTGAAGGATACTCTGCTAAAACTACTTTTTTAAACCCAAACTCTTTTTGTGCCAGGATAAATGAAATAACCTGCTTAAAGGCTGGATAAATATTCCTGATCAAAGGTAAACCTGAAAACCATTTATCAATTAGGTGAAAAACTTTCTTTCCTATGTAGCGGTTCGCCAGAAACCCGGTTAAAAGTATAACTAAAAGAAAAATAACAATGCCTAAGCCGGGGATATAAAATCCAAGGGAATTTTTCAGATAAACATTTAAAAACCTGCCTAAAATGTTATCGGTAAAACGAAATAAAACTCCTAAAATATAAATTGTCAGAAAAACCGGCACTACCGCAACCAGCCCGGTTACAAAATACCTCTTTAATCTGTTCGGCATAGGCCCCTCTTATTCTCTCTTTTTATTAAATCTTCTTTTTTTAAATAGCTTTCCGTAAACTTTATTATATTATTCATCATTTCAACTGTCTGAACCGGGTATTTTCCTATGGCAGACTCGGCCGACAGCATAACAAAATCAGTTCCGTCTATTATGGCATTGGCCACATCTGTTACCTCGGCGCGTGTAGGCTTAAGGTTTTCAGTCATGCTCTCAAGCATCTGCGTTGCAGTAATAACAAATTTACCCGCGCGGTTGCATTTTCTGATAATCATTTTTTGAATAATAGGAATTTCATAAACAGGCAAAGATACCCCCATGTCTCCGCGGGCAATCATAATACCTTCGGATTCACTGATTATTTGGTCAATATTTCTTATTCCTTCCCTGCACTCTATTTTAGCGATAACCTTGCAGGGCGAACCATCGCCAAGGATGTTTTTTATCTCTTGGATATCTTTCTTGCTGCGCACAAATGATTGGGCAATATATTCAATGCCGTTTTTTACACAAAAATTTATATCCTCTGTGTCTTTCCGGCTGATACCGCCAAACTCAAGCCTTGCTTGAGGTATATTTATCCCTTTATGCGCCTTCAATAAACCTCCGGCCATTACTTTTGTTTTTAGGCTATTTTTGTTTCGGCCGGTTACCTCTAAACAAATATTACCGTCATCTATAAATATATTTTGGCCTCTCTTTATGCCGCCTATCCGGCCCTGATAATCAAAGGGTATCCTCCCAGCCGTACCCTTTATTTTCTGCTGAGTGAGCCAAACTATCTTGCGCTTCTTAAGCTCAATTGCTTCATCAAGTTCGCCTACCCTTATGCGATGCCCTTGAAGATCGCCAAGAATTTTTATGCGCCTGCGGTATTTTACGTTTAATGCCCGGATTAGATTAATTCTATGCAATAACTCCTGCGGTTTACCATGGGAAAAATTGAGCCGCGCAACATCCATGCCGGAAAACATCATCTTTCTAAGCACCCTCTCGTTTGAGGATACTGGGCCTAAAGTACAAATTATCTTTGTTTTAACCATAAGATTATTTTACTGATTATATTTATTTATAATATTCCAGATTACTATTAGTTTTTTAAAAGTACCCTGTTATAACTATTCGAAATAATTATACGCGAGTAAGGCAACTTTAGCGATAAATTCTTTTGAAGAGGCGCCATTAGAATTGGCATGTTTTGTCAGCGCTACAATAATAAAATCGCCTTTACAGGTAAAAACTACTCCTGCGTCATGGCAAACATTACGCTCAAGCCCAGTTTTATGCGCGACGGTAATCTGAGCAGGCAAATATTTGGGTATACGGTCATTTAACCGCGTCAGCTTTAAGGTGTTTATACATTGATGCGAAACCCTTTGGCTGCCAAGAGACTTGCTGTAAATCTTCTCTAACAATAAAGCCATATCGCCTGCAGTGGTATAATTTTCGAAACCCCTTTTGCGTGACTGGTAATCGGCTATTTTCCGGGTAAGTTCCGTTTTCTTCAGCCCGAAGGATTTAAATGCAGTATTCAAATAATCAATACCGACCAAATCCGTAAGCATGCCTGTAGCTGTGTTATCACTATCGTAAATCATAAGCCCGATTAGCCTCTCAACACTAAAAACAGTGCCGGCAGGCATACCCTTTAACACCCCCGAACCGGTGAACTTATCCGAAGATTTAAGCGCTATATTATGGTCAAGCTTAATTCTACCCTGTTCGGCAGCCAAATAACAAGCCGCCATAATGGGTATTTTGGCTAAACTTGCAGAAGGAAACAACTTTTCTTTCTCATAACAAAGCTCCCATCCGGTTTCTAAATCTTTAATTACTAAGCCGGCCTCACCCTTAAACTGGATTATTTGGTTGGCGATTTCTTGCCGCAATTTCTGCCAGGCGATCTTTTTTGTTTCATAGATCACTTGTTCCCGCTTTGCTTTTTGAAGATACACGTAATATCGCCCGGTAAAATACGTGCCGCCGCCCAAAAGAATAACCAACGCTATAAAAAGGAGTAATTTCTTTGTTTTCATTTGTCCCTAACTATTAACTTCATACTTTGTTGACATATACCGTCTGCGTAAGATATGCAAACTCTATGCCGCGTTTTTCAAACTCTTCCTTGATCGCAAAATTAATCTCCTGCTGGATATCCATATATTTATTGTAATCGGGGCTTAAAACAAAATAGACCACCTCAAATATAAGGCTGAAATCCCCATAGCTAAAGAAGTGCGCTCGGTCAAAAGCCGTGTCATTGATGTCCTTTATAACTTTCTCAATGATCTTTGGAATTCCCTTTAATTGGCCAAGAGAGGTCTGATACGTCACGCCTATGCGGAATAAGACGCGCCTTTTCTCCATAAGCTTATAATTACGCACGCGCGAGTCTGTAAGATCTGTATTGGAAAATATGACCTGTTCGCCGCCTAAACTGCGTATACGCGTGGTTTTTATTCCGATATACTCAACGGTCCCCATAAAATCGCCGATAATTATAAAATCCCCTATCTTAAAAGGATGGTCAAATACTATAGAAAAATAACTGAAGAAATCTTTCAAGAGAGCCTGCGCGGCTATCGCTACCGCGATACCTCCGATTCCCAATCCGGCAATTAACGTAGAGACTTTATACCCGAGGTTATCCAGTAAAATTATAACCGCCAGAACCCAAATCAAAAACTTAACGGCCCAAAACATGCCATCAAGGCTGCGTACCACGGTAGGATCTTGCTGCTTTTTAGCAAGATAGGTATTAATACCCCAACCGGCAAGCATAACCACTATGCGCGCGGCAAAGAAAGTGATAATAATCATCTCCAGCGCGTTAATCAAAACTTCTGCACCGGCAGGCAATTTTATTATTTTGGCGCTTACATAAAAGCAACTGATGTACAACGCCGGCAGGCCGACCTTTGATAAAATGGCTTCTAAGAAATCATCGAATCTTCCAACAGTTCTTTCCGCGAATTTCTTAAGTCGCCTTATAAGAAAGCGGATAACCACTTTGACAAACAGTATGCTTAAAGCTAATGTTAATAGGGCAATGATGTAATCCAAAATACGATTACCAAAAAATACCTGCTCCAAAATCTCTAAATTCATTTTAACTCCTTGTTTAAATTAACCGCCGAAAACCGGATATAAAAAAACCACCCTGCATTCTCATGCAAGATGGCGGCCCGACCATCGAAAATCCTCTGGAAGTACCCGGGTATTCCCAGACCACTTATTTATTTGCTTTTCTGTATGACGGTAGTATAGCATACGCTTTAGCAGATACAATAAGTTTTCAAGATGTTCCGTCTTGTCAATTTCGACACAAAACGTATCTTCTGATTAAGCTACCAGAAAAATTACTTAAAAAAATCAAAATAAATTGCTATGGCCAGAGCGACCGCCGAGGAAACAAATATCAAAAAGTAATTAATTCTGTCTTTGTTTGAGCTTAAAGCACAAAGCACAGAACCTATTAATTCAAGATCTTCTTTTTCTATTTTCTCTGCATGAGCAATTTTATCCATTAATCTGCTCTTTTTTACCAGTTGGGACCTTGCATGTTCAACCTTAAATTTGTACACAAAAAACAGCAAAAAACCCAAGACTCCCACGTACCAGGCAATTTGGCCATAAACAGGACCTATGTAAACAAGAATTGTAACGGCACGTATGGCTATGGTAGCGACTAACCCTATACTAAAGAATACCCACGACAAAGCGCCTTCTTTGCATCTTTTATATTCTGGACAATTAATACATTTTTTATTCATAGCTAATTATTTTCTAGTAGAGTGGGCCGATAGAAATTAATTCTCGATTAAACCTAATTTATGCTCAAGGGCATAATCAAAATCGCCAATAAATACCCACCAATTGTTCAATTTTCTATTATTATACATAATACCATTATCCGCACCGGGGATATTTTGCATCCAATAAATGAACCATTTTAAGCTATCGCACCCCCAACGCTCACAATTCATTCTTTGCTCCCTGCCTCCGTCAGGCCTCCAATCCTCTATATCCGTCCATACATAATCCTTATTTTTCCAATCATAATCCCTTTGGCCATTAGGAGGATAATGAGACCAACCGCACCTGCGCCTATACTCACCTCGAGCAACACTATTGTTGCTCGAGAAACCCCCGACAAACTTATCCCAAAAGATAGAGCTATCAATCGACCTTAGCACGGCCTCAATCTGATGCATATGATCCTCTGTCGCCTCCGATAAACCCCTTTGATAGTTATAATGATATACTGTATAAGTCTTATTTAGGACCGGAAGATCATTAGGATTTCTATCGCTATTGCTTATATCTCCGTATGGGCCGGACATATTCGATTCCCATATCCTAACTATTCCTCCATGATATGCCCATATCCATACTTCTTTAACGCCATTTTCTAATACCCATTTTCTAATACCTATTCTTTCCATAATCTTATTGTAATCGGTCATGGGAATATTATTATCCGCTGTGTAAAAAACAGGTAATGGTTCAAGAAATTCTATATTGCCGACAACGACGTATTTCAAACTTGGACGAGCCAAAGAGTTCTTATAACCATGGTAAATCGAACCCTGCTCCAGCGTAGAAATAAGTTTTTTAGTTAGGTCATCTGCCTTATTCCGGGTTTGCTCTAACGGCTCACCCCAGTCTCCCGTAACTTGGATATCAATCCTATTTTTTTCTTGAGTTAAGGGAAAATATTTTACTATAAGAACGGGTACCCTATAAGGAGGGAATTCTTCCTGAGCCGCTACTTCATTTAAAACAGATAAAGCTGCTAATAAAATAAAAAAAATAATAACGGGTAAACTCTTCAAGATTATAACCCTTGGCTTACTATTAACGATATGTAAAGCACCATCGTCCTTTAGGCGGACAATCCCAGTTATATCTTTTGCACCGGCCGGCGTTTAGGAACAGTGAAACGGCTGAATAATTCATCTAAAAATTTATATGCCATTCCAATTTCCTCTTCGGTAATGTAAAAAGAAGGAGCGAGAGTAAAAGCGTTCTTAAAATAACCGCCGACATCAAGGACTAAACCGTATTTCTTCCCTTTGTATTCCAATCCGCCGTCAAGCCCGGCTTGGAATATCTCATCCACCAGCTGCCTATTCGGCGTAATGCCGTCTTTCTGGCAAACCTCAATACGTATAGCTAAGCCTATTCCTGTGACATCGGCAATCTCTTTATATTTTTTCTGGAGTTTCTTAAGCATGCTTACGAACCTTTTACCGCTATTATTAATACGATTAGCCAATGTTTTATCTTGGAGAATCTTCATTACTTCTAACCCCGCAGCAGTACCCATAGGATTAGAAGAAAATGTTGAATGCGTGGACCCGGGAGGAAAGGCCTCCGGCTTAACAAGCGCTTCTTTAGCCCAAAGTCCCGATAAGGGGTTCATGCCGTTGGTAAGTGATTTGCCAAAAACCAAAACATCGGGCTCGATACCAAAATGTTCAAGGCCCCAGAACCGCCCTGTCCGATAAAAACCCATTTGCATCTCATCATCAACCAGATAAATTTTAAAGTAATCAAGAATCTTCTTTATCTTCCTAAAATAATCCGGCGGCGGAATAATATAACCGCCTGTGCCTTGGATAGGCTCAATATAAAAAGCCGCAAATTCACATTCTCTCGTTTTGGTATCAACGATTGAATTATATTCTGTCTCGAACAACTTCGCAAACTGATCTACGCAATAATATTTACAGGAATCAAAATGTTTACCATAATGGCAGCGGAAACAATAGGGGTAAGGAATGAACTGCGCCCTGTTGGAAAAGTGGCCGTAGGGTTTCCTGTAACGATAACTTGATGTTATCTCCGAAGCGCCGATGGTCCGCCCGTGATAGCCTCCCTGAAAAGCAAAAAATTGCGTTTTCCCTGTTGTTTTACGGATAAGCTTAATACTATCTTCAATAGCCTGGGAACCGCCTACATTAAAATGTACCCTGCCTTTGGCTTTAAAGGACTTTTGCGTTTGCTTGGAAAGAGAAGCAGCGAGTTCAATTTTCTCCCGATGCAAATACTGACTGGCTAATTGCGGCAGGCGATCCATCTGATTTCTAACCGCATGATTGACCCGTTCGTTTTTATAGCCCAAATTTACTGCCGAATACCACATTTGAAGGTCTAAGTAAGGCCTCTTGTAATAATCGTATAAAAATGATCCGTCGCATCCGGAGAATATTTTTGAATTTTTCAAATAATGGGCGGTATCCCCATAAGAACAATACCGGGATTCTTCTGCTAAAAGCCTTTTTTCCGATTCTTTAACCTTTATCATGCTATTTTTTCCTTATCTGTGGGGATTTTCATGCTGATACGAAGCGCTCGGTTCTTATTGACCTGATCAATACCCCTAACCAGGTAATCACCGGCTTTAGCCGGAATAAGAAGGGAACTTCCCTTATGTAAATGAACAAGCCAGTTTTCTTTTAAAGACACAATTTCAATTGCCCCTTCAATCCCCATCAATACTTCGAATGTGTCACGATTGCAAATATTTACCGGCTTGTCGTTAATGCCGGCCCTTATGCGCTCAACTCTTAAGGCGTTATGCGTCACAATAGAATCTAGCCCCTTGGTTAACATCGTTTCCCACTTTCTCTTACATTGTTTTTTTAATCCAGAATCTTGGTTACATTTATAGTCAATCGAGACTAACCCTTTCTTAATATGCACGCGCCTTTGACGAAGAAAATCGTACATGCGGTAGGTCAAATCACTGGATTCGGCGATTTCAATTGCAACAGAGCCCCCTGTCCAGCAATGCAGCATCCCTGAAGGTATACGGAATATTTCACCCGGAGAAACACGGATCTTATGCAGTAAACCAAGGACGTTTTCCTCTTTGCTAACGGCAACCTCAAAATCTTCGCGGCTTACCCTGTCTTTTAAGCCCAGGTATAACGCGCTCTCTGCGTCTTCATGCAAATCAAGGATTACAAATATCTCTTCTTTACCCGGGTCATCTTCGCCTAATGCCTTTGCAACTTTATGTGAAGGGTGAAGATGCACTGACATGTGCTGGTGGACATCAATAAACTTAACCAATATGGGAAAATCCTGGCCAAAATGTTCAACTACAGCCTCTCCCAGAATCAACCCAGCCAATTCTCTGTCTCTAAGCAAATCCTTGAGGGTAAAAATTCTGCCGTCCGGCATTAGGATACGCGATGGATATTTTTTATGCCCGGAGACTTCCCATGATTCGGCTGCAGGCGGCGTATTTTCATCATAAAACATACCCTTCATGGAATAAAGGTAATGCCCTCCCCAAATATAATTAGCAAAATTACCCTCTATGAATTTAACCGGCATTTTGGTTAGAAAATCAATATCTTTGGAACCTAAACTAAGACTATCCTGCGGAACTCTCAAATCAACAGACTTAACGTTCTCAATGCTCATGAGTAAGCTCCCCCTTAAATGTTTTTTGCTTCATAAACAGAAAACGGACCCCTTCTTCAAAAAGCCTCGGGGTATCTACATTCACCATATGGGTATCAATAGGCTTGGCTGCGATACCGGTTTGCTCAATACCGACGATAGGATAAGAAAATTTCTTGCCTAGCAACTCACCGCGCACATCCGCAATCCGCTTTGCCATCTCCTGTTTATTTAATCCTTCCGGGCCATTGGTTTGATATATCCCTTCTGTTTCATAATCAAGGAGCTTTAATAATGTCCGGGCAGCATCTTCAAGCAGAATCGGATGCTTAATCTGAATATTATCGGCTTTCAATGACTCAGGCTTATCTAAACTGGCAATAAGCTTGCTCACTGATGTATTTTTATCACTTGGGCCATTATAACCGTAAAGGGCGCCAAAGCGCACGACTAAGGCGTTATGAAAGCTCTTCAAAGCGGCCTTCTCGCCTTCCAGTTTAGTTTGCCCGTAATAATTGATCGGATGAGCCGAAGAATATGAACCGTAAGGGCCTGAACTTCCGTCAAATACATACTCCGAGGATATATAAACAAATTTACAATTTCTCGCATGCCGGGCAATAATTGATACCGCACCAATATTTAATAGCCGCGCCCTGTCTCTTTCTCTCTCCGCCACATCTGCGTCAGCTTCACCCGCGATATAGATAATAATCTCAAAAAAGGGGTACTTAGAGAAATAATTCCTAATTTCCTCCTCGGATGTAACATCTAATTTATCAAAACCCAAGGAAGATGCTTTACTAAAACCCGTGCCTCGGACTTTTGAATATTCACGGCTAAAAAGATGATAAACCGCATTTCCAAGCAGAGAAGTCGCGCCTATAACCAAAACTGATTTATCGCGCTTATTTCCCTGGGGCGTTTTTCCGGAAAGAATAAACTGCAGGTAGCCGGAGACCTTAGGCATCCGCTCTAATTGGCGGAACCCTTCTATTGTAGTCATGCCCAATAAGGGCACGGAGGGCTTTTTTACAATATCATGGATCAACTCTACCATCCGTTCATTTTTAGCAAACTCCTCTAAAGATGTAATAACCAACAGTATTTTTTCTCTTTCCGCTTCTAAAAAACCCAATATCTTTTTTAAGTAAACCTCCGTATGGCTGCCGGAAAATTTTATAAACTTCTTAGCATCTAATTGAAAGGCTTCTCTCAAAATCTTCCCCGATGCATCCCTGCAAAACTTATTCAATGTTTCAACAATTATCCAATTTTCATCGTTATTCCCGCATATAAATACAGCATTATTGAATTTATAAAGAAGGCTGATAGCGCGCTCGGTATCAGCCTTAAACAAAATTGTTTGGGGCAGTGAATTGTCCGTTTCTAAACGGCTAAGCCCCAGCTCTGAATACTGCCCTAACAGATTATTGACGCTTAGCATAATTCCCATCTCAGGCGATAAACTATGTGCATATTGTAAGCAAAATAAAGTTTTCTTAAAAACTGATTCTTTTGTTCACCCCCCCCCTGCAATCATTTGCTAAAAGCGGGGAAATAATTTAAAAAGGGGAAACCTTCCAAAATCAGCCAAAGAAAAATCTTTCTGTTAACATAGGTATCTATTATAGCGGATTTACAGCCCTTAACAAGAAAATTCATTCCTTTAGCGGGCCACTTTCTTGTTTTATTTATCCGAAATCTCCGAATTTTCTTAACTGGAAATTGCGCAACTATTTGCCGGAGGAATGCTTATTAGGCGACCTGCTTGAACCACCACTGGAATTTCCAACGGAGTTATCTGAACGCAATAGTTTGATTATGATATTTGATGCTGTTAAAGCTATGCCATCTTTAAATAACCTCGCTCTTAATTTCAGGAAAACGAACACCACGATCATAATCAATAGCATAAAAAACAGATTATCTAAAACATTTCTCGTTATCGGCCAGCCGATCAGATTATAACGCATAGCTACGATAATATACCAAGGCTTGGGCCCTACATTAATAGGCGCAAAGGCTAAAACAGTTTTTACGAGGCGATTTTCTTCCCTGCCGGACAAAAATTGCATAACCTTTGTTCCTTCTTCGCCCCTTGCTCCGGCATCCATAATACCAGTTATTTGCGATATATCATATCCGGGGTGTATTTCTTCAATAGCAGAAATTATATTCTTGCCTATATAATTCTTTCGCACATAATCCAAGATCTGCCCTTGGCTGTTTAAGATCAGAGAGTACTCGTCTTTTCTCTGCTGCACATACCCGGCCCACTCATTTAACTTAGCAAGCGGGATGATGGCGCGAAAAAAAGCAACGAATCTTCCGCCTTTAAGCACAGGCAGCAAGAAAGCTACCGCCTTCTCATCTTCATTCAAATCAAAAACTGAGCTGAAATGCACATGCGGATTATCTATCATCGTTTTTACGTCACTGGCCAAGCGCCCACCTTCCCCTAAACTATCCTCCTCTGACGGCCACCGGTTGAGAAGATTACCGTTTGCGTCTATTAGTTCAAGAAATGCTACATATTTATCAATCTGCCTGTAGCTTTCCTCAAATATGTTCAACCCAGTAAGAACATTTTCTTGAGACAAAAATTGCCGGCTCAAAAATTCCAATTCTTTCTCTATGTCGCTGATAGAATTCTGTATGCTTCCTGCATCGATATGGGCAATAATAAGCATCTGCTGCCTGACCAAATCGGTAATAGCCTTTTCAAAGCGGAGATGATTTAAAAAAGCAACCCCGGCAATACCTGCGGCACCAATAAAAATAACTAATAAAACAGCCAATCGCTTCAACATACTATCCCTCACATTACAATCTTCCGCGGTTTCCACTTCCCTGCACTAAACAGCTTAGGCATAACCACTTTTCTTAATGTTTCTACCGCGAAAATCGTTACCCCGGGCAATAATGCAATAAGCCATTCAATGTGCTTGAGCGCAACGGAATTAAATAAAGGCTGTGCGAAACCTGCATAGACAACCACAAGCTGTAAGACCACTGCAATCGCAACCGCCTTAATCAAAGCGGTATTTTTAAATACCCCGAGCTTGAATATGGTGATCTCATCTGACCTGATATTAAATGCCACCAGCCATTCGAAAACTACAATACTGCAGAAAACAATCGTCCTGGCTTCTTCAATACTAAACCTCTCCAGGCTCCATGCGAATATCAGGAAAACCCCCACGCTCAATGCCGATGCCAAATACGCAATCCGCATGACCATACCGGGATAGATAAGCCCGACCTTTGGATGGCGTGGAGGAAACTGCAACTCATTTCCCACCCTTGGCTCAAGGCCAAGCGGTATGGCAATAAGCGCTCCGGTCACAAGGTTTATCCAAAGAATTTGAATAGGCAAAAGCGGCGCCTTACCGGTAAACAAAACGCAAAGGATAAGCGCGAATAATTCCCCAAAACAAGTAGTCAATAAAAACAACACCGCATTGCGCAGACGGTTGAAAATGACCCTTCCTTCTTCAACGGCCGCAACAATGGAGGCAAAATTATCATCGGCAAGCACCATATCAGAGGCCTCTTTAGCCACATCTGTCCCCGTAATACCCATGGCAATGCCGATATCTGCTGCTTCTAGAGCCGGCGCGTCGTTAACGCCGTCACCAGTCATGGCAACAATATTGCCAAGTTTCTTAATCGCATTGACGATTTTTAATTTATGTAACGGTTCTATCCTAGCGAAAACAGAAACAGTCTTAACTTTTACGGCAAGTTCTTGATCATTCATTTTTTCCACATCAACGCCTGTCAAAACTTCTTCCGTAGGAATGCCTATCTCTTTGGCAATGGCTTCAGCAGTCAATTTATTATCGCCGGTTACCATGACCACCCTGATCCCTGCCTCTTTACACAGCTTAACCGATTCTATAGCCTCCGGCCGGGGAGGGTCAATCATGCCGGCTAACCCGACAAAAGTCAGTTTCCCGGCAAGATCCTCTTCAGTAAGATTATCTTTGCTTGCAGGAAGTTCGCAATAAGCCAGCGCGAGCACGCGCATGGCATCCTTGGCCATACTGTTAACCGCCTCCGAAATTAACGCCCGCGAAGCATCATCGAGAGCGCTGAAAGATAATATCTTCTCCGGCGAACCCTTGACATAGGCCAAGCGCTTTTTTTCTTTTTGATGAAGCGTGGCCATATACTGCTTTTCGCTTTGAAAAGGAATCTCACTTATGCGCGGGAACAGCTTATCCAACTCGCCTTTCTCTAAACCCGCCTTGGCTCCAACAGTCAAAAAAGCCCCTTCAGTAGGATCGCCAATAATAACGGAGGCATTATTTTCATTTTTGAGTGTCGCATCATTACACAACACTCCAATCTCAAGAAGCATCTTCAGGCCATCTCCATCAGACAGTTCAATCGTTTGATCTCCGACTTCGGTCATCTGAGCATTATGCCATAGCCGCTTTACGGCCATCTGGTTCATAGTCAAAGTGCCGGTTTTATCCGTGCAGATGACCGTCGTCGATCCCAATGTCTCAACAGCCACAAGCTTGCGGATAATGGCATTGCGTTTTGCCATCATGCGCATGCCTACTGCCAAAACAACCGTAACCACTGCCGGCAAACCTTCAGGTATTGCTGCAACTACTGCTGCCACCGCTAACATAAAAATATCAACCCACCCCAAGCCTTTACTAATGCCGATAATTTTCAGGATAATGACAATAGCAACAGCAACAACAATCATCCACTTCCCAAGAACATGAATACTTCTTTGAAGTGGAGTCTTTTCAGATTTAACCTCTTTAAGGGCAGAGGCAATCTTTCCCATTTCTGTAGCCATGCCTGTGGCCACTACCACGGCAACCGCCCTGCCGTAGCTTACGGCAGTGCCCATATATAAAAGATCCTTGCGGTCGGCAACAGAAGCATCCGCAGAAACCTTATCAACATGCTTATCTACCGGCACAGATTCACCGGTAAGGATAGATTCGTTGACCTTCAGGCTTGAGGCTTCAATAATTCTTGCGTCTGCCGGGATCTTGTCTCCGGATTCCAGCATGAGAATATCTCCGGGTACAACTTCTTCCGAAGGCACCATCTCAACTTTGCCTGCGCGCTTGACCTTGGCTTTAGGCGCGGCAAGCTGCTTTAACGCATCCATAGCTTTTTCGGCCCGCGCCTCCTGGATAAAACCAATTATGGCCATAACCATGATCACCGCAAGGATTACGCTTGCGTCCATTACGCCGCCTACAACAAATTTTACTATCGAAGCGGCAATTAAAATATACACTAATGGGTTCAAAAACTGCCTCAAAAAAATTAAAACTGCCGGGGTAGATTTTCTCGTAGCAAGCTCATTATGGCCATATTCCTCCAGACGGCCGGCAGCTTCATCCACTGTTAGGCCTTCAGCATCCACCTTAAATATACTCAATATCTCTCCAACAGAAAGCATATGCCATTTCCGCTCTTCATCTCTAACCTGCTTAGTTTTATTCATAATATCCATTTTATTAAATTAGATAGCTTCCTGCCGGCAGGCAGGCTCGCTGAATTCTCCGTTTTCTCAGTAATTTTTGTCTAAAGGTTATTTATCTTTCTAAAAGATAAATAGTTATCTATTGTCAGGTTCAAGATGCCGGATATTATTCTGCAATGTCTTTTTGCTTATCTTTATATTCCTCTAGTTTCTTTATCATTCCTTGCAACTGGCCCTCATAATCTGCTATCCGCTTATTTTGCGAATCTATTCTCTTTTCTAATTGCGCTATTTTTTCATTACTTTCAAGAGTCTTATTATAGTATTCCGCCAGGCGATCCGTGTTCTTTTGCAGCAAAACATTATATTCGCCTAACTTAACCTCATCTTCGGACAGCTTCTGCAGATATTCCTGCTCTTTTTGTTTATAGGCCTGTGTCATTTCAGCAAATGAATCCTCGTGTTTTTTATAGTATTGTATTTGCCTGTTTTCAGAATCCGTAATCTCCTGCCTTATATAAGCAACTAACTCTTTTTCATAATCAAGTTGCATAATAAATGCCTGCGCTTTCTTTTTATCCTCGATACCTTGTTTTATAGAATCTTCTGTCTGCCTAAGAGACTCTATTTGTTCCCAGACGGCTTGAGTGATTCTCCCCTCGGATCTTCTTTGCAGATTGTTTTGATAAACAACTGTACCCCAGCCGGATAATGCCAATCCTAAAAGTATAATCAACAAAACATTGGCCTTTCCACTCATTGTTTGTTTTCTAACAGAAAAAGCCAGCAAAAATAGAAATGCCGGAATGGAATTATCGTATTTTAAAAACACTTTTTTCATGGTCTTACTCATCTTTTCCTGCCTCAAAACTGCACCCGCATAGACAGATTATCGGGTTAAGAATTTATTCAACTCAACCGAAGTTTTTTTGCCTACAATACCATCATCTCTAAGGCCGCACGATTTCTGGAATTTTATAATTGCTGCCCTGGTCTTAGGCCCAATTTTTCCGTCAATCTCGCCCTTATAGAAACCGGCCTTTTTCAATGCCCGCTGAATCTGTTTTGGACTTAACCTCAGAGAAGTTTCGGATTTACTTTGTTTGACCGATTTTTCATAGCTGCTAGTCGACCATGTATCATTATTATCATAATCCCTAGAATACAATTCCTGGGATTTATCAGATACCACTGGTTGCGATTGCGCTAGTTGTTTCTTGGGACCTGTAGTGCACCCGGATAGAGCCAAAACAACAAAAACAGACAAAATCATTCTTGTAAACATAACTTTCCCTCCTATTTAATATATGAATTAATTCGTTTCTGCCAACCCGGCAGCCATTTTTGCTCATTACGGCCTACAGGAGAATTCTTTACTCGATTTTCAAGCACAATATTTGCCGATCTAACAAATTCTCTAATCGCATCCGGAGCTTCCTTAGCGCTTCTCATTTCTTCCAAAACCTGAAGCAATCCCCATCCTTTTCCCCGGTAGTATTCAGATGGCGTTATACCAAGACCCTTAAAGTTAGTGTAATCTGCCAAGACATAAACCCCTAGAAATGTAGAAGCAAGACGGTCAAGTTGAAAAGCTATTCTTTCACGCCTGCCTTCCGGCAGATGCTTTAAAATTAACGGTAAAGCCTCGTCTAAGCGCTTTATAATAAAAGCAGCCTGTAAAGATTTTGTCTTGGTTAAAAAGTCTTTTAAATCCGTTAACCGGCTGTCACTTTTTACGCTTAAAAAACTATCACGCGAAATCCAGGGGCAGGCAGGAACCGGTTGTTTGTCAAGCCACCGCGGAATTTTTTCTCCGGAGAGTTTCGCATACTCAAGAAATTTTACAAAACTCCCTACAAAAATCCTTTTACCCCTCGCCGGATACCAAATAAAATGCCCGATACCTAAAGACATAAAATCCTCGCCCGCATTCCAGGAAATCAAATTCTCCTCTTTCGAGGCGCATTCGTTCTTAAAAATACTTTCACCGATTTGATCTATCTCCTGCTGAGATAATTTTTTTATATTAGATATTTGCGCGTTAGCTTTTACCGGGCTCCCAGATAAAATTATCAACACGCTCAAAAATACTAATATGCCTCTAAATAAGTTGCGCGTATCCACTAATTTTTTAAATACTTCTCTAATGCTTTCCATGTTTTTTTACCAACGATGCCGTCCGAACGCAATTGTTTTGACTTCTGAAAAGCCCTTATTGCCTTTTTCGTTAGCGGCCCCAGCCTGCCATCGACTTTACCTTTATAGAAACCAGAAAGCTTTAAGGCGCGCTGAATTTTAATAATATCCTCTTTTGATTTAAGGGGATAACTTAAAACTTTATCCTGAAGGTTGAATTTTTCTGGCGGCTTAACCTTATTTTCTTCTGTTGATTTTCCTACTGCTTTATGACTTTCTGCAACAGGAAGCTGAACCGAAACTTCCAAATTTTCTCGGAAATTGTTATTTTCTTCCAAATCCACCCGGAGATCTTGAGCTTCCTGCTCCCTTAGAATATCTTTTATAACCTGCCGCTTATCAGAAGATATCTTCTTCCTATCCTCAATTCTTTTTTTAAAAAACGTAAAAGAATGTGAAAAGAAAGGGACTAAAAAAAGCGAAATAATGAAAACTGCGATAATTCTCTTTATGTTTCTACCTCGCCTCAATATCTCCTGCCGGCAGCCACGGTCCCAGCATCAATACGCAATCCGCCGGCATCTTTAAACATAAGCCGCTTGGGGAATAAATTTCATACACGAGACTTAAATAAGCATAAATACCTTCATAAAAATATGCCCTTTTGCCTTTTAATGGGTCTTCTTTTTTAACGTAAAATTATAGCTTCTTATCGCTTGCCGAAACTTCTTCAGTACGATATAATTGCTGTTGCTGATCGAGAACTTGATTTAAAAACTCGCCGCCGCGCCTGTTATCTATACCGTAATATTTTACCTCCTGCTCATCTTTAACAATAAAAGTGCACCCGTTCAACCCTAAAATAGCCAAGCTTATAAGAAGAATTCTTTTAGCATCACTTGCCTTAATCATTTTGTCCCTCCGGTGAATCTGCCTTTTCCGCTCTCTTTACCAAATGCCCTCAATCTGTCAACAACCGGCCTTATCCCATCCCAGGTATTCTTTGGAATATAGCGTTCAAGCGTTTCCAGGTCTATTTTATTTTCTAATTCGGAAATACTCTGTTCGATTTCATCCAAAACCCTTTTTTCTTCAGCATAAAGACCGCCCATACGCACAAGCTCCCTCTCCAGATTACTGCTTCTTTTTTCATATAAGGCTATACTTTCCCTTGCGCTTAAAAGCTCTTTTTGCAGAAAATACACACTAAATCCCAGAATAATTAGTAACACCGCTAAAAAAACAATGAGCGCTGGCCTCATAATAATTTTTGTTTTACTTAAGTTAGAAAATACGCTAAAAATAAAAAAAACCATCCCGCACTCACGTGCAAGATGGCGGCCCGACCATCAAACAACCTCCGGAAATACTTAGATATTCCCAGACCACTTAATTACGCCATTATATATTTACAATATTCTAACACATTGCGGCATAAACAAACTAGCTTTTTTTGTAATAAGCATCCACGGAAAACAAAATTATTAAAAACTATACTTAAAAGTCAGTGAGCCGCCGGCCTCGTAATAATCATTCTTAAAGACAGTATTACAGTCAGCTAAAAGTGTAATATTTTTCTTATTGAAGAACTCAAGCCTTGCCCCAAGATTAAAGCTTGAGGGCGCAGGCCTGTAACCGGTAGTTTGAAAAGATGTCCCTCCTCCGGCAAAAGCAGCTAAAGTCTGCTGCTTCTCATTTAAACAATCGTAAAAATAACGGAAGCGAAGTTCAGGAGTAAAAATTCCTGCCTTTGACTCAAAGGCACGGTTAAGCCTAAAACCAATGCCTAATTTCAATGAATCATAGTTTTGTGAATTAACCGCAAGATTCAAGGAATCTGCTCCGGTTTCAGTGTATCCTGAAATGTACAGATGAGAATAATCAATTGCTAATAAAGGGATGATATTTAAGATTTTCTTCGCTATTTTATATCCTGCTTCAAGGTAAGTTGAAAACTGCTGTCCGTAGTATTTTGCGTTGGCTGTACGGTTAATACTGCCTACGACAACATTACGAGAACTGTCATAATCATTATAACCGTAGGCTAAAATCGCATCAAGTGAAAAAGGGCTATCCTTGCGCTGGTACTGGCCGTAAAGTTGAGCCTGATAGCTTGAAATCCGCGTACGGCCGGCGTCATCTTTTGACCTGATATGCGCCCAGCCAAATCCCGGAGATAAACCTAACCGCAAATCTCCCTCCATAAACAGGCGGTCAAGGCCAAAGACCATACCCCAAAGCCTGGCATTATAACCATTACTTAATCCGCGCGGGCCTTGATGAGCATAATCTCCGTAAACTTGCGCCCAGATATCACTGCTTAAAATATTTTCTCCGGCAGGAATCTGCTTAGCTTTTTCATTTTTGGCTGACTGACTTGCATCTTCTATTTTAGAATCCTGTAACCTAAGCAGAGCAATCCCCTTAAACTGGCCAAGCAAGGTTTCGGGAAGATTAATATTAGCGCCATCGACCACCGGTGACATTGAATCAAGGGCATTACCGATTTCATCGTCACTAAGAGCATCCAGGGTATCTATTATATTTAGCATATCTCCTGTAGCGCCGGCTTCATCTATAGCATCAAGTGTCCTACCCACTGCCTTGGCGTTTGGATTATTGCCATCATCTTCGAAAGTAGCGTAGCGATTTGATAGAAGAATCAGGTTATCTGTATCGGCAACTTGAGTAAAATAAAACCTGCGGCTGTCATCTGCAATATTCCCATCCGGAATTGTACCAATACCACCTATACTCTCTAAAATAGTAAATTGATTGTTTTGCGGAACGTAACCTACTACATTAACAAAGATATTTGTCTCATTATCAACGCTGGCAGCTGCACCAGTTGCTGTGATCTTGCCTGTAGTAGTCCCGCTGATTTGCGGAGAGATTGTAGAGTTACTGGCTGATGAAAAAACACCGCTGGCAACCTGCATTGTAGTTGATCCGAAAGATAATATCCCGCCGTCTCCGACAGTAAGATTACCTGTTACTGTGCGATTGCCGCTTGCAGTAAGAGTACCACCGCTATTTATATTCGTATCGGTAGCGTAAATATTATAAAGAAGTGTTGTTGTACCGTTAAAATTAACCTCTTTTAAGGCCTTCCCTATTGCACCGATGGCGCCATTTACGGCCTGATTCCCGCCTGCTAAGGTAAGAGTACCCTCTCCGGTATTATCTGCAGTAATATCTCCGTTAATTGATTTACCGCTGGCAATCACGGCAGTGCCGTCACCAGAAAAGTTTAAGGTTGTAGTGTTAATATCACCGTCAAAGGTTGTTGTGCCTGCAGCAATATCCACTAAGTGAAGGATATTTGTAGAGCCGATATCACCGCTTATGCTTTGAGTGCCACCCAAGAACTTAAGAGTGCCGGTATCGGCAGATCCGGAAGTATTATCAACTGCACCAGTGATGGTTCTGCCGGAGGCCATAGTAGCTATACCATTCTCTGCAAAATTCAATGCTCCTGTAAGATCACCTGCAAAGGCTGCGGTGCCTAAACCATTCATATTAATATTCTGGGCATCTACTGCGCCGGAGAATGTCGCGGCTGCGGCCAATCCCGATTCTATATTTATTGTTTTAACTGCTCTGGTCGCGCCTATTGCCCCGCTGACAGCCTGGTTGCCTCCCGACAGAGTAAGAGTGCCCGCACCATCAGAACCGGTAAGATTATCTACTGCACCAGTAATGGACTTACCGCTGGCGATATTCGCAGTGCCATCACCCGAAAAACTCAAAGTCGTAGCATAGATATCGCCGTTAAAAGTAGTCGTGCCTGAGGCGACGTCGATCTTATTTAATGCCTTAGCCGCTGTCCCAATATCTCGGCTTACGCTTTGCGCTCCCCCAAGAAAGTTAAGAGTCCCTGCGCCGTTTTCATCAGTCGTAACTTTACACTCAAGGTTCTTCCCGGATGCAAGATTCACTGTCCCGCTGGTTCCAAAAGCCAATTCAGAAGATAATGAAAGATATCGGAGATCTTGATTCAAATTAAGCGTTCCCCCGCCAACTATAGTAGCTCCGGTGTAAGTATTGATACCATTGAGTATAAGTGTCCCATCGCCTGCTTTAGTAAGCGTTGAAGCGCCGCCATTATCCGCGATAACAGCGTTAATAGTCAGCTGTTCATCATTGCTGTAATTAATAAGGTCTATGTCCCCGCCCGTAGTAGCAGAAGTCAAAGTACCAACTTGACCCTCTAAACCAATGGTCAAAGCACCCTTGCCTTCACCAATAATAATGCCGTCAGCCCGAAGGGTCTTGCCGGTAGTATCAACCGTGGCGTCGTATCCGGTATTCTGAAGAAGGGTACTAATGGTCGTGTCAGCGTTGCCTAAGGTAATATTACCACTAGTTCCCTTGGAATTAATCCTAACTATATTGCCGGCGACGTTTTCGATAACATCACCATAAGCAGCGATATCGACATAGCCATCGAACGCTATGATAAAACCATCGGTATCCTTCTTGGCCAAATCGGTTCCGGCGATCGTAGCCCAGGTACCGAGAGCACCGGTTTCAGGATCGTTATTGTTATTGGTTTTGGCGATTCCTCCGGCGCTGAAATCAATTGTAGCGCCGTCATTGACGGTAATAGTATTCATCTGCAGCACTGCAGTGCCGGAAGGGCGGGTCACAAATGAATCACCCGAACTAAGCGTTGTCCTATCGACAACTTGGGTATATGTACCCCCGCTAAGACTGAGAATACCGCCGCCCATGATAAGCTCAGCCGACTCGCTTATCTTACTGTTATTTTGAGTAGAGTAGTCCAAAGTCAACGTTCCAGCATTGATCGTCGTCGCGCCGGTATAGGTATTGGCGCCGGAGAGGGTTTGGGTCCCTGCGCCGGATTTGGTAAGAGTCATCCCGGCAGCGCCGTTGCCAATAACGCCAGAGTAAGTATTGCTGGCGCCCACACCAGGATTCAAAGTAATCCCAGTTACGCTGTCATATCCGGTAGTAATAACTGATGCTAAACCGTTACTACCAGTAAGGCCGCCAAAAGTCGGCGTAGTAAAACCGGTTACGTTCATGGCGCCTGCGCCGGAAGTATCAAGGGCGCTGTTCTGTAGTGCAAGGTTATTTCCCAAAACCAACGTGCCATTAGTAATGGTAGTGGCTCCGGAATAAGTGTTAGCGCCTGATAAAGTTAAAGTTTCACCCACGCCATCCATGGTAAGGCCGCCGGTTCCACTGGCAATACCGCTGTAAGTCCCGGTATCGGTAATTGTCAAAGTGTTAGCCCCTAAAGTGGTTAATCCTGCTCCTGTTAAATAACCTATTGTTTTGTTACCTTGAATTATAAAAGTACCGGCATTGGCAACACCTGCGCTATTAGCAATTGTGCCGGTTGCATTTAGAGTTAATGTACCATTAGTAATGGTAGTGGCTCCGGTATAGGTGTTGGCACCCGAGAGTGTAAGCGTTTTGCCAGCGCCATTCAGGGTAAGACCGCCGGTTCCGCTGGCAATACCGCTGTAAGTCCCGGTATCGGTAATTGTCAAAGTGTTAGCCCCTAAAGTGGTTAATCCTGCTCCTGTTAAATAACCTATTGTTTTGTTACCTTGAATTATAAAAGTACCGGCATTGGCAACTCCTGCGCTATTAGCAATTGTGCCGGTTGCATTTAGAGTTAATGTACCATTAGTAATGGTAGTGGCTCCGGTATAGGTGTTGGCACCTCCTAAAGTGAGCGTGCCGCTCCCCTGCTTGGTAAGGGCTAATCTTCCTGAGTTGCCATTAACGAGGGTCCCGGAAAATGTTGTTGAGGTAGCATCGCCCACAGTTAGGGCCGCATTAGTTGCGCTGTTATTATTTACTGTTCCGGATCCGGCAAGTGAGCCTATCGTTTCATTGTAACCGTTTAAAGACAATTTCGCTCCTGATGACACCGTGACCGCGCTGCTATCCGGAATAGCTTCTGATGCGCCAACCTGCAAAGTCCCTTCCGATATAGTAGTCGCCCCGGTGTAAGTGTTGGCACCCCTTAAAATTAAAGTGCTAGTTCCATTTTTCGAAATGCCGTATCCGCCGCTAATAACTCCGTCAAGCTCCAGATTATAACTACCAGCACCGGAATACAAATTAACATTTCTCAATAAATTCATATCTAAAGCAATAGTATGGTGTGATTTTTTACTGTAATTTTCAATATTACCGTCAAGGTTTATGGAGTTGCCTTCAATATAAGTCTCCTCTTTAGCGCTGCTATTAAAAGTTATCCCGGAGAATGTATAATCATCAAAATCATTCCAGACATATCTCCTTGCACTAAGATATGTACTAAACGCTATCGAATCCCCGTCATTAGGCGTGCCCAATAACAACCAGTTAAGCGAACGACTCATTTCGGGCCCGAAACCTATCCCAATCCATTCTCGGGTTGCCGCAAAAACAGTTGCCGAAGTTAAAATAAGCATAAAGAATAAAATAAATCCGCCTGGCAACAAAAAGTATTTAAGTTTTTTCACTATTTCTCCTTTTTAGCTTGTATATCAAAAACAAAAAGATAGTGATTATAGAATTTATTGTAGAGCGAAATAGGTGTCTGTCAATAAATATTAGTTGTAACTCATTGGCTATCCAAGAGATATAAATTTTGTAATGCAGCCAACGAAAAACCGAGACTGCTCAACCTGGGCGGTCACTCAGAAGTAACCAAAATATCTTTTCTACCTCCCCAAGTCTTTAATTCCTTGAAAGATAAAAATAGCGCTGATCCTCATTAAGAATCAGCGCTATTATCTCTGGACCTCCCCATCTAAATCCATTAACCTAATTATATTTGGTATTTTCCCCTCCTCAAACCGGTTTTATTTCTGCAATAACATTAATCAACTTTTAAATTTATTCTCAACCACAAAACCATTAAGAAGTTTGTGCAGATTATCCTGGAATCGATTATTGTTAATAAATTTATCCGCAATCGCCCTTGATTTTTTGGAGAGTTTTCTTCTTAAAGCGTGGTTTCTTATTAAAACATCGTATTTTTCGGAAAAATCTCCTCCATTTGCGTCAAAGAATAAGGCGGCGTCCTTGAATTTTCCAAAAACCGGCAGGCGGTTTAAAAGTAAGGCATTATTGCAGAGCGCGCTTTCGTGAGTGCTCAAGGAAAATGATTCGCTTAAAGAACTATTAATATAGATATCGCTTAAATAATAATACTGGAATAATTCTTTTTTATCCAAATATTTCTTATAAAAGAACTGTCCGGGGAACCGCGAACACAAGCGTAATAATCTTTTATACAAGTCTTGCTCCAGAGACCTGCCTACAAAAAACAGCTTAAGATGCCGATGCTTCTTAAGAATAGCGGGCGCTTCTTTAAGCAAAATATGGGCCCCTTTTATCCTCTCAAGCCTGCCTATATAAAGTGAAACTACATCATCCTTTTTAATCTTATGAACACGCCTTATTTCTTCTATCCTGCTTCTATCTATCCCGAAAGACTCTATCGTATTTTCAATAACAACCACTTTATCAATAAAAGAAGGAAAATACCTGATAAAATTATCGTATTCATAGGCGGATGGGCAAATTATCCTGTCTGCAAATTCAATCATCCTCTCCTGGTTATGCAAAAAGTGGTTTAACGTCCTGAACCCAGATTCCTTTTCTCTTCTTAATATGCTGTGGAAATGATATATGATCTTAGGTTTTCTTCCTTTTTGCCTGGCAATTTTCTTAAGCTCTTTGGTCCAGTTAACAAAATGATGGATTATATAGCTAAAATGACACCAATCATAATCCCTTAGGAATGAGCCAAGATTAAAGTAGTTCTTTGTGGACCCATCCGGAAACAATAACTTAACAGGATCTTTTCTGGCAAAACCGGAGCTTATAAGGACATGCGCTTCATACCCCAAAGCCAAAAGGGCGCTCCTGCTCTGCTCTACAATCTGGCCCACCCCGCCACAGTATGACTTGCCGGTAGGATATTCAAATGAGATAAGAAGTATTTTCTTCATAGATTTACATGCCTTTGAACAACTTCAAAATAAATATTACCTAATTATTGCTTGGTCACAAAAAGTGTCTGAGTAGGATATGCAAACTCTATGCCGCGCTTTTCAAACTCTTCCTTGATTGCAAAATTAATCTCCTGCTGGATATCCATATATTTATTGTAGTCGGGGCTTAAAACAAAAAATACCACTTCAAATATAAGGCTAAAATCCCCATAGCTAAAGAAGTGCGCCCGGTCAAAAGCCGTATCTTTAACGTTTTTAATAACCTGCTCAATAATTTTAGGAGTTTCCTTCAATTTGTTAAGCGGGGTTTGATAGGTTAGGCCTATGCGAAATAAAACACGCCGTTTCTCCATAAGCTTATAATTACGCACGCGCGAATCTGTAAGATCGGTATTGGAAAATATGACCTGTTCACCGCCTAAACTGCGTATACGCGTGGTTTTTATTCCGATGTACTCAACGGTCCCCATAAAATCGCCGATAATTATAAAATCCCCTATCTTGAAAGGGTGGTCAAATACTATAGAAAAATAACTGAAGAAGTCTTTCAAGAGTGCCTGCGCGGCTATCGCTACCGCGATACCTCCGATTCCCAATCCGGCAATTAACGTAGAGACTTTATACCCAAGGTTATCCAGTAAAATTATAACCGCCAGAGCCCAAATCAAAAACTTAACGGCCCATAACATGCCATCAAGGCTGCGCACCACGGTAGGATCTTGCTGCTTTTTAGCAAGATAGGTATTAATGCCCCAACCGGCAAGCATAACCACTATGCGGGCGGAAAAAAAGGTGATAACGACCAGCTCCAGGACATTAATCAGGGCACCGGCCTCCGGGGGCATTTTTAATATTTTAGAGCTTACATAAAAGCAACTAATATATAAAGCCGGCAGCCCGATTTTCTCCAAAATCTTTATAATAAAATCGTCGAATTTCGTATCCGTCCTTTCGGCTAATTTTTTAAGGCGTCTTATAATAAAACGAATGATGATTTTAACAAACAACAATCCAAAGGTAAGCGTTAAAAAAGCAATGATATAATCCAAAATACGGTTTCCCAGGTATACCTGTTCCAAGATTTCCATATCCATCGCAACTTCCTCCCGTAAAAAAATATTAAAAAACACCCCATCCGTCGGCGAATTAATACTGCCTTAACCTCGCCTCCGGCTCAACCGGGGAGCTCATTAAAATAAATTTTTAAGTTTTATTTATCCAGAGACTTAAGGTATTTATAGTAATCGCTGTCAGTAGTCAAAATCAGTATTGAGTTTTCATCAATCGTATCTTTATAGGTTTCTAATGTCTTAAGCAACGAGTAAAATTCAGGATTCTGCTCATAAGAGCCGGCATAAATATTAATCGCTTCGGCATCGGCCTTGCCGACAATTGACTGGGCCTGCCGATAAGCCTCGGAAGTAATCAATTTCAATTCTTTACCGGTCTGGCCTTCGATCTCGGCAGATTTTCCAAATCCTTCTGAACGGTATTTCTCGGCAGCGCGCTTTCTCTCAGCAATCATCCGGTCATATACCTTATTACGCACCTCTTCCACATAATTTATGCGCTTTATGCGCACATCCATAATCTCAATCCCGTATTGCGGGGCAAGGACTTTTGCTTTCTCTAATATGGCTCGGGTTAATTTTTGCCTTCCTGTTTCAATGCGCTCTAAAGCTTCATCACTGACAATAGCATCTTCCCCGAGATCCTTACTTTCCAATATGCGATTTGAGTCCCTTACCGCTTCAACCAAAAGATTTCCCGTAACCGCATCTCTAGTAGCTGAATTGATAATATCATTTAGGCGGCTGCTGGCGTTTAACTCATTACCTACGGACTGTAAAAACTTCAACGCGTCCACTATCTTCCAGCGCGCCATTGTGTCTACCCAAATATATTTCTTATCTTTTGTAGGTATCTGATTCGGATCACCATCCCATTCCAGAAGCCTCTTTTCGAAATAATGCGCCTGTTGAATAAAGGGCACTTTAAAATGCAGGCCCGCGGATGTTATCGACTCTCCTACCGGCTTACCGAATTGAGTAATCACTACTTGCTTGGTTTCATCCACTATAAATAACGCCCCACTCGCAAACGCAAACATAACAATTATAACCAGGGAAATGACTAACCCCAAGATTGTTCCTAATTTGTTTTTTTTCATTGCGTAAGCCCTCCTTTCTTGCCTATATCTAATAACGGCAATATGGAAGATTGCCTTGGATCAATGATATATTTTTCTTTTGCCTTAGGTAAAACTTCCGCAAGTGTCTCAAGATATAGCCTCTTACGGGTAATCTCCGGAGCTTTTTTATATTCTCCCAAGGTTACTAAAAATCTTTCTGATTCGCCTTTAGCTCTATTTATCTTATCAAGGGAATACCCTTCTGCCTCGCGGATAGTCCGTTCCGCTTCTCCTTTGGCCTTCGGTATGGTTTTGTTATATTCCTCCCAGGCCTGGTTAATCATTTTTTCTTTTTCCTGCTTTGCCTCATTTACTTCATTAAAAGCCGGTTTAACTTTATCAGGAGGATTTACATCAAGTAACTTTACCGTGATAACCTGCACTCCTGTCTGGTAATCATCCAGAATCCTTTGCATCTCGATTTGAGCTAAATGGTCTATTTCTTCTCTTTTAATGGTTAATACCTCATCTACGGTGTAATCTCCCACAAAGCGGCGCATAACTATCTCAGAAACGTCCCTTATTACCTTAACAGGATCACGCACGACAAAAAGCAATTTTATGGGGTCTTTTATCTTAAATTGCACAATCCAGCGCACATCAAGTATATTCAAGTCTCCTGTAAGCATAAGAGACTCCTCAAGGTCTGAACCATATGAATACCCTGTTCTTGTCCCCATGCCTGCGCTTCTGACTCCAAACTCTTCCTTAAAAATCTTCTCTACCTTAATAGGGGTTACTTTGTCAATTCTAAAAGGAATCTTGGCATGCAACCCGGGTGAGCTTAAACCAATATATTTACCAAATCTCTGGATTACGCCTACCTCATCCGGGCCTATTGAGTAGATTACACCTTTTAACCCCATAATAATAATCAGGCCTAATACTATCCAAGGGATATATTTACCATAATTAAGAAATTTCTTTTTGCCTATATCAATTATATCATTCGGATTAGGAACATTCTGCCAATCCATAAAAAGCTCCTTTCTTCAATTTCCTCTACTTAACAATAAAAAAACCATCTGCGATAATCGCAGATGGCGGCCCGACCATCTAAACCTTCGGGATTGAAACCCGAACCCATTTTTGTATTATTAAACTTATTTACATCTTTACTTTACTCCAAACATATTCTTTGTCAAGAACAATCGAAAAAATACACGGGGTTAAAAATCCTTTAATGTATTATTATATCCCCTGCTTTCCTTAAGGAATATTTCGCACATAATGGGCCGATTAATCCATAGATAACAGTTGCAGACACTATTGTTGTAAAAATTAATTCCAACTTGCGGAAAATCGCCTTAGGCAACAAGTGTACCCAGCCTCCAGCTTCAGAGGCTATTAAGCTAGAAAATGCGGCTGCTCTCTTAATAATTTGAATATAGCTGCAAGCTTTTTCATCCTCTTGCCCTGCCTAATAAAAACGAACAGATAAAAAATCCGAAATTGACCATAACAATAGTCGCGCCCGAAGGATAATTAAGCGCGTACGACGCAAAGATACCAATGATCACCGAAACGACCGCGAATACTCCGGCCAAAGCGATTGTAGCTTTAAAACTTCGCACAACCTGTAAAGCCGATATCGCCGGTAAAATAATCAGGCTTGAGACAAGCATTGTGCCGACGATCTTGATCCCTAAAACCACGATCAGTGAAGTCAGCAAAATAAGGATCCTGTTAACAGCCTTGACTTTTATCCCCGACACTTGTGCGTAATCCTCATCAAACGTGATCGCAAAAAGATCATGATAAAAAAGTGCTGTGACCAGCACAACCAGCATAGAAATAATTGCTGTCATCCAGACTTCAAAACCGCTTACTGAAAGTATGTTGCCAAAAAGATAGCTAAAGAGATCTACGTTAAATCCACCGGCAGTCGAGGCAATAATTACACCTAAAGCAATACCAAATGAGGAAACCAACCCGATCGCAGCATCTCCATAAACACGCGCCTTTTCGTTCAGCTCTAAAATAACGAGCGACGCCAAAGCAACCAGCGGAATAGAAATAACCATCGGCTGGGCATGCAATAAAAGCGCGATCGCAACAGTCGCGAAGCTCACATGAGCAAGCCCGTCTCCGATAAGTGAAAACCTGCGCAAAACAAGAAACACCCCCATAAAAGAACAGCCTAAAGCCATAAAACACCCGGCGATTATCGCCCGCTGGATAAAGGCGTATTGAAGCGCTTCCTGAATTTGTTGAAATATGTTCGTCATATCATCCTTCGACCTTGCTTGAAAACCTAATGCCTGTGGCAGATCATATGCTGTCCTGCCCCGAAATAATCGGACATCTTCGGAGACTTACAAAACTCCTCAAATGTCCCGTAAAAGATAATTTCCCTGTCCAGATACAATAATTTTGAGGCGTATTGACCTATGGAACCAATGTCATGCGAAACCAAGAGAACAGTAACCCCGTTTTCCTTATTCAGTTTCTTAACTGTCGCATAAAAAGACTCTCTTGACTGCGGGTCAAGCGCTACTGTGGGCTCATCCAGGATTAAAAGCTGGGGATGATGCACAAGCGCCCGGGCAAGCAAAATCCGCTGTTGTTGCCCTCCTGAAAGCCTGCCGATGGGCCGATTCTTAAGATTCGTTATCCCAAGAATCTCCATCGCCTCCAGAGCCGCCTTGTAATCGCCCTGCGACAAGCGTTTTGGAAATCTTTTGCAACAATAAACGCCGGAAACAACGATCTCCTCGGCTGTCGCTGGAAATCGCTGGTCAAGAAAAGACATTTTCTGGGGAAGGTACCCGATGTGTTTTGTGGTTGTAAAATCGGATAGGCTCTCTCCCTGAAAACGTATTCTCCCGTCAAAAGACACTAAACCCAAAAGAGCCTTTACCAACGTGGTTTTCCCCGAACCATTGGGCCCTACGATGCCGATATAATCCCCGGACTGAACATCAAAGGATATCCGGCACAAAGCCTCAATGCCTCGGTATTGGACGCTCACATTTTTTGCCTCAATGACTTTTACAGACACTCTAAGCCCACTTTTAATTTTTTAAGGTTATCTTCCATAATATCAAGAAAAGCAACGCCCCTCGTCAACTCATCTTTGCTGACATTATGCGCCCCGTGGAGCAATTCAAGTTTTGCTCCTGTCTCTTGCGCAATCGTCCGCGCAACCTTAGGATCAAGCAATTCTTCGTAATAAATGTACTTAATCCCGGATGTTTTAAGCTTATTAATCAATTCGACGATCGCCTTCGGGCTTGGTTCGGCATTCGGCGAAAACCCGTCATAAGGTGAATCATGCTCCAAACCGTATCGCTTCGCAAAATACCCAAACGCGAAATGCCCGCCGTAAATGATAGTTTTATGCTTAGCGGTAGCTAATGTTTCTCTGAAGCGGCGATCAAGATCAGCCAATTTGAGTTTATATTCTTGAGCGTTCTTCAAATAAAAATCATAATTAGCAGGGTCCTTCGCGGCAAGGGCCTTAGCGATCGTATCAACCATTCTCTGAGCATTCCCGAGGTCAACCCAGATGTGAGGATCCTTGCCGCCATGGTGGTGCCCATGCTCGTGTTCTTCCGCATGTTCTATTTCGTGATCATCCCCATCATTATGGTGCTCGCCTTCGTAATGTTCTCCCTCTTCATCATGGTCATCGTCAGCCAATAACTCAATCCCAAAGCTTGAATCGACAACGGCTAGTTTCTTATTAGAAACGCCTTTGAGCAGATCCTCTACCCAGGGCTCCATATATTTTCCGGTATAAATAAAGACGTCAGCCTTATTGATCCTGACGACATCCTGCGGCTTGGGCTCGAATGTATGAGATTCAACTCCCGGAGGCAAAAGTAAAGAAACATTAATTTTGTCTTTGCCGACCTGTTTTGCAAAATCATAGGTGGGAAATAATGTTGTCACGATCTCCAGCTTACCCTTGTTTTCTTGGGCAAAGGCGCTGAAGCATCTGAATAACAAAATCAGCAAAATTATAATAAATCTTTTATGCATACAACGCTATCCTTTTAAGTAGAAATTATTTCTGTTCAGTGTTTAAAAAAATTTAATCTTTTGAACAACCTGAACAAACGCCGTTAACTTGCATGAAATGGCTTATGACTTTATACCCTTTAATCTTCTTAGTATCATTAATCGCGCAGTCCTTTATCTCATCAACTTTCCCGCATTTGATACAAGTGATGTGATGGTGATGATCACCATGGACAGCGGAACACAAACCGTAGTGTTTTTTACGGTCAAACTGCTGAATCCTCGTCAGGATGCCGCAACCAACCAGGCTCTCGAGATTGCGATATACGCTGGGAAACCCGCAACGCTCGAATTTCCTCTTTAGCTTACTCCAAACTTCCTCCGGCGTAAGATGGCTTCCGCAGTCCATGAAGAAACTGATAATCGCCTGCCTGCGCGGCGTAAGCTTTAGCCCACCCGCTTTTAATTTCTCCAGTAATCGATCCAAAACCGCTCCCTCCATGAATAGAAATTTTTTCTATTTATAGAAATATTGTACAGCCAAACAGCTTCATGTCAATTTGTTTATGGCAGCAAGGCCTCCTTCTAAAAAATTCACTGCCTTGCAGTAAGCCTGCTTTTTAATACTCTCCAGGGAAAATTTTTCCCGGGGCATTCGGTCTTTGCTCCGGGAACCTGTCCATGCCCCATAATCTGGTTTAATGGTATCTTATAATATCTTCTTAATTTATCTACCAGATAAACTAAAGCATCCACCTGTTTTGGAGTAGGCGTTTCTTTGCTAAAATTCCCCACAAGGCATATCCCGATTGCTTTTGTATTCATACTGCCTGCCTTGCAATGAGAACCATTCTCCTGTTTCAGCCACCGGGGAGAAACTTCAATCTGCCCGTCTTTTTTGCCTTTACTACCATTATCAATCACAAAATGATACCCCACTCCATCCCAACCTCTTGAAAGGTGCGCTTTATCGAAAGACAACGAACTGCCCTCATCTGTGGCGCTATGATGAATAATAATATATCTCCATTTCCTGGACGGATAAAGCGAGATAACCGGCACAACCGCAGCGGCGTTAGGTACCAAGAGCCGCTGTCCCTTTAGTAAAACAGGCTCTTTTGAATAAAGATTATTTGCGCGCAATATTTCCTGTGAGGGCACATCATACATTTTGCTGATCCGCCAGAGGGTTTCACCCGGGGCAACTACATGAAAAACATCCTGCCGCATAACCGGGGCGACGGCTTTAGGGATAGGCGTTAACTGCGGTTTAGTTAAAGGCACCGTAGCGCAAGAACTTAAGAAACAGGAAAACACGATAATTACCGCAACGTATAAAAATTTGCTTGTCCTATGCATTTTTCTCAACCATTAATTAAAATCTTATCCCGATAGGAAATGATTTCTATTTATACTACAACCAAGAAGATAAGTCAATCAAAAGGCCGCTGTAAGAGGCCCCCCGAGCGCGTGCATAATCGCGTACCTGCGGAAATTAAGAATCAGGGAATTAAGGACCGGCTAAAAACACTTGCTTGATCTGTTAGTGCGCGGCGTTGTAAGATAGGTTTATCCACCTATATTTGCCCGGACATTCTTAAATGAGGCCTTTTTTCTTAGCTGTAAAATAGATTTTGCAGCAAGGGCAAACCTTGCCCCAGAGGAAAACCATTTTGGCAAATCTTGACTGAGGAAATTTACGGGAAATTACACACAGTGGACAAATCCTGTGAATAAAAGAAAAGAACACCAAAAATCCGTTGGATAACTTTCTCATCTTAGAAAGTAATCACCTTATCGCTTTCTTTAACAATATCGTACATATCCTTCATAGTCGAAAGCGGACACATATCTGAACCTTCTTGTTCTCTGCTTTTAATACATGCTCCGCAGGCATAAATTTTTCCGTTATCTTTCAAAAATTTATCTGCCTGCTCTATAGTGTTAAACTTGTCGCTACTTGCCTTTTGATACTCAACACCCTTACCCATAAAAAACACTTTGGCCTCATCTTTCTGGCCAAGGCAAAAATTTGCATAGCGCAAAGCGTTCCAGCAGGTCTCTGCGTCATTACTCGAAATAATCACTCCTATTTTCATAATATACCTCCATATTAAATTATCTTTATAGCGTTAGCCGGACACACTTTCTCACATCCGCGCAACCGGTCGCATTTCAATTCATCATTTATTTTACATTTTCCGCTTTTTTCTTCAATATACAAGATTTTATTAGGGCAAAGCGATACGCATGCACCGCAGCCAATACATAACTCCTCATTAATAAGCACTATTTTATTCATAGCTCGACAGTATCCCCCTCTCTGGCTTTAACAAAACCATAACCGAATACTCCGCGCATCATCTTTGTTGCGCGTCTACCTGTACAATGCATAGGAAGAATTTTATGGATGCCGGTATCTTTCAACTCTCTAATAATGCCCATGTTCGTTTCATCGCTGTTATCTTTTAGATGAAACCCTCCGAGAATAGAATAAACTTTATCCTCTTTAAATTGGCTTTGAACTGTACGGATAATATTAACTATACCCGGATGTGCACAGCCCGTAACAATAGCCAGCCCTTTTAATGACCTAATAACTAATGCCTGCTCGCAGATACAACGCTCAGCGCACAAATCTTGCATCTGGCCGCTTAAAAACAAATCCGGCTTGATCTCAGTAAGAAACTTTGCCTCAACAACACGCACCCTAAAAGAAGCAATCTTGTCTTTTAATTCTTGGTTAAACCCGGGGCAAGTATGTACGGTGATATTTTGTCCATTGGAAAGCAGGTGCCATAATCCGGATACGTGGTCCCAATCATCATGCGATAATACAATATGCTTAATTTTTGTTATATCAACGCCGAATTTTTTGATGTTTTTCAGTAATACTTTCGGTTTTCCGAAAGTATCAAAAAGTACATCCTCACCTATAAGAAAAGAAACCCCCCACCTACGGATAAACCTGTCCCATTTACTCGAACCAACTGCTATAATTTTAATTTGCATATATCATTCCATATTCTTTTAATCTCATCTCCCGCAGTACATTCTGCATATTCAATAATATTTCTTCCTTCAACCAGCGCCTTAACGACTGTCTTATCAAAAACAATCTTGCCGATAACCTGTATATCATGTCTACAGCAGAATCTCTCAATCTTCTCTGTCATAGCTGGATTCAAATCGTATTTATTCACCACAAGCTTTGTTAGAATATTAAAATGCCTGACTAATTCCATAACGCGCTCTGCGTCGTGGAGCCCCGAAAGCGTAGGCTCAGTAACAATAATTGCACAATCAACGCCTGACAACGAAGCAATAACCGGACATCCTATGCCGGGCGGACCGTCAATAATCGCATAGTCAAGCACCTGTTTTTCAGCTAACTCTTTGGCAACCTGACGGATCCTAGACACAAGTTTACCGGAGTTTTCTTCGGCAATGCCGAGTTTTGCATGAACAAAAGGCCCGTATCTTGTATCTGAAATGAACCATTCGCCGGCAACATTCTCTTTCATCCGAATAGCTGCGACCGGACAAACATGACTGCACAAAGCGCATCCTTCGCAGGAAAAAGACTCAATGCTGAAATCAGGTTTTATTGCTTTGAACCTGCATACTGATACACATTTCCCGCATTCCTTACAGAGTTTTTTATCAATAACCGCAGTTTGGCCGCTTCTAAATTCATGGCTCTCTTTAATCTTGGGATGCAGCAACAAATGCAGGTCTGCCGCATCCACATCGCAATCAACCATAACTTTATTTTGCGCTAAGGACGCAAACGCACCGGTAATAACGGTTTTGCCTGTCCCGCCCTTTCCGCTAATAACGACTATCTGTTTCATTAAGTATTCCGCAAATATTAGTGTACAAGTTAATAAATTTATCTTTGTAAGAAGTGTCTTTTTCTACGATTGGGGTTCCTTCGGAATAGCTGACTGCGATCTTGCGGCTGAAAGGAATTTTCATTAAAATACGGGCGTTTTCTTTTCGGCAGAAATCCTCGACTTTTCCGTCACCGATATCCGAACGGTTAATGACTACGCCAAAGGGTACCTGTAGTTTACGCAACACCTCAACCGCTAAAATCAGGTCATTTAACCCAAAAGGCGTCGGCTCTGTCACTAAAACACAAAAATCGCTTCCTTTAACTGCCGTAATCACCGGACAAGACGTTCCGGGAGGAGCATCAATAATTACCGTACGCGCAGGATTAATGTAGTTTTTTACCTGGCGGATTAAAGGCGGTGACATTGCCTCGCCTATATTAAGGCGTCCATTGATAAATTGTAAATCAGCTTTCTCGCCGATTTCAAGCGTACCTATTTCTCTGTTGACTTCTTTGATCGCACCTTGTGGACAAAGAAGGCTGCAGGCACCGCAGCCATGGCATAGATGAGGGAAAATAAGAACACTCCCATTTTTACCTTCGTTTCCGGGCACTACTGCGATAGCATGATAAGCACAAACTTGGCGGCACTTACCGCAATAGGTACATTTCGCCTCATCAATCTGCGGCACAGGGATATGCGCCTTAATTTCATCTTTTACGCGCGGCTTAAGGAACAAATGTGCGTTCGGCTCTTCTACGTCGCAATCAAGGAGTTGGACATTCTTAAGAGTCAACGCTAAGTTAACCGCAATAGTAGTTTTTCCTGTACCGCCCTTTCCGCTGGCTATTGAAATAATCATATTAATTCCTGTCTGCCGGCAGGCAGGCACGAGAAGCAATTAAAACTTGCTGAAATTTACTGCTTGCCTTGTTGATTCTAAAACCCTTGCCGACCAAATACTCTTCCATATCGGCTATCGTAGTCTTGCCTACCTCGTGTTTATTACCTTCGCTTGCATGGATTTTATCCATAAGCGCCAGCCCTTCTTTGGTAAAATCGCTCAACACAAGCTTTCCTTCAAGAGAAAGGACGCGCAAAAGCTCATTAATAACCTTGTAGGGATTGATTAAATGGTGGATAGTATTAACTGAAAATATTACGTCAAAACTTCCATTTTCGAAGCTTAGCACCTCGCCGTTTTCGATACGAAAGTCGGCTTGTTTGTCTAATCCAAAGTATCGAAGGTTCAGCTTCGCAAAAGCCTGTTCGGTTTCCGAGATATCAAAGGTAGTAAAACTATGCCCTGCTTTCGCCAGTTCAAGCGCAAAATGGCCCTTACCTGTCCCGGCTTCAAGGATATCACCGTAAAGAGGCTTGGCCTTTTCTAAGATGAAGGACCGCTCTTTTTCGATATCATAGCCAAGGCTGTTATATAGGGCTTTGCGCTCTAAATATCTTTTATGGTTCTCTAATATTTCGCTAACCAAATATTTTACCTTATTTATTCGGCATACCGAATTTTGATCCGACACTCGGAGAATCCGCCTGCTTATATTCCCCGTTTTTGTACGCTTCAATAGCTTCTTTTACCGTTCCATTGACTCCCGTAAATATGTTAATTCCCGCAGCTTTCAAAACCTGATGCGCATTAGGCCCGATGTTTCCGGTAAGAACGGCCTTTATGCCCTTAGAAAGCACCAGCTGGCCCGATTGAATACCGGCGCCGCCCTGGAATTGCGCATTAGTATTTTCCTGCACTTCGAAACTACCGGTATCCATGTCAAAAAAAATAAAATTCTGGCACCGGCCGAATCGCGGATCAACCTCAGAATCTAAAGTCTTGCCTTCAGAAGTGATACATATCTTCATCCCTTAACTCCTTTGCTTAATGACAGCTTTTGCCATTGCCATGGTTTTCACAAGCATCCAGGCCGCCTAAGGCGTTATTCATAAAATCATCGAGTGCTTTTTGCACGTTACCTGAATAACCGAATACCTCAACTCCTGCCTGGGCGAATTTGGCTTGCGCGCCCATACCCATACCGCCTGCGATAACATGAGTTACTTTATGCTTGAGTATCTCATCTACCGCTACACAGCCGCCTCCCCCATGTACGGCAGTATTCGGTACAATACGCGTACTGGTAATATCCTTCTTATCCTTATCAATATCCGCTAAAAGGAAATATCTGCACTGTCCGAAATGCGTGCAGACATTGCCATGCACACCGCTATCATCTTCCAAGACAACTCCAACTCTCATGTTAAATATTCTCCTTTCTTATTTGCCCTCTAAATCCTGTACTCTTGATTGTATCGCCTCAAGCTCGCTTTTAAGGTAATCGGCTTGATTCTTAAGCATGGATATTTCATCCTCTCTCTGCACCCTCATCCATCCCGGAATCCCGGTAGCGTAAAAACAATTACGCCTGCCCCTGCCGCCACCACCCCTTCCATAAAAATAGCCTCTTACAGGCTGTCCTGCAACTCCACCAACAGGCATAGCGCAATAACCTCTTCCACCGCCTGTCATTGCTCCTTGGCCTCTCGGCCCTGTCCCGTCAAATCCCGGCATTGCTACCACCTTCCTTTCTATTATTGAAAATCATTTCCATTATTAGAGAAAAAAATATAGTGACTATTTCTTGTTGCTGCAATCCTGGCATACCCCGTAAAACTGAATGAGGTGATTAGTTATCTTAAACTTATATTTTTGCCCCAACCCTTTTTCAGTCTGATTAAGAAGCTCTACTTCTTCATCGATAAAATCCGTATAGTCGATTATTTTATGGCACTGGGTACAAACTAAATGATGATGGTGATGCGCACCTTTAGGCCCCTCTGCAAATTCATATCGGGATCTCCCGTCTCCAAAATCGAGCTTATAGACCATACCCAGATCAGATAATACATCTAAAGTACGATAAACAGTCGTTAGGCCTACGTTAGGATACCTAGAATGGATTTTCATATAGATGTCTTCGGCACTTAAATGACCTTCGGCTTTTGATAAAACATCAAGGATGGCTTCCCGTCCTAAAGTAAGCCGGTACCCGCAACCCCTGAACTTCCCGTGCCACCAACCTTGTCTTCTGCATTCACCTCTTGGCATATATCTCCTTATTGGAAATGATTTCCATTATAAATATACAGCATAAAGTTACTCTTGTCAAGTTTTTTATCCAAAAAAGTAAATCCGGTAAAACTCAATACCTAAATCTAATCTATCGCAAAGCTGGCATTTACTACAGCCATGACTTTCTTCTCATAGGAAGAAGTGTCATTATTACCATACCAGGAGACATCGTAAGAGTTAACCGGGGTAATCTGGAATGTCCCCATCTTAGCAGACCTTATTGCACCTATCTTGTTGCCGGTTGAGTTAGCCATAGTGGCTGCGCGCTTTTTGGCATCTTCGGTTGCGCTGGATAGCATCTCAATCTTAAGCTCTGCAAGCTTGGTATAAAAATATTCAGGAGCCTTGGAGATAAGCTGGATATCCTGTTCTATAAGCTCTGTTGACTGGCGGGAAACATCCTCTATCTTTTTGACATCATAAGACTTTACCTCTATTCCTTGCAATAACCTGTAGCCTTCGACATGATTTGTATCGTTGCCTTTTTCGTTCTTCTTGTAGAGCACTTGAGTATTTACCTGCGAAACAATCAGCTCATCCTCCTTTATGCCCTTAGAGGTAAGATAAACTTTGACCTTATTTAAATCATCCTGCAGTCTTTTATACCCTGTCTTTAAGTCTGCTTCCTGCCTTGAGAACTCTGCGCCCCAGACAATATAATCCGAGACAATCTTTTTTTCTGCTGAACCGGTTACAGATACCACCTCGCTTGAGAACTTTTTTATCTGCAAAAGCCCTTTTGAGAGAATCATTGTGGAGACTATCGTTGCAACCACAAAACATATCCCCAGAATGATTATCTGGGTACTGCGCAGAAACTTTAAGCCTTCCATCCCCTGCCTCCTCTTTAAAATGGTTAATAAAACAAAAAACCCCCGCTTGGCATACTCGCCTATAGCGAAGGTTTTACTTTTTTATTGTCCGGGACTTCCCCCTTCAAACGCGGGACACTTCCTAATTGTTAATTATAGATTAACACACTTTTCTTTGGTGTCAAGATAATATAGATTCCCAAAAACAAAAAATCTTTTAAGAAGGCTCCTCTCCCGCTATATCTACGCTCTGCCTAACAAAAACGAACAGATAAAAAAGCCGAAACTAACCATAACAATAGCCGCGCCGGTATGCCTCTAAATCTCCGCATGACCTGCAATGCCGTTATCGGCGGTAAAATAATCAGGCTTGACACAAGCATCGCGGTATTAGAGGATGGTTCTAATTTCCCTCTTTTTTGGGCGGCCCCCTAAAAAACCAACCCGCTTTAGGAGATTATATCAAAAACATCCCCTTTATTCTTTCATTCAAACTAATTATCTTGGCTGCCTTTTACCATCGGAACGAACCTTACCGGAATAATACTTTTAACTGAAACCTCTCCATTCTTCTTCTCTAATAACTTTAACTCCTGCCGGAAGCTGCCAACAGGAATAACCAGCTTTCCTCCATCAATCAATTGTTCGATTAAAGGTTTTGGGATCTCTTCGGGCGCACAGGTTACCATTATAGCATCATAAGGAGCAAATTCTTCCCAGCCTAAAAATCCATCCGCGCGTTTAATTGAAATATTTGTGTAACCTAATTCTTTTAAAAGCGTTTTTGCGCTATTTACCAAAGGCTCTAATATATCTATCGTGTAAACCTCTCTTGCTATTTCAGCTAAGATTGCCGCCTGATAACCTGAACCGGTCCCTATCTCCAATACTCTTTCGTTACCTTTAAGCTCAAGCAGCTCTGTCATTAACGCGACAATATACGGCTGGGATATGGTTTGATCCATGCCTATAGGAAGTGGCATATCTTCATGAGCCTGACTCTGTAAATCTTTTGGCACAAAAAGATGCCGCTCTACTTTTCTCATTGCTTTTAACACGCGTTGATCGGTTATGCCGCGGCTTTCTATCTGGCCGGATACCATCCTTTCTCTTTTATGCATAAAAATATCCTCCTGAGAGGCATCGCAAACCTTAACCAAAGCAGATGTCAATATTGCACAAAGAAGTATCTGTTTGATTACCTTACCGTATTTATTGACTAACTTTGAAATAAGATAAACCGGCACTCCGGTTAGTAATAAACCCAGCCCGACAAGAGAAGGCAGCGGGCTAAAAATCAAAGTGTTCATAAAGAGGGCGGCACATATTAAAATAAAAATAACGGGAGTAAAAGGATAGGCCCAAACCTTATAAGGCCTATGTAGGGCAGGAAATTTCTTCCTTAATATAAAAATCGCTATAACAGCCAACCCGAAGAATAGCCAGACAAGTATCCCGGTAAAAAATAAAAGCTTGCTGAAAGAACCTAAAAAAACCAGAACAGATGCCCAGATTGCATTTACTATTATTGCCCTATACGGAGCACCAAAGCGCTTTCCTACCGTACCCATAAAAGCAAATATGCCGTTATCTTTGGCAACTGCAAAATTAATCCGGCTTCCGGTAATTACCATCGCATTAATCCCCCCTAAGGAAGCAATGACAACCGCCAGCTCAAATACTTTTCTGCCGGTAGCTCCGTAAAGAATCCCGAATATATCAGAACCGATAAGAGGAGAATTAGATATTGTTTCAATAGGCATTAAATATAAGTAAATGGCATTAACAGACAGGTATAATACCGTAATACAAGATACCCCGATTATTAGCGCCTGTGGAATGACTTTGCCTGCATCCTTGGTCTCCTCTGCTACAAAAGTATTCTCATGCCATCCGCCGTAAGTCCAAAGAATAGGTATCAAAGCAAGCCCCATTAATGGCAGGATATTTTTATCCAAGCTGAAGCTGACAGCTTGAAAATTATCTAAACTTCCTTTCTTAAAGATTATTCCTGATATTACTATGCCGACAAGGACAAATATGTTTACTAATGTTAGGGTATTATGTATTTTCTTGCCCGGATTTAAACCAAAAATATTTATGAAAGAAAGTAACGCGATTATAAATATAGCCAGGGGCTTAATATAAAGGGAATCAAGATGGCTGAACGAACAAAAATACTCCGCGCAGACAAAAGCCAGCGCAGCAATAGAGCCTGCGCGTATAACCAGAAGCTCTGACCAGCCGAACAAAAAACCCATCCATTTACCATAGCTTTCTTTAAAATATACGTAGTTTCCTCCGGTTTTAGGAAAAGATGATGAAAGCTCGGCATAGCAAATGGCGCCTAATAAAGAAATTACACCACCCAAAAACCACGCAACTAGGATTAATATAGGATGGGGCAGAAAACCCGCTACCTTGGCCGGCACACGTAATATCCCCACCCCTATAACAATAGCCGTAATAATGGCAACGGAGTCCCAGCGGCCTAATACTTTTCTAAATTCTGTCATATTAATATCCCTGAATATCCAGATTTGTAAGGCCTGACTGCTTTGCGTGCTCTACCACCTCACTATACTCTTCTTTTGTTATCCTGCGCGATATCTGGGGAAAATCAAAGGCTTTATGCATTGGCCTATACTGCGACATAATATTAAGGTATGTATCCTTAGGAAGATTTTCGGAAATCCAACTTATTATCTCTTTTGAGCCTCCGACATTATTGGGCATAACCAGATGCCGTATCATAAGCCCTCTATACATTAATCCGTCTTTATCAGGTTTTGCAACCCCTGCCTGGCGGTGCATCTCCAGTAAAGCCTCCCTGGTAACGCCGGGATAACTTAACGCTCCCGAATATTTCTCTGCCATACCGCTATCCCAATATTTAAAATCAGGAAGATAAATATCTACTATGCCGTCCAGAAGTTTTAATATTTCAAGCCTCTCCCATCCGCAAGTATTATATACAAGAGGAAGCCTTAAGCCTTTTGCCGCAGCTATATCCAATGCAAGTACAATATGCGCTGAATAATGTGTCGGCGTTACAACATTTATATTATGACATCCTAACTTCTGTAAGTTAAGCATCATATCTGCTAGTTCCTCGATACTCCTTAGGCTACCCTGCCCTCCCTGGCTTACCTCCCAGTTAATACAGAAAACACACCTTAACCCGCAGTTAGTAAAAAATATTGTACCTGACCCCCGTTTTCCTACAAGCGGAGGCTCTTCGCCGAAATGCGGATGATAAGAAGAGATTACCAGTTCTGAATTAGAACGGCAAAACCCTTTCCCGCCTCCCAGTCGGTTTACCCTGCACTCTCTCGGGCATAATCTGCAGCTTTGCATCATGTTCCATAATTCCTCTCCCCGTTTTTTCAGCTCTCCGGATCGATGAAGCTTAAGATACCCGGGCTCATAACTTGAGACTATCTCTTCTTTAGGCACTGCGCACTCCCTACTGCAACTGCTTAAAATAAACAAAACAAGAAAACTGATTCCTAACAAAAGGCTGCGAATATAAATCGTTTTCCTCATAATAATCCTTTCTTTAAATCAATATAAAACCTGAATTATAACCAGCCTTAGGCCAAAATATATAAGGATAGCTGCACTTATTCCCCTGACTATAGTAAACACATACGGGAACTTCTTTATTTTATCAATAATAAATCCGGCCAATGCTCCTAACGGAATAAGCGGGGTAATTATAGTGCCCAAGCCAAAGGCGAATCCTCCCAATAGCCCCCAAAAAGGGTTTCTTGCAGTTGCTGCGATATAGGTCAAGACTGCCAAAAGAGGCGGGCAGGCTGAAAAACCGGCAAGAATACCAAAAAGAAACATATTAAACTTATGCCTCTCGGTAAACCTTAAACTTAAGAATTTACATAAAGGATTTGATAAAGATAAATTCTTTATATTTAAAAGGTGGAATAAGCCGATGATTATAATTAAAATGCCCAGCAGCACCTGCAGGTAAACACCTTTTGTGCCGATTACCCCGAAGACAAACTTGTAGAAGATAACCGAAAAGAAACCCAGCATAGAATATGCTAAGAGCCGCGAAAGAGAAAAAACCAAAGCAAGCTTAATACCGGACTTCCATACCGGCGCGCCAGAAGCCTGCGCAGAACCGGCAATATAGGGTAAAACCAGAGGAATACAGATAAAAAGGCAAGGGCCATTGCCTAATATTAATCCCGAAATAAATATTTCTATTACACCAAACATTGGCAAGTTACTCAATAAAGTTATTATTCAATGCAGCCAACAGGAATAATATACAAGGGCACCTGATCTTCAGGTAATTTCAAAATACTTCTGACCTTATTATCGTCAAAAGCGCCTATAGGCACAGAGCCTAAACCAAGGGCTACTGCCTCTAAATGAATATTCTGGGCAATATGGCCTGCCTCTATATACATATAACGGATACCCCGCTCTTTGTATTTTTTTGTTATCCTTTCCGGAACTCCGCAGATAATAATACTCATTGGCGCATTCTTAACTGATGCCTGCCCTAAAGAAGCTGCGCTAAGCTGGTCCTTTAAATCATCTAAACTTAGAACTTTAAGAATATGCTTCTGGGGAATATATTGAAAATATCCGTCAGCATTAATAATATATATCTCCATTGGATAAAGCGCGCCCGCAGAAGGAGAAGCGCGCAGGCCCGATTGGGGATCTGTTATTCCTTGCGCTGCCCATAAAAGCTGAGATATCTCACTTAAGCTTAAATTATTAACCTTAAAATTACGGACGGACCGCCTCTTTGCTATAGCCTCTTCCAACGAAACTACCCCCTTAATCCTTGGTTGAGAGAGCAGAATCTCCCTGCTTTGCGCCATAACTTCTCCCCCATTAAATAAAGTAAACAAAAAAACAATAATCCAAAAACGCCTTTTTTTCATTTTTATCATGCCGACTTAACACATCCCTTCATCAATTACTATTGTCGCTGTGTCAACATATCCATTTTTTCGTAAAAACCGCTGCGTAGGCTATCACTTCAGGGGTAGCAAAACGCTTTAAGAGCGTAAACCGCTCCAACCATTTTCTTACCTTAATATCCGGCCAATAAACACGATACCCTAACTCCTACGGACATCGCCAGATAAAGACGCCTATAATAGATGTTTAGATCATAGGAGCTAAACTCTCCAACGCTGCGAGGAGAACAATATTACTGGGGGCCTATTACTCTAAAGATCGAATTTATTTTGGAGTCGAAACCCCTCCCATCTGAAACATCCCCGGGGTAAAGCACTGAAACATCTCTCTATCCCCGCGCCCTGCCTGTCCGCCAACGCTTTGTGGCGGAGGGGGCGCTCCTGTATCTCCCGTGCAGTGGCGCTCGCTGGGCCGCTCGCTTCTTGCTAATGCAATGCGTGTGCGGCGTGGCCGCCGCTCTACAACAATAAAAAAATCCAGGGTCGCGGCGTGCGTCCTCGCTCCAGCTTGCTTTTTTACCTTAAAAACAAAATTTTTTTAGGAAAGAAGCTCGTCCGCTTAGCGCCTACGGCGGATGCCCCGCCTCTTGCGTTCAGGGCTTCAAAACCAACTGCTTGGGCGGGGCGCGGCCCCCACCCCGCGCCCCGCCTAGCGCTATATTTTCAAAAAACTGCCGAAATTTTTAGGGGGAGGAAAGCTATTTACTTCACTCCTAAGAGTGTGCTAACTTTATTTAGATTCATCGCCATATATTTTGCAATAAATGTAATTACGGCACCAACTAAGGCTATTATCAATCCTGCTAAAATTGAATCCTTATTTTTATCCCAGAATGATCGTTCTCTATCCCCTAAGTAAATTATCGCCTTTGGAAACCAACTTTTATAAATTCTAGCTAAGATTAACAACGCCAAAACAGATATTGTAATTAAAGCTACCCTTGCGATAATAGAGCTAATTGATGGTAAAATGACTAAAACAAATAAGAAAATAATACTGTTAATCATTGGTCCATATTTAGTAAAGAATACTGTAGATTTACTTTTATATCTACTTATGTAATCTTCTATTTCGGCTGCCCTGCCGTTAACCCATGTAGGATTATCTCCACTAATAGATGCATTGTTATCATCAGCGGGCTTAAAATTAAGATTTACTACTTTATATCCACTCTGCGCACTAGGCTCGTTGAACGAGATTGTCATATCGTTTATTATTCTTGGAAGTGTAGTGTCCTTTATAAATGCGTCAAGCCCCATCTTAAAAAAGGATGAACCCCTATAATTTATAACAAACGTCGGCTGAACATTTGGAGCTATATCCTTCATCATCAGAGCCAAAAGTCCGCCTAATTCTCGTGCATCCATTTTACAAGCCGGTAATTTAAGGGGCTTAGAGATGAAAGCTGTAGGGACAGGATTTAGAAATACTTCTTTATGTTTAAACAGGTGCAATGCTCCTTTAGTGCCGATATCAGTGCTCCATTCTCCTTTTATTTCTTCTCCTGATTCTCCTATTTCTCCTTTCAAATTTGCTGATTTTGGATTACCTTCTGTATTTGGCGTAAAATCAAAAACTTTGCCAGTAAATTTATTATCTTTTATTTCTAATTCTAGTTTGCCGTTTAAGTTTTGGTATTTAATATCATGAATAAAAAACGACCCTTCAGTTTTACCTTCTTTTTCTTGAAGATCCAAAACGCATTGCCCTTTATTTGTACCATCAATAATACCGATCCATTTACCTTTCATAGTTTCACCTCTTTGTTCTATTTATCAAGAAATAATTCTGCCTCTATTTTTTCTTATTTCCTCATAAATAATCTTAATAAAATATCTATCGATGCTGCCAAAGCTATTATTGCAGTCAAACAAAGATTAATTCTTGAAAGTTTTTCGTTAGATTTTGACAACTTTTCATTAGATTTCTGCATTTTCTCTGTTTGCAAACACAACGCTTCTTTCAAAATCGCGATTTCACTACTTAAGAATCTGATACTTTTGGATTGTAGAACTGCTTCGGCGGGTGAAGCACTTGTTGGATCAGTAACCTTAGAAAGGAGCTCTTCTAATTCATCAATTGACATTTTAGCTAAATTATTCATGCATTCTCCTTCTTTCAAACTTCAATACTGATTGGCTTCCTTTGACTTATTTCTAATTAACGTGGAGTGAATTAAAAAAATCAACGGGTACCAATTCAGTTAACTTAACGCCACAGTGACCAGACCAAGACCAACAAATCTCTCCACAAGTTTCCAATGGCGCACAAGATCCGTCAAATGCCTCAAGTCGAAAGTTGACTATTCTTCCCTGGGTCAAATTTACTAATTGGCGTACGCCTAGACCTTTTTCGCAGATATCAACCGTACTGGTACTACCTAAAGATTGACCAGTCTGCAAATCTTTACATATTGCCTTGAGTTGTAATTTATGACGCTTGTGTTCCCTCGTATCCAAATCAGATGGCAACGTACCTATTGATTCTGCCTCTGGATTAACGACGAAAATTCCAAAGGATTGCGCTACATCTATCATATACTCATCAGATGTCACTAAGTATGATTTCAAGCCATAACCTTCATTGACAATTTTTATTTCTCTCATCAAAATCAACATTATAGTATCAACTGTATTTGGACGCGCTTTCGGCTTCAACTCTCTCTTTTTAAGTTCTGGGTTCCATACTTCGGCAAATTTCGTTTCCACATTCGTTATGGGTCCATATACATCCATATCTAGAAGATGCCTTCTTACAAAATCATAGAGTTTTATCTTCCCAACACCATCACTATTGTCAATGTCTTTCAAAAATGAGTGAATAGCAACATCGCGAGCATCGTCAGTCTTAATCTTATTGTCTGAACGAAGTTTATAGAATGTCTTAATTACTTCGACAACTTGGATTGCAAGAAGATTGATATTTATTCGGCGGGATTTTTCAAAAAGGTAATCTACTATCTTGGTACCACGTTCCCCATGATAACGCTTGATTATTGCATTAGTATCAAATAGGCAATCAATTGTCGTCATCCTTCAGCTCTTCTCGAATTGGCGACTTAATATCGCTCATTAGTTTCCTAACTTCGCTTATAGGCTTCGCCTTAGTACAATTCGAACTTAGCCAGCTAGAAAATTCGCTATTATCTTTTCGTTTACAAGCGTCCCTATGTTCTTTTAATCGATCATCTTTCATATTAATCCCCTCCCCTTCAAGCCGACTTTCTACCCGCGTTATAATTGGAATAAATTTTATAAAACAAAGATGTTCTTATATATCAATTCAGCAAAATACTTCTGCCTTTTATTAATTACTTTCTCATCCCAATTGTCACTACATCCTTTAAGCTCTTTAATTAATTCCTGATTGATAGCAAGCGAAGATTCTTTATAGCCGCTCGCCTTATCTTTAACAAGTTTATTTCCAACTCTTGAGTTTATTCTTTTATCCACTAGAGTTAAATTACCCAACTTATTAACATAATGTTTAATATCTTTTCTCTTAAGGCTGCTACCCTTAATGGGCTTCTGCGGTAAAATATGTTCGATATTAACTTCGTCAAAATCAATATCCTGTTCTTTTGTTTTCTGATAGAATTTATTAATTTTGTGTAGGATATACTTTACCAAAACCCTATTTTTTTCGGAATTCTTATATTCTAATTCTTCAAAAAAATCTTTAAATATTTCGGAAGATGGCCTCATTTTTCTTAATTCATTTTCGAGATTAGAAAAAATTGATTGTATTTCTCCTGCAATCTTTTTATCACTTCTCTCAGTTATAGCTTTCTCGATTTTTAAGGCGTACTTGGAATAAATTTTTTCGGGACCGTTAGTTGGTAATCTGCAAACTGTGGAATATTGAAAAGTGAATTTCTCAATAAGTTCAAACACTCGGGTCGGATCAGTTTTTAACTTATCGATGTTACGCAAAATGCTAAGAAAGAGCACATAGCACTGAGAAACACCCATCAAACTAATAGAAAATAATGCTTTGTAAATTCTATCTCCATTCTTAATATCTTTCCAATCATTTTTATCAGGCACCAACAACTTATTAAACATTTCAGCGCCTTGATGTAAATCTTTCAAGAATTTATCCCAATTTGTTACTTCACTTTTGATGGCTTTAAATATCTTTTTCTCTGTTATAAAAGCTTGCTTAGAAATCCAAAAGTAGCGAATAAACCTCTTCATCTCGCTATCTGTTTCTTGTATGCCCTCAACGATATCCTGCCATAAATCTTTCGCTACATCCTTATTCCCATCTGATTTAATGCTTTGAAAAATTAGATTCTTCAATAAATCTGCAATCGTTAAATCAATGCCCCTAGCGTTTGTTGTTTCAAATATTTCGTAAGCTTCCTCTTCGCTTTCAATCTGTATATGAATAGCCTGTAAACCATAAACCTTGCTTCTTAGACCATTCAAATAGTTAATTTTATCTTTTTTATTTTCGTATTTTTTAAGCTCATCGTTAACCTTCTTGTGCAAAAATTCATAATTCTTCTTTATAAGCGAATGCTCTTTTAGCTTAGGCGATGAATTCAAGATATCTCCACACATCTGTTGAATATATCTCTTAAAATAATCTTGGGTTGAATCGCCGCACAAAATCCGAAATGATTCATTTCCATCCCTATCTTCAATAGCGATATCTTGCCTATGATATCTTTTAGCTGATTCGACATCAATTTTTTCAAGAATATCTCTCAAGACAGCAATAAAAATTGTAATGGATAAAATACGCTGCTGTCCATCAATTATGTCTATATATCCGGTTTTGCCTAATGGTTCATTATTAAAAATGAAGGTCCCGATAAAGAAGAAATTATCTTCACTGATCAAATCATTCCAAAAATCTGAAATTTGATCGTTACCCCAAGCATAGGGCCTTTGATATCTCGGAATTCTAAATTTATAGAAACTCCCAAATAGAATTTCTCCTACTAGTTTCTCTTGTGCTTTAAATTTAGTATTTCCACTCATGGCTTTCCTATCTAACCTACAATTGACTATCGAAAATATTAGTTAGTAGCGTGCGAAAGAATTAGCCTTCCAGTCATTCCTTTCGTTTCTTTAACAATATTTTTATTTTCAAAATTGGACATGTAGCTATGTAGATCCTGATTTATTTTCGTTGCAAGGTTCCGCGCAAATTCTACAGGTACCGCATTACCAACCATTTTATAGCCATCCGCGACATCAGTATATTTAAAAATAAAGCTATCTGGAAAAGTTTGAATCCTAGCGCATTCTCTTACCGATAATCGCCTATATAAATGTTCTTTGCCTTTTATAAACTCTCTTTTATTTTGTTCGATAAATTTCATTTTTGGCGCTTGCGGATGAATTGGAGCATGTCTTCCTCCCGCTTGGATCGTAAATGATTGTTCATCCCAACTTCTTACTCTATTTCTAGACATATAGATCGTTGAGAAATTACCAATCATATATTCATGGTTGGGAATTCCAAGAGCACCACCATTCGTTTTATTATATTTCAATGCTGGCTTAGGCTCTTTTAAATCGCCGATGGCATCACGTAAACTTATAAATTTCTTAGAACCTTCGGGGAATTCATAAGACATTTTCATTTTCTTGTGGTACCCAACTATAATAACTCTTTCTCTGTCTTGTGGGACATTATAATTACTAGCATTCAGCAATTTATAAGAAATATTATAACCAGCTGCAGAAAATTCGCCTATAATCTTCTCGAATGCTTCCTTGTGGATATTTGCTAAAATGCCAGATACATTTTCGGCTAAGAAAAATAACGGCTGTTTATCCTCTAATACTCTTATATAGTCAAAAAATAACTGCCCTCGATGGTCATTTATTCCCCGGCACGCACCTGCTTCACTCCAACTCTGACATGGAGGACCGCCAATTATCCCATCCGGCTTGGGAATTTCTGATAATGGAATATCTGTAATACTACGCTTATCTAGGGGTGTATTAGGAAAATTAGATGTAAACGTATCCCAAATCGTTTTGTCGAATTCATTTGCCCATATAATTTCAAACCCGGCTTTTTCAAAACCCAGGTCCAACCCGCCACAGCCACTAAAAAGCGACACTATTTTAAACTTTTCTTGATTTTTTGTATGCATTTTGGTAAGTCCTTTATTATTTGCTGCTGCCAAAATCTTATAACTTGCCAGCCAGCTCTCTTTAATTGCCTATTATTCTTTCTGTCCCTTACAATAGTCCTCTCAATTTTTGGGATCCAATAATTACGATTATCTTTAATCTTCTTCTTTTTCTGTTCCCACCGATACCCATGCCAAAACTCGCCATCTACGAATACTGCTATTTTCTTATTAATAAGAGCTATGTCTGGCTTACCGGTTATAGCAACGCAGTTTCTCTTGAACTTAATCTTTTCTTTTCGAAGCGCCTTTTGCAGCAGAATTTCTGGAGTTGTCTTGTAGCTTCTTATTTTCCGCATTAAATCAGACCGCTTAGCGGAAACCTTAAACTTATATCCCATATTATAACTCGCAAACTAAACAAGTTCAATCTTTATGCATTTCTTGCCTCCTTTACTGGGTAGGTTGCTTTTCTTCTCCCAATATAATAGACGCAAGAAGTGCCAAAATCTAACACAAAAATTTATCTTTCTTTCTCAAGCATTAAAAAATACACTGTTTTTCTTTCACTAGCAGGAAAACCCCTTATCCAGCCACTTCGCGGAGTACCAACTACCTCATTAAAAACCCAAGGAGAATTTTCTTTCTTTTCCGCTAAACCAACTGCCCTTCCGTGTTCGGATTCGCTATCCTGTCCGACCCACTGCCTCCTAATCGCAATTTTTATTTTATTTTTATACTCTTCAAAATACTCATCGAAAGTAAAAACATTGATATTTGCTTCTGAAGGATTGCTCGCTGGGGCCTCCAAGATAAATTCTGCGGGGTGAGAAGAAAAACCAACATTAGGGCTGCCTTCCACCATAAGAAACTTAACCAAAGCCTTAAAATCTACTTCATTAAAAAAGTCTTGCCACGGTCTATTCCTTCTCTCTAAATTGCCTTTATGAAAGTCTAAAACTTCTCTATCCAACCGTTGCAGCATAGCTTCGGGATTACTAAAGCCCAAAAGGGCAAAGACTTCCAGAATATTAGCCCTTTGCAACCTATTGTAAAGAAAGCTTGAACCTGCTTGCTTAATCGAAACGCCATGATTATTAATATAAATATCTGCCTTTTTTCTTGAATCTTCGGTAGACAGGCACCTTCCCACATCTCCAGCATTATTTATTTCGAGGCATCCTTCCCTAGATAGATTAGGAGCGCCAACTGAATTAACAGTTCCTAACTGTCCTAAAGCTATCTTGCCTTTATTAAAGACTAAAAATTCCGTAATTTCCTTTTCGTTCCCAGGCATAATATCTCCTTAAAATAGCTCTTTTACAGAAACATTAAGAGCTTTTGCAAGCTTAGCAATGTTCTTGAGTGCCAAATTTCTTTTTCCGCACTCCACCTGACCGATATATGTTCGGTGCAAATCGGCTAATTCAGCAAGCTTCTCTTGAGAAAGTTTTTTCTTTAGACGATATTTACGTACCCTAGCGCCAAATTGCTCTAAAATCGATGCCATAGCTACCCTCCTTTTATTGACAATATTGTATAACTATGTTATATTTAGGTCTACAGAATCGGAGTAACATTATTATAAGCATAAAATAGCTTTCCTCCCCCTAAAAATTTCGGCAGTTTTTTGAAAAGATAGCGCTAGGCGGGGCGCGGGGTGGGGGCCGCGCCCCGCCTAAGCAGTTTGGTTTTAAAGTATTGCGCGTAAAAGGCGGGGCATAGCGCCGTCCTTGTAGTCTTTAGCTTGTATCAGGCGCTATGCGGTCGAGCTCGTTCTTTCCTAAAAAAATTTTGTTTTTAATTATTGGTAGTTGTAGCTCGGACGTCCCGCCACATTTTCTGTGGCGGGAAGGCCACGCCGCACCCGCACTGCATTAGCAAGAAGCGAGCGGCCTAGCGAGCGCCAAAGGAGGCCTTGCCCTAGCAAGGCCGACTGGTGCATCGGGAGATGTGGGAGCCCGCCACTAATTCAATGGCGGGCGGTGCATTTAAGCTATTTCCTTAGAAACCAGCTTTACCCCGGCATTAGAGACAACACCCAACGCTTAAGATGATTTGCGTTGGTGCCCGGCTTCTGCCGGGAAAACGGCAAAAGGCGGGGCCCGCCACAAAACGTTGGCGGGCAGGCAGAGCATAGATGTAGCGAGAGAGGTTGTTTCGGGAAAGGCTTGTTTGCCAGGGCGCGGGGATAGAGGGATGTTTCAGTAGGAGTTTACCCCGGGGATTAGATAGGCGAGAAAAAATTAAGTAAGAATTTTGGAGTCAAAGAAAATTCGATCTTTAGAGTAATAGGACCCCATATCTTCGCCGAACGATTCGGCGTGAATTTTGAAAGCGGAAGTATAAGAAATTATTAGGTTTCCATCGAGGAGTTTCAGGTTCGATACAGCCCGGCGCAAGAAATCACGCTGGGCTTCGAAATTTGCCGATAAAAGTTTTTGGGATTATGATGGATCCCAAAAATTTTTATTGTCCCGCCTATGGCGGGACCCGCTGCGATGTAAACGCCAATTCTTGGTGTAAGCCGTCGCCAATTTTCCCGAGGAGGTTGAGAGATGAAATTTTTCCTGTACGCGCGCAAGTCCACGGACACAGAAGATAAACAAATCCTCTCTATTCAGTCGCAACTCTATGAAGTACGTGAATACGCAAGGCTGCAAGGTTTAGAGGTAACTCAAGAATTTCAAGAAGCGCGCACTGCGAAATCACCCGGACGGCCGATTTTTGACGAAATGATTAAACGAATTGAGAAAGGCGAGGCGTCCGGCATTATTGCCTGGCATCCGGATAGACTTGCGCGCAACTCGATAGATGGCGGAAAGATTATCTACCTTATAGACACCGGGGATATTCTTGATCTTCGCTTCCCTACTTACCGCTTTGACAACAGCGCACAAGGCAAGTTCATGCTGAATATTATCTTTGGGCAGTCTAAATACTACGTTGATAATCTAAGCGAGAATACGAAGCGCGGCTTACGCGAAAAACTGCGACTTGGCGAATATCCCGGCTTCGCGCCCGTCGGCTATCTCAATGACGGTAAGGGGAAAATTGCTGTTGATAATGAGACTGCACCATTGGTACAGAAATTGTATGCCTTGTGCGCTGAAGACAAGTATTCGCTACTTGAGCTTAGAAAATTGGCGACTGCTTTTGGCTTGGTGAGCAAGAGACAGAAGAAACCACTCTCTTTCAGTAACGTTCACAGGGTCCTAACGAATCCCTTCTACTATGGCGTCTTTCTTTATAAGGGCGAGATTTTCCAAGGTGTCCACTCCCCTATTATAGAAAAAGATTTGTTTGATAAAGCGCAAGAGATCTTAAAGCAAAGGAGCAAGCCTTTATCAACCAGGGATCATTATTTTGTTTTTAGGGGGAAACACTCTCTGTGAACATCTATTGGTAAATTTGAGAGTAATTCTCTTCCCCTCACTCCCGTTACCAATAATCAATTTCTATTTAATAATCTCTATACAATCTAAAATATACAAGAATATTGCTGATATTTTCATTATATAGCGAGCATTATATAAGTCCTACTACGCTCGCTTACAGGTAAATCGCAGCGAGCTTCGCAGGACAAGAGAGGAATTGGCCTATTTTAGCGATTAAACAACGCTATTCAGAGAGGCTTTTTAAACAGCTTACGGTGCGGATATAATAGAAATTATACTAATCGTTTTCTAGCAAGGGCAAAGCCAGATCCAGACTTGAGGTATTTCTCAAACTGCAGGGCTTTCATCTTATCTTCAAAACAGCAGTACCATGCCAATTTAAATGGACGTTTGGTAGAAGTATACTCCACCGCGCCAGAATTGTGCTTTTTCAGACGAGCTTCTACGTCAGCAGTAAGACCTGTATAGTAACTCTGGTCTTTTAAGCTTTGGAGAATATAAACGTAGTACATAAATGAATTGTCCTCCTACGCTCACCTGCACGTAAACGAGGGTGAGCTTCGAAGGATTCTTCTTCGCTAATTCTCTAATGAAATGCTTGTTCTTCGAAGCCCCTGCGAAGCTTTAACGTAGCAGGGGCGAAGAAGAAGGGTTCCTCTTGGGTCGATATTCTTACTTAATTTTTTTTCCCGGGGTAAAGCCCTACTGAAACATCCCCTTATCCCCGCATCCCTGCAAACAAACCTTTCCCGGAAAGAAC
>Ga0265297_10001197_pt1 | contig 62979 bp, 82 predicted proteins | sample Munlanlwell13791_FD_192502 | JGI IMG/M metagenome (GOLD analysis project Ga0265297, IMG submission 192502) | Leachate microbial communities from a municipal landfill in Southern Ontario, Canada - Leachate well 137-91 | ecosystem: Engineered > Solid waste > Landfill > Unclassified | place... | reverse complement strand
GCCGAGGCCGCGAAGAACGCGGCCATTGGCTTCTTGAGCCGTTCCGGCGAGATCGACGGGGCCGGTGATCTCGACATCCCCTTCTGCTCGAAGCCCAACGGTTGCGAGGGTAGCAGCATGATACAGGTGGACGCCGAGGACTGGACCCATCTGGACGCGGACGACCAAGTGCGCGTGGAGGACTGATCCGTGAGTTACCTGGTGACGTTCCACTGCGGGGCGACCATGACGGTACGGTCCAAGCCGGACCCGCGCAAGCACAAGGACGCAAGACCGTCCGACCTGCGACGCGGGATGTTCCGTGTCGTAACGTGGTCGCGGCGAGACCCCAAGCCTGGGGGCCGGCCCAAGACCGAAGAGGGCTTGCGGGTCGACTGCTTGGGCTGCCGGTGCCGGCGCAAGGCGGGCCGCCAAGAGTACCAGTGTTTCCCGGACGACTACGAGAAAGAGAAGGACGGCAAGTACGCGGGCAAGCGCTTCCATGACTTCGCTGTGCGAGTCGTGGCCTGCTTCCCGTTACGGTTCGAGAAGAAGGAGGGCTGACATGGCGAAGGTGACGATGCGGTTTCTCAAGAAGCAGTACCCGAGGCTCTGGAAGGAAGTCGAGCGCCTCGTTGCGGACGACCTGGGGTACGTGCTCCGGCCCGTCAAGGGCATGACAGACGCGCAGAAGAAGCGGCTGTGCAGCATCATCGGGCACAACGCCGCCTTCTACGCCTGCGACGCGCACCACTTCGGGGTGGAGAAGTGATTCTCTCCATCGACGCCTACCTGTGCGCCAGCGAGTCCTGCTGGGCGGACGCGCACATGGTGATGGGTTCGTGTATGAGGGCCGGGGTGCCGTTGCGCATCCTGCCGTTCTCGTGGCTACAGAAGGGCGTGCCGGACCATGTGGGCGGTGCGGCCGCCTACCTGCCGGTGGACATGACCGAGTTCCGGGCCGTCGAGGTCCATCCGCCGATCCTGGTGGTCAAGCGGGTGGTCGGCGGCCAGGGCTTCTCGGGCCTCCACTCCACGCAGACCCTCTCCGGCGACTGCTGGCCGGAGCTTGACAAGGAACTCGCCGCGCAGAAATCCGCACAATCGGCTTGACTTCGCTCCGCGCGTGAGGTATTTTGCATGTGCGGACCAAGAGGACTTCGGACATGGACAGAGCAGCCGTTGCGCGAAGAAACCCGAGAGCCTCGCTCTTGGTCCGCACCTTCCGCGCGGCTGCTCTGCCCGTGACCGTAGGAGGCTGACATGACCAAGACGATCCATGCATGGCACTTCATGGCCGACCACGACGACAAGCCCGTCCTGCGCGACGGTCGGCCGTGCCCCGCCAAGGGCGTGACTCTGCGGCACTACGGCGCGCTGGGCATGTGCTCCGCCGGCTACCACGCCAGCCGGCGCGCTATCGACGCGCTGGGCTACGCGCCGGGGCCGTGGGTGGCGCGGGTGCGGCTGGGCGGCAAGACGATAGAGGACGCCAACAAGGTATGCGCGGAGACGCGGACGGTCATCGCCGGGCCTATCGACGCAACGGCTATCCTCCGCGAGTTTGCGGCGGCCTGCGCGTATCGGGCGCTGGAGCGGCACGGCGGCGGGCTGACCGAGGATCAGCGAGATGCCTGCTTGTGGGCCTGCGACCTCGCCGCCGCCATGGCGGCCGGCGCGAACATCCCCGATGAAGAACGGGCGGCGGCCGGGGAGGCGGCCTGGGCGGCCAGGGCGGCCGGGGAGGCCAGGGCGGCGGCCTGGGAGGCGGCCTGGGCGGCGGCCGGGGCGGCGGCCGGGGAGGCGGCCAGAGAGGGGCAGAACGCCGAGCTGGAGCGGATGCTGGCGGAGGCCGGGCTGTGACCGGCGATCAGCTTGAACTCTCCTGGGCGTCCTACAAGAAGCACGGTCCGGAGACCTCGCGGGAGGCGGCCATGCTGGTTGAAGGCTCCGGCAAGGCCGCCGGTCAGCGGCGTATGCTTTGGCGTGCGGTGACGGTCCATCCCGGCTGCACCGCCCCGGAGATAGCCGCGCTCATCGGCATCGACCGCTACGACGCGAGCCGCCGCCTGCCGGAGCTGCGCGACAAGCTCCACGTAGTGCGGAACGGTGAGGCGCGGGTGTGCAAGGAATTGGGAACGAATCAGAATACGTGGTGGGCGGTCGAGGACGCCCCGGCGGATTTCGGCAATGTGTGGGACGATTGAAGTGACCGGGTTTGGCTGGCGCGGCGGTGTGCGGGTGCAGGGCGGTGGTGCGCCACCATACGTCCCGCTACGTCGGCGCAAGCGTCGGGTGCGCGAGAAGCCTGCGGCAGCCCGGCCGCCAGCCTACCGGATTGAGGAGTGAGCCATGCGCATAGACGAAGACCCGCCGCAATTCAAAGTTGACGACCTGCGCCTACGATTCCGCCTGTGCGCGAAGCTGTCTGACGGCGACCACACCAGCGTAGTCCAGGACATAGACGTGGCGTGCGAGATGCTGCGCGAGTGGGCGGCAGAGCGGCCACATGACTCGCCGGGGGACATCGACCGCGTGTGGATTGAGTCCTGCTGGATGAGCGAGGCGGAGGTTGACGCTCTGCCGGACCTGTGAGGAGTGAGCCATGATGCTGATCGTGCTGCCCATCGAACTGAAGCCCGGCCCCGACGCCGACCGCATCTTCGCGGAGGTCAAGGACGCGATTCGCGCCGCGGCGGACACCTACAGCCGCAAAGACCCGCTGGGCGCAGACCTGGAGGCGCTGGCCGACTCCGCCCGCCTGCTGGATATGGAGGCGGAACGCTTTGGTGCCGAACAGCGATGCGACTTTGACCAGGAGCGCACCGCCGGGTTCTTGGCCGCGCTGGAGCGCATTGCGGGAGGTGGGAAGTGAGCAAGCAGAAGATGGAGCGGTGCGCGCTGTGCGGGAAGGCGCCATTTGTCGGGAGCCTGACCGGCCTGCCGCAGAATCAATCGGTTGGATGCCACACACACGGATGCGCGATGGGGCACGTCTGCCGGCTGACCCGGTCTGGATGGAACGCGCTCAACCGCGCAATCCGCATCCCCTCCTGCCGCAAGGCCCGCCGGCCGGGGCGGGTGCTGGGCGAGGTGTGGGTGTGCGCCGGTCGCGAGGCACTCTGCAACTTTGTGGCCTGCGACGAAGCCACCCGCAAGCGGTTTGGTTGCCGCCACGTCGAGGTCGGCGAGGTGCAGAAGCGGAGGGCCGGGCGATGAACGAGAATCAGGACACCCCACGCTGGAGATGCACGGTGTGCGGCCAAGTCGGCAGTGTCGGCCGCTGCTGTGGCTGTGACACTCGCGCGCCGCTCAACGAGGCCGCGCGCGTAGAGGCGGAGGCAGAGGATCGCAGGAAGCATGAGATGGAGGCTGGGCGCGAGTTCCGGACGACAGCGGTCAGCAAGCAGAAGGCCGGTACGCTTGGCGTCCTGGCCGGCGAGAAGGAGGCCGGGCGATGAGCGACGAATTGGCAAACATGGCGGAAGCCCTCATGGATGCTGTCTGCGACGGCGGAACCGACGAGGCCACCTGTGGATTCTGTGGCCAGAAGTACGGGGACACGGGCAACTTCGATGACTCGGTGAGCGTCGGCTATCTCGCAGGCGTTCGCGTGGTTCATGTCTGCCGATGCGAGGGCTTTATGAAGTACGCCAGATTTGTGTTGGCGCATCGGCACCAACTATCAAGCGCGCTTCGCAGCTTCGCCGCGGAGCAGGTGCGCGACGCAGAAAGGTTGTCGAAAACGATTGAGGAAGCCGGGCGATGAGCGACATGCTCCCGAGACGTTTTGAAGCTAACGGCGTGATGTGCGTGTGGGAGGAGGACTTGCTGAAGGCCGAGGCCGAGGTCGCGCGGCTGACGGAGCTGCTCCGCGACGTGGCCACCAGCGGGCAGGTCATGCCCGACCGCCGGATGCATTACACCGAGGTGCAGATCGACTGGCAGACGTGGGACGCGCTGGAGCCGTACAGAAAGCCCTTGACTCTAGGGCGCGGGTGAGGTAGAATACCGATGCCGAACGAGGGGACTCAGATGGTAGACCAAGCCGTGTCCGCACTGGAGAAGACGTGGGCCTCGTCCCTCGTTCGGCGCTCCATGCGGCACGGCTTGGCCTGCCTTCTGTGGAGGCGCTTCCATGTCCACCTATTCTGAGAAGCTGAAAGACCCGCGCTGGCAGAAGAAGCGGTTGGAGGTTATGCAGCGGGATGAATTCCGGTGCGTGGAGTGCGGTGCCTCCGATCAGACGCTGAACGTCCACCACGCCTACTACGTCCGCGGCCGTGAGCCCTGGGAGTACCCGGACGAATCCCTGCACACCCTGTGTGAACCGTGCCACGAGACCCGCCAGGAGGCTACCGACGAGCTCCGCGAGAAGCTCGGGCACCTGTCCACACGCCAGATTCGATGCTTGATCCCGTGGGTTGACGTGCTGATCCGGGCGACATGGTGTTTCATGGCCGACAACGGCGATGCCCCGGACTGTGTGCTGGACGCCTTCGCCGAGATGAGCGAAGTGGTGGCGAATAGGGATGCGGTCCAATGAGCATCCAGCGATTCATCTACCCGAGCATCTGGCGGGATGAGCGTTTCTGCTCGCTTTCGGACAAGGCCCGGCTGCTCTACATCGGCGTCATAACCACGTCCGATGACTACGGCCGCAGACGCGCAGAGCCGGAGCTTTTGAAGGCAGATGTGTTCCCACTCGATCGAAAAATGACACTTCGGCGCGTGATTGTTCTCAGAAATGAGTTGAATGCAGCAGGGTTGGTGAGAGTGTACGGTGATGGTCACTACATGGACCTGCCGAAGTGGAGCATGTATCAAAAACCTAAGTACCTCAAGCCGAGTAAGATACCGGAATTTTCGGCCCCGGACCCGGGCGGAACCCGGGCGGAACCCGGACCGAATAAGCCCGGGACCCGGGCTATGGGTTTGGGTTTGGGTTCTGAGTTGGGTTCTATTCTTCCTTCGGAAGAGAAGCCTTCGGCTTCTGTGGTGCGCAGGAAGCTCTCCGAATCGGGCTCCGCGGTCCACCAGTTCCTCGGGCATTTCGCGGAGGCGTTCGAGAAGCATGTCGGGCGGAAGTACATGGTCAAGTTCGGCAAGGAAGGCAAGCTGGTCAAGGAGGCGCTGAAGGTCTACCCGCTCGACGAGCTTGACGGGCTGCTGGCCCAGTGGTGGGATACCGACACGGACTTCATCCGCGAGGCCGGGCGCTCGGTAGGCGTGTTCCTGTCGCAAATCCCGAAGCTCTTGAGTGCCTTGCCACCGCTTCCCGACCCCGACGCGATCCCGGCCGAGACCCCGCAGGCGGTGGTGGACGCCTACGCGGCCCATCTTCGTTCGAAGGGGGTGGCGATATGACCCCGGGCGACGAACTGGAAGTCTACCAGCAGGAGGTGTGGCGGGGCGACGACTTGATCGAGGTCCGGCCGCTGCCGCCGGCCAGCGGGGTGCGGCGCTGGGTGCGGGCGGTGGAGTTGTTCGGACTGGCGAACGAGTTGGCCACCGAGAACCAGTCCGGGGCGAACCTGTACGCCGGGATCATGCCGCGGACGGCAAAAGGGAAGGGCACCGACAAGGACGTGGGGCGCGGGCATGTGGCGTGGGCGGACTTCGACGGCATCACCCCGGAGCGGGCCGGCGAACTGATCCGCTCGGCAGGGATGCCGGAGCCTACGCTGGTCGTGAACTCTGGCCACGGGACACACGCCTACTGGGGGCTGAACGCTCCGGAGGCGCCCGCCGCGCTCTGCCCGCTGGTGGGCGACCTAGCCGCGCTGCTGGGTTCCGACCCGACGGTACGTAACCCGTCACGAATCCTGCGGCTACCCGGCTTTGTGAACCACAAGCATCCGGCCGCGCCGTGCTCGATAGTGGCGCGCACCGGCCGGCGGTACGACTTCCGGGAGTTGCGGGCCTTGGTGCCATGCCAGAAGCAGGAGGCGCCGCCCGTCTCATCCGTACCGCGGGCTGACACCGCCGACCGCGAGCGGCTGTTGCGGCGCGCCGGGCTGTGGACCGACAAGGTGCCCGGGGTGGGCGAGGGCACGCGCAACAGCGAGGCGTTCCGGGTGTCCGCCGCGCTGACCAACGACTTCGGCCTGTCGGCGGTGGAGGCGTGGCCACTGCTGGCCGGGTGGAACGCGCGGAATGTCCCGCCGCTCCCGGAGGTGGAGCTGCGGGAGTGCATCAAGTCGGGGCAGCGCCACCACAAGTACCCGGCGGGGTGCAAAGCCGACGCGGTGCGCCAAGCGGCCCCGCCGCCCCGCCAGGAGATCCGCCACACGGAGCAGCCGGCCGGCGAGTTGGCCCTTGACCTGGAACTTGCAGCGGAACTGCGCGGTGAGCGGCGAGGGATCGCGCTGCCCTGGGACGGAGTAAGTTGGGCGATTGGCGGTTTCCGGCCGGGGACGGTGGTGGTGCTGGGCGGCCCTCCCGGCTACGGCAAGAGCCTGTTCGTGCTCCAGATCGTCATGGCGGCCCGCTCGGCGGGATTCGACTGGCGCCTGCTGCCGATGGAGGGCAACAGGGCGGAGTGGGAACGCCGCGCACTGACGTTCTTGGCCAACACATGGTCGCCACTGGCCGACGACAAGGAGACCGCCGCAGAACGGATAGGCACGCTGGACCAGCACCGTGAGACCATTCGCGCGGTGACAGGCTGGGTTGCCGACAACCCCCGGATGCCGGTGGGCGGAGAAGTGCCGGAACTCGGGCCGGACTTGGTGCTCGACTGGGTGCGGCGGTCGGTGAAAGAAGCGCGGTTGGTGGCGGTCGATCCGCTCGCGCAGATAGACTTCGGCGGGTACGACGAGTGGAAAGCAGAGACGGCCTTCATCCGCAGGCTGGTCGGCATCGCCAGCGACTCGCAGGCGACGATTCTGCTGGTGGTCCACAGCCGCAAGCGGCCGGGCACGAACGCCAGCGTCCAGTTGACGACGGAGGATTTGCAGGGCGCGGCGGCGATAGGCCGGTTAGTGCACACGGTGATGCTGTTGGACAGGCACCCGATGACCGAATCGGAGGTGTACTCCGCCACCGGGCCGAGGCCGGTGAACCATGACCGGACGCTCATCATCGGCAAGACGCGACACGGCCCCGGCCATGGCGGGCGCTACGCGCTGGCCTGCGACACTCCGCGGTTTGTGGAGTTAGGGCTGATTGTGCCGAAGCGTTCAAGGCGCAAGACGGAGAACATCCCGTGAATGACGCCGAGCTGATCGACCGCGTAGCCGCGCGCATGTGGGAGGCGCGCTGGTCCGGCTCGCCGTTCTCGGCGAAGTGGGAGCAGGCCAGCCCGGAGCAGCAGCGGGACTACCGGACGATGGCGCGGGCGGCGATTGAGTGCATACTGTCGGGGGAGGTAGAGGGGGACGAGCTGGCGCGGCGTGGAGGGGCACGCCCGGTCACAGGGCTAGAACCCCTGCCCGGTCATCGACTGGGGATAGAGCCCCAGGCCGGAGAAGCGGCGGCCGAAGACCCTGGCGCCCGCCGGCCGCAAGGCCGGCCCGGTAGAGGGCAAGCCGGCCAGGATGCCGGCCGCCAGCCGTTCCCCTCCACCTACACCCCGAAGGGCACGCCGCCGGTGGTTGACCCGCGCACGCCGGACGATTGGGACGGCGGCGACGTGCCGCCACGCGACGACGACGGGCTGACGGCTTGGGAGCGCGAGACGCTGGCGCAGACGCCCGAGGATGCCGCCGACGCGGCGAGGGAGGCGGGGCGGGCCGCGCTGGCGGACATTGCCGACGATGAGCCCGAGCGCTCCGTCTGCGTGTTCAGCGAGGGCTACAACGCCGCGCTGGAGCGGATTGCGCGTCGCGTCGAGGTCGTTGAGGTGCCGAAGCTGGAGGCCGGGCGATGACCCTCCTCGTCGGCCTCGACCTCGGCCTCCGGGGCGCCTGCTGCCTCGGCGAGCCCGGCGGGCGGCCATCGGTCACGGGCTGGGACGAGGCCGATGCGTGGGCCGTGTGGCTGGTGGCGTGCAGGAGGGCAACCGGTGGCTGAGCACGGATTCCTATTCAAGCCCGAGATGGTTCGCGCGCTGCTCGACGGGCGCAAGACACAGACCCGCAGAATCTGCACGGTGCACAACAGCACCATCGACGGCGGGCCGACCGGCAAGGCGCTGTGGGCGCGGCTGGACTGGAGCGCGCCGCCGGCTTATCCGAAGCTGCCGGCGCCCTACGTGGACGGGTACGCCTCCACGGGCCAATACTGGCACGTCCCGATGCGGCCGCACCCCGCGGACTGTCAGACCGCCGCGGATCTGTGGACGGTCCACCGCGTCTATCCGCGCGTGCAGGTCGGCGACGTGGTGTGGGTGCGGGAGACATGGAGGTCCGAGGTTCAAGATACTGGCGGTATGCCGTCGGGCGCCCACGTTGGCGGCCACGGCATCGCCTACCAGGCCGACCGAGGATTCCGCTTTGAAGACCGCGCGCGCAAATACTGGCCGGAACGGAATGGCTGGCGCTCTGCCATGCTCATGCCCCGCTGGGCCGCGCGGGCGCTGCGGCGCGTGACCGCCATCCGGGCACAGCGGGTGCAGGAGATCAGCGAGGAAGACGCGCTGGCGGAGGGCGTGGACCGGACGAATACCAGCCTGCGCGGGTACGCCACCGAGAGATTCAGGCGTCTGTGGGACTCCTGCAACGGCCACCGCCCCGGCTGCGCGTGGGCGGACAACCCGGCCGTATGGGCGTACTCGTTCGAGAGGGTGGAGGTGCCCCGTGGCTGAGACTCACCCCAAACGCCTGACGCTGAGTATCCCGCCGCCGCTGGAAGACGGCGGGTGCGACGCCGGCTGCCCGCTGTACTACGTCGTGACGATGGAGACGGGGGTGCGCTGGGACGGCGGCCAGCGCGTGCACATCCGCGGGTGCGCCGGCCAGCGAAACCAGATGCTTGGCGCGGAGATGCGCCCCGGGCCGCGGTGCCCGTGGGGGAAGAAGGAGGGCGGGCGATGAGCAAGCTTGAGAAGTGCGCGCAGAGATTGGCCGAAATAGCCGAGCTGATCGAAGCGGTAGAAAACCGCTGCATGGCCGCAGATGGTCCAGTGACGCCAACAACCAAGGAAATCACCGAGGCGGAATTGCGAACCATCTACCGACTGGCAGCGGGCAAGGGCCGCGACCAGCTCCGCAAGGCCCGCCGGCCGGGGCGGGTGCTGGCGCGGGTCTATGTCAATCTGGATGGCGACTGCCTCTGTCACCTGGGCAGATATCGCCAGTGCACATGTCGGACTGCGGACTGTCGCCGCGTCGAGGTCCGCGCGAAGGAGGGCGGGAAGTGATTCTCCGAGACAAGTACGGCTGGCCGGTGGAGCGAATCAAGGGCCGCTGGTTCACGAACATCATCCGGCTGATTCTGCATACCAGTTTGTGGCAGACGTGGAGATTGCGGCGCGGACCTGCGCCGATTGTCCCGGACGCCTACAGCGATGCCGTGTTGGCCAGACACAGGCAACAGCATCCGGAAGTGTTCAGCATTCTCGATAGCTTCAAGCCGAAGCGCAGGGAGGCCGGGCGATGAGCGACAAGACCGAGCGACTGCTTGCCAACCTGCGCGCCGAACGCGAACGCCAGGATGCCAAGTGGGGCGAACAGAATCACCATCCGTTCACATGGCTGGTCATTCTGCTGGAGGAGGTAGGCGAGGCGGCCAAGGCTGCGCTGAAGGGGCGGCCCGTAGAGTACCACAAGGAGACGGTGCAGGCGGCGGCCGTGGCTATCGCCGCGCTGGAGAGTCTGGAGCGTAATCCGGGGCCGTGGCCGGACGTGACGTGTCTACAGCGGCAGTTGGCGAAGGCAGTCCGGCTGGTGGCGCACTACGAGGCCGCCCTCGGCAGAGAGAGCGCCGCGCAAGCCTACAAGGGCGCGCTGGCGGATATGCCCGAGGCCGTGCGGCAGAGCGGTACGGTCGCACCGCTGACGCACACCGAAGACCTGCAATCGTGCCGGGAGCACGCCGCGCTACATCCCGTGCCGGGCGGCAAAGAGGTCGCGCAGTTTGCAGAGGAGCGCGCCGAATGGGCGGAACGGCTGACCGCCGCAGAGCAGCGGGCGCGATATGCTGAGGCGGCGGAGGGATTGCTGAAGGCCGAGGCCGAGCGGCTTACTAAGCTAGCCATGCGCGCGGAGGACTTCGACGCCGGTTGGCTGGCAGCCGAACGCAGAGAACCCAAGCCCGCCACAGCGTCAGCGGACTGGGCCGACGGCTGGGACTACTACAAGGCGCTGGATGAGGTCGCGCGGCTGCGGGAGGCGTTGGCAGTGATTCTCGAACAGTGCAATCGCTTGGCCTGCGAGTGTTACGACGAATACGGCAAGAAGAGACTGCGGCCGTGCGCGGCGTGTGAGATTGAACGCATAGCTAAGGAGGCCGGGCGATGAGCCGTTGCCCCCGCTGCGGCATGGAGTTGGGCGGCTACGCGGTCTGCCCGCCGCACTCCACGGAGACCTACTGCTCGGAGGCGTGCGCCGCGTGCCGCGAGCACGCCGCGTGGCACCCCGTTCCGGGTGCCGCCGCTCCGCCGGACGGGTGGTATCGGCCGCACTCCGGAGTCGCGCCGGACGGCACCCCGTACCAGTGCGTGCTCATCCCGGTCCCGCCCTGCTTCCTGTGGGTGCGCACCTCCCCGGATGGCCCGCCGCGGATGATGGCATGGGACGGCGGGACGATGGGCGGCACGGGTATCCCGGATTGGACGTGCGGCAGCAACCGCGCGGAGGTGGTGGCCTGGCGCCCGGCGCCGGACGGGCCGCAGGACCTCGTGGCCGAGGCCGCGGAGTGGTGGAAGCGGTTTGCCGAGCGGCAGCCGACGGAGCCCGCGCCGTGACCGCCTACGCCGCAGCCTTCGTGGCCGGCGTGGTCGCCGGGCAGCTGGCGCTCCTGGCCGTGCTGGCGCTGGTGTGGGCCAGCAAGCCGCCGTGCCGCTACCTGCGCCTGCGCCACGGGAAGGTCCGGGGCACCGATCAGCTCTACTGGGGCGAGGTGCTGGTGGATGTGGACGCCGCCGGCAAGGTGCTGGGAGTTGAGGTCGTGAGGATGGAGGACTGACATGGCCGAGGAACCGGACCCGGCGGAGGCGTTCGCGCTACATATCCCGGGCCACTGCTACTCGAAGAAGAACCACCGCGAGATCCACAGCAACCGCCGCACCGGCCGGCGCTTCCTGGGCAAGTCCGACCGGCTCAGCGCCTACGAAGAGTACGCCGTCTTCGAGATCCGGCGCCAGTGGCGCGGCCGCCCGACGCTCATGGGTCCGGTGCGTGTCGCGCTCAAGGTCTGGTGGTACAGGGCGCACCCCGACGCGCTCGGCCCGGCCGAAACGGTGTACGACGTGCTGGAGCACGCCGGTGTCGTCAAGAACGACCGCCAGTTGATCCCGTGGGGCACGCCGGCCGTCGAACGGATCAAGGTGTCCAGCCCGGAGGACGAGAGGGTGGAAGTGACGGTGGAAGCAGAGGCTTGACATCCTCCCCGCGGGCTGAAGCCCGGGGGATTCCTCGCGGAAGGAGAGACAGTGCAAGCACTAGCTAACCCTCCTCGGCGGGTTCACGCTTCGACGGGTCTTGCCTGCCCGAGCCGTAGCTCGGACGGGTCTTACGGACCCTCCACGCGCAGTCACCGTGTGTCCCACGGCCAGAATGTTCTTCGCGGCGTTCTCGTCGCGGTCGTGGTGGGCTTTGCACTCGGGGCAGTCCCACTCGCGCACGCTGAGGTCCAGGCTTTCGAGCCTGTGGCCGCAAACATGGCAGGTCTTGCTGCTGGGCCAGAACCGATCGATCTTGACGAACTTCCGGCCGTAACGCCCAGCTTTGTACTCCAGCATGCGCACGGCCATGCCGATGCCGGTGTCAGAGATGCTCTTGGCCAGGCACCTGTTTTGAACCATGCCGCGCAGGTTGAGGTCTTCGACGCAGATCGTGCCGAAGCGTCTGACCAGTCCGGTGGTCACCTTGTCCAAGTAGTCTTTGCGACTGTCGGCTATCCGGACGTGGATGCGGGCGACCTTGAGCTTCTGTCTGCGCCAGCGTCCGCTTCCCTTCTTCCTGCGGGCGAGAATACGCTGGGCTCTGGCCAGCTTGCGCTCCCGACACCGGAAGTGCTTGGGATTGGCAATGCGCTCTCCACTGGAGAGCGTTGCCAGCCGCGAAACGCCGAAGTCAATCCCGACCGCGTCCGCACTCTTCGGCAACTTCTTGACCGCTTCGTCGAGGCAGAGCGTTGCGAAGTAGCGTCCGGCACAGTCCTTGGTTATCGTGACCGTGCTGGGGCTGCTCTCGAACTCCCTGCTCCAACGAATACGCAGTCTGCCGAGACCGGACAGGACGAGATTGCGTTTCGCGGGGTCCCACTTGAAAGCAGAAGTGGTGTACTCCGCGGACTGCGGACCGTGCTTGGACTTGAACGACGGGTAGCGGGAACGCTTCTCGAAGAAGTTGACGAACGCGACTTGGAGATGCCGAAGCGCCTGCTGCGTGGGGACGCAACTGACCTCGTTCAGCCAGGAGAATTTGGGCTCGCGTTTCAAGTTGGTCCAGAGCGCCGAGGACTTGTGATAGTCGATCTTCTTCTTGCCGTTGCGATAGGCGTCCGAGCGAAGACGCAGGCCCCAGTTGTAGGCAAAACGCACACACCCGAAGACCCGGGCGAGCTCTTTGGCTTGCCGGGGCACAGGGTAGAAACGGAACTTAAATCGAGTCTTCACACTGGTACTGTAGCCGGTGTGGGGCGCAAAGTCAAGCCCCAAAACGAAAGGAGGAGTGGCAGCCCTTCCTCTGCCGGGGATGAATCCCCGCAGTTTCCGGGCTGTCCAAACCTATGAGCGCGAAGCCCAAGCCCAAGCCCAAGCCCGCCGCGAAGCCCTGGACCGGCAAGGGCTCGTGGTCGCGCGTCTCCGACCCGGACCGCTACCGGCGGAACTTCGAGCGGATAGACTGGGGCAAGAAGCGCAACAAGCGCAGGGAGACATGACATGGCATGGTGGACGTTCTGGCAGAAGCGGCAACCCGGCCCGACTGCGGCCGAGGTCGGGCGCGAGCTGTTGAAGTGCGGTGTGGAGCCGCACAGGGTCGGGCGCAAGGGGCACGTTGTCACGCTCACGTTGACCGCGACGGTCACGGTCGAGCAGGACGTGAGGCGGACGGCGGCGGTGTGGCTGGACGCCAACGGGACCGCCCTCCGGCTGCTCCGGCAGGCATACAAGGCCCTGCGCGCCAAGTCCGACGACGTGGCGGAGAAGTACCGGACCGCGTTAGGCCCGCCGCCAGACCCGGCCCAGCCTGCGCAGCAGCCTACCGTGGCCGCAGAAACGCTACCCTCCCGGGACGCCCGATAGCCACGAACCGAGATCGTGCGCCCTAGGCGACCACAACGCAACTGGCGGCACATTGATATAAAACCGCATATCGCGCCGCAGCCGCGGCCGATTCGTGCATAAAACCACCGGCCCGGAGCGTTAGTACCTCCTGATCGGGGGGAGAGCGCTCCGGGTGAGTGGCGGGGGATCGCGACCCCCGCCGCCGCCCGTGTCCAGGAGGCACGGTGGGCTGTTCGTTCTGCAAAGCGGTTGCGCCAGTGGTGTTTACCTCGGACCGGTGGGATGATGCCGCGGTCGCACAGCCGACCGGTGACAGCCGCATCGAGATCCCGTCAGGTGCCCACAGCGTGCATCTAGTCTATGTGAGCGCGAAGAACCAGCTGCATGTTGCGATGGACGGCCGCGCTGAGGTCTACAGCACGCCGGACGACGCCGCACTGAACGAGGACGGCGCGCCCATCTACCTGAACTGGTTTGCCGACTATCCGGTGGTCGTGTTGCCCGTACCGGAGGGCGCGACCTACCTGCACATGCGGGCCGGCAGCACCGACGAGGTGTACGCGACGTTCTACGGCGAGACGGTGGAGGAGTGGTGGAGCGTGGCGCGTGGAGTGGCGCCCGCCTTCTGAGAGGAGATTCCGATGGGTTGTGCATTCTGCAAGCCGATGGCCGCGGTGACACTGACCGGAGCGCGGTGGGACGACGCCCCGGTCGGCCAAGACGCGGGCGACAACAAGATTTCGATCCCCTCAGGCGCCCGGAGCGTCCACATCGTGACCGCCGCCACGGCGCTCTACGTGGCGATGGACACGAACGCGAACGCCTACTCGGCCAACGGCGCCACGGCGCTGAACGAGGACGGCGCGCCGGTCTACGCGAACAACGACGCGGACAGCCCGGTCGTGTTCCTGCCCGTGCCGGAAATCGCTACCTACCTGCACCTGAAGGGTGCCGGCGCGACCTCCGTCACGTTCTACGGCTGAGCACGACCGCCGGACGCATGGCCGCCCAACTCTCCGACCGCTCGCCACGGTGCGCGAACTGTGGCGCCGCGGTGGCGCTGAGCAGGGACCACCGAGAGATACTGTGCGGCCGGGCGCTCCAGCGGATCAAGGACTTCTGGATGGGTGCCAACAGTTGGTGCCCGCTCTGGCCCATAGCATCGGTCAAGGTGCCGGCGGCCGGCCAGCCGCGGGCGCCCAAACGACGGGAGGACCGGCCATGACCGCAACCGCAACCGCATCAACCAGTTGGTGCAAGCGACTCACCCCCCAGGGCGACAACCTCCTCGTGGAGCGGGCCGACTCGGCCAAACGCACCGCGGGCGGGATCTGGATCGCACCGGCCCACGAACGCAAGGCCGTCAAGGGCCGCGTGCTGGCCGTAGGGCCGGGGCTCAGGCTCGACGACGGTTCCCGGACGCCGATCGGCTACCTGAAGCCCGGCATGGAACTCCTCTACGCCAAGTATCCCGGGGGCCAGGATCAGGCCCAGTCGGTGAGCAAGCGCCCGGACATCGACGACGACGTGATCCTCGTCCGGGAGCGTGACGTGCTGGCCTACCGCGGGAGAGACGGCTGGGACGCGGCCTCAAAGGCCATATGGTTCCCGTCCCGCAACCGACTGCTGGTCCGCCGGCTGGCCGATCCCGACTACCAGGGCAAGGGGCTCATCCTCCGGACCAACTACCTCGACGCCAAGTACGCCAGCCTGCCCAGCCACGCACGCGAGTACGTGGACTGCGAGCACGAATACTGGCGCGGCCGGATTCTCGCACTCTCACCGGCCGGCTACTACCACGAGCCCAACCGGCGCAACGCGCTCGGGCCGATGCACCAGACCAAGTGCATCGAGATCCCGGTCCGGACCGCGCTGGACTGGGACGCCCAGCCCGGCGACGAGCTCGTCCTCTCCCGCTACGCCGGCTCCCACCTGCCCGACCTCGAACACCTCGTAGACCGCGCCGGCGGCGAACAGGTCTGCTGCCCGCACTACCGCGAGATCGAGGCCCGTTGGACCGGCGGCGAGGCCACCATGAGCCTCGAAACCCGGGTCAGCGTCGGGATCTCGGCCGGCGAGGCCGAGGCCGTCGAGGAGTCAGACGCGGAGGCCGACCGGTGAGCCAACCGGCCGAGTGGCCGGACATCTGCGCAAGGTGCGGTGGCTGCTGTAGATACAAGGCTCAACTCCTGGGAGGCGAGAAGATCCTGACACCGCTCCACTGCCCGCACCTCGACCGGGCCACCCGGCTGTGTCGGGTCTACGAGACGAGGCACACCGCACACGGGGCCTGCATGAGTGCGCGCCAAGCCCTGACGGCCAACTGCCTGCCCGACTCCTGCCCATACGTCAAACGCTACGGCGCGAGAGACTACCGCGGCCCGCGCTCGATGCCCTGGGCTTGGTGGGCGGAACACCGGGAATACCTCCAGGCGCTCGCGGTCAGGCTGGGAGTCGGACCTGCAGAGCTCGCCGCCATCGTGGCCGACTGCGAGGCCGGTCGCTGGTAGCAACGCAACGGGGCGGAGGATTCCCCCCGCCCCGTTCTGGCCGGGCGCCGAGGCTGCACGTAAGCCTAATAGTCGTCCTCGTCCTCGATGTCCACCGGCGCCGCAACCGTCCGGAGCGCCGCGTCTACCTCCAGCCGGCGCAGGATCTCAGGCTGTGTGAGCGGCGCGGAGACCGGCGGTGTCCGGCGCCCATGCTCCCACGAGGCCACCGTCTGCCAGTGGACGCCCAGCAGCCGCGCCGTACCGGTCAGACTCAGGCCGGCGGCCCGGCGCGCCTCGCGCAACCGGGCGGAGAAGTCAGGCCGTTCGCTCGCGCCCATGCTACCCTCCCCTCGTCAGCGTATCCAGCCAGACGCAGACCACCGCGCCGAACGCCAGCACTACGGCCATGAGCCCCAGCAGGGCGGCGAGGTGCAGAGCGGGCCAGCGGTCGGCCCACGTCTCGGCCTGGCTGGGGTCCACCTCCTCGGCGAGGCAGCGCAGGCAGAGCGGGCGGCCGTGGTGGTGGCCGTCGGCGGGCTGGCCGCAGGAGCACCAGGAGCGGCGGGCGATCATGGGCGCACCGTGGCAGGGCGCAGCGAGCGGACGCGCAGGGACACCACATCGCGGGTTCGCCGGAGCCACCGCTTGGCAGCCCACACCGCCCCGCGCGAGTGCTGAGTCCGGTCGGCCCACAGCGTGAACAGTCCGCCAGACGGGCACAGGTCGTATGTGAACGGTACTCCCTCGGCCACGTCCTCGGGGTAGAGCAGCACCGCGGCCACGTCGGCCCAATCCTCGGCGGCGACGTGCGGGTAACGCGCCTTCCAGTCGTCGGCCCAATCCTCGCCATCGCGCGCCGGAGTGTAGGCGCCGGTCCGCAGGTTCACGGTCAGATAGCGTTTCATGATCCACCCTCCTCGGCCCGCGCCAGCGCGGCGAGGTAGCGGCACTGCGCCTCGGCCTCGGCGGCCCCGGCGGCGGCCCAGGCGGCGTCCCAGGCGGCGGCCCCGGCGGCGGCCCAGGCGGCGTCCCAGGCGGCGGCCCCGGCGGCGGCCCCGGCGGCGGCCCAGGCGGCGTCCCTGGCGGCGGCCCAGGCGGCGTCCCAGGCGGCGGCCCAGGCGGCGTCCCAGGCGGCGGCCCCGGCGGCGTCCCAGGCGGCGGCCCCGGCGGCGGCCCCGGCGGCGGCCCGCTCCTCCTCGGGGATGTCCGCGCCAGCCGCAATCGCGCTGGCCACGTCGCAGGCCCACAGGCAGGCGTCCATCTGCTCAGCGGTCAGCGCCGCGCCGTATTGCTCCAGCGCCCGCACCGCGCACGTCGCCGCGAACTCGCGGAGCACCGCGGCCGGCAGCACCTCCTCCCGCAGCACCAGCCACAGGCGGTCGACGGGGGGCACGCGGCGGCAACGCAGCACCTCCCCGACCGTGACCGACTCTCGCCGGCCGAACAACTTGCGCAGTCGGGCCTCGTCGTAGCGGTCGCAGGGGTGCCAGGACAGTATCCGCTCAACAGTGATTCGCATGGTATCCTCCTATTCCTGGGCTTGGGACCAGCCCCGGACGGTCCGGGGGCGCGTTAGGGCGGGAAGTCCCGCCCCCCTCCGCGGCGAGAACGTCCTCTGTCTTGGCTTTCATGGCTGTTTTCTCCTGCCGGCTGTGCCGGCTATTCCTGGCCGTTGGCCTTGGCCAGCGCGGCGCGGCGCGCGGTCAGCCACTCCTCGGCGCCATCGAGGACCACGCACTCCGCGGCGGCCTCGGCCTCCAGCCGGTCCGCGAGGGCGGTAATCTCCTCGTCGGTCGTCTCCGCGGTGATCCCCAGGTCGGCGGCGCATCCGCTCAGCCAGTCGCCGGCGTCCCACAGCCCGGCGCCGTCCGGCAGCGTCGGAGAGGCGGACAGATACCGCTCAATCGCCTCGCGCGCGGCCTGGGCATCGGCGTCCAGCCGGCCGACGTAGTTGTTGCCATCCCACTCCTCCGAGTGCCCCGCGCACAGACGGCCGAGCAGCGCCTGCCCGGCCTCGGACCTCAGCCACTGCACGATAGCCGGGCCGTTGGGCTGGCCGTCGTAGTTGTCCACCGGTATCGTGATCTGCCGGCCGTGCCACTCGGCTACCGGCACGCCCTGGCCCGGGCTGTAGGTCTCCAGCAGACAGCGCCGGGCCTCGGGGTCCAGCCACAACTGGATGCTCGCCGGCGTGCCCGTGTCTCGCCGGTACGGGTCGATGTCAATCAGCTCCAGCCGTCCGATGTCCTCGACGCGGATTGCCTCTGTCGTGGTTGCCATCTCCATCCTCCTGCCGGTCGCCCGGCTCTCGTGCCCTCTGTCGCTAGCAGTATGGCGCCGATAGAGAGCAATGTCAACACCAAATCCCGAAATTCGCACAGGCGCATTCCTGGCGGGAACCTTGATCCCACGCCCACACCCGTAAATACTACCGACTGGCACGTCATAAGTACCAGCGACCCCAACCTAGTGAAAAGTCTCATGTGGTGAAAAGTCTCACATTCCGCTTGACTCCAACACCGACGCGCGGTACAGTACCACCGGGGGCAGGAGGCCGAGGGCACGAACATGATCGCTCCACGGCAACCAGTATCAGCCCATAGCGGTGACAGTGGCGGCAACGGACACGGGAACGGCGAGGCCCGCGAGGACCGCGGCGACAACGGGCAGTTTGCGCCGGGAAACCGTCCCGCGCATACGTTCCCGCGCGGTCACAGGTTCGGCAAGGGCAACCCGCTGGCGGGCCGGGTGGAGAAACTGCGGGCGGCGCTACTCAAGGCCATAGATCCCAAGGACTTTGTTGCGATTGCGAAAACTCAGATTCGCAAGGCGAAGCAGGGCGACACGGAGAGCGCGAAGTTCTTATTCGACCGGGTGTTAGGCAAGGCGACGCAGGCGGTGGCGCTGACGGGCAGCGACGGTGAATCGCTGGTGGATCTGTTGCAGCGGATATTGTCCGCGCGCCGGGAGATAGAGGAGCGTGCCAGGCACCTCCGCGCAGTCTGAGACCGACGCGGCGTTGTCCCTGGCCCTGCGGGACTGCGCCGGCTATGCGGCTGCGTTCTGGACGGTTACGGCTAAATCCGGCGAGCCAGTGCCGTTTGTGGCGAACGCGGCGCAGCTGATCGTTCTGGACGAGATCGAGCGGCAGGAGCGGGCCGGGCTACCGGTGCGGCTGGTAATCGTCAAGGCGCGACAGCAGGGCATATCTACGCTGATGACGGCGCTGTTGCAGCACCGGTGTCAGACTCGGCGGGGGCATCGGGCTATCTCGATAGCCGACCGCTTGGAGTTGCCGCGCCTGTGGCTGCGCCGGGCGGTGCAGTGGCACGAGCAGACGCCGGCCAGGTTGCGCCCGCGCCTGGAGGCGAGCAACGCGCTGGAGTTGTTTTTCGAGGATCTGGATAGCCGCTATTCCATCGGCAGCGAGGGCGGGGCTCAGCCCGGAATGGGCATGACACTCCATGACTCCCACCTTTCGGAAGTCTCGAATTGGCGGAACTATAGGCCCGTGACGAGTCGCCTGTACCCGGCCGTGCCGAAGATGCCCGAGACGCTGATAGCCATCGAGTCCACGGGCGAGATGGAGGGCGACGATTTCCATACCGAGGCGATGCGCGCCGCAGAGGGTGACAGCGATTTCCGGCTGGTGTTCCTGCCCTGGTGGCTGACGGGCGAGTATCGGCTACCGGCGACGTTCAAGGCCGCGGACTACACCGACGAGGAGCGCGAGGCTGTGGCGCGGGCGGCCGAGTGGGCCGTCAACAACCCGGCGCAGGCCGATCTCGCCGGGTTCCGCGGGCTGGAGCCGGCGCACGTGGCCTGGCGCCGATGGGTGCTGGCCAACGAGTTCGGTGGCGACCTCGACCTGATGCGTTCCCGCTACCCTGGCCGGCTGGCCGAGGCGTTTCTGTCGGTTGGCGCCCAGGCGATACCCGTGAGCATCACCCGTCACCACCAGTCCACCGCCCGCGAGCCGATAGCCGTTGGCCGGCTGGAGTGGGCGGGCGGCGGCGGCGTGGAGTGGGTGGACGATCCGCGCGGGGCGTGGAGCGTCTATGAGCCCGGCTATGAGTACTGCGAGTACGCGATTGGCGCCGACGTGGCCGAGGGCCGCAGCTCCGACCCGGCCGACGAGCGCGCCGACCGGGACTGGTCCTGCGCCGGCGTGCTCAACCGCCGCACACTGTCCACCGTGGCGACGTTCCGCGCTCGCGTTGAGGCGGATGCGTTCGGCGACGAGCTGCTCAAGGGCGCGCGGTTCTGGTGCGATGCGTGGATGTCGCCGGAGTGCAACTCGGCCGGCATGGCGACGCTGGCCCGGGTGCGCGAGTACCCGTACCTGATGCCGCGCGACGGCACGCCCGATCAGCTCGACGACCGGGCGCTCGACCGCCTGGGCTGGCGGACGACGCCGCAGACCCGCGACCAACTGATCGACGAGTGGATAGCGGCGTGCAATCCCAACCCGAGCGGCGACTACGAGGGCCGGGTGACGTGTCTCTGCCCGACGCTGGCCGGCGAGGAGCGAACCTTCGTGCGGACCGCGACCGGCAAGCGGGAGCATAGGGCCGGACAGCACGACGACACGCTCTTTGCGTACATGATCGCGCTGCAAGTGCACCGGCGATGTCCGCATGTGCGCCGGCACGCGAGCCCGGTCACGCGGGCGGAGATCCGCCAGGCGGTGGAGTCTGGCGAGCGGCTGGATTCGAGATTCGGCGGCGGCGTGGACACCTGGGCGCTCGACCTGGATGACGCCGCCGAGGCCGATGGGTACTGACCCGCTGGCCGCGGGTCGAGAGGAGGACGGGAATGAGCGGGTTCACAGAGCACTGCGAGAGGGAGTTGCGGTTGGCTGGGCTGTTCGACGCGGGCGCGGACTACGGGGGCATGATCGGCACTGCTGTCATGCGGCTGGCTTGGACGCACGACGCCGAGGGGCACAGCGGGATGAGCAGTTCGATAGTGCGGGCCGTGTTCCACCGGCTGTTGGCCTACGAGGCCTTGACGCCTATCACGAGCAGGCGGCAGGATTGGATGCTGGTCAGTCGCGGGATGTGGCAGTCGCGGCGGTGCCCGCACCTGTTCAGCACCAACGGCGGGCGGACCTACTACTCGGTGAACGATCCCAAGCGCAAGCGGGTGCGGGCGGCGAAGCCGCGTAAGGCGGCCCGCAAGCCCGCGCGCCGGCCGGTGCCCGGCGTCGGCCCGTCCGACCCGGCGCCCGTCGTCGGCAAGGCGGTGCGGCCGTGAGCGAGCCGAGGTCGGGCGAGTGGCGCTGCCCGGAGTGCGGCGGCGCCGAGACGTGGGAGCCGTTCGGGCCGGGGCGCGGGCTGGCGTGTAGGCGCTGCCTGCCACCGCCGCCAGCCGGCAACCTGCCAGCGGTGCGGCCGTGACGCGGGCGAAGCCGAGTCCGGCACGGCGCAGGCGGCGGCGGGGCGAGTCGGGATGGAGCGCCAAGCGCGAGATCCGCTGGCAGATTCACCGAGAGGGCACCTGCCGCTGGAGCACTCGGGTGCCCAAGGGCGCCGAGATGATTGAGGTCGACGGGAACGTCGTAATCGGTGTGCGCGCTCCCGGTCGGCTGGCCGACAGGCTGTACGCTGAGATGGCGCTCATTACCCGCCGGGCAGAGATGCTGGAACGGGATGTGCGGGCAGCTGAGCGGAGGGCCGAAGCGGCCGAGTTAGAGGCCGAGAGCAAGTCCGACGAGACCAAGCAGATGGCCGAGGACATGACCTATCTCGGTGAGCCAATCGCGCATTTGGCCGACAAGGCGGCGATTCACTCTCACGACATCCGGGCGATCTGCGCCGCGGTGAAGGAGGCCGGCTTCGAGTTCGACGGCAAGACCAACGTCGTCAGGCTGATAGGGCAGTTGATCGGCCAGCGCGACGAGTTGCGCCGGCTGCTGGCCGAGCGGGAGCGGCGGGCAGAGACGGGGGCCGGGGGGTGATCGCGCCGATGAGCCCGCAACCGCCCGAGCTGAGCCCGTCCGACGTGGCATGGCTGCTGAGCCAGGCCCGGCAGCGGTGGCCGCGGGAGGCCGAGGACATCTGTCAGGCGGCCTGTCTGCGGGCGTGGGCGGCCCGGGACCGCTACCGGGCCGGCAACTGGCGCGGGTGGTTGCTGACGATACTGGTCAACGCTGGCCGGGATCATGGCCGGCGCTGTCGGCAGCGGGTGGAGCGGCCCGTAGACCCGGCGGAGGCGCCGGAGCCTGCGGCGGTCGTCCGGCGCGCGGCGATGCCGTTGGCGGAGGACGTGGGGCGGGTGCTGGCGCTGGTGGCGCCCGTCCATCGGGAGGTGTTGCGGCTGCGGCTGTGCGGCGCCCGCTACTCCGAGATATCCGAGCGGCTGGGCCTGCCGCTGGGCACGGTGATGAGCCGACTAATGCGGGCGCGACATGCGTTAGTACCACACAGGCAGGCGCTCATGGAGGAACTGTCGTAATGGGCTGGCGTGACAAGGTTTCGGGAGCGGACGCAGTGGAGGCGATCATGGCCGAGCGGGGGGACGGGACGCCTGCGGCGGGGGCCAAGCCGCAGGCTGGCGGGACGCGCGAGCGGCCCAGGATCATCGTGCCGGGGCAGGGCGGGGTGGTGGCGCCGGGGCATGGGCCGATGGGCCAACCGGGCCGGCCGCCGCTGAGCAAGGAGATCCGCGCCTATCTGCAACTGGAGCAAAAGGCGCTGATTGCGATGCCGCCGGAGAAGGTGTCGGTCACTGGCCACGGGACCGTGCAGCTGATCGACCTGGCGGAGGCGGAGTTGCTGTTGGGGATGAGCGCGGCGCTGCGCAAGATGAAGGGCGGGCTGCTGGTGTCGCTGGCCGGTGACCAGGACGAGGCGGGGCGGCAGAAGGTGCTGGTTACGGGGCTGGCGCCGCAGGCGGCGGAGGCGCTACTCGCCGCGCACCGGCACCTGTCGGCCGGCGGGGCGCTCAATCTGGTGCCGCGGCCGGCCGAGGTCCAGCGCAGGCCCGACTGCGCCGACGGGCAGCAGCAGCCCGCGGAGGCGATGGAGTCCAAACCATGAGCGCCAAGCGTTACGCGCTCAAGCGCCGGTGCGACCTGTGCGGCGGGCACGTCCGGCCGCAGGATGCGCGCCGGGTGTGTCCCAGCAGCCCGAACGGGCGGGAGAGCCACTCGCTGGTAGGCCCGGCGCGGCGGGTGAAGCCGTGAGCGGCAGGAGGGGATAGCGATGCCGTGGGATGCATCTTCGTTCAGGCGGCGTCATTGGCGGAAGGCCGGCAAGGCGGAGGCGGCCAAGGCGGCGGAGATAGCCAACGCGATGATGGCCGATGACAGTTTCGACGGCGACGAGGGCAAGGCGATCGCCACGGCGATCAAGCAGGCGCGCAAGATGGGGCGCCGCGGGCATCCTGGCCGGGGCGGGCGGGGCGCATGTGGTGGTGTCCGGCGGCGCGACGGGTCCGGCGGCGGGGCGGGGAACCGATGAGCACCGAGCCGCAAGTAGGCCAGCGGGTGCGTTTCGTGTCGTTGCTGCTGCCCTCGGAGGCGCGCCGCGACGGCGCAGTGTTGGCGATCAGCCCGTTCAGCGTGGACACGGTTGCTGTCAAGCTGGACTGCCAGGAATTGCCGGTGGGCTGTACGAGAAGGACGGCGGCTGATGGACGCGGGCTTGTGCGCCCTGATCGGCGCCGCGGTCGGGGGCCTCGTGGCTCTCGCCGGGCTGGTGCTGGGTGCGGAATTGGCGTGGCGGGCATCTCGCCGGGGCGAGAGCCTGTTGCGCCCGACTGAGGGGTCCGGGCCGGTGCGTTGGGGCAAGCCCGGGGAACTGGTGGACGAGGAGGACGAGAGATGACGCCCGAGGAGTTTGATGCTCTGGTTGCTCGCGTTGAGGATGCGGTGGATCTGGTCAAGCACGGCAAGAAGCTGACCGTGGAGCAGGCCGCCGCGCTGGACGACGGGAAGCGGTGCTCGAAGCTGTCGCTTGAGCGGCGCAACGAGATCATGGCGCTGCTGGCGCAGGCCGACCGCGAGTACCTGTTGCCGAACATGGTCAAGCCGGCGCCGACGCTGCCGGTGCAGTCGGCCGACGAGGTGCTGGCGGCGGTGAAGAAGCTGAAGCGCGGTGATTTCGTCTGGTTCGAGCGCGAGGGCGCGCCGCGCCGCGGCGTCGTGGTCAAGGTCATGGCCCGGACGGTCTGCATCGACGTGGACGGCGCCAAGGACTTCCAGATCCCCAAGAACATGGTGCTGGCGGTCGAGGAAAGCTGAGGGACAACTGTGCTGACATCGAACCAGTACGGGGTCGAGAGCGTGGAGACGCCGCGGGCCAGCGGCGCAACGGGCAAGGAGCAGCCTGAGGATGTGGTCAGGCTCTCGAAGCTGTGCCGGGCGATGGTGGACTCGGCCAAGGTTGTAACCGACAAGTGGGGCGACATCTACGAGACGGCGGTCCGCTACCTGTTCAACGACCAGTTGCGCGACAAGGACCGCAAGGAGGGATGGCCAGCAGTCCAGTTGAACATGCTGTTCCCGGCGCTGACCCAGGAGATGGCGGTACTGGCGCAGCGGAAGCCGGAGATCGAGGCGCTCCCGGAGACGGGCGGCGACAAGTCGCAGGGCGACCAGCAGGCCGCCGAGGTCTGGAAAGGCATCCTCAAGTACGACTGGGAGCGGACGCTGAAGATGCCGAAGCGGTGCCGGCAGGCGGTGCTGGACGGCAAGCTGCACGGCTACTGGCTGGGCTACCCGTACTGGGATGACCGGGCGTACTGGGATGAGGACCGGAGCAAGTGGATCGGTGCGCCGAAGGTCTCGGTGCTCTCACCGCGCCGGTTCGGCATGGACCCGAACGCCGAGGATCTGGAGGAAGCGGAGTTCTGCTACCTTCAGGTGGAGCGGTCGGTAGAGTGGTGCCTGAGCCAGTGGCCGGACAAGCGGGAGATCATCCTGCGGGCGGCGAGCGCGCAGGCCGAGGACATCGCCACCAACCTGCCGAGCAGCCTGACGCCGCCCGGCCAGCACAAGGCCGACTCCGAGATCGGGAAGGGCATCGACGAGACCAGCACGACCGACGGGATGATCTCGGGCTTCATCCTGGAGGCGCGCAAGCGGTTCATCGACACGGCGCCGCAGGACGAGGAGTTCGGCACCACGGGCCGGACGCTGATGGTGACTGGCGTCTGGTTCAAGGACCGGCGGACGAAGAAGTTGCGGATCGACTCGCCGTTGCCGATGGAGGAGGTCGAGCGGCTGAAGGTCGAGGGCGCGCTGTCCACCAACGAGACGGGCCAGCTGGTGGTAGGCGACCCGAGCCACGAGGTCTGGGCCGGCCGGCCGTTCGCGGCCGGCTACCCGCTGAGCCAGGCGGACTGGCCGGTCGATACCCGCGAGGTGGACAAGCCGGTATTCCCGCGCGGGCGGTGCGTCTGGCTGGTGGACCAGGAGGTCTTGAACCCGAAGACCGAGGATCAGGTCTGGCGCTACTCTCGCTGGCCGTTCGTCGTCGGCGTCAACGCGATGCTCCCGCACATGTGGCAGGGGCTGAACGGCGTCGAGATGGTCCGGGGGATCCAGGACTGGATCAACATCTCGGCCACCAAGCTGCTCAACTGGCTGGTGAACTTCGCTGACCCGGCGCTGGCCATCGAGGAGGGCGCGCTTGCGACGCGCAAGACGCGCAGCGGCGAGAAGGCCGGCATCCTGAGCCGGGTGGCGGGCGCTATCTGGACGTTCCTGCCCGGGAAGCTGCGTAAGGGCATGGTGACCTACATGCCGCCGCCGGCGTTGCCTGAGGGCACGTTGCGCCTCTACGAGCTGATGCACCGGGTGGGGCAGGACGCGACCGGCGTCCACAACCCGGGGCTGGGCGCCACGTCCAAGGGCCAGCCGACCGCGACCGAGATCGCCACGCTCCAGACCTCGACCCAGACCCGCCAGGGGCTCCAGATCGCGCTGCTGGACGAGTGGGTCCAGCAGATCATGGAGCTGGTTGCCGAGATTCGGCAAGTCCATATGGAAGAGGGGGATATGGCCCGGTTGCTGGGCGAGAAGGGCGAGACTCAGGTGTCCGAGTTGACGGCGGACGCGGCGCAGCTGCGGTTCGACGTGCGGCTGAAGGTCGGGACCGCGCTGCCGTTCGACGACGAGCGCCAGCGGCAGGAGGCGGAGCGGCTGAAAGCGATGTTCCCGCAGAACCCGGAGGTCTCCAAGCTGGTGTTGGAGCGGTTCCGGGTGGACAATGTGGACGAAATCATGCAGGCCGATGCGTTGTACTCTCAGTTCCTTGCGTGGCTTGAGCAGATGCAAGCGGCTCAGGCGGCCGAGGCGCAGCAGGGGCCTCCGGGCGGGCAGGCGTTGCCGCCGGCGGCCTGACGGGACGGGGCTGACGGAGGGAGAGGGGAATGGCGAAGCAGGAGCAGAGCCAACAGCCGCAGCCCGGCCAGCCGGCCGGGCCGGTGCGCATCGAGGACATGGCGAAGCGTTGGGGCACGCTCAAGACCGTGTATATCAGGGACATGCGCGGGCTGAGCGACGGCGACGGCCAGTTTGAGGTCGGCGGGTCGGTAGCCTGGCCGCGGCACGGGCACAGTGGTGTGGTGCATGGCGCGAAGCTCAAGTCGATGGACATCATCCGCGACAAGCTCCTGCTGACCGGCACGGCGGAGTCCGGGCCGCTGGTCGGCGCGACGCTGCGGATGCTGGTGGATCTCTCCAACTGCATCCTGTGCTTCGAGGACTCCGAGGCCCGGATCGAGGTGCCGCAGGGGCCTTCGCCGCGGGTGATCTGCGGCCAGCCGTTGGGCGACGTGCTGCTGCTGGTGGAGTCGCAGGGCGGGGCGTTCACGGCCGAGCAGGTGGCGGCGCTGAAGGTCGCGGCCGAGCATCCGGAGCTGAGGGAAGCCCGCCCGCGGATCTTGACCGCGCTGGAGATGGATGCGGTCCGGAAGGCCGGCGGGGTGGCCGAGGCGCCCGGGCGGCCGCAGGAGATGCCGAAGGTCGAGGTTGGGGCCGCCGAGGCGGAGGGCGACGACGCGCCCATCCCGGCCGGCCGGATCGAGTCCACCGACGCCCGCGACCGGGTGCAGGTGATGGTACGAGGGAGATAGCCGGCTGGCGGGAGGCCAGCGGCTCGGAGAGCGCGACGTGAGGCAGCCAATAGGACACGAGCCGAAAGGCAAGCCGAGCGCCGCATAGGCCACGTAACCCTGGCCGGGACAAGTGCCTAGCGCAAGGGTGGAGGGGCAAGAGATGCCGGAGACAGGAGAGGGCAGGACGTTGAGCGAGGCCGAGATCGCCGCTGCGGTGGAGAGCGCGCCCGCTGTCAGGCAGTCGTCCAGTGCGGCCACAGAGGCCGTGCAGGCGATTGCGGACGTGGAGGCGTTGATCCGTAGCGGTGGGACGCCGGACCCCGATGAGGCCGGGGACGGCGCCGGGCAGCCTGGAGGCGACGCCGACGATGGCGCCGACAAGGCCCCGGCCGGGGAGTCCGGCAAGGAAGCGCCCGCCAAGTCCGACAAGCCCGCCGAGCCCGGCAAGCAGCCGCCCGCCGCGGACGACAAGCCCGTGACGGTGCAGCTGTGGGACACCGACCGGCAGAAGCGTGACCAGGAGCACGCGAACGAGGTCAAGCGGTTGCAGGCGGAGATCGAGTCGCTGAAGACCCGGCCCGCCGAGCGCGAGACCAAGCCGGCCGAGAAGCCCGCGGATTCCAAGGCAAAAGGCAACTTGAAGTCGTTGCAGGACAAGGTGAAGGCGCTGGCAACCTCGGAGGAAACGACCACCGAGGACTGGGCCAACCTGTTCAGCGGCGTGCTTTTGGAAGTCGAGCGCCTTGACTCGCGGGACCAGGACTCCGGCGAGGTCGAGAAGCTGAAGACCACGATCGCGGAGATGGCTGCGAAGCAGCAGCAGGCCGAGCAGACCGCTGGGCTGAACCGCGCGCAGGAGCAGCTGAACGCCACGCTGGAGCGGCTGGACAAGGAGTACGCGCCGCAGTTGAGGAACAAGGCGGTGGAGATCGTCAAGGCCCGGCTCAAGGAGAAGGGCTATACCGACGAGAACCCTGCCGGCCTCGACACCGTGGAGGCGTACTTCGAGGCGGCCTATGCGGCCGTTGACCGTCAGAGCCCCGAGCTGCGGAAGGGCGCCAAGCCGGCCAAGCCGGCGGGCAAGCCTCAGGCAGTCAGGCCGGACCCTGGGACCGGCGGGGGCGGGCAGCCTGCTCCGAGGAGCGGGCGGCTGAGGGATGTGTCGGGCGAGATGCTGCGTTCGGGCAAGTTCGCAACGTAGCACTGGCCCGCGGGAAGCAGGCAGAAGGGAACGAATGAGGTAGCGCAACAGGGTCCGGAGCGGTCGCCGGCCAGCGGCTGATCCGGGGTAACGCTGAAAGCTAGAGCGCGGCTGTCGGGAGCCCGTCCTCCCGTAGCCGCGCTTCTTTTTGCGCCCTGCTGCGCTCCTCTCCAGAAGGAGAAGAGACCATGAGTGATCTGAGCATTGCAACCGAGGAACTCGTACAGCGGACCTTCGTTTACGAGGTCGGGCTGCGCGAGCCGATCCTGGCCATGCTGATGACCGAGGGCAAGGTGTCCAGCCGCGGCGGCACCTACATCACCTACGATCTGGTGAAGGACGACGCGAAGGACGAGGCCCAGGCATACGCGGCCGGCGAAGGGCTGACCGTGGCCCAGAGCGAGTTCCTGGACCAGGCCAAGTTCAAGTACAAGTACGTCCAGATGCCGATCCGGTACAACGTGGACGACGAGATCCAGAACCATCTGGCGACCAGCGAGGTGAAGCGGCACGACCTGGTGACGCTCATCACCGAGCGGGCTCAGGACGGCTTGCGCCGGCACCTGACCGTCCGGCTGCACACCGCTTCGAGCACCGACGCGGGCAAGTACGTGCAGTCGATCTACGACGCCTGCGACCACAGCCGGACCTACGGCACCGTGACGAGCTCCACCACGGCCAAGACCTGGTGGAACGGCGCGTCGCTGGCCGGCACCTGGGCCGACCGGGACACCGCGATGACGGTCGAGCTGAACAACCTGCGGACCATCGGCTACATCGTGGACCGCTACGTGGCCCCGGGGCAGAAGAAGTACTGCTTCCTGCCCGAAGGGCTGCACTCCAAGGTGCGTGGCATCCTGGAGGGCAAGGTCAGCTACCAGATGGGCACGGCCGACAACTCGAAGATGGCCAAGTTCGGGTTCAAGTCGTTCATGTACGACGGCGTGGAGTACATCGCCGACTCGTACATGACCCTGAACAGCCAGACCGACTACCTGCTGATGCTGAACCCGGACACCTGGGAGCTGCGGCTGCACCCGAGCGCCGCGTTCAAGGTGACGCCGTTCTTCGATCAGAGCCAGGTGGCCGGCGGTGCGGACGAGAAGGTCGCGCGGATCAAGTTCGCGGGCAACGTCTGCTGCAAGAAGCCGAACGCCAACTTCTGGAACTCGACCGCGACCTAAGCGGTCGGGTGACAGTGGCGAGTGAGACAGGCTGAGTGAGAAGGAGATAGGAAGATGGCTGATAGCACTCTCGACAGTGAACTGTTCATCCTGAACCACGCTTGGGGCATCCCGCCGACCGGGCTGCTCAACGTGCCTCCGGGCGGGCTGACCGACAGCCGGCACCAGAACGTCGCGGAGCCCTACTTCTCGGTGGGGCAGGCCGTGCTGGTGAAGAACCCCGAGGGCGTGGCTGGCAAGGCCGGCTTCGCGGTGCTGACGTACCTCCAGGTGGGGACGCAGAACGAGGACTCGGTGATCGCGGTCAAGAGCGCCGTGGTGCCGGACAGCGCGACTGTCTGGTATCAGGTGACGAACGACCCCGACGACTGCATCAAGCTGCCGACCGGGCACGGCGGGTACGCGCTCGGCGCCATGACCGATGCGTACTACGGCTGGTTCTGGACCGGCGGCATCTGCCCCGAGGGGCTGCTCTCGACGCTGGCCGGCAACTACGCGACCGGCGACAACGTGGCGGCCGGGCAGTTCTGCTACCACAACCTGACCGCGGACTACGTGGGCATCGACATCGCGGACACCGCGGGCGAAGAGATCGCCGGGTTCGCGCTGGCGGCCGACGTCTAAGCGACAAGCGGGTGACGTGGCTGGGGGGCCGTTACCTGGCCCCCCGGCCCGGCCCTGCGGAAGGAGATTGACCGATGGCTGATAGCACCATCGACAGCGAACTCATCATCCAGTACGACAACTGGCCGGGGCCGGTCGAGGCCCCGACCTTCGATGTCGGGGACGGCTTCCTCGACAAGCGATACCACAACGTGAGCATCCCGGCGTTCCCCATCGGGACCAAGGTGCAGGTGAAGAACGTGACGCTCGGCAAGAAGGGCTACGCCACGCTCATCTACCTCCAGGTGGGCACGCAGGACGCCACGACCATGGTGGCGAAGACGGCGTGCATCCCCGACAGCGCCACGCTCTGGTATCAGCTCACGAACGACCCCGATTCGTGCATCAAGACGCCGACCAACCTGGGCTGTTTCGCGATCAGCGCGATCACGAACGCCTACTACGGCTGGTTCTGGGAGGCCGGGATCGTCCCGGAGGATGCGCTGCCCGGTTTGGGCGGCAACTTCGTCACGAACACGGCGGTGGTCGCCGGCGGCTGGATGTTCGGCGCCAGCGATGCGGTCGTGGGGATGGACATCGTGGATGCGGCCGGCGAGCGGCCGGCAGGATTCGCGCTTGCGGATGACGCGGCGTAAGCACCAACTGAAGGAGAACTGACCATGGCTGACAGCACACTCGACAGCGAACTGTTCCTGATGTACGACAACTGGCCTGGGTACGCGACCCGTGGCACCCGCGAGGTGCCGCTCGGCGGCTTCACCGGCGCGACTCACCACAACTACGTGAGCGCGGTCTACGGCGTCGGCGAGGCCATCTGGGTGAGGAACGAGAGCGCGGGCCAGCCCGGCTGGTCCAAGTTCATCTACCTCCAGATCGGCACACAGAACGCGGACTCGGCGATTGCGGTGAAGTCGTACTGCGTCCCGGACTCGGCGACCGTCTGGTATCAGCTCACCAACGACCCGGACAGCTGCATCAAGATCCCCACCCCGTCGGGCGTCATGGCGCTCTCGGCCATGACCGATGCGTACTACGGCTGGTTCTGGGCCGCGGGCGTCTGTCCGGAGGAGTACGTGAGCACGCTGGGCGGGAACTTCACCACGGACGGCAACGTGGCGGCCGGGCCGGCCATCTTCCACGACGGGACCGGGGACTACGTGAACCTGAGCGTGGCCGACACCGCCCCGGAGATGGCGTGTGGCTTCGCCCTGGCGGCGGACGTCTAAGCCGGCGGGTGATCTGAACTGACCGGTACGGCCGGGAGGGATTCGACCCTCCCGGCCGGCCGGGGGGCAAGAAGGAGTGAAACATGGCTACTGCTGCAACTGTTGCGGCGCCGTTCCCCATCTTCACCAAGCTGGGCAACCTCGACGTGGGGCTCTACGACGGCACGATGCCGGCCGACGCCTCCGGGGGGCTGTACTGGACGCTGGGATGGGCCAACGTGATCTGCGCCGTCGTGGTGGGCGACCTGAGCGTGGCGACCGCGGACGTGGGGCCGTTCGCGGCCAAGTTCGCCTCCGGCGTGCTGACCGCCTACGGGGTCAACGAGGCCGCGTGTAACGACGCCCACGTCATCGCCATCGTGATCGGCAACCAGTAACCCGGACCTCTGCGCCGGGCTCTCCTGTTGACGGGGAGCCCGGCCAGCCCGGTCGCCGGGCCGTCGTGAGGAGGGCTCCGGAGTGGCGCTCGACACTTACTCAACCGCTCAATACGCCTGCGAGCGGATTCTTGCTTGGCAGGGGATCACGGTCGCCAGCGCGACGGACGCACAGAAGGCCGGCGCCCTGACGCTCGTGAACGAGGCATACCGTGAAGTATGCCGCGGCGTTTACCTCGATGAGGACGGCGGGCTCCAGCAGCACGTCTGGAGTTTCCTGACGGCGACCGACACCACCACCATGTCCTTCGCGGCGGAGGCGTACTATGCCGACCTGCCCAGCGACTACGACGGGATGGTGGAGCCGCCGCTGTACCCCTACAGCGCGACGGCGGCCGGGCCGGGGCTCAACCTGAAGTGGGTGAGCCCGCATGAGTTCTTGCGGCGCCGGCGGGACAGCGAGACCTCTGGCATCCCGGAGGTCTACACCGTCCGGCCCAAGACCTTCGTGGCTGCCACCGGCCAGAAGTACGAGATGGCCATCGACCCGGCGGCCGAGACCGCCGTCGTGCTCCAGATCCGCTACCGGCAGTTGGTCACGGCCGTCACCTATTCGGCGCTGGTCGCGTTCCGCGGGCCGACGAGCTTCCCGGACTTGATCGTGCAGTGCGTCAAGGCGCGCGAGGAACTCTGGCGCGGCCAGGTGCTCGGGCCGGAGACGCGCAAGTACCAGCACACCATGCGGGAGTTCGTGCGTCACGACGCGGAACTCTTCGGCGACAGCGACATCGTGACCAGCTTCACGCAACTGGAATCGGGATTGAGCGTGTAGGAGGCGACCATGCGCAAGCTGATGGCCTTGGCGGTGTTGGGCCTGGTTCTGTGCGGCTGCACGCCGGAGTCTGCGAAGCAGCTCAACGAGCAGAACCGGGAGAGCCTGAAGAACCTGATCCAGCGGGTGGAGCAAGACCTCGTGCCGGCCGTGCAGGCGATGACCGCGAACGCCGCCGCGCTGGGCATCTGGTTGGGCGCGCCGAAGGTGCCGCTCGCGCCCGTCGTTGACGCGCAGGGGCAGACCTCGCAGGCCGGGCTGGACCAGTCGGCCGCGGCGCGCAAGCAGTTGCAGGCGGCCATCGACGCGCGGGAGTGGTGGAAGGGCGTGGCCATTGCCGGGCTGAGTGCGCTACTCGGCGCGCTGGGCATCGGTGCGCCGTGGTTGGCGCGGATTCGCGCCGCGCTCGCCGCGGCCCGGACCATCGCCGAAGAGAAGGGCGTGCAGGTGACTGCGCTGGTCAAGGGCGCGCAAGACATCATCGCCATCGCCAAAGACAAGGGACCGGTCAGCGCCGAGACGGCGAAGGCCGCGCTCTCCGGCTGGCAGGCGTTCATGGGCGTCAAGGATTCGCTGGCCGGTGAGGTGAAGCAGGTCAAGGCCGAATGGTCGGCCGCCGAGAACCGCGCAGTCTGACCACGGAACGGAGCCACCATGCCCGAAGGACGACACCACGACACGCGCGCGGCCCTGAGCCCGGTAGACGACACCGGTCGGCGCTGCGACGCGCACGAGGGCTGCATGGACCGCCTGTACGACGCCATCGCCAGCCGGGTGAGCAACGGCCGCTTCTTCTGGACGGCCGGGGTGCTCTCGGGGGTAGCGGTGGCCTTCGGGCTGGCGCTCTGGTGCTGGACCGCCCAGCAGTGCAGCGCGGCCCAGGAGGCCGCCGCGGTGGTGGAGCGCCGGGTCATCGGCATGGAGCGCGACATCGAGCACATCAAGACCTCGCAGGCTGAGATGAAGGTGGAGGTGCGGGATGGGTTCGGCAAGCTCGAACGCAAGCTGGAGCGGTTGCTCGACGCAAAGCCCGGGCCGCATTGAGGTTGACATCGCCGGCCGGACACCGCTCCCCCGCTGGCAGTTGGCGGCGGGGATCGTCCTGCTGGCGGTGATGCTGACGCTCATCGGGCTGGACTTCGCCGGCGTGCCGGTGATGCCCAGCGCCCGGCGGATCGAGGCCGTGGACGCGCGCACCGGCCGGCTGGAGTCGGAGATCCGCGAGGTACGCAACGACGCCGAGGCGCTCCGCGAGGAGATGCGGGCCGGCTTCCGGCGGCTGGAGAAGGCAATGGGGGACCGTGAGCCATGACGACCCGCTTCGCCTTCGAGTCCGACTTCGCCGCCCGCCACGGACAGACCGTCCAGGCGCTCGCCGACCGCGGCTGGCACTCGCACCGGGTCTGCGGGGAGTACTCTGCGGAGTGCGTGCCGCCAGACCTGTCCGAGCCCGAGCGCGGGGCGATCCTGGCGCGGCTGGTCGACCCGGTCCGGTTCGGGCAGACGCCGCCGGTGAACGGGGGCGGGGCATGATCGTGCATCTGCTCTGCGCCGCGGGCGTGCTGGCGGTCATCGCCTGGGCGTGCTGGCGGAAGGGGAGGCGGTAATGGCTCTGTGCCTTGCGACCCGCGAGCAGCTCAACGCGCTGCCGCTTGATACCGAGTACCGCGTGATTGCCGACCGGCCGGACCTGTTCGGCGGCTGCCTCGCCGTGGAGGTGCGCGGCACGGCGGTCCCGTCCGGCTGGAAGCTCGCGCCGGTGAAGTACCCCAACGGCGTGTCGCTGCTGGACGGCTGCGCGGCGCCGCGGGAGAAGCGGGCGCCCGTCGTTGACCGGCTGGCCGACGTGTCCGACGCGGAGATTCTCAAGGCGGCGAATGCCCGATCGCTGGACGCCGGCCAACTCCTTGGCCTGGACGCCTACCGCGAGGAAGCGCTGACCCGCTACCGGCTGAGCCCCGAACTGGCCTACGGTGACCCGGTGATCATCGGCCCGGACGGTTTCGCGCAGATCGTGTTCACCATTGACGCCCCCGGCATGAAGGCGCTCCTGTCCAAGCTCAATGATCCGCTGGCCGATGCTGTGACGGCGGAGCGTCTCTGCAAGGAAGCTTCGGCCGAATGCTGGGCGCGGCTGAAGGCGGAGTCCGATACCCTCGACGCGGCCCCCGAGCCGCTGGAGCGGTAGCCGTGGACCGTTACAGTTTACTCGCCGGTGTCTTGACGATGGCAACGGGTGCGGCGGTTGCTGGTAGGCTTACGGAGTCGCCAGCGTGGAAGTATCCGGCCAACACGTCAGCCCAGTGGCGCAAGAATTCTGCCGCTGCGATGGCTGCCGGGTCGCCCGGCGTCTGCGGCCATTCCTGCGGCACGCCGAAGTCCGTGGCCGCGTCCGAGGTCAGCCACTCCCACTGCTGCTTGGCCCGCTCGAAATCCACGGGGCACCTCCTATCCGGTTCTGTGCTTGGCGCGGCGTCTATCCGGCGCGGAAAACGCTGCGGCGACCGGCCATCCTGCCGCGACGATGCGATACCGCAATGTACCGTACTTCAGCCCGAGGCGAGTAGCCCAATCGCGGAGACACAGCGTTTCGCCGTTGAAGGTGACGGTCTGGTTCGTGCGCTTGTTCCGGTTCTGGGCTCGCCGCAGAACCCAAGTGCAGTTGCCGGGCTCGTACCCCTTGGAGTTGTCAACGCGCTCGATCGTGTGGGCCGGGCTCGGCGGTGCACCCATGTCTTCGATGAAAGCTTCAACCGAGTCGCGCCAACGGGGGCAGACGGTGATTCCGCGTGCGCCGTAGTTGTGGTAAGCTCGGCCGTGCGAGTCTTCGCACCGCGCGATCATGGCGGCCCATCGCTTATAGATCGGGGTCTTGGAAAGCCCGTGAGTGCGTCGCGCCACCATCTGCTCGCGCTTCAGGCAGCCGCAGCTGTTGCTCGCGCCCGAGCGCAGGCTCGCAGCTTTGACTGCTCGCTCCACGCCGCACAGGCATCGGCAATGCCACTTGCGACCGTACTGGTCGCTGACAGCCTGTTGCAGAACCAGCCACCGGCCAAAACGACGCCCTTGCAAGTCGAGCGGTTGCGGACACATGGGCGGCCCTCCGTTGCCTCCAGTATAGCGCGCCTCAGGAACTTTGTCAATAGCGCGCCAACGTGGAGGGCATAACGTGGGAAATACTTACGTAGACCCAAATTACAACCTTGATTCTGACGCGAACGTAGCGGACCTCATCGCGCTGAAGGGCGGCGCGCCTGATGCTGACGACAAGATTTACGTCTACAACGGCGCCACGCTGACCGTAGAGCAGAACCTCGCCTGCCTGCTCATCTCCCTTGGCGAGACCAGCGCGGGCGCGGCGACGGACGGGCAGCGGCGCGGGAACCTCACCGTCAACGCCGGCGTGACTGTCACGTTCACCGGCGCCGCCGACGGGCTGAACAGTGGGGTCAAGTCCAACCCCGCCAGCGCACCGGGCACGGCGCTGGAGAGCAAGAGCAACACGCTGTCGATTCTCGGCACCGCGGCGAGCCCGACGCTGTTCGACAATTCGGTCGGCGCTCCGAATGCCAGCTACCGCTATCTGCTCCGTATGAAGTACGGCATCTTTGGGACGATGGGCCACTACACGATTTCCAACACCTACGGGAACTTCAGCGGCATCAATGCTCTGTTGATCCCGTCGAGCGACACGTACACCACGGCCACTGAGCACGACCTCGGCAGCCCCACTTTTGTGACCGGCCAGATCGGCGCCGCGCACTTCAACGCCATCATGCTGGCGACTGACCAGGCCTGCTCTCTCGATGTGACCGTGGGCGATGCCGTCTTGACCGGCGGCACGACGACCACGGCAAAAAACCTCACGCTCTTCTACCCCTCGGGGGGACTTAACGCCTATACCGGCACGTTCACCTGGCGGTCGCTGAAGGTGACCAGCGCTCCGGCGGCCAGCTCTAACGTTTTGCTCTGGATTCTGTCGCCAGGCAACGCCGTGACCCGCTACATGCGCTCGGGTCAGTTGAGCGCGGCCGACATCCGCCCGACTACCACCGTCCCCGCCGGCCTCGCCGTCGCCAACCCCAGCCCGACGGCCGACGGCGAGCTGGTGGTCACCTGGACCAACGCGGCCAGCTACGCGGCCGGCGACAAGGTGGTGGTCTACAACGCCGCGGACGATTCGGTGCTCGGCATCCTCGACGCCACGCTGGGCACGGGCCGAATCTCGGGGCTCACCAACGGCACGGCCTACACGGTCTACGCCAAGGCCACGAGCGACAACTACGTCTTCAGCGACGCGACCGCGAACGTTGGGCCGACGACCTGCACGGGGACGGACACGCCGGATGGCGTGAACGTCGCCCCGGATGACACGGTGCGGGGCGTAGCCGGCACCATCGACCTGCCGGCAATCGCCAAGGTGGCGCCGAGCGACACGCTGCGCGGCGTCGCTGGCACGATGGACCTTCCCGCGATCAACAAGGTCGCGCCTTCGGACACGCTTGAGGGCGTTGCGGGGACGATGGACATCCCGGCGATCAGCAAGGTTGCCCCGTCCGATACGCTTGAGGGTGTGGCTGGCACTATGGACCTACCGTCCATAACCAAGGTTGCACCGTCGGACACGCTTGAGGGAGTCGCGGGAACGATGGACCTCCCCGCGATTACCAGCGTTGACCCGCTCGATACGCTGGAGGGCGTAGACGGGACGATGGACCTGCCCACCCTCGCCAACATCCGCACCACCGACACGCTCCGCTCTGTCCCTGGCACCTGCACGGTCCCGGCGGCGGGCGACTACCGCGTCGGGCAGCAGTGTGGCGCGGCGGGCACCGAAGTCACCGGCACGCTCACCGAGGGCGCGCTGTTCAGCGTCATCCTCGACAACCCGGTCTACGCCGTCGGCGCGACGGCCACGGTCACGGGCGGGGTAACGCATCCGCGCACCGTCGTCGGCGCCACAGTCACGCTGACGCGCAAGCTCAAGGCCACGGGTGCGACTGTGGCGGTGCTGGTCAACGAGTCGGTGGATCTCGTTGCCGGCGTGCAGAAGACCTGGGCCACGATCCTCGGCGCGGCCTGCACGTTCGCGCCGGCCGCCGCGCAGGAGGAGTACCTCGAAGCGGCGATCACCGGTGGCACGCCTGCGGTCACGGCCACCACCAGCGGCCAGTACCCCTACGCGGTCATCCCGGCCTTCACGGTCCCGGTCCTCGCCGTGGCCGACGATGGCGACGGGTCGGTAACGGTGACGGTGACGAACAACGCGGGGCAGACGAGCCGGCTGTACTACTACAAAGACGCGCCGCCGCCCGCCGACACCACATGGACACTGCACGGCACGACCATCACGGGCAACGGGACAATCAGCGACCTGACCGGGCTGACCTACGGCGGGGAATACTGGTTCGTGCTGGTGCCCTACGACGCCACATCGGGGGCTTGGGGGCCTCCCTCATTCGAGGTCCCGGTGACGGTGGTGAACACCTCGGCCACGACTCCGACCCGGCTGGTGACTCGCAAGCAGGAGTTGGTGAGTCGGAAGGTGGTGAGCGAGGACCGGGACGGGACCATCGTCCAGGCGGTGTACGCCTGCGGGGTGGGGGCGACGCGCGCGAACCAGGACTTGGAGCCCGGCGACACGCTGCCGGACGACTCGACCGCGCTCATCATCTCCAGCCAAGTGGTCAAGGCCAACGCCAGCGCAGAGGAGTTGATCCAGGTGACAGCCCGCATCCCGCGGGAGTACAGCTGAGGGGGCAGGGGTGGCGCTCAAGGAACTGTACCACGGCCGGGTAGGAACCAGCGCGGCGCGCGTGGAGTTCATGCGGGCGTTTGAGGGGCTGACGACCGACCTGACGGCGGGTGACGGCGGGTGGACCGCGACCGGCCTGCCGGTCTACGGGGACGCCTACCCCTACGGCACATGGACGAACGGGCTGTGTCCCACGGTCGGCCGGGTGGAGGTTGATCCTCGCGAACAGGTCGGGCGGGTGCGGGTGACGGTCTACTATTGGGCGCCGATGACGCGCGCCGCGGCGGTGTGAGATGGCGACCACCGACTACAAGGAGCTTGCGACACAGCGGTTCACGCGCTACGAGTTGAAGGACAACCGCTGGTCTGGCCGGCGGGTCTACTCCTCTTCGCTGACCAACCTGAACGACAACGTGACGGCGCTGGGCGCGCTCAGTTGGACGGTGGGCGGGGTCGCCATGACGCCGCGCTACCTGGACATCAACGACACGCCGGCGGACTACCCGGGCGGCGCGATCATCACGCTGCACTACTCGTTCGGCGACAACCCCTATGCCTACAACAGCGCCGAGGCAACGCTGTCGATCTCCGGCTTCGGGACGCCGTACAAGATGAGGTACGGGCTCACGGCCGCCGGGGTGGAGGATGTTACCAAGCCCATCGAGACCGAACCGGACTCTGACGGCAAGTACTGGAAGCCGCTGGGCGACAACACAGGGCTGCGGAGCGAGGCGACCTTCATCATCCGGACCGCTGACGCGCAGAGCACCATAAGCTGGGCCACCTACGAGGCGTGGATCGGCAAGAAGACCACGACGGCGTTGACGGCCAACACGCAGACGATGGCGGCGGCCGGCGAGCTGCTGCTGCTGCGGATAGAGATCCCCGAGTACTACTTCATCGGTGACAACGACCCGGTGGTGCCGCTGCGGTTTGTGCTTCAGTACCGTCGCGGTGGGTTCCCGGATGTGTCGGTTGGCCAATACCGGCAGGAGCTTCACAAGCGGTACGTGTACCACGAGACCGACGATCCGACCGCAGCCAACCGCATTTTCGTCGATGAAGATGACGGGACTGCGCTGGCGGGTACGGGGGACGTGCCGCCGGCCGGGGCCAAGTGGCGGATTGTCTCGCTTGAACGGCAGATCGACACGGCTACCCGCGCCCGTTACGCGACCGCCGACATGTCCACGCTGTTTACCCGCTGCGTGCTGACGGCTGGCTGACCGATGGACCGGCGGCGGGATGAGATCATCGAGCGACTGAAGGCGGCCGTCCAAGCCGAGCCGCCCGACACGCATTCCGTTGACGCTACGCCGGCCGGCGTAGCCGTGAAGCGACAGGGCGAGTGGCTGGAGCGGTTGCGCGCGCAGATACTTGCGTTGCCGAGCGCGCTGGCGCCGGAGCCGGAGGACCAAGCGGTTCAGGAGCTTCAGAACCGGCTTGCACAGTTAGAACACCAGATCAATGGGGCGCTCCAGCCTCTATCGTCGGCGGTCCGGTTGCCGGCGGTTTTGCTCGACGAGACGCTGGCCGAGGCCGGCGACACCCTCCTTGATGGCACCGCGCCCATCATCTCCAGCGAGGCCGGGACCGCCGGGACCGGGACCAAGGCGCTACGCTACGACACCAAGCCGGGGCTCCAGTTGGTCGGGAACCCAGGGGACTACACCGAGGCCGGCGGCGACCTGAATCCGACGATTGAGCCGGTTATCGTTGCGCCGGATACCCGGCACGGCTTCCGGGTGCGGCTGGGGGCGGTTGATTACGGGTATCTGGCGGCAGAGTACGCGCACTTGGCGGCCAAGGCGGCCGGAGCGAACGTCACGAAGACGGGGCTTATGCTGCCGCTGGACTCCACCGGATGTTTGCGCGGCAGTGCCGGTGGCCTGACGGTCGAACTCGGTGACGGCCTGGAGATTGACGGCGACGGCGCGCTGGCCGCGACGGGCGGCGGGACGGCAACGCTGCCGGCATCGACGGATTACGCGGCCGGCACGCAGAACAACATCGAGATTCCGATAAGCAGTGAGACGACGCTCGCCCAACTCACCGCCCCGGCGTCCGGAAACTACCTGCTTGTCGGGTGCATGGAGTTTTGCCTCGGCGGGGCAGAGCACGCATATCTGTACCTGAAGTCAACCAGCCTTGGCGCCCTGACCTGGGTACGCTCGCCGGGGGCCTCAGGCCAGGACACCTTGAACTTCCCGGCGATGCTGGTCACGCTCGCGGAGGATGAGGTCGTGACGCTGAGCGGGCTCGGCTACAAGGATGGCGGCGGCGTGAGCCCCTTTGCCATCGGCTACAACCCGGACGCAGAAGAACCCCCATACGGTATCGGTCCGACCTACCTAACGATGATCGGCCCGCTGGCGATGGCCATTGGGTGAGGCCATGGGGAGTTATCAGAAGTCCTTTTCGGCCTCCAGCCGCTTGACCAGATCCATCTCCCGGCGCGCTTCGGCCAGCGCCGCCTCGATGCTGGCGCGGCCGGGGTCGTCGGGCTTGGCCCGGGCGAGGTCGGCCTCGCGGGCCTTGGCCGCCGACTCCGCGGCGGCCAGCGTCAGCCGGCCCTCCAGCCAGGCCAGTTCGGTGCGCAGCGGCGGGAGCTTCGCAATGGCATTGGCGCGCGCGCGGCGGTCTTGCTCGGCGAACTTCGGGTTCTCTTTCTCGCGGCGCGCGATTCTGGCTTCGGTGACAGTCTCGACTATCCGTTCGGCCTTGAAGATGTCCTGCTTGAGCTTCTCGATCCGCTCCGCCTTGGTGGGCTTCGGCCCCGCCGCCGGCTTCAGGTCGATCTGCTCGGCGGCCATCGACATGCTGGCCAGTACCAGGGCCAGGGCGTTCAGCGCGATCAAGTACCGCATGGTCCCCTCCTTGTTCGGGGCGGGTTCCCGTCCACCCCCGGACAATTTAGCGCAGGAGGGGGCTTGATGTCAAGTGTTTGGGCGTTAGAATCCCAGATTGGGAGATGAACCCATGCCGCGCGGCAGAGTGATGCGACCGGGATTCGGCAACTTGAGCCTGGGGCTTCCGCCTCCTGGTGGTGGCCGGCCGTATGCCGCGCCGTATCAGGAGGGTACGGGGCTCAAGCCTCCGGTGCCGGTGGCGCCGCTGCCGCCGGCGGGGCAGGTAGCCGGGCAGGTGGCCGGCGCGGTGCCGGTTGCGCCGGATCAGGCGTTGGCGGCGAGGGCTGGGGTGCCGGCGCAGGCGGTGCAGACGCCGGAGCAGATGGGCGTGGCGGATCAGTCGCGGCAGGCGGCGGTGGCGGTTCGGCCGGCCGGCTACGTCAAGAGCGACCCGCTGGCCTACGGTGCGCCGCGGGTGGAGTTGCCGCTGCCGCTGAAGCCGTTGATGCCGAGTCCGGTGGACATGGTGACGGCGCAGGCGGCCGGGCGGCCGATGCTGCAGCCAATGTCGTTGACGCCCGGGCCTGAGCAGCAGTGGGGCATGGTGGCGCCCGGGCGGCGGCCGGAGGACATGATCCCGGTGGCGCCGCTACCGGTCCCGGGGGCTGGGGTTCAGGTGCCGATGCGCAACCCGGCGGTGCCAGTGCCGGCGCCGGTTACGCCGGCTGAGCAGGCTGGGCCGGCCGGGCCGGTGATGGACGAGCAGCGCGGCCGGATGACCATCACTCCCGACGACATCGAGGGGCTGTCCCGGTACGGGTCGGAGCGCGACCGGAAGGAACTCCAGCGGTTGGCGCCACGAGCGCAGGCGGGGAACGCCGAGGCACAGGCGCAGTACACGGCTATCAAGAACCGGCTGGAGGGCATCCAGGGCGAGCAGCAGGAGAAGGAGGCGGCCGGCCGGAGGAAGCAGGAGGCCGATGCGCTGGGCGCCGACCTCGACATCCTGAAGGGCGACGAGGCGGAGGCGCAGAAGGCAGTTGACCGGCTGCGGAAGGAGTCCGCGGACCGCGACGTGGGCGCGGATCTGGAGCTTGCAGAACAGCGGCTTCGGGCGGCGAAGGAGGCGACCCGCGGGGTGATGACGCGCCGGGCAGAGGCGCTCAGGCCGCCAGGGGCCAAGCGGTTGCCGGTCGGGCCTGCGCCGGTCACTGGCGCCAAGGCCGGGGCACTGGCGCTGGAGGCGCTGGGGATCAAGATCGGGCCGGCGGTGAAGGGCCAGCCGCCGCAGTCCAAGAAGGACGCGCAGGCCGCCGCGCGGGTGGGCGCGGAGGTGGTGGGCAAGCTCGGGCGGGCGGTCGAGGACTCCATCGTGGGCCGGCGGATGCGGGTGCCGGTTGACATCGACCGGGTAACCGGGAACGCCATCTACGCGGACGCGCCGGACCCGCGACACCCCGGGCTTTTCGACGGCACGCGGCTGACCTACGACAACATCAAGGCGGCGGAGGAGGCGCTCCGGACCGGCTTCGGCGAGACGACCGGCGGGGTGGGGAAGCAGGAAGCCGACCTGGAGGTGACGCGCAAGGCTGCGCTGGTTTCGTGGCTGGCGCGTAACCGCCACCGGCCCGAGATGCAGGAAGGGATCTCCGAGTGGGCCAGGAAGAACAAGGCCGACTGGGAGCGGATAGCCGGCTCGATCCCGGTCATGGACCCGGCGGCGCCGGCAGGCGAGCGGCGACCCGGTGAGCAGACCATTGCGGGCATGAAGCTGGAAACCGGCGAGGTTGCGCCGCGTGGGCCGGGGGCCAGCGTGCCCGGCGGGCCGGTGCCGATGGCCGGTGCGCAGCGCGTTCCAGCCGGCAAGCTGGACCGCCAGCAGGCGCTTGAGTTGGTCCGAAAGCACGGCGGCGACAAGGATGCCGCCCGTGCGGAGGCCCGGTACTTGGGATTGGCCTTCTAGCGTAACCCGCAGAGGCGCAAAGGGGAGAGCCCGATGCCCGACATCTTCGACGAGATAGACCCTTCCGAGATCGAGCAAGCGCCGATGCCATCCGCGCCGTCTCCGGCCGGGGCGGTGCAGATGGGGCTGACCCAGATTCGCACTCCGATGGGACCGCTTCCCGTTGTGTCCGGTCCGCAGGGTGCGGGCGTGGCGGTGGCAGCCGCTCCGGCTCCCGCGCCAGCACCATCCCCATCCCCGGCCCCGGCGCCGGTCCGCGACATCTTCGACGAAGCAGCCGATGAGGTGGTTGCCACCGACTTAGCGCCGCGGCTCAAGGCGTTGGACACCCGCATGGAGTCGCTTCGGTCGCGGCGACGTGGCATCGGGCCGCAGCATCCGAAAGAGTGGCGCGCGGCGCAGATAGCCGAACTGTCCAAGGGCATGGACGAGACCAGGGCCGAGCGCGACAAGCTGGTGTTGGACAACCGCACCTTCCTAAAATCAGCGGGGCGCGAGGACGAGATCAGGCCCGTTCTCGCCCGCAAGTCGATGGAGGCGATGCTGAGTCAAGCGCGGCTGTTGGCGCTGGAGGGAGTGGCGCAGGACCAGCAGGCCGTCGGCCGGATGCGGATGGAGAACGAGCAGGTAGACCCGGAGGCCGACAAGCTGGCGGGGTCGGCGGCGCCGATGCTTTGGGCGCAGACGAAGCAGAACATCACGGCGCAGGACCGCAAGCTGTGGGGGCGGGCCAAGGAGTATCTGGCCGGTTCGCTACGTGGCGAGGACTTGCGCGATGTCGCCAGCCTGCCGGAAGCGGACCGCAAGAAGTTCCTGGGCTTCGTGTTCGAGCAGACGGTTCCGGCCACCGAGCGCACATACATGGGCAAGGTGAGCGAGAACGCCTTGCGCGGCACACAGTCGATGGCCGACAACCTGGAGGGGTACTTCAGCGAGATGCAGGCCGGCTGGAGCAAGGGCCGGGCGGATCTGCACTCGCAGTTGATGGGGCTGCGGAAGCAGATCACAGAGCAGGGCGGGAAGCCCGGCGACGTGCGGACGGGGTGGTCGATCATGCGGCCTGGCGAAGACCCGGCCGTCCAGCAGCTGCGCAAGAAACACCAAGTGGTCGAGTCTGCCATCGCCGGTTTCGACCAGGACATCGCGGCGACGGAGCGCATGAAGCGCGACGCCAGGCAGATGGTCGCGGCCGGCGACCCGCTGAACGCCGAATCGTGGTACGGCCAGGGGCTCATCGACGTGGCGGGGCAGGTGCCGAACTGGCTCATGTCCGCGGCCATCGGCGCCATCCCGGCGGTGGGTCCGGCCGCCAGCGTGGCGTGGTGGGTGCCGCAGATAATGACCCCGAAGCTCGACAACCTCCGGGCCAAAGGGTTCAAGGTCGGCAACACCGAGTTGGCGCTCGCGTTCCTGTCCAGCATCCCCGAGGCGGCCATCGAGCACATGCAGGTCGGCGGTGCGACCGGCGCGTTCGGCAAGATCGGCGGCGCGGCCCGGCAGGGCGCGTTGACAGCGGCGCGGCAGGCGGCTCAGGCGTGGCTCGTCGAGACCGCCAAGTCCTGGGCCGGCGAGATGACCGAAGAGGTGCTCCAGGCGCTGAACGACAAGGTATTCTTGGCGGTGGCCGGCGCGCTCCAGGCGGAAGCGCCGGAGATCGACTGGGCGCAGGAGCTCGCGGAGTTCAAGGGCGACATGGGCCGGACGGCCGTGTCGATGGCCTACATGATCCTGCCGGGGTCGATGGGCGGCGGGGTCCGGGGCGCCGGGGCGGCTGTGCAGCAGCGCGCCGCGGTCAACGCACAGGAGCAAGCGGTCGGCGCTCAGGTCCGGGATTTCCTGGACTCACAGCCGCAGTACGAGGGGCTGGCCGACGCCGAACGGCTTGGCAAGTCGGAAGCCGCTGCAATCCTTGGGGTTGCGCGCAACGACCCGGCGATAGAGTCGGCTGCACAACGTGCACGGATCCACGAGCACCTGAAGGCGGAGGTCCAGGCGCGGGAGATACTGGCCGCTGAGAAGCCCAGCGCCGAGCCCGTAGCCACGCAGGAGCCCGTCAAACCGGCCGATGAGCCCCAAGCGCCACCGGACCAGCAAGTCGCGCCTACGCCCACAGAACCGCAGGGAACGGCCAAGCCCAGCATGACCGAGGCCGAGGCCGGGGATCTGGCGAAGGCGGCGAGCGAGAGCGACCTGACCGAGATGCCGACTCCGGCGCTTGGCAAGCTGGCGAAGGAGTTGGGGGTCTACGAGCAGGCGCGCGGGAACAAGCCGCTCCCTGCCCGGGCCGACCTGATCCGGGCGGTGGGCGAGGCGCAGCGGGCGCAGCCCGGCGTCACCATCGAGATGCCGGCGCAGCAGCCCGGCGTCACCATCGAGCTACCGACCGAGCGGCAGGCGCCGCCCCCGGAGACCGCCCCGGGCGCCGCGCCGACCGTAGAGCAGCCCAAGCCCCCGTCGGCGCCGGCCGCAGCCGCAGCCCCCGCAGCGCCCGTGTTCCCGGGCGAGGCCGAACTCGGCAAGAGCCGGTATCTGGCCAGCCCGGAGCACAAGCGGGTGGTGACCGCCCTCCTGGACCGCTACGCGCCCGAGGAGGCCGAGCAGAAGGCCCGGGAACTGTTCCAGTTCCGTGAGCGCGAGCCGGACGCCGCCACCGGGCTGATCGACGCCACCGGCAAGCGCAAGGGGATGCGCGAGGAGTTCGTGACCGCCGCGCAGACCTACATCGAGAGCGGCGGCAAGGAGCCGGCCGCCAGGGTGATGCGCACCGGGGGCGACGAGTGGGACGCGGTGGTGACGCGCGGTGGCCGGGCCTGGGCCATCAGCATGGACGTGCACAACCAGGGGTCCATCAACGCCCGGATGGGCGGCGAGGCCAAGGCCGACCGGGAGATCCTGAAGCCATGGGCGACCATCATCCGCGAGGAACTTGAGAAGGGCGACGACATCGAGGCGGCAGTCAAGCGCGCCCGCCAGCGCATCGCCGAGGACTCCTGGGCGCGCGGCTGGGCCGAGATCCCGCACGAGAAGCCGGAGAAGTATCCGGAAATCGACCCCTTGACTTTGCGCGGTGCCGGCGTCATATTTGGGGTGGAGGAGATCACGCCCGGGCAGGACCCGAAGCAGGTTACAGACCGGGCGGCTGCCAAGCGCCTGCTCGCCAAGGGAGAAGGGGTCTACGATGGACTACAAGGCAGACCTGGAACGACTGGGACTCGGGCACATGTGGGGTCGGCCGTGGTCCGAGGTAAAGAAGGCCCTGGAGTTGAAGATCGCGGAACTGGGCGGGATATTGGCAGAGCAGGCCCGGGCGTACAAGCTGAAGCACCAGCCGAACCCGCCGCCGCCGAAGCCGTAGTTGCGTCCCCGGCTCCGCAGACTAAACTGCGGAGCATGGACTACGACGCCTTGGCTACGGAGTCCTATCGCAAGGACGAGGTGCCCGACGGGTGGTATGTTCATGGACGCGGCGGCCATCAGCAGTTGGGCGAGTACGTTACGCAGCTAACCCGCAACTGGAATGTGGCAGAGCAGTACGGCCGCAACGGGTCCATGTGGCTGATACGCCCCCGGACGGGGGCCAAGGTTCTTGACGCGGACGATGTGGCATTGGTGGATGCCGTTTGGAAAAAGCTCAATGCGGACTACGACGCAGGCAGGATTGTCGGCGCAGAGTTGGAACGTCTTGTGCGCGACTACCGCGAGCATGACGACGGTGGGCGTGCCGCGTTTCAGGAAGAGGTCAGCCCGAAGAACATAGTGGGTTCGGCTGAACTGTACGACATGAACGACTTTGCCTATTGGCTGTACGATTCGATGGGCTATCAATTCGTGAGAGGTCAATCCGGTAGTCGCAATGCGTGGGGTGTGGTACTGGACAAAGAGGGCATCGACGCTGGCAGGGTTCGGCAAGGGCCGCCGACAACCCCGCCTCCTGCGCCCGTCAAGCCGCCCAAATCACCTGCGCCAGTCCAACCGACCGCTGCCCCCGCCGCCGAAGCAGTAGAACCCGCACAACCCGCGGCTCCGCCACGCGCGGAGACCGTTACGCCTCCGCCGGCACCTGCGGCGGAGGCAGCCCCCGAGTCGGTCACCCGAGCAGTGGAGACGGAGGCCGCGAGGCCCGCCTATACGGAGCTGGTCAGCGACTTGAGCGCTGCGGTCTTGGATCGTTCCTTCGATGCCAAGGCATACGTGGACCGACACGGCGACAAGCAGTTGGTCGCCGATACGGCAGCCTTCATCACTGACGCCAACAAACGCGGCAACATGCGGATGGGCTCCGAATCGCTCAGGAAGGTGCAGGCTGTAGCGAAAGAGGCCGCGGCGCAGATCGTCAAGTCGGCCCCCTCCGCCAAGCCCTCCTTCCCGCCGCCGACCGCCGCGCAGAGGGCGGAGGCGAAGGCCGATACCTTCATGGCTCGGTTGCGCTCCGACGTTGAGCGGCTGAAGTCTCAGCCGAAGCTTACCGCCGAGAACCAACAGCGCTACCAGCAAGAGATCGCGCCGCTTGAGGAGCAGGCCAAGGCGCTACGCGAGAAGATCAGCAAGGCCAAGCAGAAGTTCCAGAGCACCAAGGCCGAGGCGGAACACGCCGACATCACGCACCGGATGAACGCGGTGTACGAGCGGCTGTTGGCGGATCAGAAGGCGGAGGCGGAGAAGCCGGCACCGGCCGCTTCCCTCCGCACCGCCGCCGAGTTCCGCGCGCGGGCTGTAGCCGCGGGCTTCGAGCCCGACCACGTTGACGGGATGCTGGCGGTGATGGCGGCGCGGGCGAAGTTGCGCGGCGAGGACGCGGACCAGTACATCGCCAGCCGGATCGCCGATGTCGTCAAGGGCGGGATCGTGCCGAAGGGGGCGCTGCCCCAAACGCACAACGTTCCGCAGGGGATCATTGCGCAATACAAGGCAAGTTCGTGGCGCACAGCCGGGTTCGTGTTGCCGGATGGGACGTTGCTGGGGCAAGTGGGCAGGCACAAGGAAATTCCCGCCTTGATGGGCTATGGTTCCGGATCTCAGGCTTCTACCGATCCAGCCATCGAGCGATGGATGCGCGACTATGGTGTCGTCCGGGCCACTCGCTTTCATTCGCAGACAGGCATCCAGTCTACAACCATCCCCACATGGGCACAAGCCGAACAACTGGCGGTAGCGGCCGATGGGCTACCAACCACACTGGAGGCTTATGATCCGGAGGCAAAACGCCTCGCATATGAGCAAATAGATAGTCCGGATGCCGAAGCAATTATCAGGTTCTTCTCCCGGTCCTTCGACCCGGAGAACCCGAACATACTGATGCAGGCGGAGCAGCGCGACCTTGTGGCGCTGCACAACCTGTCGGCCGAGAATCTGTTGCACGCTGCGAAACTTGGCGGGTTGGCGGCGCCGTCGCTGGCGATCAAGCGGACCGGGCAGGAGTTCGGCGGCTTCGGCGAGATCACGCTGATCGGCAACAAGGAGATGGTCACGCCGGGCGGGAGCACCAAGGTCTTCGGTTCGGACGTGTACGCGCCGCGCTACCCCGAGGTCCGGTCGGAGATGAGCAGGGCCGACCAGTCGAAGCTGGAAGCGTTCTACGCTAAGGTCTACGAGCGGTATCCGAAGGCGCGCGGCCGGATCACCATCGACCCGGCACAGTACGACGTGCTGCGCGTGCAGGACGAGGCGGAGACGCGGGACTTCTCTCGCGCGCTTGAGATGTCGTTGGGCTCGCAGTTGGCCTACATGGAAGAGGTCGGCAAGGCGAAGCCCGAGTGGAAGAACCTGGACCGCGACGCACTGGAGAGCGAGATCCGCGGGGAGGTATGGAGCAACCCGGAGGGCAAGCCGACGTTCTCGGACTGGGCGCGGGCTCTACCCGCCCGGTTGGGGCTCAACCCCAAGGAGCAGATATACACCGGCACCACCTACACGGGGCGCCGGCGGTACATCGCCCACACGCTTGAGAACGTCGTCCGGATGCTCAAGAAGGACATCCGCTCCGGCGAGGGGTTCAGCTACGGGACCGGCAACGTCCGGGCGCTGGTGACGCCGCAGTTCCGCACACTGGGGGCAGTCCGACGCGAGCGCGGCAAGATCGTCAACCGCGAGCAGTTTGAGGCGCTGCGAGAGGAGACTACCAAGGAACTCGTCGCCATCGCCACCGACGCCCAGCCGTACATGAAGGCGAAGCGGGGCTTCGGCGACCTGGATGCCTTTGTCGAGCACCTGTCCGAGATCGTCGAGACGCACAACGCCGGCAAGGTCTGGACCGACTACTACGACGACCTGCCCGCCGAGGTCAGGAACCGGGCGTATGAGTTCCTCAACAAGCTGCGCTCGATGCCGACCGAATACTTCGAGGCGAAGCTCCTGCGCGGGGTCGGGCTCAACGAGTTCGCGCACGCGGTGATCCCCAAGACGGCCTCGCAGGAGGTGCGGGATGCACTGGCCACCCGGGGCGTGAAGGTCACCGAGTACGACAAGTCCATCCCCGGCGACCGGGGCGCCAAGGTGGCCGAGGTCTCCGAGCGCGAGAACCTGCTCTTCCAGCGCAACAAGGGCGCGGTGAGCTTCGCGGACGGCCGGGCGGTGGTGCACGCGCTGGAGTCGGCGGACGTGTCCACGCTGGTACATGAGGTGGGGCACATCTTCCGGCGCGACATGACGCCGGCAGAGACGGCCGTGGCGGAGAAGACGTTTGGCGTGACGGATGGGAAGTGGACGCGCGAGGCGGAGGAGCGGTTCGCGCGTTCGTTCGAGAAGTACATGCAGGGCGGGTTGCCGCCGTTCTCGGGGCTGCGCGGGGTGTTTCAGAAGTTCAAGACGTGGCTGACGGAGGTCTACGGTGCGCTGCGCGGTAAGCTGGCGGCAGAGGAGCGGGCGTTCTGGGACTCGTTCCTCGGCAAGCCCGCCGTCCCCGCCGAGGCCGCGCCGGCAGAGCAGGCGCCAGCCGCCGAGTCTCCCGCCCCCCGCCCCGCCCGGATCGAGGAGGCGAAGCGGGAGGTAGAGGCCGCGATGGACGCGGCAGGGGTGCCCAAGGGCGGCGCGGAGGCAGAGCCCCCGGCCGAGACCCAACCCGTCTCAGCCCGAGACCGTTTCGTGTCTACTCGCGAGATGATGCACATCCGCAAGGGTTTCCACCGGGGCAGCCAGCAAGAAGCCATTGAGGCGGCCGCCAAGAGTTCTGCCGAGTCGAACGCGCCTCGATACGTCTATGCCACGGCGGCGGGCGCCCAGGTGGTCAACGAGGTGCCGGTACTGCCACCCGGACAAGCGTACTTGGAAGTAACCGCCACGCCTACCAAGGGCGGGCACAACGTGACCATCGAGCGGCGCGAGGGCGGGACGCCCTTGACAACGGCCCCCGAAGGCGCTACGGTAGAGGAGGAGGAGCCCAGTGGACCAGAAGCCGCGCCGCAAGATCGACTGGAACCGGCTGCGCAAGACGCAGGCGGAGATGGTCCGGCAGGGGTTGGCACGGCGGGCAAAGACACCACCGTCCACTTCTCCGGCCTCCCCGACCTCGCCACCCGTTACGCCGTAGTCGAGGCCGAAGCCCTTATCCCGTCGCACGTTCCGGGCGTTGGGCCGTTCAAGAAGCGGGACGATTACCTCATAACCAACCCGCGGGACTACTCCGACCTCAACCTCGCGGCCAAGGTGCATGAGCACGCGGCGGCCAAGCAGGCCGACTGGTTCCTGGCCGAGTCTCCCGACAGCACGAACGGACCGCCCATCGTCACGGCGGACGGCACGGTCCTGTCCGGGAACGGCCGGGCCATGACACTGCAACTGTCCGCCAAGCGTGGCAAGTACGACTGGTACAAGGACGCCTTGGTCGCCAAGGCTCCGGCCGTCGGCATCGACGCGGAAGCTGTGCAGGGCATGAAGCACCCGGTCCTGGTGCGGATGTCCATTGAGGCGCTGACCCCGGACGAGATGGAGAAGTACGCGAGTTCCGGCAACGTCGGCGCGACCTACGAGATGAGTTCCGTCCGGGAGAACGCGCAACTCGGCGACCTGATTGACGACTCCCTGCTTGAGACTGTGCGCTTGGGGCTGAAAGAGAACTCGAACCAGAGCGTCGGGCAGATACTTGCCGGCGCCGATGGCCTGCGGTTCCGGCGGGAGTTGAGGCGGCGGCTGTCCCAGGACTTCCCGCAGAAGCTGGCCCGCTTCTTCGAGGGCGACGGCGATACGCTGTCCGATGCCGGCAAGGTGCAGACCCGCGACCTGCTGTTCACCAAGGTCTTCGCTCCGGAGACCATCGAGCGCATGTCGCCTGACTGGAAAGACAAGCTGGAGGGTTCAATCCCGCAACTGCTGAAGTTCAACCGCGACTATCCGGAGAAGACCCCGGTGCCGCAGATCGCGGAGGCGGTGGAGTTCCGGCGCGGATGGAAAAAGAGCGGGCAGACGCTACGCGACTACTTGGACCAGAGCTTCATGTTCGGCCAGACCCCGCCGCAGATATCCCCGGCGGCGAGGATGATGCTGGAGTTCTTCGACGAGAACGGCATCCGCAAGGTCCGGGCGGGGCTGACTGACTTCTTGCGGGAGTTGTCTACGGGCGCGGGACTCTTCGCCTCACAGGAAACCCGGACCACCGGGCAGATAGCAGCCGAGACACTGGGCGTGGAGAGCCGCAAGGGTGCTGACTTCGGCCTTGGCGCCAACAACACCTTCTTCACCAAGCAAAAGATCGAGGACATCCGCAAGCAGCGCAAGAAGCGCGGCCCGACGATGGGCAGCGTCCTGGGCGGCATCGACCCGCTGTTGCTCAAGCAGGCGTTCTACGAGGGCGGTTACTGGGTCGAGGCGGGGCTACGGCAGTTCAAGTCGTGGCTCAGCACGATGAGGCAGAAGTACGGCGGGCTGGGGCTGAGCGACGAGCACCTGAAGCAGTTGTGGCAGGACTTGGCGGGCTTCCGGCGCCGGGTGGGGCTGTGGGAGCGGCAGGTAGCGGGTGCGGAGCGGCGGGGGACGGTCAAGGGTGAGCGCACCGCGCGCCGGGCCGCCGTGGAGCTTGGCCGTGCCGGTGTCCGGACGATCGAGGCGACCAAGGCCGCCGGGGTCCGAGACCTCGTGGACGTGGGCCGGGCGGCGCAGGCGACCATCGACAAGACCGCCGCGGCTGGTGCCCAGGCCGTCGAACGGACCGCAGCCGCGGCCGAGAAGCAGCGCGTCGCCGATGTGGTGAGCATCGGCAAGGCGGCGGCGCGGCAGATGCAGCGCGAGGGGCGCCAGACCGAGAAGAAGGCGACCGCCGAGATCAAGGCGACCGCCAAGTTCGTAGCCCGGCAGACCCGCTTGCTCAAGCGGGCCAGCGACCTGGAGATAGCGGAGTACGCGAAGGAGCGGCTGGGCAAGCAGGATGCTGACCGGGCGGTGGCGCTGTTGCCGAGGCTGGCCCGGAACAAGGCGACGCTGGAGGCACGGGCTGAGCTGATCGACTGGATCAACCGGGTGGCCGACGCGCGGGCGAAGCAGCGGGCGGTGAAGCAGGTGAAGACGGCGTTGGCCGGGCTGCGCCGGGACTTGACGCCGGAGACGCGGGCGGCGCTGGGCGACATCGCCGGCACCTTCAGCCTGACGCAGCCGAAGGCCGCGACCTTGCGGGCGGCGGAGGCGTTGCTTGCCGCGGCGGAGGCGGCGCAGGTCCGCGGGCCGATCATGGACATCCTGCCCGAGCGGATCGCGCGGGCGCGCAAGCTGTTGGCCGGCGCCGACAAGCCGTTGCTCAGGGACATGGAGCTTGAGGACATCCAGGAGATCGCCTCGACGCTCCGGCTGCTTGCGGAGGCGAACAGCCAGCAGGTGGCGGACCACATGGCGAAGCTGGCGGCGGCGGCGCAGGAAGACATCGCGTGGTCTCAGCAGAACAACAAGCAGGTGTTCGAGAAGGCGAAGTACGAGATCGAGACGGGGAAGCGCGGCGAGCTGCCGCACATGGGGGCGCTGCACAAGTTTGTGAGCGTGATGGCCCGCATGGACTTCCCGGAGATGCTCCAGTGGCTCTTCGGCACCAACTCCCGGACTTGGCGGGTGCTGACTCACGACCTGTTCATGGCACAGGAGCGCGCCCAGGGTATTATGACGCGGGGCGACGATGCGATTGAAGCGGTGCTGAAGGCGCAGGGGTGGGGCATCAACGAGCGCCGCCGCCGAAGCGAGGCCCTGGACGTTCGGGCACACTGGATGAAGAGCACCACCCCGTTCCGAAAGAGTCTGACGCAGACGGTAACGCTGGAGCTGCCCTCCGCGATGGCCGGAGAGAACGAGAAGGTGAAGCCGAAGCGGCTGGCGAAGTTGGAGTTGACCAGCGGCGAGCGCATCGATCTGCTTGGCAAGTTCATGGACCCTCGGGTGCGGGAGGCCATCCAGAGCGGGACCGGCTTGCGCTTCGAGGGCCGGCGGCTGTCCGGCGTCGTCTACCTGACCGTTGACGACATGAACGTCATCTGGGAGAGTGCGCCGGCCGATGAACACGCTATCGCCGAGGCGATGCTGGCAGAACACGCGACCAACGGGAAGCTGATCGAGGAGACAAATATCGCGCGCCAGGGCACTACGGCCGAGATGAGCCCGCTCAACTGGCCGATCCGCCGGGCACGCGAGGAGTTCGAGACTGATCCGAACGAGGGGATCAAGAATTGGCAGTCCGACAACGTGATGCCGAAGCACGCCGGGACACTGAAGGCCCGGACCGGAGGGCAGATCAGCATTGTGGTGGAGGACGCTTTCGCCGGCTTTGCTCACCACACCGCGCAGATCGCCGCCTACGTGGCCAAGCAGCAGGCGATGGAACGGATCATCCGGATACTGGACAACCAGGATGTCCGAAAGCAGGTAGGCGACCGGGTCAGGTTCGGGCTTCAAGCTCTCGGGCTGATTCGTGAGACGATCCAGCGGTTCAGCGGTTACGCCAAGTCAGACAAGTACGCGGCCGAGACGTTGTTGCGCAGCTTGCTCCGCGGGGTGCAGATAGCTTCGCTCGGGTTCAAGACGCACGTTATTCTCGGGCAGGCGGTTAGCGCGAACAAGTTGCAACTGGTCTTCGGTGCCGGCGACTTCGCGGCGGGGCTGGCCAAGTCGGCGGCCGACCTTGGCAATCACGCAAAGGAGTTGATCGGCAAGGGTTACAGCCCGATGCTCCTGGTGCGGACGCAGGGGAAAACGACACTCGATCTGTTGAGCCCGGGCACTCAGTCCCGAGCGGTAGGGTTCCGGTTCGGCGATCCGGGCAACTTCCTGTCCCGCGCTAGTTCCTGGTTGCTACAGGGAAGCGACAACAAGGTTACTTGGGCAGCCGTGGAGATGGGGTTTAGCGAGGGGCAGCGGTTGGGACTCACGGGCGAGGATCTTGACACCTACGCGGTCCAGCGCGCAGCAGAGGCCATTCGAGAAACCCAGGCCACCGCCGACCCGCTTACGATCAGCCCGCTCTTGCAGGAGGCCCGCGAGCGACCCGCGCTGAAGCTCATCAACGGACTCATCTTTGCCGCCGAGCGCAACAAAACGACTAACATTCTCATCCGCGAGGGGTTGCGCTACCGGGACAGCGCACACACTGCGAAGGGCAAGGCGCGGCTGGTCCGTGCCGCCAGTGTAGTTTTCATGGACGGGGTACTCTACCGCGGGGTCAAGTACCTGACCGGCCGCGGGATACTGTCCCTGGCCGGGCTGGTGGCGCTGGTTTTCACGGGCCGTAGGCCGCCGGACGAGGATGAGCGCAAGCGCCGGTTGGCACAGCAGTTCCGGCGCGGCGTTGCGCAGGATGTGCTGGGACTGTACCCGGTGGTGGGCGACGTGGCCGGCGAGGTACTGGAGAGCACCTACCGGATCGCCAACGGGGAGCCGGCGGAAATCAGGCCGACCGACAACCCGGTAAGCCAAGTACTGGAGGACGCCGGCCGGGGCACGGCCGACCTAATCCGCGCCCTGGCAGCCGACGAGGGGGAGACCTTCCAGAGCGGGCCGGACGAGGGCAAGTCGAAGCGCGCGGTCCTGGCGCAGCGGGGCGCCATGCGGTTGGGCGGGGCGACCGCCGCAGTCGCGGGGCTCCCGTGGCCGGCGGTCAGGCAGTTGGGCCGGCCGGTGGTGCAGGCCGTCGAGAGCGCCAGGCCGATGGGCCAGTTCAACGAGGCCGCCAAGCAGTCCCGCCAGGCGCTCCGGGAACTGGAGAAGGCCCGGGACGCCGAGATCCGCAGCACACAGCCCGACATCGAGCCAGAGCAGCTGGCCAAGGAGCGCAAGTCCCGGCCCGTTGACCTGGGCATCGAGGCCCGCGCCCGGACCATGAAGGCCGTCGAGGACATCATCGACCGGCTGACCAAGGCCGCCAAGTCCGACCCGGCCATGACCCGCTACGCGGACGCCGCCGCGCTGGTCGGCGCCGGGCTGCCGCTCCGGGCCGGCGAGCCCAACCCGTTCGCGCCGGACGCTCCAGAGGCAGTCAAGCGGATCGTCGGCCGCACCGCCGCCGGCCGGGCCAAGGAACTGACCAGCGCGCTGCCGGTCGCCCGCTCGCGGGTCGAGACGCTGGAGCACTACAAGGCCAACCGCGCCAGCCGCACCAGAGACGCCGAGGTCGCGCGCGACTTCTTCTCCCGCACCGGCCTCACGCTGGAGCAGGCCGTCAAGGCCATTGAGCTGGCACCGCTCTCCGAAACTGAGACGCTGAAGGAGCGCAACGTCATGCTGGCGCGGTTCCGCGCGGCATGGAGACTCCTTGCGATGTAGTACGGGGGCCTGTAGCCCTCGACGGGGCCACTCGGCAGTTCGCCCCCCAAGAGTCGGTGGCCCCGTGTTTTTTGTGGTGTAGTTGCTTGACATCATCGCGGTCCTGCGCTATCCTGCCTGTGGACCTGGGCGGGGACTGAGGGGCAACAGCGATGATGCGACATCTTGCGAACTTCAGACTGACCGGCCGGCGCGTCTGGTCTCCTCGGCCCTGCCCAGGTCCGAACGAGGCCCTAAGCCCGGCCGGTCTCTCTGGCGTTCGTGAGGCTGTGAGGCCGCGGGCGGAATGGGCCGCTCCGGTCACAGTGGAGGCCGTGGTCCCCCCGCGGCCTCCAGCTTTTTCATCATCCCCCGGGCCGGCTGGACATGACACCATGACCGGCACCAAGCGCCGGCCCGGGGTGCCCTTGACGATTCGGGAGTGGGCGGCGCGGCAGGCCAAGGGGATACCCGGAAGCGCCGCCGTGGCCGAAGACACGGGACTTGCGCATGGCGTTGCCCTCACGCTGGGCAGCACAACGGCAGGCCGCCGCTCGCTCCAGTCCGAGTCCGGGGACTGTTCCCCACGGCGGATTGTAAATCCGTTGCCCGTTATCAATAAGTGGGGTGGCAGGGCGTGTGGTCCGATTCCGCCAGTCCCCACCAAGCTTCTCGAATCCGTCCGCGACATCCGCAAGGCGCTGGTCGCCTGCGCGGTGTGCGGCTGGCTGGCCGTGCTGGTCCATCTGTGGATGCGGTGGATGCTGGAGGGCGGGAGATGAACACCACAGTACCGATTCACCAATGGACCCACACCGGAGACAAGGTGCTGGTACTGAAGTGCGTCGGCGCCGACATGCGCGGGCACGGGGGCTTCCCCTATCCGGCGTCCGGGCCGGTGGAGTGCCCGGCCGAGTGGCGCGCGGAGTGGGGCGGCGAGAAGCCGGGGCAGTGGCGCGGTGGGTGGACGCCCGACACGAGATGCGGCGCTGGACTGCACGGCTGGGCATGGGGACTCGGCGTCGGCGATGGGCGCAACGCGGACTATAACCCAGCGATGGCCCGATGGCTGGTGGTCGCCTGCGCGCCCGCGGATGTGGTCGGCAACGTCGGAGACGGCCAGAAGGTCAAGTTCCGCGCTGGCACGGTAGTCTACTGCGGGGACTGGCGTGGCGCCTATGGGCTGGTAATCGACGGGCTGATAGCGTGGATAACCTCGGGTGCGGGTGGCAACGCCGCCGCCTCGGGGGAGAAGGGCAACGCCGCCGCCTCGGGGGAGAAGGGCAACGCCGCCGCCTCGGGGTGGAGTGGCAACGCCGCCGCCTCGGGTGCGGGTGGCAACGCCGCCGCCAGCGGAGAGAACTCTAAGGCCGCCGCCGGCCCCTGCGCCGTCGCTGCCGCCTCTGCCGAGGGCTGCACCGTTACCTGCGAGTATGGCGGCCTCTGTGCGGTGGTGGCCGAGGGCTGTTACTGGATACCCGAGCCCGAGACGGTGCTTGTGCAGCGGTGGGTCGGCCAGCGCGGCTGGCAGACGGCGGTGCTAGTGCCCACCAAGGCCGAGATCGGCAAGACGCTGCACATCGTGGCAGGAAAGCGGGTGACAGAATGAAGGCGCTGAAGTGCGTCCTGTCTTGGACGCTGACCCGCGGCGAGCAGGAGATCGACGGGCAGCTGGAGGTCGAGATCGAGCCCGGCGAGAAGCGGGGGCCGCACTGCCCCGGCAGCGGGCCGAGTCTCGGCGGCATGAAGTTCTACGCTGTACGGAAGGAGGTGAAGCTGACAGAGGCAGAAGAAAACGCGATCGCGGAAGAGTTGCTGAAGCGCGAGAATCCGACGTACGAGTAGGAGGAGGACCACATGGCTCTCAACATCGTGAAAGGAGTCCGGAAGCCGCCGCGGATTGTGATCTACGGCGAGCCCAAGGTCGGCAAGAGCACCTTTGCCGCGAACACGCCCAAGCCGGTATTCGTGCCGATGGCGGACGCAGGGATCGACAACCTGCCCGTTGACGCGCTGCCGGTGGCGAAGTCGTGGGCAGAGGCGCTGGCCAACATCAAGCAGGTGGCGACGGAGAAACACGACTACCAGACGATGGTGGTGGACACGCTCGGCGGGCTGACCGACCTGGCGGCGGATTTCGTCTGCAAGGCCAAGTTCAAGGGCGACTTCGGTCCCAACGGTTTCTTGGCGTTCGCGCAGGGCTGGTCGGCTACCAGCGAGGAGATGCGGCAGCTGATCCCGCTGTTCGATCAGTGCACCGAACGGGGAATGAGCGTGCTGCTGACCGCGCACACCGGGGTCACGACGGTCAGGAACCCGGTCGATGCCGACTACTCGAAGTTCTGCCCGGCGCTGGACCGCCGGGTCTGGGCGCGGTTCGCGGCCTGGGCCGACATCATCCTGCGGGCCGACTTCGAGTACAGCGTCGTGGACGTGAACAAGAAGTCGAACAAGGGCCGGGTGATCGGGACGACGACGCGGATTCTGCGCTGTTCTGGCACTCCGGCCGAAGATGCCGGGTGCCGGGCAGGGTACGAGCTCCCCGACAGCCTCCCGCTCAGTTGGGACGCGCTGGCCGAGGCGCTGGGCAGGGACGGCGAAACGCTCCCCGAGGTCCAGAAGCGTTGGGGGCTGTTCACCGCAGAACAGCAGCGGAAGGCGATGGCGTGGCTCGGGGTCAAGGACATGAAGGAGGCGCCGGTCGGCAAGATGCGGCAGCTGCTCAACCGGCTGCGCACCATCGAGACCGGCAAGAACGAGAAGAAGGAGACGACCGATGGCAACTGAACACCCGTCCGGAGTCTTTCAGGCGACGGTGCTGGACCACGGCTTCAACAAGGCATCGACCGGGACCACCCAGTTCTGGGTCAAGTACCAGACGGAGCGGGGCGACATCGTTGCCTACTTCGCGATGACCGACAAGTCGGTGGAGTACACGGCGGAGAAGGTCCGGGCGATGGGCTTCGACGGCGGCGACTGGCGGGCACTGGCCGACGGTTCCGCGCTGCGCGGCGCGATCTGCAACATCGAGATCAAGGCCGATACCTACAACGGCGTCACGCGCAACAAGGTCGCGGCCGTCTGGAGCATCGACGGCGACAGGCCCGGGCAGTTGTCCCACGAAGACGCGGTGAGCATCAACGTGGCCCGGTTCAATGCGGTGCTGAAGCGGGCGCCCGCGCAGGGGCAGCCGCGTACCAAGCGCGGCCCGACCGTCGAGGACTTCGATCAGGCCGAAGCCGCGGACGCTGGCCAGGACGACGAGCCCCCGCCGAGCGACGACAGTATCCCTTTCTAGTCGGGAGGTGACGTGTGCGGCAGTTGACGAACAGTTCGCTCAGCGTATTCCGCGACTGCCCGCGCAAGTACCTGTACTCCTACATGATGGGGCGGCGGCGGCTGGCAGCCGCCGCCCCCCTGGAGTTCGGGCGCGCGTGGCATCGGCTCATGGAGCCCTGGTGGATGGGGACCGGCGACGTGAAGGCCGCGATGGTCGAGGCGGCGAAGACCGTGGCCGTAGACCAGGCACCGAAGCTTGCGGCGATGATGGCTTGTTACCGGGCGGTTCTGCCCAACGGCACGCAGGCACGCGACGAGTTCAAGGTTCTGGCCGTAGAACAGACGTTCGAGAACTTCCGGATCACCAACCCGGACACCGGCCGGCCGATGGCCGACTACGCCCTGGCCGGCAAGGTGGATGGGCTGCTGGAGGACAGAGACGGCGGCAAGTGGGTGCTGGAGCACAAGACCACGAGCGACGATATCGTGGGCTTCGGACCGTATTGGCAGCGGCTGAGCATCGACCTCCAGATCGCCTACTACATGTTGGCGACCGGGGCCAAGGGCGTGCTCTACGACGTAGCCCGGAAGCCCGCGATCAAGCTCTGCGGCAAGGACGAGAAGGAAGCCGCCAAGATGGGTATCTCACCGGCGGACGCCTACCAGCAGCGGTGCATCGAGGCCATCCAGGCCGACCCGGACGCTTACTTTCAGCTGCGTCCAGTGGTCAAGACCGCCGATGATCTGGTCGAGGCCCAGTCCGACCTGTGGAACCATGCGCACATGTTGAGCGAGTGCGAGAAGATCAACCGCTGGCCGCGTAACTCGAACGCTTGCCGAGGGTTCTTCGGCACCTGCGAGTTCCTCGATGTCTGCACGGGGCAGGCGAGGATCGACGACGATACGCTCTACCGGACCAAGCACGACACGCACGAAGAGTTGACAGACACCCCCGATGCCGGCTGACCCACGTCACTGACGGGGCGGTGGACAGGGGGCAGACGGAAGGGGCCGCCGATGCCTGACTACAACGACTACCGAGTCCCGCGGTCCGGCTGGTTTCGCCACACGGCGACGGTCAGCGTGATGGTGCGGCATGTGCTGTGCCTGGAGTGCGGGGATCTGGTCATGTCGGTGCGGACGTGCGACGTGGACGAGGTGACGCGGGGCGTCACGGCGGCCTGCCGCAAGCACCGGCTCCAGACCGGCCACCGCTCATTCCGGATCGCGGACGGCAGGATGGTGGAACGGGCGGTGGCGGAGAAGGCGGAGGTGGTTGGTGGGTGAAGAGGACGTTCTTGAGGCGGTAAGGGCTGCCCAGCGGGAGTTGGTAGCGGAGCGGAAGCGTGCGGACGAGTGGTGTCTGCGGTTCTGGTCGGTGCTGGTGGGGTTCGTTGTTCTGGCGGGGGTGGGGTTGTGGATTGTTCATCAGACTGACGTGGTTTCCCGCCGTCGTTGCGAGGTATGCAGGAAGCTTGAGCCCAAGCCGGAGGCGTTGTGGATCTGTCCGGAGTGTCGGCCGAAGCTGGAGAAGGGTGGTGGTTCGTGACACTTGGGATGGTGTGCTGGCGTTGCGGGCGGTCTGTGGGGACCGCGTTGGCAGGTGGTGCGCGGTGGCGGCGGGTGTTTGGGGTGAAGGGGAACGTGCCCCTGTGCCCCGGGTGCGCTGCTGAGGTGGGTGGTGAGCAGCGGGTGGCGGGGCCTGTCCACTCCTCCGGTGGTCGCTCGTGGGTGCGGTGTCCCAACCCGGTGTGCGGCGGGGTGGTGTGGGTGGGCGGGGAGCCCCGGGCGGGGGTGTGCGTCCACTGCGGCACGCGGGTGGCGGAGCACCCCGCGGAGCGGGGCCGCCCCAGCCGGCCGGACGGGGACAGCCGGCGGCGGGAAGCGGAGGCCAAGAGCCGGTGGTTGGACGGCGTGGTCTACATTCCCGGACATGGGGTGCTGAGGCCAAGAGGGGGGAGTTGGACGGCGCCCGGGAGCGCCCAGCACAGTCCCGGCCAGTGGAACGGTGGCAACCCCGACCCGGCGGTCGAGGAGCTTCTGCGGCAGAAGGCGGCGGAGAACATCGCCAAGATGCAGGAGATGCTCTGCAAGGACTTCTTCAAGACCCCCGAGACCGCCACGGAGATATCCTACCGCGCCGACCCCCCCAAGGCCGACCCCGCCAAGCCCGTGGGGCCGTACTACAGGAGCTCCGCCTCGCTAGACTTCCACAGCACCCGCTTCTGGTGGCTTGGACAGGATGGCAACGTGTGGACGGCCACAGTATACGGCGTGAAAGAGATATCGGAGGGCTACAGCAAGGAGTCCTTGGCCCGGGACATCGCCGCGGGTCTGCTGGTCCCGGAGCCCCAGCCCACGGCCTCGAAGCCCCCCGAGCCCGCCACGGAGCCACCGCGGCGCTGGAGGCCCCGCAACGACGCATTCACTACGTTTACGTGGGATGGCAAGCAGATGTGGGTGGAAGGGCGTTACGTACCTCTCGCGCGGGAGACGTTCTTCCCGACTCCCGCGATCTTGCGCGAGCATCTCGACGGACAATACCCCGGCGAATACACGGAATGGGAGGATACGGAAAGGTGCGGTGCGAAGTGACCACGACAATCGACATGCCCCGTCGGCTGGCCAAGGCGGAGGCGACGATCCTGCTGCTGAACAGGCGGATAGGCGAGTTGCAGTCCATGCGTGACCGGCTGCGCAACGAGTTGGCCGGCGGCACGAGCGACGAGGCCGCCAAGCTGCGTGCGGAGAACGAGTCCCTGCGCGCCGACCTGGCCAGGGCCGAGCAGCGCCGCAAGGATGCCAAGGCCGAGGCGGACGAGTACGGCGCCGCGCTGGATGAGGTCGGCGACTACCTGCTCAAGCTGGGCGTGCCGGTGCCGATAGAGGGCTACCGCGGCGCGCCGACCCGGCTGCTCGGGGACATCATGACGGCGGTGAGCCAGCCGGCGGCGGTCAAGGCTGCGGACGAGGATGGCGAATCGTGAACACCACGTGCGGCAACTGCGATTGGTTCTTGCCCTATGACGGGCACAGAACGGGAAAGTGCAAGCTGCACAACAAGTGGGTCCGCAGCTCGACCGACAAGCGGCGATGTTTCGTCAACGGCGCCCAAACGGCTAACGGGATGCTGACCCCTGACAGATTGTGGGAGAAACACGTAGGCGAGGGTCGGCTCCCTTGCGGCTGTTGCTACAACGAGAAGACGGGAGACATCACCGCGCTGTGTGGCGAGCATCGCGCTGGCAGGGTGGTGCTTGATTGAGGCGGGTTGACATCCCCGGCGTCCCTGTAGGGAGGAATAGCCATGCCATTTGGCCGAGATGAAGCCGGCCGCCGTCACGCGGCCAGGGCACATGCTGAGAGAAGCCGCACCTGTGGCCAGTGCGGCCGCACCATCCGGGGTAATGCCTTCTGGCCGCATTGCAACCGGCACAGACGCGAGCACGCGAAACTGATTGCCTCGCCGGGGCATGTGGCCCTGTGGGGAGCGATAAACGCCTTCGCCGACGCTAAGAGCATCCCGGAACGCGAGACTGCCACCGTGACTGTGGAGCGCGCCCTTTTCCGTCTGCTCTGCTGGTGGAGGGATGAGTGATGGTAACGCAGGCCGGCGGAAAACCGATCTTCCATGTTGAGCACATGAAGGACGGCACGTTTCAACTGGTCAGCCAGGAGGGCGACGTGTGGGGGCTGGTGATTGGCGACGCGCACGATGCCCTGTCTTGGTGCCAGACGCTGAACGAGGTCTACTCGGCGGGCTACCACAGCGCATGGGCCGACCGAGAGGACGAGGTCCGCGGTCTGCGCGGGTTCAGGCGCAGCGTGGAAGAGGCGTTGAACAGCGGGGATGGGAGCTACCGGCCATGAGCGAGACGAAAAGCCTGATTGCCATTGTCCACATCAACGCGGACGTACTGGTCAGGTTCCCGCCCGGCATCCTGCGGGACGAGCACATAAGCGATGAGGGGGCGCTCAAGGACGCCAAGCTTGCCGAGGCCGCGAAGAACGCGGCCATTGGCTTCTTGAGCCGTTCCGGCGAGATCGACGGGGCCGGTGATCTCGACATCCCCTTCTGCTCGAAGCCCAACGGTTGCGAGGGTAGCAGCATGATACAGG
>Ga0265297_10001196_pt1 | contig 62996 bp, 114 predicted proteins | sample Munlanlwell13791_FD_192502 | JGI IMG/M metagenome (GOLD analysis project Ga0265297, IMG submission 192502) | Leachate microbial communities from a municipal landfill in Southern Ontario, Canada - Leachate well 137-91 | ecosystem: Engineered > Solid waste > Landfill > Unclassified | place... | reverse complement strand
ATGCAATTGTGTCTCATCTTGCTGGCATCGCAAAATATCTTGATAAAAATGAAATTGTGTGGGAACCAGATAGTCGAAATAGTATGTGCGAGGAAATTATTGCGACACTCTCAATAGGAGACAAATACTTTTGGATTAGATTTTACGATAAAAAAGGAAAACAAATTTTGCTTAATTATATTAAGAAAGAAGATTTTTATAATGGCCAAAAAGATGAATGATAATATACGGGCCTTATACTCTTTGTATTTTAGTAAATATTATCAGCATAGGCCGTATAAGATTTTTGCTATAGATGGGGCGGTAAGAAAAATATTATTTGGCGATGGCTCTTCAACCTATGTGCTTGGTCCTTTGATAAATTTTATGTGGAAATATGCTATAAATAGGAAGTAATATGGATTATGATATAAGATGTTGCTATAAATGGTTTTTGCAATGGAATTTTAAAATAATTGTTGAGGATATGTCTAAGGTTGTAAAATTTAATAATGCCTATAGTTTTTATATGTATACAAGCCATGCTCACGAGTTTATATGGAAATACGCCATTAAGAGGATTTAATGAATAAAATATATTTAGATAATAGTGCAACCACCCGAGTCGACCCGCGCGTCTTAGATGCAATGTTGCTGTATTTTACCAAAGACTACGGAAACGCATCATCGCTACATCAAATGGGCCAAGATGCCTTGGTAGCCATAGAAGAGGCAAGAAAAAAGGTCGCCACTGTTATAGGAGCTACACCAGAGCAGATATTTTTTACCAATTCTGCTACTGAGGCCAACAATATAATTTTAAGGCAAAGATGGCATACGATTTTGACAACAAATACAGAGCATTCGTCTGTTGAAGAAACCATAAAATTTGTTCCACTTGTTTATGATAAAAGCAAAAAAGATACACTAAATGTCAAGAAAGACGGAACGATAGATTTAAAGAAACTTAAAAAGAAGATTGAATCAGAGCGATATCCTGATTTGGTTTCTATCATCGCCGCCAATAACGAAATAGGCACTATACACAGCCTATATGAGATAGGAAATATTTGTAGAGAGCAGGAGGTGATGTTTCATACTGATGCCACTCAAGCAATAGGCAAGGTTCCAATAAATGTGGCAGATATGAATCTTTTTGCCCTTACCTTATCTGGCCACAAAATATATGGGCCAAAAGGAGTGGGGGCCTTATATGTACAAGAGCCAAAAAGCTTGTATTCCTTTTTTACACATGGCGGATACCAAAATACTTTTATCTCTGGCACCCAAAATACGCCAGCCATAGTAGGGTTGGGGAAAGCTTGCGAGATATTAGACTTTAAAGAAAACGATAGAATAAAAGAATTAAGAGATGGGATGTTAGACTTTTTGCTTTCAAAAATAGAGGGCTCCTATGTGAATGGCACTATGGAAAACAGATTGTGTAATAATATTAGCATCTCGATACCTGGGATAGATGGCCGGGCCTTTGCTATAGCCTTGGGTGAAAATGGAGTTATGGTATCGGGTGGTGCGGCGTGCAATTCATTAAACCCCAAGCCATCACATGTTTTGAAGGCTATAAAATGTCCTGACCCAAATAGTGCTATAAGAATATCTTTAGGGAGATTTAATACCGAAGAAGAAATAAAAGAAGCTCAAAAAATTATAGTCAAAATGGCCAAGAAGATGAGGAGTTAAAATGCAAAAAAGTATTGATATTAAAAATAGGATAGTAGATTATTATGACGCGGATACAGGCCAGGTGGAGGATGAGGTAGTCGCTTACCTGGATAAAAAAATGAAGGTCAGATTCCACTCGGCCAGCTTTAACAATAGCAAGTATGTGTTTATGGGAAACCCAAAAGATAAAGCCCCAAATTCTATTACGATTAGTTCGTATAGAGACAAAAAGCCAGGCGAAAAGGTTTCTATAGATATTAGCACAAACTATTAAGGAGGATGTATATGTTTAAAAATATTATTAAGTCTTTGAATCCGATGAGTATTATTAAGAGGTATCAGTTGGCAAGATTATATGAGAAGCTTTTCAAAGCTTTCGGAGGAGAATATCATCGATCGGGGTCCAATGTTCGCGATGCTCGACCTGGTGTTTTTCAGTCGGGGTGTAGGTGTCGTTGTGATTGTGATAAAGAGCAACTTATGGAAAAGGCCAGAAGAATTTTTGCCACTAACCCATCGGGTTTAAAAAGATTAAAAGAGTATGAAGAAACTTTATTCCATGAAGAAGAACACAATGAGAACAATAAACAGTAATAAGCCAAAGTATTTTGTTGGCCGACGAGTTATTATGAAAAGGGAGTTTAAGTCTGGAAATAATTATCTATTTATAGGGGAAACAGGAGAAATTATAGGAATAAACAAGCACACCCTTCCAGATCTTGGTTTATTTGATATTGATGTGCTGGATATTAAGTTTACATCTTGTATTGTGTCTTGGGCCGAACAAATAGCAGAAGAGTATTTAGATTTACTTTAAAGGAGAAAATAAAAATGATGATGTTTCCAGGTGATGGAATGATTAGTCAGCTTAATGAAAATATGAGACGCATAGTTATTAGCGGAACTATATCGGAACAGTCGGCCTCTATGTTTTTGGAGCAAATTACAGCTTTTGAATACATGGATATTGCCAAACCAGTTTCAATTTATATTGATACTTTTGGTGGGTGCGTTGATTCCGCGCTTTTAATGTATGATGCCATGAAGTCATGTTGCATGCCAGTAGTCACTATAGGTATTGGGAAATGTATGAGTGCCGGTGTATTATTGCTGGCTGCCGGAGAAAAAGAAAATAGATTTGTTACACCCAATTGTCGTATTATGATTCATCAAATATCTGGCGCTGTCATAGGAAATATGACAGAGATGCAAAACTCTATAGATGAAACTAAGAGATTGCAAGACATTTATTTTGATTTGTTAGCCAAAGAAACCGGCCAAGTCAAATCAAAAATTATGAACGATATTAGCTCCTGCGATTATTATATGTCTGCCCAAGAGTCTATTAAGTATGGTATAGCCGATAAATTGGTGCCATTCAGAAAAGAACAAAAAAAGATAATTGCTAAGAAAGCGTCAAAAAAGTAATGGATAAAAATATAGAATATGAGTCAATATGCAAAGAAATAATGGGATGCTCTAAGTGTGATTTGGGTTGTGATATGTTGGATGGATTTAATCCTCGCGTCCCAGGCAAAGGGAATCTTGACTCAAAAATTATTTTTATGGCTGAAGGGCCAGGAAAAACTGAAACAGAGAAATGCTGTCCCTTAGTTCCTCCTGGCCTTTCTGGCAAAAAGTATGAAGAGGTTTTAAAATATCTTGGCCTTACAAGAGATAAAGTGTATACGACCAATAGTATCCATTGCCGTCCGCCTTCCAACAGGGACCCATTGCCATGGGAGTCTTTAAAGTGTTTTGATTATGTTAAAAGAGAGTTAGCTTTGGTTAATCCAGAAATTATTGTGACTTTCGGTCGCTTTAGTGCTAATACTTTTTTAAAGGACTTTAAAATAACCAGAGATCATGGAAAAATAAGACAATCAGAAAACTTTAATATAAAGATATTTCCTCTGTTTCATCCGGCCTATGTGGCTGCCTACGCACCGAAAATTAAGCGTGAAGAATTTAAACAAGATGTTGTGAACCTTAAGCAAATATTAAAGGAATCAAATATTTTAATTTAGGAGTGTGAATGAATAAAAAGACGAAAGGCAAAGGGATAAAATTTACTCAAAAGCAAATAGATATTATTATAGATGGCTTTTATCAAAGCGTTCAAAAGAAAATATTGGATTTGATATTTGATTCAGAAAAGAAATCAAAAGTTGTGGATGAAATGATAGATTTTGTGGCACAAAATGCCGTTAATGAAATTAAGTTCCCTATAACGGACGAAGCTCTTGCGAAAAAAATTGAAGAAATAATGGGCAAGAACGCAAACAATATGGCACAAGATCTGATTTTTAAGCAGGTTGAGTCTATGTTAGACAAGAGTAAATGCGACAAATGTGCAACGAAACCTTCCAAAACTGATAATAAAAAACAAAATGAATATAACAAAATGAGAGGTTTGGGATAATGGAAAACGAATCGGTATTGCCACGAAGTGATAGATTAGATTGGGATCATTATTTTATGGCCTTGGCTGTATTGATTGGTGCCCGTTCTCCAGATCCAAATACGGCTGTTGGAAGCGTGATTTGTGGGCCTAACAATAAAATTATTTCTACCGGATATAATGGCCTGCCTGTCGGAGTTGATTGTAAGGCAATCAATTGGAGTAGAGACAATAAGGACCCATTATCAACAAAATATCCATTTATTATACACAGTGAGGCCAATGCAATTTTGAGCACAAATGAAGATTTGACCGGAAGCACTCTATATGTTAATTTGCATCCGTGCAACCAATGTGCTCAGCTAATAATTCAAAAAAATATTAAAAAAGTGTATTATTTAAAAAACCCATACAAAGACACTTGGCAGGTAAAAGCGGCCCAAATGTTGTTTAAGTGGGCCAATATAGAAGTAACACAATTCGTTCCAAAAGTGCCAAAAATAGAGATAGATTTTGGTGTTTAATGAGACAGGTAAAAAATGAAAGCCATAATAATTTTAAAATGCGAGGGCCATCAAATGGATGGGTTTCATTTTTGTTCCGGCGTAGAAAATATTATATTAGATTTAGAAAAAATAGAGGCCTCGCCAAAGTATGTCGATTTGATAAAATATTTAGACAGTGTGGTTAAAGTGTTTGATGGACCGTGTGCAAGCAATAACATAATTGGAAATGCATTATTTAAAATTTATGAAATGGGATATGTGGACGAAAAGACACACAAGTTTTTTTCCTACTTTTGGGATATGCATAAGAGATGTGGGCTAATTTTAGTGGCCCAACTAAAGGAGAAATAAAATGGCAGGTAAACTTTCAGCGCCTCCGGCACCTATTGATACGCAAAATAATTATACAAAAAAGAAGCAAGATATGGAGAAAGCTTTTAGAGAGTTCCATGATATCTTTTCAAACAAAGTGTTGGACAAAAATAAGTCGGTGGCCGTGAAGAATACCGAAAAAGCAATAGTTGATAGGTTGGTTAACTCGTGCGTAGCCTTAGAAAACCTTAATGTGGGTGAAGGGTTTATGGCTTTGGCGGTTATCTCTTTGAGAGAGCAACTTACTATGAGAGATAGGCTTAATGAGTTAGAGTATGAGTTGTGTAAGACACTTAAAGCCCTGCGTTCGGCGGAGAAGAAAGATGAGCCAAAAAAACCTTAAAGATTTGAAATTGTTTGTATCAGAAATGATGAATGAGATACAAGACACGCATTCTGTATCGGTAGCGGCTCTCGAAGAAATTTGTGGGACCATAGAATACGGCAATGCCATCAAAGTTTTAGAATCTTTGTATACTGCCAAAATTAAACTATTGGATAAGATATATAAGGAGATAGATGCTTAATTTCTTATTATGTATACTTTTTATGTTTTGTCTGACTTTGTTGGCCGTCAAAGTATGTGCTTGGACAGTCAAATGGTTTTGGAAAAACGCAGGAACCATAGTGCTCTTTTTAGGAGCACTAATTTTTATTCTGGCAAAGGGGTAAATATGAAAATAGTAGAAGAAATTAAATATATAGAAAAAATATTGCGGAATCCTGAGCCAGAAGAAATTATACTTGGTCTCAGAGCAATTATTGACGAAACCAAAGCCAAAGGATATGATAATTTATATATACACTGGTTTGATGGAGTGAACGCTGTATTATATGGGGAACGAAAAGAAACACAACAAGAAGTCGAAGAAAGACTCAAAGAAGAAAAAGTTAAACAAGAAGACAAACTAAATGAGAAGAAAGAACAAGAAATTAAGCACGCATTGGAAGTGCTGAAAAAATACAATGTAAATAAATAATTGAAGGTATAAATGTTAGAACAGATTTTAAGTGGTCTCAAAATAAAGGCCAGCATAGAAAGAGTAGAAGAAACTGGAACTGTAACCAGATATTATTTGCGTCTTCATCCTGGGGCCAAGGTTTCTAAAATAGAGAATTGCACTACCGAAATAGCTCTTGGAACAAAATCTCACGGCAGACCAATAATAAAAGTGATACCAGAACAAGGTCTAATTTGTATAGAGCTCTTAAACAAAAAAATTCAACAAGTAGCCTTCTCTGAATTTGACCCGTGGTTTAAGTTTGAGCTAATGAAAGAGTACGGCGAAATTCCAATTATATTGGGGAAGACACATTCGGGCGAAGAGCTGGTTGTGGACTTGGCCCAGATGCCACACTTATTAGTTGCGGGAACTACTGGTTCTGGAAAATCTATGTTGTTGCATAGTATTATCTGTAGTATAGTTAAATCAGATAACAGAATACGACTTGCACTAATAGACCCAAAAAGAGTGGAACTGAAGCCTTATCAAAACATTAAACAACTTATGTATCCTATAGTAAGTTCACCGAGTGATGCCTTAGATATATTGGGTGATTTGATTTATGAGATGGACAGTCGTTTTGTGTTATTTAATAAGGCCGCAGTGAATAATATTATAGAATATAATAAAAAAGAATATCCTATTCCTTATATTGTCGCAATAATAGATGAGTTTGGAGATTTACAAAGAGAGAACAAAAAAGAGTTTCAAGACAGTGTTTGCATACTGGCCCAAAAAGCAAGAGTGGTTGGAATTCATTTGATTATAGCAACACAGCATCCGACTGTTGGGGTTATATCTGGCGTTGTTAAAGCCAATTTTTCTTCTCGAATTGCATTAAAAACAGCTTCGGCCATAGACAGCCGTGTTATTTTAGATTGTAATGGCGCCGAACGACTGCTTGGAAAAGGCGACGCCTTAATAAATTCAGGAAGTTTGGAAATGGTTAGATTTCAGGGCTGTTTTTTGCCGACAGAAGAAATAGACAAAATATGCTCAGATTATCTTAAAAAAGACACATTTGACCTTTGGAGTATTATTAAAAAGAAAATAGGACTGTAATGAAATACGACTTAAAATGTATTTATTGGCGGTTATTGTATGGTAGCAAGCTTTGGAGTAATTCTACAGATGTGTATATCGGAGCATTGAAACTTTGCAAATGTCCATCGTGTGAAAGCTTGCAGAAATTTCTTTTTAAGTATGCCACCAACAGGGTGCCTTAATGATAAAATATCAAATATCTAAGGCTTACTGCAGATTTTTGTTTTCGAAGTGGAAAATAAGCGTTTCCTGCGGACAACTTTTAATAAATGGTGTCCCATCGCATTTAACCGAGTATGTTTTGCTAAATGAATCTATAGAATGGCTTTCAAAGTATGCTGTAGATAGAGGTCACTAATGATTGAAAAATGTTATGTGAGAATGTGTTATTCTATGCTTTGGAGAAAAGAGAGAATTATTATACAAAACAATCGTCCGTATTGTTTGAATTCTTCGGGACGCACAGCCCATTTTATAATTAGTGAAAATATTAATTTCTTTTTAAAGTATGCGATTGTTAGAATGTAGGTATAATGTGCAAAATATGAAATATGAAAAAGTAATACCTAAATGTTATGTTAGGTTTTTAGTACACAAATGGAAAGTTGAAATTAAATACAAACTCGTTTATGCAGATGGGTTTGTCGTATGCGCGCCCGCCTTCTGGGAAGAAACTGTAGACTTTTTTCACAAATATGCAATAAATAGGGGCAAATAATGGGTTGGACAAATAATGAGATGCCGTGGCTTGAAGAAAGTTTTCCAAAAATAATAGTTGAGAAAGTAAGTCTTTTGAGTTTGTTGGACTATTATAAAATAGATTATATGCCTTGTTCGAGTGGAAATTTTGACCACAAGATGAAGTGCCCTCTGCCTATGCATAGTGAGGGCAGTGAAAGAACGGCCAGCTGTTTTGTGAGCTCCACAACGAATAAGTTTTATTGTTATGGGTGTAATCGCGGCTCATCAGTGATAGATTTTGTGAGTTTTTACTCTGGCAAACCTTATATAGAAACTTTAAAATGGTTGGCCCAATTTGCAGGCATTACCTCAATAGAAGCTTCCCCTGCCGCAGTCATAAAAGAGAAAAAAGACCCAAACAAAACCACACGCAAGTGGATTATGGATACTGGTATTATTATCAGAACTTTCCTTAAATCTGTCGAAGAAAAAACAGAATATAATAAGTGGTGTGATTGGGCCGAAAAGAGATACGTTGAATTGGATAAGTATATGGATGAACTTAAAGACAAAGATTACGAAATTGTAGAAAAATATTATAACAAAGTTAAAAAGTATTTGGGGGCGAAATGAATAACGCGGGCTTTAGTGCTTTTTTAGTTTATACAATATTTTTGCGATGGAAGTCGACTCTTAAAAAGGACGGAGGAAATCTTTATATAAGATATGGAGATAATCCCGATAGTAATTATTATGCGGCCAGCCGCGCCGATATATGGAATTTTCTTCACAAATATACTTTGAAGGAGTTTGATATTGCAAAAGATAAATATGTCTAATACTATACGGTGGGCTTATGTTGCGTTTTTAAAATACGGGTGCCGGGTTAAAAGAAATGCTGGACCACTTATAATGACAAAATATAATGACATTGGTGAGGCACACACATGGGATGTTAATATGATTAAAATAGAGTGGCTTGTGCTTTATCCATATATAGTTAATAGGTATTAAAATGGATTATAATGTTAAGTTTTGCTATACTGCATTTTTAAAATTTCAAAACACAGTAGAAATTAGAAATGGTGGCTGGTTGAACTATCCCAGTATGAAAATCTTGTATGGTCGCTCCCTTGGCCGGCGTGGTTGGTCTGTGATTTATAGTTTTAGAGAATTAAGTGGTTTATATCAATTTATATTTAAGTATGCTGTCGGTAGGTATTAAATGGATTATAATGTTAAGTTGTGCTATACTGCATTTTTGGAATTTCAAAACACAGTCAAGCTTAGGGGTGATAATATGAAAATATTTTTTGGCTGGTCTGACGATGCTATAACCTCTAATTTTGTGAATTTAAACGGTTTATATCAATTTATATTTAAGTACGCTATCGGTAGGTATTAATGAAATACAAATTTAAATGGACTTATATTATGTTTTTAAAATGGAATTTAAAAGTTTCAAGATACGATCGGGATTTGTTTACAAACTATAACGGGTACAAATGCCAAAGCTATACTTATGACAGATACCCATGGAAACTTATTTATGATTATGCTATAAATAGGAGAGAGATATAATGAGCAATAACTTATTGTGGGCATACACCATGTTTTTAAAATGGAATATGAAAGTTGTTGCCAAAGAGTTCTCAATGGATACGACTTGTGGTGGGCACGACACTTGGAGATGCCAATATACTGATTATTATCCTTGGAAGTTTGTTTATGACTATTCGATAAATAAGGAGATAAATGGCAAATAATGAATTAATATATGAAATGTTGAAAGGACAATACAATTTCAAGAAAGATTTATCTAAAAACCATTCTCATGAAGATTGGGCTTGCAAATATATTGTTGATAGTAAATTGGCCCTCAAAGCCACGCTGGTAGACTCAACAGACAAGATAAATCGAAAAGTGCTCGATATGATAATTGAAAATCCTAATCATATAGCCGAAATTAAAAAAGATATAGGATGTTTTAAATCAGGAAATATTTTCTTTGAGACAGAGTCTCGTGGTAATTTTTCAGGCATAACCACAACCAAATCAGACTGGTGGTTTCAAAGTTATTATTGTATCGATGGAAAAATGCGTACCGGTATAGCGGAGACGAAAGATGTGAGAGACTTACTTAATATGCCTGGGTTTAAAAAACTTTCTGGTGGCGATAAGAAAAATGGCCACGGAGTCTCTACTGGAATCTTGGTTCCTTGGGATGAATACCAATCCAATTGTTTTCATGTATCGGAAATGGACATATTGGATTATTTAGAGGCAATTGGGTTGGCGGAAGAATATAAGAAATGAATAGCGATTAAGGCGCCCATTTGGTAGGAGTATTCTAATGAAAATAGGCTTTGATAAAGAGGATATAGAGGGAATTTTTATTTTGTGGCTTTCTGGGATAGCCAAAATGAAAGACGATAAAGAAATAGTATGCGATATAGATGGGGTTGAATACGCAACATTTGAGTTTCCTACAAAAAGCCCGAATTATGTTATTTGTCGCGCATACTATCGGGATGGCAAAAAACGATGGGAGTATGAATATAGAGATGGGCTACAACATGGTTGGGCCAAAGGATGGGATATGAGTGGGAGAAAATGGTATAAGTATAAATATAAAGATGGCCGAACTGTAACGCCAAATGTTTGGAGAAATAAATGACTAAACAGGATTATATAGATGCCTTCACTCTTTGGCTATCTGGCGCAGCCAAAATGAAGAATGATAAAGAGATATGGTGGAAGAATGATTATAATGCCGACATAACTGTGGAATTTCCTAATAAAGATACTGGATATGTGATAGTAAGAAGCTATGGGTCAAATGGCAATATAGAGTGGATGCAGAAATTTGTGCCATCAGGCTCTTATTTGACAGGAATTTTTTTTCGCTATGATATGGCCGGACAACTTATAAGCAAGAAACATTATAGAAATGGAAGAAGGACTTCATAAGAATATTTTTATAATTTGGCCCAATGACAACAAGTTTAGGAGGAGTGGATATGGAAGCCAATAAGGTAATATGTGGAGATTGTTGCGATATTATGAATAATCAGATGGACGCAGATTCGGTCGACTTGATTATTACATCTCCCCCCTATGATTCGATGCGAGATTATGACGGCTTTACTTTTGATTATAAGGCAACGGCCAAATCTATGTATAGGGTTATGAAACCTGGTGCATGTTGTGTGTGGGTTGTATCTGACCAAACAATTGACGGAAGCGAATCTGGCACAAGTTTTGAACAAGCTTTATTTTTTAAGAGCATTGGTTTCAATATCCATGACACTATGATTATGGAAAAAAATACCACAAGTTGGCCGGCTAAAAAAAATGGATTGAGATATTCCCAAATTTTTGAGTATATGTTTGTTTTCAGCAAAGGCAAACCCAAGTTTGTAAAGCTTTTGTGCGACAAGCCCAATAAATTTTATAAGAGTAAAAATTGGGGCAAGAAGACGGATAGGCTGAAAGATGGCAGTCTGGTAGAGAAGGCTGACTTAAAAGAGATTGAGGAGTTTTCTCCTCGAAACAATATTTGGAAGTTTACAGTGTCGGGAGGAAAATCTAACCCTGGTTTTAAAGATGCACACAAGCATCCCGCAATTTTCCCCATAGAGATGGTTCGAAGCCATTTATTAACTTGGTGCCAGGAAGGGGAAATGGTGTTAGATCCACTCGCAGGTTCTGGAACAGTTCCGGCTGCGTGCGTTGAGTTGAAGAGAAATTATATCGCAATCGACTGTTCAGAAACTTATTGTAATTTAATGAAAAATAGATTGAATATAGCATAAGGAATCACGATGAATTATACTTTCAAACACCTATACAGAAAGTCTTTTCAAGACAAACATTCGGTGCATCGTATCCTTTATAGCATCAAATCTGCCTATGGCCGTCAGGTCTCACGAATTTTTGATTTATATCTTGTTGACAAGTTAACAACTTATTTAATAGAATAGAAATAAATGAATCTTACAATTAAAACAATATATCGTGCAACACTTGCTCGCCATACTGATGTTAGATTATGGCTCTATACTCTCAAAAGTGCCGAAGATGTCAGTATTTTTCGTGGTGTCTTCGACTTAGGACTCGTCGACAAATTGATAAATCATCTGGTACAGGAGAAATAAAATGAGAAAATTATTGATTCTGTTTCTTTTATCTGGATGCTCTTGTATTTTTAAATCCAAATCATCTAATTTTTATCCTATAGTCTCTCAAACAGAAAATTGTCATATAGTGGTATCTAAAGTTTTGTGTGCAGACTATGAATGCAAAATAATAGATGATGACGGACGAGAATATATGATAAGTGGGGTCACTGACATCAGGGCTAATGACAAAGTTTGTTGCTACGGGGAAGACAAATACATGTGTTGTTTTAAAGAATAGGAGAAACAAATGAAAGCATCAGACGCAAAAGAACTATCTGCGAAATTCGCCGGGGCTTGGATGTGGTGTAGATACGCAGATATTATGGACCAAATTACCGCGCGGGCCAAGCATGGACTAACTTACGCCTATATAAAAGAGGCCAGCGAAGACGGAAGGGAAATAATGAAGAGACTTAGGGAAGACGGGTATGAGTGTGAACATTGGGACTTAATAAACGGAATCTCTAATTGTTTGGTTGTGAGGTGGGATAAATGAAAAAACTATTAGCGTTGTTATTTTTAGGCACTTTCGCCTGTAGTGGGCCGGAAATGTACGAAGAAGAACAATCTGCGTGGGGAGAGCACACGATTAAAGATGTTGGATGTCATATAGTAAAAGGTAATGGCAATTGTATGGATGGTGTATGTCGAATAATTGCCGAGAACGACAAAAGATACGAGGTTAGTGGGTTAGTCTCCATTGGTGATAAATTTTGTTGTTTTGAGGAAGCGTGGTCAAAGTTTTCACAAACTTTTGTGAAATGTAGAAGAGATGTGGGCTCTGTGAATAAGGGAGATATCTGATGAAAAAACTATTAGCGTTATTATTTTTGGTTGCGTGTGCTTGTAATACTAACACCGAATATAAACCGACTTTTCCTCTTGGTCAACACCATATGTCCGATTTCCGATGCCAGAATGTAAAGGCCAATGTGGTTTGCATTAATTCTAATCCCACTATATGCAGAGTAACCGCTGATGATGGTCGTAACTATAGGGTTTTAGATTTAGTTACCGTAGGTGATAGGTTTTGTTGTTATCTTGAATATTGGTCTAACTATCCAGAGGATGCAGCAGTTAAGTGTGTCATCGAGGCAGAATCAGCACAAGGAGAAGAATAAAAATGGGTAATCCTGCTGGACAAATACAATATAGTGAAGTTGAAATTCTTAAAATGAAGATTGAGGAGTTGCTTGCCGAACGAAATACCAAAACATTGCAAGATGCAAAATGTTATTATCTTTATATGAAAGAGATAGATACAAGAAGCAATGAGCCTGCTAAACATCTTTTTTGTTTGTCTGCTGAAACAATTGAAAAGGCCAGAGAAGAAGTGGAATATAGTTATTTTAATAGAAACGGCGAGTATGGCTGGGGCCGTCAGTTGGACTATAATCTCGTAGAGGCTATTATTTTTAAATACGAGGAAGATGTGATGCCTATATTGAATGATATTTTGGAAAAGATAGAGATTGAGAGAAGAGATAAACAACAGCAACGGGTAGAGGCACAAGAACGAGCAGAATACGAACGGTTAAAGAAAAAGTTTGGAGAATAAATGAAAGAAATATTAGACAGCGAAGAGGCTATATCTGCTCTGAAAGATGTGCTATATTTCACTTCCTCGGCGCTTGAAAAAATGCAAAACAAAGAAGTGAAAGATAGCAAAGAGTGGCGGAAATTAAATCATCTTTTAAAAAGCATAGAAAATGTGTTAGAAAACACCGCGGGGTTTTCGGAATAGGAGACATTATGGTAAAGAAATTTGATATACATCAATTATCACAACCTTCTTCTTGGGTAGAGTATGATTCTGAGATGTCCGACTGTCATTGCGACGCTCGGCGAAATGGAGATTATTGTAGATGTAAAACCGTGGCCTCTACAAAAATTACCGAGATATGTATTCCTGAGATAGTTAATCTCCTCTTTAAAAATACCGAAGAAAATAATGACAAGTTATTAAAATACTGTGTCAATCGTATCCTAACTTATAGTAGTGCCAATGAAAAAGAACATTGGATTGTGTCAGTATCTAACGGATATTATGGCCAAGAAACTGACGGCACTTATTTAGATTACAGCACGGTTGGTAAGTTGTCTATTCCTATAAGCGAATTGTTAGAATCTAAGTCTTTACATCAGAGAGTTCTAATTGCTCTTGAATGGGAGTATGGATATTTGCTGGACAGTTTAAAAGACATCAAGTCTTGTACTGAGGTTTCTGTTGACCCGGCCGAGATAATTGTTCCGCAACAAGAATATTATAGAAAGATGGACAAGGAAGCAATAGAGCAATACAAAGATTTTGACGGCCCGATTTGCATTTGTTTGAAAGTTGGCGATGCCTATAAGGTAGTTGATGGATACCACAGATTGCAGGCCAATATAGATAAGAGCTCTATCAATATACTGGTTTTGGAATAGAGGACAACCATGGATGAAGAAATGAGATGGTCTTACTTACTTTGGGCAAACAAAAGAACATTTAGAATTTGGCTTTGGGAAGCCGCGATGTATAATTATGAAAGAAGATATCAAAATTTTCTTACAAAATATTTGGTTAGGGAGAAAAAATAAAATGCCCACCAATCAATGGCTCAAACAATCTGGCGACTTAATTGTCATCGAAGTCTTGGTTTCCCCAAAAGCTAAAAAAAATAAAATAGTTGGCCTGCACGATGGCTGTCTCAAAATAAGAATCGCGGCTACACCGACTGACGGAAAGGCCAACACAGAACTCATTAAATTTTTGGCAAAGTCTTTGGGAATACCTTCTTATTGGATTAAGATTAGCTCTGGACACACAAGCAAGAGGAAGACCTTGGATATTTCCGGCATAACAAAAGAAGCAGTAGAGGGGCTTTTAGAATGAATAATTATATACGCAATCTCTATCTCGATTTATTAAATAGACATTTTGAATATAAATGGGTAAAAAACTGCCTGGTATATAGACTACCCGGCAAGTATACATTTCATACTTCTATATATAATAAGCTTGATCATCCCGTAGCAAAATATTTTATTAAAGGCAAAACTTAAAAGGACTTTAGAATGGGCAAACAAAATATACTCAACTTATATATCGATATACTAAAAAAGGGTTTTAGATACAAGTGGATAGAGGACACACTAATGCTTGAAAATGAACGCGGAGACCGCTATATGTCTTCATACAACCTGTCTACCTACAAACATGAATTAAAATATTTTATTAAGCCCAAAAAAATATAAAAGAGGACTACATGGACCAGGATGATGTGTTTATTTTGTATCGTGATTTACTAAAGATAGGCCTTAGGTATAAGTGGATAAACAACACGCTGATGTATTGTCGTCCAAAATATAGCGAAGATTATTATAAGTCTCGATATAATTCACCTGGCTTTCATTCTGTGTCGAAATATTTCATTAAGGACGAAAGGAATGCTAATGGATAGGTATGTGTTTAATCTATACCGTGATTTGCTAAAGTGTCGTTATAAATATGAGTGGGATGGGAATATATTAGTTTACACAGATACACTTGGAGCACGCGCCGACTCTGTGTATAATTTCACTCCTATATCGAAATATTTTATTAAAAATGGTGGGCTAAAATGAACAAAGATAATATAAGGATATTATATATTGATATGCTAAAGAATCGTCTGAAATATTTTTGGGATGGAACCATACTTATGTTTATAGAAAATGGAGAGCAGGCCCGCTCTATGTATAATCGTTATGACTACGAGAATATACTAAAATATTTTATTAAAGATAAAAATATACAAAAGGATTGCTAAATGGACCAGTTCGTGTGGAATCTATATCATGATTTGTTGGTGCGTCGTTTCAAATATGAGTGGCATGGAAATACATTAATCTGTATAGTGGGCGGGATGCGTTATCATTCTGTGTATAATTGGAATCGTATGTTGAAGTATTTTGTTAAGCCCAAAGATAGAAAAGAGGATTAAAATGAACGAATATGCTATAGATAAACACACTATAATTAATTTGTATCGCTTTATGCTGAAGGGCAGATATAAATGGGTAAAAGGCAGGATTGAATACACGAACGGCAAAGACGACTTTCGTTATTTGTCTATATACAATGACGATCGTTATTGTTATCTGTGGAAATATTTTATTAAATGAGGCCAAACTAAAATGAACAGAGCTGAATTGCGTGCTTTATATATTGATATGCTAAAAAATCGGCTTAAATATAGGTGGGAGGGAGATAGGCTTGTATTCGCAGATGAATTGAGCCAGTATAATTTTTCTATGTATAACAAATACAACAAGGACCACTTATTAAAATATTTTATTAAGGAAACAAAAGAGGCGTAAAATGGACAAAACTATATACCATTTATATATTGATGTATTGAAAAATCAGTTTGAATTTAAATGGGAAAATGGCAAACTTAAGTATACAAAAGAGGGCAGAAAATATATAAATCACGATTTTTATAAAAATCTATTAAAATATTTTATTAAGGGCGAGCACTCATGATAGAAAAACATTGTGTACACGAAATGTATAGTTATATATTAGGAGAAGGTTTTAAATATATATGGAAAGACAACAAACTTATGTTTATATATCGCGAAGGCGTTTGTAATGAGTCTATGTATAATAGGCGTGAGAACAAGCATATATTGAAATATTTCATTAAGGACGAAAGGAATGCTAATGGATAATTATGTGTTTAATCTATACCGTGATTTGCTAAAGTGTCGTCTGAAATATTTTTGGCAGGGAACCACACTTATGTTTATGGAGAATGGACGGCGGGGATGCTCTATGTATAATAGGCGTGAGAACAAGCATATATTGAAATATTTTATTAAGGAGACACCATGAGCTATCCATTTTTGACTGACGAGGCCGTTAAAGAGATTAGAAAATCCGCCAAACTGTTGAGGAAATCTTTAAAAGGTTTGGGAAAAAGGGTAGAGAAGGATATAGATACTGGAAAGCCTTGCGGTGGATTTAATAACGATACGGCCTTTCGAGAAGATGTCCTTGATGTATTTGTATGCGAACTATTTAAGTAGGAGGCACTATGAATTTGGCAAAGGAAATGAAAAAATTTACAGGGACCGGGGATGATAGCAACGCAGACATTATCTATCACCAAGTCATCGCTGGTATTTTGGAAATGGCAGGAGAAGGCTTTCTTGATGGAATAATTGATTTTGATACCGACAACCAAGCCTCTGCGGCCAAGCGTATGCTCGAAAAAGAGGGCTTCAAGGTCGGGGAAATAGATTCCACCGAGCATTCTTTGGAAGTCAGCTGGGATGTGTGAATATTATATCAGAGAATGGAAACCAGAATATTTAGGAGAGCAGATGAATATATTTATTTTGAGTGAAGACCCTGTGCTGGCCGCACAAATGCACTGCGACAAACATATGAAAATGATTGTAGAAGCGGCCCAGATGTTATGCTCTGTGTTTCCTCCTGGTCAGGCGCCCTATAAGCGAACTCATTTTAATCATCCATGCACAGTTTGGTCTCGCCAATCGAAGCAAAATTACGAGTGGCTAATAAAATATGGCCTGGCTTTGTGCGATGAATATACTTATAGATACAATAAGACACACAAATCTATGGCCGTTATAGAGTGGTGCAAGAATCATAGGCCAGAGTTGCCTGATTTGGGACTAACTCGATTTGCACAAGCTATGCCTGACGAATACAAGTGCGAAGATGCAGTTCGGTCTTATCGTAATTATTACATTGGAGCGAAAATTAAACTATTAACTTATACCAAACGAAAGTCTCCCGAGTGGGTTTCGTGCGTTATTGGGGAGAAAATATGATAACAGCACAACAGGCCAGAGAATTATACAATAAAAATAAAAATGAAGAATTTGATAAAAAAGTCGATGACTTGATGACGATAATCGAAAATGAAATTAGATGGCAGGCCTCCCAAGGAATTATCACATTTAAGAGAATAGATATGAAGAATTATAGTATTGATGTTGCAAAGAAGGTAGAAGAAAATCTTCTGGCATCGGGGTTTAAAATCAAGCATGCCTCTCGCGACGAATATGGAAAGCAATGCGAGTTCTTGATTATAATGTGGGATGTGTGAGAGGAGGTAGATAATGATAAATAAAAAAATAGATATAATAAGTATACTTAAAGGAAAATTAATAGAAATGTCGCATTCGGCGTCAGTTTCCAAACGATTTAATGTCTATAAGAATAATGCATACAAGAGAAGTCTTGATTTCGAATTAACTTATTCTGAATTTGACCAGCTTACTTCTAAAAAATGCGAGTATTGTGGTGGTTTTAGTAAATTAGATAAATACGGCAACCAACATAATGGTATAGATAGAAAAAACAACAACAAAGGGTATATTAAGAAAAACTGCGCGCCGTGTTGTTGGGTTTGTAATAAAATGAAATCTACTCTTGGAACAAGAGAATTTTTAGATCACACCCGGAAAATAATAAAATATAGAAACAAAAATTAACATAAAGTTTGGGCATTCATCTGACCCCAAGTAAGACATAATAAATTTTATATGTTATGTTTATATATTTGTTAAGAGAATGGGTTAAATAATCGATAAAAGCAGACACAATAAGAATTTCGATTATTTTCAAATATACAGATTTAAATGCCACTGTGAGGTATTCTATGAAAATAGATACTTTCTTAAAAATCACAGAGGTTGTCTGTAAAATAGCATTGGCTGTTTCCTCTTTGATTAGCCTTATCAAATAAGGCTAATAAGATAATTTTGAGTCCGACCCTCATTTTTATCTTAAAATCTATCAATAATTTAATATACTAATAGAGGCAAAAATATGAAAAAAGCAGTAAAATACAATTATAAAAAACTCACTATCACTTTTGATTTAAATTATGGGCCAGAGAAAGACATGATACAGTGGCTTGAAAAACAAAAGGAAGACAAAAACCATTTCAGTGTTATGGTAAAAAAGGCCCTGAAATTGTTAATGGCCGAGGAAATGAAAAAGATAGAGGAGAAAGAGGCTGGATAATGATATTGCATAGTTTTGCTAATGAGCCAGAAGTTATTAAACTATTTGAAGAAACAAAAACTTTTGCCGAATTTAAAAATAAGTTGGAAGAATTGGCCATCTCTCTGCCACAAACGAAACCTATTTTTTACAATTTAAAAAAGGATATGCCCGACAATGTAAAAAAAATAAAAGGCGACATGTTTGAATTATTCTGTGAATTGTTGGTTTCCTGTATTGGTTCTCACTCGCATATCGGTTTGGGACAATATAGGCCAGTCAATTTAAGTGATGACGAAGGCGTGGATGCCTATGCTGTTAATACACTTTTAGAGAAATCAGCGGTTCAATGCAAGTTTGTATCTAATCCAAATTATGAATTCACGGCCAACGACTCCAATTTGCCTAATTTTTTAATAGAGGCCAGATTTAATGGTATACCGTGGGAAGAAGACACCAAAACCAAGCGATTATTTCTTATTACATCGGCAAAAGGAATACATTATCACACTATTAGCAAGTGGAGAAATTGTGTTTTTATTATAAACGGAGATACAATATCGACACTTACTGACAACAATCTCTTGTTTTGGTCGGATTGTCTTGGTAAATTAATACAACATCAAAAGGAATAAAATGTCAGATTATAGTTTTCAAACTGAATGCTTAAACACTATGTATAACAATACTGCTGGAAAAATTATCCTTCCTACTGGCGCTGGAAAGAGCAGAATAGAATTTGAATATGCTCGTTCTAAAATGACACGCAGCGACGGAAAACACCAGGTTGTCATTGTTGTTGCTCCAAGGATTATTTTGTGTCAACAGCTAATACAAAATTTCTTCGATTATCTTATTGATAAATATGGAGATATAAAAGAAAAATTCACTTTCGTGAGCTCTGGTCATTTTCCATCTGGTCTAAAAATTGGAAAACAGCCTTTTCCGGGTAATAACACAACAGCCATTGACCAAATCAAAGATGATATCGAAAAAGGAAAACAGCAAGGTCTGGACAATATTTTGTTCAGCACCTATAAGTCTTTCAGTCGTTGTATAGAGGGAGTCAAAGCAGGAATTGGTGAGGACTCAGAAGTTTTCTTGATTGCTGACGAGGCACATTATTTTACCCGAAAATCCAGCGAAGACAAGAATAATAGCTCTTTTGATGCGTTGAAAAATAATTTGGACATGTTTAAGGCTCGCTTCTTTTTTACGGCCACACCAAGAGAAAGTGGAATAGAAGCCGAATCCAAATCGCCTATGAACAATGAACCCGTGTATGGTAAAGTGATTTTCGAGCGCAAGCCAAAAGACATGATGTCAGCAGGAATCATTTGCGAGCCTCGATTGCATAGCGTTAGTTTTGAGGAAGATATCTCGGAAAAGAATTTTAGTACAGCGGCGGGAGACTTTATCTTAAAAGCTTATGACAAACACCAGGAAATTGTCAGAAGCCATTGCGGCGACTCACAATTAAAAGATAAGATAGGTGCTAAGGTTTTGGTAGCTGTGGAAGGAAGCCAACAGCTAAATCTTTTGCTTAATAATGGCTTCAAAGAAAAGGCCAACGCAAAAGGCATTAAGGTTTTTTGGACGATGAGTCATCAAGATATAGGTTCTGGCTCGCAAGAAGTGTTAGAGGATGAAGAAGAGTCTGTTGAAAAAGATATGAAAATTGGCAGTTTTTTAAAAGATATTAATGAGTGTGGCAAAGTCGATACCAATAAGATGATAATCTTGCACTACAATCAGCTTACCGAGGGCATCGATATTCCAGCTATGACTGGGCTAATAGTTTTGCGAGGAATGGTGAAAGAGAAGGCCATTCAGAGTATTGGCCGAGTATTGCGTGTTCATACGAATGACAGAGATAAAGATATCAAAGATAAAACCGATTGGATTAAACCTTACTCTTATATTATAGTTCCTAATTTAGAAACAACAAGTGAGTTTAATGAGTTGGTGAAACATTTACGAGAAGAGTATTCGTCCGTGATTAAAGTTGAGATGACAGACTCCGCTTTGGGAGTTACTGGCCAGCAACCAATCTTACAAAACTTTGACGACAAAAAAGCAAACTATAAAATCATAGATACGAAGCTGGTCCACGAGATTGAAGAGTTTGAAAAAAAGCTAGAAGAACAAATAAAACAAGAACAAATAGATTTATTTTAGTACAAGGATTAAAAAAATGTTTCTAGATATTTATAATGACAAAAAAGACAAAGGGAAAGTTATCACAAAAAGAGAGAATAATAAAGAACAATGTTATTGGATAGATGAGTTTGATAATAATATAGAAGTAGAAATTTTGGATGAAAAAACAAGACACTATATAGTAAAAATGTTTAGAAAAAACTGGACATTATTTCAGAAGTTTGAATACAAAAATTATTTATCTCATGGAATACAAATGTTTTATTTTAATAATGGAAAAATAGAATCCGAAATGATATATAAGGATGGTATTTTAACTAGTTGTGTGTGGTGGAATACGGACGGCAAAATTGAATCAAGGTTTCATAATGAAAATTGTAGTTGAAAACAATGAGTTTGAGGAAAAATACAAGGATATAAAAGGATTTAAAATTAAAAGGTTTTGCGAGATTTTTAATGATTGCCCTCATGTTGGAGCTATAAAAACGCCATACACACTTTGCGAAGAGATGTTGGCCCAGTTGCCTGACTTAAATGATAAAAGCATTTTGATATTGTTTAATCCAGAATTTTATGCGACAATTATAAATAAGTATCCTTGGGCTAATATTACTTTCTTGACAGGAAGCAAACACGCGGCTTCTATGAAATTTAGGGGCGCGGGAACTTATTATATGAATCCTTTTGAAGATGTCGATTCATTGGAGGGTAATGTGAAATTTGATGTTGTAATAGGAAATCCACCGTATCAAGCTCCTAAAAATAGGAAAGGTGATGCTAAAAATGGAACATGCGGCTCCGTATTGTGGAAAGATTTTTTAATGAAATCGATTGAATTATGCAAAGACGACGGTTTTATTAGCTTGATACACCCAGGCCAATGGAGAAAGCCAGATAGTAAGTTATTAGAAACTATAAAATCTTTGAATCTAAAATATTTAGAGATACACAATCTCGATGACGGAATGAAAGTTTTTAAGGCTGCAACTGGATTTGATTGGTATGTAATCGCCAAACAAAAATATGGCGGAAAAACCAAAATCAAAGGAGCGGATGGAATAATCAACGAAGAAGACATCTCTGAAATTAATTTTATTCCCAATTCGGATTTTGATATGCTTCGTAAATTGATAGCAAAGAAAGAAGAAGAGAAATGTAATATAATATTTAACAGAACCAATTATGGAACAGACAAGGCATGGATATCAAAAACCCAAGATGATATTTTTAAATACCCATGTGTTTATGGCCTAACTCAAAGGGATGGTCTCAAACTATTTTATTCTTCCAAAAATGATAGCGGTCATTTTGGTATTAAAAAAATTATTATTCCTATATCTAAATACACAGATGCTTTCATAGATGATGAGGGAAAATATGGCCTCTGCCAATTTGCCTTTGGTATTAGAATAGATTCAGAAGAAGAGGGCGAAAATATTAAGAAAGCTATTACAAGTGATGAGTTTAAAAAAGTATGGCAAGCGATAGAATGGATTTATAATAGTAAAGAGTGGAGAGTTTTCAAATCATTTAGAAAAGATTTTTGGAAAGATTTTATTTAAAGGAGATAAGATGGATAATTTAATTGAAAATATTAAGACATTAATGACGGCAGATGAGGCAAGGAATCTAAAAGTTGACATTAAAAATATAGAAGAAGAGAAGAAAACTATTATTTCATTAAATAAAATAATCAACGACCAAATAAGACCTGCAGCAGAAAAGGGGTGCAGAAAAATTTATATAATTGAAGATGGGCTCAATGTTTTTCTTTCGCCAGAGGTCATGGCAGCGTTGACACTTCTTGGATATGAAATACGTAATAATACAATAAGTTGGTAATATTTTATATGTTTAAAAAAGATAATTACAAAACTTCTATAAAAAATATCAAAGCCTTGTGTTTGGCCGAAAGCTCAGGAAAAGCCTTGATTAAATCACAAGAACGCCAAAAAGAATTGGGCGAGGTTTTCACGCCGACCGAACTTGTGCTGGACATCTTAAAAAAGCTTCCCACTGGTAAAGACGGCGTATGGCAAGAAGGCAAGACTTTTCTTGATCCAGCTTGTGGAAACGGACAATTTCTTGTGGCCATCCTTATCATTAAAATACAATTGGGCCACGAGAATCCTTTGGAGAGTATCTATGGCGTGGATATAATGTTGGACAATGTGAAACAATGCCGTGGTCGATTGTTGTTGTTAGCTGGCGACACAAAGAAGAATCGGGCCATTTTGAAGAAAAATATTGTGTGCAAAGATGGATTGGAGTTTGATTATGAGTTTTGATATTTTATATTGTTGAATATTTAAAAGCAGAAAATGGGCGATAGGTGATCATGCATTCATATCTTTAAGATAGAATATCGTGATTAAATATCAATTAAGTGGCCTTAATTAAAGGGATATCTATGGTCAATAATGACATATGAGAAACAGTCTGAGGTATCCGAAGACAACACCCAGGTAAGGCTCGCCCATGTGGAGGTGTCATAATGACATCTTACACTATATTCCTTATAGTGATTTGGTTAATTATCATAACTATAAAGAATTAATTAAGATGTGTTGTGGCTTGATATAATAAACCAAACACCACGGCACAACACCCACAAAGGACCTACCCATGCCCACTCAAAATAAACATTGCACCAAGTGCAACCAGGACTTAAAACCCGCCAATTTCAACAAGGACAGTTCTCAGAAGGACGGTTATCACGCCACCTGTAAGAAATGCGTAAACAAGTATAACAAGTGTAGTTTGTCGGGCCGTTTTCATCATTATAAGAATACCGCTCGCCACAGAAACTACGCCTTCACGCTGACCAAAAAGCAGTTTGAGGCCATAACCTCTCAGCCTTGTGAATTTTGTGGCGACTTCATAGGCGAGGACAACCTTGGTCGGCCTTATAATGGTGTTGATAGAATAGATAACGACAAAGGCTACATAAAAGGAAACTGTTGCCCTTGTTGCACCAAATGTAATTTTATGAAGGCTCAACAAAGTAAAGATGAATTTTTAGCACAAATAATAGCGATATATGAATTTCAGAAAAGAAAGGGTTAGCATGTCAAGCCAAAAATGTAAATTTAAGGGCCACAAAATGACGAAGACGGTTAGAGAGTTCGCCAAGTGTCAGCGTAAAAATCAGTATGATACGGAGCCGTTGGCGCGCGAGGCCGCAGAAAAACTCACTTATAGCAAGACTCATAAGCTCTCAGTATACCTTTGCATGTTCTGTTTTAAATGGCACCTGACCAAAAAGGAAAACGAGAATCATACCGGATAATTTAACAATGAAAGGAAATTAAAATGAAACAAAAGAACACCATCGCCCGAGCAATCTATCAAGCACACAAAAACCAAACCCCAATCCGAGCCAATATTCGCCTCAAAAAAAGTGGACATTTTAGTTCTATCGAGGGCGTGGTTCAGTCCGTCCGAGTTAGTATGGATGGCGACCCTTATATTGTCATTAAGCCCAAGAACAAGAAACATCATATCCAAACCGTCATCCTTAGCAATGTGATGTTCGTTCATGAGGAATAATATAAGTGGGGCCGTTGTGGGAGCGTATTATATGCTTTTGGATTATGAGCCTACCAGAGTTCGATTTTGGCTGGAATTTACTCGCTTATATAGAAAGTATCGAATTAAATGACAGAAATTAAACAAGAAATAAAGAACCTTTATGTGAGCGTTTTGGTATTTGGAGAACATCTGTGTGAAGACGGGAGCTTCGAATATAGACATTGGAATAAGTCCCGCCATACTAAATTTTGGCGATTTGGAAGCTCACACAAACTTTTGCATAAATATGGAATACCTCAAAAAGCTTGATTAAAACGCTGGGCCCGGATAAATGCCTGTCCTGACCTGGGTGTTCTGTTGGTCTTTCGCCTGGCCGAAAAAGACCAATTTTTAGAGGGAATGAAGATGCCCATAATGTTTAAATCGATTTATAGATTTTGTTTAAAAGGCGAAAATAATTTATCGTATTGGTATGAGATTTTTAGGCCCTATTATATCATTGATGGAGCACTATCATCTTGGGATATAGAAATGATAAAGCAACATTTAATAAAGGAATAAAGATGTCTTATATGTTTAGAAGACTATACATAATGGGATTACACAATCGTCTGTCTGGTTGGTATGATGAAACAAAATCTTCTATATATTTTTATGGGCTTAATCTTGATTTGATTGTTTTTTTGGGCCGATTTCTAATAAAGGAATAAAATGCCAGAAATGTTTAAAGCAATATATAGAGTTGGATTACAACACGAATTGAACACTTGGTATAGACTTTTAACACACTACAAATATACTTATGGGTTCAACTTTGGTGGCCAGGTAGAATTTGTAGGAAAATATCTAATAAAGGAATAAAGATGTCTTATATGTTTAGAAGACTATATAAATTAGGCTTGAATTATCGTATGGCCAACTGGCATGATTCAGTAGATAAAAGCCAGTTCAACTGCCTATTACATGTATTCCTCGATAAATTTTTAATAAAGGATAACAATGCCAGAAATGTTTCAAGCAATATATAGAGTTGGATTACGGCGCGAGTTATACACTTGGTATAGGGTAATGATATACTATAAATATACTTATGGGTTTAAATTTGCGGGCTTGCCAGAGTTTATGGACCTATATGTAATAAAGGATATAGTATGAAAGAAGAAGTCGGAAGTTGTTATAGGATATTTTTTAGACCGACATCCGAAGTTAAAAACGCAACGGTCGAAGCTAAATGGGATTGTATTTTTGACAGATGGTCCCCCTTCATTAGGCTTTATGACCCAGAAGACATCTACTGCTCTTATTGGGCTTTAAACCAGCAGACCGCCAGATTTATCTATAAGTATTGGGCAGGTAAAGACAAATCAAAGGTTGCATTACAAATCCGCACAATAAATTTTTTAAGATATTTGAAGGAACTAATTAGCAAGAAATTCAAAAGCAAGGAATAAATTATGAAAGATTTAAGAGAATTGGCCTTAGATGGAATTATTTATAAAAAAGCTTATGATGTGGGTATCTACCCTGCCTCTATTGAAGGTGGCCCGATGGAATATAAAGAGAGAGATGCTTATAAGAAGGGCTGGAATGATGCCGACCTGAAAGGTATCGATAATGTTATGCTTATAAGAGGCTTTATCGAGTCTTTGTCGCCAGATAATAAAAAATATTTAGAAGAGTTGCTATTAGAAGATGTTGTTGATTTTTTCATCGAGGACGGCAAAGTATTGGCTTATATTAATATGAGTGATACTTTTGCCTGGGGCTGTGCTGACGCCGAGGATGTTCCTGTCGAAAAGTTAGAGAGTGTATATGATTTGTATAAACAATTTGGGCAGGATGGACTGACTGCTTGGGTGGCCGATTGTAGAAATATGGAACCATTAAAATATTGGCAAAGAGACAAGTATAAAGAAGCCATGAAACTAATAAAGGAAAGAAAATGAAGATTGGTATTATTGGAGATGTCCACGCATCTAATACATTTCCCTTGGGAGCTACTGATTTAAACACCCAACTCAACACCCGACTTTTGGATTTCATTAAAACATTCGACGGAATTATTGATGAGTTTGAAAAGCGTGGCGTTAAGCTGGTTGCTATCACTGGCGACACCTATGACAAGAAAGTGCCACTTCCCCAGGAGACGAATATACTTAGCAAGTCTTTTATGCGAGCGGTAAGCAAGGGAATGCGGATACTAATACTAACAGGTAATCATGACATCCAGCGTGCCAGTAATACTACATCGGTGGATATTTTTAATTCTTTAAACTTGGAAACGATAACTTCTTTTCCTGAGTTTAGCGTGTATACTACGCAGGATGAGTCAGGCCAAGATATAAACATTCTATTTTGTCCTTACCGCGATAAAAACTCTTACAATGTGTCTTTACCTGACCAAGCCATTTCTATCATTAAAGAAGATGTAGATAAATTGAAGGCAAACTTAAAAGGTCGTATCTATGCAATTACTCATTTCATGTTGAATAAAACCGTAACGGGCCAAACATCAGAGACTTTCAGTCTCCATGAACTCATACTGCCACTCTCAATTTTCGATGGAGTGGATATGGTAATCGGAGGGCATGTTCACGCACACGAGATACTAAGAAAGAGTCCGCCAGCATTTTATGTTGGAAGCATGGACCGATTGACGCTTGGTGAAAAAGACTGCGATAAAGTAAGCGTTGTGGTAGACACCACAGACAACTCTTATGAAATTATTTCCAATAATGTAAGAGATATGTTCGAGTTAGATTTTGATTATTCCGCCAAAGAATTCAAGGCCGGAATTAATGACAAGATAGTTGCTGATGTGGAAGAATATTCTACCAACCACAAATTAGACGAGTCGATAGTGAAAGTAGTTTTAAAAGTAAAAGAGAATGATTCTCACTTCGTCGACAGAGAGAGGGTTAAAGACTATATTATGGCAAAGAAAGTCAATCATTTGATTCCAATTCAAGTTTCCACTGTCTCTACTCGCACTATAAGAAACAAAGACATCACAGAGGATGTGTCGAGCAAACAGGCCATAGAGAAGTTTATAAATGGTTTGGATACGGAGACTGAGGGTATGAAAAAACGCCTGGCCAAAATAGCAACAGAAATAATAGAAAGTGTGGACGGAAAATGATAACATTAGATAAAAGAATTCCTTTTGAAATAGCAAGACTATATCGCGTGATGTACGGACAGTACTCTCCTCATTCGCCTCGAAATATAGATTTGTTTTATCAATACATAGAATATATTGATCCAAAAGAATTTGACCTTAAATTTTATAGAAAGTATTTAATTAAATGATAAAACCACTTTGGCATCTATACTACCATTTTTTATTGGTTCACAAAGTTAAACACCAAGACATCGTAGAGGCCTTTAAAGAAGTGCGATACGAAGGAAGTTATTATTGTAGCTTTTGCAACTATCGCGTATATTTTAGAACTGAGGAATTGATTCGTGAAGTTTGACATTAAAATCATATATCTTATCGTGTTTTCATACAAGGATACATTAAAATCTTGGATGTCTTCGTTTGAACATTATAATATACCGTCGGTAAGAAAGTATTTAATTAAGTGAATCAAGAAATCTATGATATTTATTGGGCCGTATTTTTTTATAAAATAAGATTAACACATTTTCAGTGGTGGAAGGAAAACGGTTTGTAGAGAGGTATTTAATTAAATGAGTGGAACTATTAGGACTTTTTATCATGTTGTGTTTTTATATAAAATAAAGATAAAAGTGTGGAATAAGTATAGCTCTAATTGGTGGTGGGATAAAAAGTTCGTAGAAAGGTATTTAATCAAATGAACGCAATAATCAAAGATATTTATCGAGCCGTATTTGTTTATAAGATACACCTTAATTACACTTTGTGGTGGATGGGAAGAGAGTTTTTAAAGAGGTATTTAATCAAATGAACTATTTATATCATATCTTGTACCATGTTGGGTTTTCTAAAAACAAAAACAATATATTGAGATATTTTAAAAGAAATAAAATAAGAATAAATGAGTATAATTTTCCCGAACTAACATTTATAGAAAAATACAAAATAGAGGATACAAATGCCAAACAAAATACCACGAATGTTTAGAATGCTATATTTAATTGGGCTTGATTCAAACAATGTCAGTATGCGTAATTGGCTTAAATATTGGAAAAATGGCCTCATCATTCTTGCCTGCAACGATATGCGTTGGACTGCGGCAGAATTTATAGGTAGATATAAAATATAGGAGTTTTTGAATGTTTGATAATGTATGGAATGCTGTTCAGTGGATTTCCTTTGCGGTAATGTTTGCGATAACAATTTCATCGTGGTTTATTATGCCGATCATTATTTCCAATTATCTGGGCTGGGGGCACGCAGGGGTATTTCTTATTTTGATATTAACGCTTATTGGGCTATATAAAGCTCAAAAAATTAAAGACGATTTGGGAGGCAATGATGATAGTAAAAACTAAGTCTGTTATTTGGTTTGGTGCTTCGGCTATTACAGTTTATCCGTTTATTTTTGTTCATCCGGCTTTGGCTAATGATGAGGCAATAATGAAACACGAGCAGGTCCACTGCGAACAACAAAAAAGGTGGGCCACCTACGGAGTGGGTATTGGGCTATTGGCCTGGTTTTTCTTATACTCATTATGTTTGCCGATAGGATATAATCCATTCAGACGAAAATGGGAGACTGAAGCCTATCAAAAAGGACAAGGGTATGATTTAGATACTATTAATGAGATTTTGAAACATGCTCCGTATTATTTAAAGTAAAGTAGATTTAATACAGATGATTCTGTTTTTGGGATGGGATGTACAGGAGCGTTTTTTATTTTGATATCAACGCTTATTGGACTATATAAAGCTCAAAAAATTAAAGACGATTTGGGAGAAAAAGATGTCTCACGAGGTTTGGTGCGATTATTGTGGGGAAGACGAACGAAAGTTTAGTGGATTTTGTTGCAAAGAGGCAGAACGAGTATACACAAACGATAAAAATAAGCTTTGGGCTTTTTCTCAAGCGGTGTTGTCGATATTAAAAAAGAACAAATATGAGTTGGATTTAGTGGCCCGAACTTTATATAATGATGCCAGCCGAAATAAAGAACGACATTTTCTTCCACAGTATTGGGAAAATATATTATCAAAGATTGGATGTGATGTATGAAAATATGGAATTTAATTGAGTGGTTCTGTCTTGGTGCTACTGTAGTGGCGGCCATAACTTTGGCAGGATTTTTTCTTACCAAAGCCCTTATGTTTTTAGGATGGGGTTTTTGTTTACTTATTTTGGTCCTTTTTATACTTCTTGTGGGTGTTCGCAAACTTATAAAAGAAAGTGAAATATAATGAAAGATAATCGGATAAATTTTTTAATATCAATAATGACAAATTATTGGTTTAATTTTTTAATAGCAATAATGATAAGTCTTACATTGGTCTGTGTGTTTTATTTTAACAATCGCCCATACCAAGTCCCAGCCTCTTGCCCTATCTCAGAAAGACACATGTGTCCTGCATGCCAAGAGTGTCAGCCTGTGGACGAGGCGCCTTATTGTTTGGAGTGCCCAATAATAAGCAAAAAATTGGAATGCTATAGATGTGCTATTGGAATATATACCAAAGAATGGTGTGATATAAATTTTGGTATTTCTTCGTCTAACGAAAATGAAGTTTTAAAGAAATGCGAGGGACAAGATGAGTAAGGCCACACAGATGAAATATATTTCAGATGCGGCGAATAAACACAACAAGGATATTAGTGAATTATATGACTACCTACAGTGTGAGGCCGAGAAAGGCAAATATTTTACATATATTACATTTGACAATGGCGCGGCATATGACTCAACAATTTTCAAAGACTTGGTTAAGGAAGGATTTGTCGTAGAGCCAGGGGAATATGACTATTCACACAATAGTGTGCAATATAAAATTTCTTGGTAAGGAGCGAATATGAAAGCAGAAGAGATGAAAAAATTGGCAGATGATACAAACGGAATTGACCGCGAATTTAATCGTGCAATGGACAAAATTCGCGCGATAGCAAGAGACGGCTTGTATGAAACAATGTTGTCTAATATTAGCAGTAATGACGATGTCGTAAGAATAATTGGCAACAGGCTTAAAAATGAGGGGTTTTATATAGAAGAATGTCGAGACCGTCCTGGAGACTACTTAGAATTAAAAGTAGTTTGGCGGTATTCATGATATATGGCATCAAGCAATATATAATAGGCGACGGACAAACATTTGCCGCAAAGTCAGACCAATCAACGATAACTTTCTTAGATACCAATAATCCTAATTATATAGATGATGATATTTTATATAGTGTTTGCAAACAAACAAGCAAGTTTCCCAATGCTATAATCGATATCTGTAGAAAAACAAATGCCAAGAATTTCAATACCAGGCTGCAGTATATTTGTGGCCTCTACAAGGTTAAGGAGATATTTTGGAGAATTTTGCCTACCCAATGTGGAGGGTGGACCTTGGCCTGTGGGGCTTTCATAATTGACGGAGATTTTGATTATAGTAAGTATGAAATATTAGACAATACGCAGTAAGGATATTTTATGGCATTAAAACAACAAGATTTTGAGGATGCTTTCATTCTGTGGCTTTCTAATGCGGCCAAGATGAAAAACGAAAGAGAAATATTTTACAAAAATGAGTTTGGAGAAAATATAACAATAGAGTTTCCAACAAATTCGCCTACCTATGCCATAGTAAGAGGAGAGTCCACAAACTTTGGGCCCAAGCACGAAGTAGAATATAGAAATGGGTTTGCGGACGGAAAGAGTGTATATTGGTATGACAATGGACAAAAATGCAGTGAGAAATACTACAAAAACGGAATACTTCATGGAAAAGCAATCACATGGTATAGAGACGGAAGCCCCAGTGCCGAATTTAATTATAAAAATGGAAAACTGGATGGGGTGTGTATTAGGTGGGAAAGAAAGACATATACCTACAAAGATGGGGAAGAGATAAAATACTGCATATAATGTTGGAGTTTTAGATGAATGATTTTTCTAAAAAATTGGACGAGATACGAAAGAAAATGATGTCGGATGGAACATATTATATTCTTCCAGGCGAGCCAGAAGATATAACTCCCAATTATAGCCATATAAATAATGGATATTGTGGTAGTTTTTCTGGTGCTGTTTGCGAAGTGTATGGCGACAAGGTTAAAGAATTATCAGAGAAATATATAAAGACGAATAAGAAATTATATGAGCATTGGTTTATTAAATATCAAGATAAATTTTATGATGCAGAATGCATAGAGGGCGTAGATTGTCCCAAAAAACTACCAATTTTTCGTGATATCTTTTGTCCAACTATTTTAGAAAGAATTAAAAATTTATTTATAAAAAAATAAAGTGAGAAGGTATATTATAATCGTTGACTTTTGTGTCGAATTCGGTATAATATAACATAAGGTGTAAAATGATTCCAAAATATTTGTGCTTAAGAAATTTTCTATCGCACGACTTATCAAAATTGGACTTCACTAAATTTAGTATGGCCTTAATTCTTGGGAGTTTCGACAGCCAATTTGACCAATCCAACTGTGCAGGCAAAAGTTCATTGTTCGAAGGTATAACTTGGGCTTTATTTGAAAAAAGTCGCCATAAGAAAAAGGACGGCGTAGTTAAATGGGATCGCAAATCGTGTAAAGTGGAGTTCGAGTTTTGGGTTGAGAATGCCCTTTATCGTGTCGTTCGGGTTAGAGACAAAGTCTCTTCTGAGGCCGAGATATCATTAGAACAGTGGGACGACTCAAAACAATCATTCACACCAATATCTTGTGATACCAATACAGCTACCAATGCAAAAATAGTTAAAATCATTGGTTTCAGCTACGAAGTGTTTGTGAATAGCGTTTATTTTAAGCAAGACGATATTTCGGTATTCGCTACCAGCACCCCTACAAAAAGAAAGGACATTTTAAAGTCATTGCTTCAAATTGATCAATGGGACAATTATCAAAAGAAAACCAAAGATAAGGCCAGAGATTTAAATAGCAAAATAGAAGAAAAGTCCCAAAGGCTCATTCCAATAGATTCTATTAACAAGGAAATAGAGCAATGCCGGAATTGTTTGGTGGAAGTGAAGAAGCAAATCAAAGACATAAACCAAGAGTATTCTATTATGAATTCCTCTCTAATGTCTAAGAAGCTACAATATCAATCAGCCTACGGAAATCTTGTAGAAGACGAGCATAGATTAAAACTACTTCAGCAAGAATATTCTTCCGCCAAAAAAAGACTTTTAGATATACAGTCTAATCGAGTTAAGAACGATTCTGCTTTAAAGAGTAATTCCGATCAGCTGGCCGTATTAAATAAGAAAATAGATGTGCTGAAGATAAAAATTGTTGAGGGTCGAGGAATCAATTTAGAAGAGCTCCGCTCTAAAATAATTGTCGGAAAGACTAAAGAAAAGATTTTAAAGGACAAAATACAAACTCTTGAAAAAGAAATAGAGTTTAATGATAAATGCAATCTGTGTAAGCGACCTCTTACCAAGCAGGATATTGAGAAAATAAAGGCGGACAGAGAGCAGGAGTTGTCTGATATTAAAGTTCAGCATACAGACATACAGCAAAAGTTGACCCGCGCAGAAGAAAAGCTTAAAGACAAGGAATTTCTTTTTAATGAGTCTGCGAAGTCAGAGCTCGAAAAAGCTCGGACCGAAGTAAAAATCAACAAACTCCAGAACGCATTAGAAGATTGCGAGTCTCTCGAAACTGAATTGTGTAAAGAACAAAAAGGGCTGGAGTCAAAAGATTTTAAGAAAGGCATAGATGAGTTAAAAGCTAAGTTTAATAAAGAAGAAAAAGAGAAACTCTCAAAAGAGATTTCTGATTTAGAACATGATTTGCAAGATATCAAGAAGAGAACAGACAAACTCAATATAGAGTATGGAAGTAAAGCAAACAATAGAGATGAATTAATTAAAACAGAACAAGAACAATCTGAGCTACAAAAAGATGTAAATAAACTCAAGAGTGAATATGTTGTGTATGATAAACTAAGGGATTATTTTGGGAAAGATGGCATTCAGGCCGTAATTATAGAAAATGTGATAGAGGAGTTAGAAAATTACGCAAATGAGACTCTTTCTAAGATATGCAATGAGCCTACATCTATCTCTATAGTCACCCAGAAGCAAAATGACAATGGGTCGTGGTCTGAGACATTTGATATCAATGTTAAAGAAGGTAGCAGAACAGATGACTTTGACACTCTGAGCGGCGGCGGAAAGTTTAGGATATCGTTGGCTTTGCGTTTGGCACTAAGCAGTATATTGGCCAAAAGAATGAATGGAAATGTGAAAATGTTAATGTTGGATGAGGCGGCCAGTAGTTTAGACAAAAAGGGTATTGATACATTTCTGTCAGTTATCAAACAACTCAGCAACTCTATGAAAATATTAGTAATATCACATGATGAGCGTTTAAAAGAAAAGTTCAACGATATCATAGTAGTAAACAAGACATCTGTGGGAAGCAAGGTTGTAGTGTAAGGAGAATTAGCATGTTATCACTTGAGCAAAAGATTTTATTGCTTTTCATGCCATCCGGCGCGTTCGTTTGCGGTAGCACTAAAAAAGATTTTATTGTGGCCAGACAAAGAGCGCGCGGGCACTTCTTTTATTCGAAAGCAAAATGCATGGAATTCGGAGGAGTGTGTGGATGGCCATTTGTGTCAATATCGCCCGGAGGCAAAAGAAATTTCTTTTATACATCCCCATATACTCCGGACGCAATAAAAAGAGCAAAAAGAGGAGCATATTTCTGGGCCAAAGGCAAGTGTGCCCTCGCCTTACTGATAGTAGGTGATAATAGTCTGTCTGAACTATTAGTAAAAAAGTTATCAGGAATAGCAACAAAAAAAGAGCTAATGATTCTAAAGAAGTACGGCAAATACCTGAAGGCTTAATTCTATCAATATTTTAATATCCTAAGGAGCGGTCTATGATCAGATTTCCAAGTAAAAGAATATATGGCCTGATAGGCCCACCTCGTGCAGGAAAAGATGCAGTGGCCCAATATCTTAAAGAAACCAGAGGTTTTGTGATTTTAGCCTTTGCAGACCAAATCAAACAAGAGTTTGGTATCAGCAAAGAAGATTTTGAGTCGGCCAAAATATCAGGGAATATAGAAAAAATAAGACAAGACCTTTGGGACTTTTCGGCCGATATGAAGAAGAAAGACCCTAATTATTTCATACACTCTCTGATGGAAAGGGCTGAAAAAGAACAATCAGTTGTTATATCTGATGTTAGGACAGAAGACGAATTAGATGCCATCTATTCTAATAAGTTTCCAATCAAACGAGCTTATTATATAATGGATAGCGAGAGAAACGACACAGATGGCGAATTTATAAAAGGCTCTAAAATTAAAGCCCAAATTATTGATAAGCACATAGATGCAGATAAAGACATGAGGCTTATAATAAACAACAAGAAAGGATTGTTTTATTTTTATCAAGAATTAGATAGATTTTTCTTTAATGAAGATGTCGGTGATATGCTTTCAAATGAGTCAGAGATTAAGGCCGTGAGAAGTTATTTACAGCAATTTAATGTTTGGCAGAAAGGCAGTATTTATGAAAGCTAAGATACTATTAGATTTGGATGGAGTTATAGCTAATTTTTGCTATTCTTTTAGAGATTTTTTGAATAAAAACTACAACTGTAATTTTAATATAGATGTAGAGCCAGCGTCTTATGATATAGGCGATTGGGGATGTGGAATAGAGAATATAAATATAGACGAAGTTGTTTCGGCCTGGATTAAACAAGGAGGTTTTTCTCAAATTCCGTCTTATCCTGGAACCGAGGATTTCGTCCAATCTTTAATGTCTAATTATGATGTATCGATTGTGACTGCCCGAGTTGGAGATTGGGATCAAAAGTTTAGCAAGAATGTTCAGAATAAAATAAAGCAAGATACCTCTGATTGGCTTCAAAAGAGAAATATCCCGGCAGATAGATTGTTTTTTATTCATGACAAGATTCCATTTTGCCAGGAGAATGAGATATCAATTATTATAGAAGATAAGCTTGAAACGGCCATTAAAGCATCTAAGGAAAAAGTTCATACTATTCTTATGAACAGAGAATATAACCAAAGTAAGTCAGAAAGGCTAAGAGTGTATCGAGTTTATGATTTCAACGAGGCGTTAGTTCAATTGTCCAAATTGAGCTAATAGACATACAAAATGAGTGTAGCAACATTAACTTTCACCGCGTCAGAAGAGCAGATAACATCCGGGATACCTGAATATTTAACTATAGAGTCAAACATTCCGGCCACCATCTATTATACTATTGATGGCACTGTTCCGGATGCCTATTCTCTTATATATACAGATGCGATAGCAATTCCTACTAATATGACTTCTGTGATTGTTAGTGCCTTTGGTATAGATAGTTTAGATGTCTCTGGCCCTATACTTACTCAAACATTTTCTGCCGACCAGAGTGATATAACACGAACAAGAAATGTGGGAAATGAAGGAATAGTTTTAGATGAGGTTGGGTTTGGGCAAGATTATGTGGTAGGCTATGATGCCAATGGAAATCCGGCCACTTTTTTGGATTTTGAGCCAGAATTGATAAATGCAGAAACTATACACAGTGAAAAGGGTTTTGATGGCGAGGCTCCAGGCACAAAGGTTTCAATTGGAACCCCTGATCCGACCACAGAAGAGTCGAGTCGGTATAACACATTTGTGCCTTTCTCGACCACAGAAGTAGGCGAATTCTTTAATCCTCGGGCCAGAGTAATACATATAGACACGCGGGTGCACAACGATGTGAACCCTATATTAAGACCCTGGGGGTCATTAGAGGATCCATATAATGAATTCGGAGGGGTTAGGATTAGAAGTATCGGCGATGACGCTAACTATGTAAGTGGAGGATATGTAAGGAGATTTTATAATTCTGTCACCAAAACAATGACCAGCTATTACTTTGACCACAATGAAGCGCGATGGATAAGAAATATACAACAGTTGCCTGATAATACGCCAGCGATGCCGAATAGCATTGGTGTGGCCGCAAACGCTACCATACCTTATGTTATACCTTGGATACCACGCGGGAGACAATCTGGTATAGTTTAAGGGAATTAATATTATGGAATTAAAAATATGTAAAAACAAGAACAATGAGGGCTGTGGAAAAGAGAAGCCCATAGAAGATTTTTTCTTTCATGTGTCAAAGAATTCTCGAGATGGTTTATGTTCAGAATGTATACGAAAACAAAGAAGACACAAACGAAATAAAGGCCGGCCACATAAAGTATGTTTTGCCGAAGGATGTGGCAAGATATTAAATGAAAATAATAAAAGAGGATATTGTACTGCTCACAGAAGTCTTTCAGCTGAGTACCAAGAGTTACTTAAAAAATACAGAAAAGACAATAGAAAAGATATTAATGAAAAAATGTCTGATCGGAGAAAAACTCCAGAAGGCATAGAATACGGAAAGAAATATATTGTAGAACATAAAAGAGAAAAATCAGAAAAAGACAAACAATATTACAACAACAATAAAGAAAAAAGGATTAAAAATTCATCAGAATGGCTTAGGCGTCATCCAGAAGTTTCTGCGAAGTGCGAACGATATCGCAGAGCAAAAAAATTATTTGTACAAGAGAATTTTTTATTGGAACAAGAAGAAATAACAAGAGATGTCTTTGAAAATAAATGTCTAATATGCAAAACAACTGAAAATATTTGTATAGATCATTTTTGTCCTTTAAATGACGGCTACGCTTTATCTTTAGATAATGCAATTTTATTATGCAAATCTCATAATAGTTCAAAGGGAGCAAAAAATCCTGAATTATTTTTCACACCAGAACAATTCATATTAGCAAAAGAGTTGATGAAAAAAGCAATAGAAATATATGAAGAGCTAATAGAAAACAGAGACAAGGAAGAACAAGATGAACCAAAACCAGACACGGAATCAGATTGTGGAAGTAGAAAAGAACAAACAATTACAGATAATCAAGCTTAGTGCCTCATCAGTAAAAACTTTTGAACAATGTCCTCGTAAATATTTTTTCAATTATATCGAAAAGGCGCCCCAAAAAGAGTGGTCTCATCTTGACTTAGGCAATCTATGCCACAAGACTCTTGAGATTTTTCACAATGTCTGTATAAATAAGACTACCAAAAAACCACTTAACAAGATTATGAGTGAGGCTTTTGCAAGCGCCCGATTAGAATACCCCAAACTTGATGACGAAAAAATAGCAGAGGCCAAACAAATGATATCAGACTATTTGAATACAATAAAGAAAACTGGTATGCCTATCGTCAAGTGCTGCGAACAAGATTTTGAATTCGAAATAGCAAACAATGTTTTGGTAAGGGGGTATATTGACCGTATCGATATTACTAAAGATGGAAAATTTAAAATTATGGACTATAAGACTACAAAAAACGCACAATATCTGGAACCGTTTCAGTTATTAATATATGGTATGTATTTAAAGAGAGAATATCCAGACATTACCGGGTTTGTCGGAGCATATGTTTTGTTAAAGCACAAATCGCAACTTAAAGAATACACTTTCAGTATTACTGATATAGAAGATGCTGAAAAAGAAATGATTAAATACGCAAACTCTATAAAGACAGAAAACATTTGGCCGACCATTCCGAGCAAGCTTTGTAATTATTGTAATTTCAAGGACATCTGCCCTGCTCAAAAGGAGTGGTAATATGAAAGTAATAAATAGTAAAAGGTCCGAATTTGAGATATTTGAGAATGAAAAAAACGAATATATTGGATTTTCAGGAATGGTTTCTTTATACGAAATGTCTTTATTCATAGACACACGAAATGGAACTGGCTATGATAAAGTAATAAAAAAATTGGCACCACTAATACACAAGTTCACAAAACGATTCCATCATTATAATAGTAGTGTAGAAGATTTGGCACAAGATGTGGCTGTGCATATATTAGAGGGCATACCGAAATATGACCCAAGAAAAGATATGAAGCTGTCTTCATTCTTAGAAATGAGAATAAATAGAAGATTAATAAATGATTTAAGAGATATGAGCAGAGTTAGAAAAAATGCAACTTTCTTAAATATTTCTTTTAATCGTGTAACTTGTGAATGTGGTTATGCATTTAATACCAAACAAGAAATATCGAAAACCGTCTGTATGTCGTGTGGAAAAATAGGACAGTTTGTAAAGAAAAATCCATGCCCCATCTCAGAAGTTAATGAGTCTACTTTGTCTGCGAACGCCGAGAAATGCAGTAAAGGCGAAGAGATTGCTCTTGATTCTTTATCTTTGGTAGATTTTGGTTTTATAGGAAATATTCAGCAAAATGTTGATGACGCCGCTATATCAAAGTGCGATATATTTTCTTGGATTGAAAATGAAGACCCCAAGTTAGCTGAGATTATAGACTTGATATGTTTTCACGATTACACTATTAATGATGCAGCGACAAAAGTGGGGCTCACGAAGGCCGGTGTTAGTATAAAACTTAAAAAACTTAAAGATAACGAAAGGGCCAAAGAATTATTAAACAGGTGATACATTATGAATCTTAAAAAAATAATAGCTAAGCAGAAAGCACTGTCTCGAAAAATCATAGCTTCTGGGAAAATAAATTCGGTAGATTTATTGACTATTTCTAATGAGAAATCTTTTTTAAATAGCGACTTCGGAAATATAAAAAATGTCGAGTCTTTAATGGAAATCATTCATACTACGAGACATAATAAAATAAGCAAAGCAGGAAGATATACCCGATGTAAGCTTTGTAAAAAAATTGTGGCCGATATAACGCAACAGGAAACCCCATTGTCTGATATTTTGCCTAAAATGGGAAACTTATTGTCTATATTAGAAAAAGAAGCATTGGACGAGAAGGCCAACATAGAAGCTATGAAAATGCCATCCCAGAATGATTTGACGCGGTGGGCATTAAAAGATGCAGTTTTGGCATACTATCAAGGATTAAATTTTCCTCCGGATAAGCCCATTGTAGAGAGTCGATACGATGATAGATTAATAGATGAATTGGCTCCTGATTTTGATATTATAGCAAAAATATGGTTGCAAAAGTTGGATGAGCTACAAAGAAAGAATGACCAATACACACTAAACACAAATGAAATGGATAAGGCGGAAGCAGATTTGTCTGAAAAGATGCAAGGATCCGCGTTTGAAAAGCAATTAGACAGATTTCGAGAAGAGTTTATGGCGAAATTACCAAGATAAAGAAAGAGGTTAAGAATGCAAGAAATTATTAAAGTAGAGTCAGTTAGTTCGATAGAAAGTAAAATTTCAATAAATGTTCCCTCAAATGTAGTCGACAGTAAGTTTAATGAGTTTTTTGAAAGTATCAAAAACAAAGCAACCGTTCCTGGTTTTCGCCAAGGAAAGGCTCCTACCAGTGTATTAAAACAATTTCTCTCAGAGAAGGCTAAGCCTGCTGTTGTTAATATATTACTGGGAGAGTATTACGAGATGGCGATTAAAGACTATAATCTTAATCCTGTCGGCAGCCCCAATATAAAAGATTTTGATGCATCTACGAGCGAATATCCGGGCCAATTCGGTTTCGATGGTTCATATTCTGTTGAGTTTACTGTGGAAGTATTGCCTAAATTAGATATAGTTGGGTATAATGGATTAGATATATCTATTCCAGAAGTTAATGAGCAGGAACTTGCTGTTGCCAAGATGAACGAATGCCGAGAACAGTTTTCTGATAAGAAACAAATATTGGACCGCGGCGCTCAAATTGGAGACTCTGTTGTGATTGACTTTGTCGGATATTTGGACAATGTTCCATTTGAAGGTGGCGCAGGTAAAGATGTTCCTCTGGCCAAATTGGGCTCTTCTAATTTTATTCCAGGATTTGAAGAACAAGTTGTTGGTATGAAACCTGATGAAAATAAAAAGATTTCGGTTAAGTTTCCAGAAAATTATCATGCGGCCCAATTTAGCGGGAAAGATGCAATTTTTGATGTAACGATGCATAGTATTGTGGAGGCGACACCAGCAGAAGTAAACGAAGACCTCGCTCTTATGTCTGGGTTTGAAAACTTAGAAGAAATGCAAAAAGCCATACAAAAAGTTGCGGAAAAGGAAAAGACAATAATCTTGCGTCAAAAATTAGACGAGACCATTATATCTAAAATATTGGAGTCTAATACATTTGACTGTCCCCAGACCCTTATCGCCGGCGAAGCTTTAAACTTAAAGAAGCATTTTAAAAATGCAGACATACCCCCAGAGCTAATGGAAAAGATAAACAAAAATGCCGAATTTAATGTAAAGCGAGCTTTGGTCTTGGAAGCAATTTATGAGAAAGAAAAAAATGTGGAAATAACTCCAGAAGAGTTGAATGAAGCGCTGGAAGAATATGCAAAGATGGTCAACAAGACTAAAGATGATTTGGTCAGCGCTTTGTATAATTCTAAGCAGATGGATAGCTTTGTTGGACAATTGCGTGCCACCAAGGTTATGGATTATATTATTAAAAACGCAAAGAAACAAGAAAGTGAGGCAGTTTAATGAGTGAAGCGAATGTTAAGCAGAGTGTTTCGGGGTTTCAAATTGTAAGTTTCCAGGTAAAAAAGGGCAAGGAAAAGGAAACAGTTAAATTACTTTTGACATGTGATGTAGACTCTATTGGGTGCGGAGAATATGATGTTGGTGATATTCTAAAGGCCTTTGTGGCACATCAAACTGGAGAAACAGATATTGGGCTTTCTGTGTTTGTAGAAAAGAAAGAGTAATTAACCCTAACTACGAAGGAGTGCAATACAAATTTGCACTCCTTTTATTTTAAAAAACATGACTAAATTTTCTGAAGTAGTAAAAACGAAATCGAGTAGCTGTTCAAAATGTTTCGCAATGATATACAGCTTACCATGCACATTGGATATAAAACTATCGTCTTTTTTGGCTGATTTCGGCGAGCCTGTTTATTCTGTGGTGGCAACCAAATTATTAAGAATAGACACAACAGACGGATTTCATATTGAGGGCCGATTAGGCGCCAAACTTATTAAATTCACCATGCCCAAAAAATTTGAAAAAGTCGCATCGGACAAAATAACAAAGAAAATTGACTTCGAAAAAGCACTGGTTGAATGGATGATAGATAAACTGGATATTGATATAGAGTATTAGAAAAGGAATTTTGAATGAAAGAATATACGCATTTGCATTGCCACACAGCCATAGGCTCTCTAGCCGACTCTATGGTTTCGGTTGACCAATTATTTAAACGAGCAAAAGAGCTTGGACAAAAGGCGATAGCTCTCACTGAACACGGAACACTTGCCTCGTTATTTGATGGATTTAAAGCCTCTCAAAAATATGGCATCAAGTATATACCAGGCTGTGAATTCTATTTTGTTGATAATGCTAAAGAGGACAAACAGAAACGCAAGCATTTGGTTTTGTTGGCGAAGAATGAAGTTGGGTATAGAAATCTTTTGAAACTTAATTATGAAGGATATGCAAACGCAAAATATTTGGCAGTGTTAAACAAAGTATTTCCTCAAATTGATTTAGAAATAATTAAAAAATATCACGAGGGATTAATTTGCCTTACTGCTTGTGGCTCAGGCCCTTTAGCAACAGAGTTGTTTAAAGTGGACGAAAATAATATATGGAACCATGATTTGTGTCATGTAAATGCGTTTAATTTGGCCGCCAAATTTCAAGAAATATTCGGAGAAGATTTATATTTAGAAGTTCAAGCACACGATTTAAAAAAATATAAAACCAATAAAAAAACTGGCGAAATAGAACGAGACGCTAATGGCGAAGGCATTGTGGCCGTAGACCAAACATTCATAAATCGTGCATTATTGGGGCTCTCGCAAGATTTGGGAATCAAGTTAGTAGCAACTTGCGATGTTCATTATTTAGAAAAAGAAGACGCCAAGGTTCACGATATGTTAATGGCTATCAACGAGAAGAAACCATTAAGTGACAAAAATAGACACAGATATGAAATAGAAGAATTTTATATGAAGTCTGGCCAAGAAGTCCACGACTTTTTTAGCAAGATTTTTAATAAGGAGATAGCAGACAGTGTTTGTTCTAATACTTTGGAAATAGCTAACAAGTGTGGCGAATCGTCTTATATAGAGCCAAAAGAAGTGCGTTTTCCAAAATTTAATGTTAAGGCCGAAAAAGATTACGAGGCATTTTCAAAGTGGGCGAACGAAAAGGCTATAGGTGTTCCAGAAGACCAAGCCTATCTAAGATTTTTGTGTATAAACGAATTTAATAAAAGATTTTCTCATTTTGAGCCATCGAAGCGCGAAGAATACAAAAAGCGTATGATAGAGGAAATTAAAGTTTTTGAAATACAAAATTTTTCTTCTTATATGTTGGTTGTTATGGATTTTATTAGATATGCGAGAGAAAACAATATACCGATTGGCTGTGGCCGCGGGTCGTGTGGAGGAAGTTTGGTTGGCAATTTGCTCAAGATACATGAAGCAGACCCAATACAATATGGCTTGGTATTTGAGCGTTTTTTAAACAAGGAAAAGAAGTCATTCCCAGATATAGATACAGATATTAGTCCTACTGGAAGAGAGCAGATTAAACAGTATTTGGTAGACAAATATGGGCAGGCTAATGTGGCGTATGTTTCTAATCTATCGCGTATGACCCCCAAAGTTACCATCAAAGATTTGGCTCGGTCACTAGAGTTGGGAGGTAATAAAAGCGAGGCTTTTCATATAGCCAACAAGATTACAGACGGCATATCGATTCACTCTAACACATTTGATGACGCTTTAAAAGAATCAAAAGAGTTCGCCGATTTTTGTGCCAAATACCCAGACATCGAAAAATATGGAAGAAAATTAGTTGGGTTGGAAAAAACATTTTCAACGCATGCCGGAGGAGTTATTATAAGTGATATAGATCTGTCAGCATATATTCCATTAAGATTTGATAAAGCTGGAGACATTTCCATTCAATATGAAAAAGAACGTTGCGAGCAAATGAAGCTTATCAAAATGGACTTATTAGGGCTGGAACATTTAGATATTATAAATGACACTATAAAAAATGTTAGAGCGATGGGAGGAAGTTGTCCAGAACCACATGAGCTTGCCCCACATAATGACGCCCAAGTATGGAATATGATTAGTAGCGGCAACACCACATGTGTGTTTCAGGTCGCCAGTCATCTTAGGCCATTGTGCAAACAAATCAGGCCGCGTAATATAGAAGATTTAAGCTTGGTTAATGCATTAGGAAGGCCTTCTGCGGCTAAGTCGAGGTCATCATATATTGCCAGGAGGGACGGAAGGGAAAAAGTAACATACTTACACGAGTGCTTAAAGCCAGCCTTAGAAGAGACTTTGGGGGTTTGTGTATATGAAGAACAATTGATGAAGGTAGCCAAATATGTAGCCGGTTGGAATTTTAATAAGGCAGATGGATTAAGAAAGCTAACCAAACTAAAAGAGAAAGGAAAAGACCTTGCGGTCAAATTAAAGTGCGATTTTATTGAAGACTCTATTGTTTTTAATAATTTGTCCAGAGAAATGGCCTTAGAAATTTGGGACACTATAGTAGAGCCCTTTACGGGTTATGGATTTAACAAATCGCATGGAATTTTCTATAGTTTGAATGGATATACCACTGCCTATTACAAGTATCATTATCCGGCCGCTTTTATGTCAGCAGCATTAAAATCTGAGGTGTCTAAAACATCCTCCGATAAAGATAAAGTTAAAATTAATAAAAAAGAGGCTGAAAGATTGGGATTAAAGATTATTACCCCAGACATAAATAGTAGCGGAGAATTTTTTACAGTGTCAGACAGTAAAAATATCCGTATGGGTCTTGCCGCGGTTAATGGCGTAGGAACAAAAGCGGTTCAAAACATAATAGAGGCCAGAAGTGAACGTAAGTTTGATTGTTTTGCAGATTTTCTATATAGAACAAACTCTCGTGTTGTGAGGAAGGATGTTATTCAGTCTTTAGCTAAGGCCGGATGTTTTGATTCGTTAAGTATTTCCAGAAAAAGTGCTCACGATTTTTATGGAGAAATTAGAACCAAAGCAAACAAACATGCAGAGAAAAAAGCCTTGACTGGAGTAGATTCTTGTGAATTATTAAATGATTTTAATTTTGTGCATGATACATTTAAAGAAGAATGGACCAAGAAAGATATTCTTAATGCAGAATTAGAAACATTGGGAGAATATATCTCTGGCAGTATTACCGATGTTTTTGAAGGATTTTTTACGGGACAGGGTGTTGCGTTTGGCAATCTAAAGAAAATGGCTGACAAAACTCCTGTAAGAATAGAGGCAGTTATTGAGTCTGTGACAGAATCAAAGATACAAAAAGAAGGAAAAAATAAAGGAAGCGTGTTTGCCAGATGTACTTTAATTGATAAAAACAAAGATATTGCACAGATGACAATTTGGGCCAATTTATGGAAAAAGATAAAATCTAAGAATATAGAAGGAAAGCCAATACGTGCATTGTGTAGAATTAATGCTTATAAAGGCTCTAATTCGTTGGTGTTAGATAATATTGAAAAGATAATGGAGTAAAAAGATGAAATGTGTAAATTGTGGTATCGAAGTAAGTAAGGAATTCATGTTTGCATTAAAAGCAAACCAATGTCCTGGCTGTGGAAAAGCGATAATGCGTTCGGATCAAATGGGTGCTTACCTGAGTCTGTGTGAGCTTTTAAAGTCTGTTTTGCAAGACGCAGATGTCGAAAAAATATCTGCACTAATAGTGGCGAATTTTGAACTTAAACAATCTTTCAAAGTGCCAGAAAATACAGTTGAGGCCAAAACACAAACGCCTGTATCTGTGTCAGTTTCAGCCCCAGATGTGTCCACCCAACTCCCAAAAAATATACCAGAAAATAAGGTAGTGGCCGAGTCTATCATGACCGAGGACGGAATAAGATTAGAGCCCAGAAATGATGACAATGCACGAGCTATAATGCAAAAATTGAGAGATGAGGCTTTAAAGGGGGCCATCGATGAAAGATATGATATCGAAGTTGAAGACGAAACAAATATAGTTATATCTGATGACCCTAAGACAAATGCGGAACTCCTCAAACAAAGACAAAAATTTGCAGAGGCTCAACGGAAAATATCACAAGGTGGCGGCGGAAAAAATAGTTTTTCCAGGAGTTAATGATGATTAGAGCTATTGATTTTCAAAAAGTAGATATGTCTAATGAAGAATACCTATATTATCAAGAGTTGGTTAAAAAATTCACTACCGGCTCTATAAATGGGGCGGATTATTTTAAAAATCTATTTATCACTGATAGCTTAGGAATGATTACTTTAATAAAACCCTCTAAGGCAATTCCTTGGGATATCATTTTCTTCATTCAAAATCTCACTATAAACCAACATCTTAGAGAAAATGACAGAAAAATTGACAAGTTACAGCAACAGATAAATGATTTGAAAAAATAAGAAAGGTGTCAAATGGCAAATAGTTTAACGGTTAGAGAAATGTTTAATGGCAAAAGTTCCAACGGGGCCATCCAAACATTTGACCCAATGGATATAGATTTAAGCGAAATTAAAGAATTATCCAACTCTCTTCCAAAAGATGGGTCTATTGATATAAATCAGGCAGAAATTTTGGCCACAAAATACTTAAGAGGGGCCGATTTGGTTAGCGAACTTCTATCTATCGCTACAGCATATTGTCAAAAAACTGAAACCGAGAAAAAGAAAAAATATAGTGAGGCCGCTCTTATTAGGGCCGTGGCTGCCGGAATGAAGACCGACAAATCTAAGTGTCTATATGCAGAGATGGACTCAGAGTTTGTTGAAGCCAGCAATAAGCATTCAGAGGCATTGGCGTTTTTAAAGTGGCTTAGTAGCAAATACGACAGTTTGCTTAAAGCTCATTATTTATGCAAGCAAATGCTTGCCAGACACTATTCTCATGAACAAGCTGACTCTTGGAATGGGTCTGCGGAACAAGATGGTAGTGGAAACCTAAGAACCGCTCGTGAGGCGGAGAAAGAAGAAAAAAATGAAGAAGATGTGTGGTGGTAGTTGACAATTTGGAGTTTTGGTGTATAATATATAATGTCCGCAGGCAACTAAAAGCATGGTGCTTAAGGCCAAAGGACAATAACAAAAAAGGAGTTTTATTATGGGTACAAGAGTAGTTGGAAAATTGGATGATTGGAATGATGCAGACTTGGGCGGTAGTGATTTTATGAATCTTGAAGAAGGAAGCAATCCTGTTAGGATTATCACTTCTCCTTATCAGTTCTATATTCATTGGGCCTCAGATGCAACGGGCGCTAATCGCAAGGTTAGATGTGCTTCGGATGGTTGTCCATTGTGTCAACAGGGCGAGAGAGCGGTTGCTCGTTGGTTTGTTGGGGTACTAAACGCAAAAACTGGGAAACCAGCGATTTTGGAAATTGGGCCACAAATTTTCAAGCAAATGCATGCTTTCTTTAAGAATCCAAAGTGGGGCGACCCAAGGAAGTATAATATTGACATTCAGCGTCAGCCAAAGGGTTCGCAGCCGTTGTATATCGTGACGCCTGAGCCCAAAGAAGCTTTGACTGATGATCAGAAGGGCGTTATTAAAGAATTCTTGGCCAGAGTTGATTTGGTTAAGATTTCTGCATCTTCTACGCCCGACGAGGTGAGGGAGAAAATGGGGATGGCCCCCAAGGTCAAGGAAAGTGCAGTAAGCAATGATTTTGATGCGGCTGAAGAAACTCCGGCATCGGATTCGGATGATGACTCAGACTTTAATTTTGCTTAGACAACAGTTTTGTGATTTAACTGGAGGGAGCTTTTTTAGCTCCCTCTTTGTTATTTTGTGTATTGGTTCGTTGTAAGTGTTTGATAAATAAAGTAAAAATAGTTTCCGAAATCTACTAATAATCTTCCTGTATAGTATGGGAGCCTACAATGAGTAAAAAGAACTTATACTTCATATCATTGAATATGAACAAAGAGAAGCATAAAGACTTGATAAAATGGTTGAAAGATTTGGCCAAAGAACAAGATAGAAGTCTTTCATATTTGTGCATTAAGCTCCTCGAATCATGTAAAAATGAGGAAAAGGATAATGGAAACGACAAATCAGATGAATGATGGATATCAGAACATTAGCGGTATTGTTATCAATCAAACTAAAAAATGTACAGGCAAGCTGGGGTGTGGAGAAATAAAATCTTTCTCCTGTTTTTATAAGAACAAGAGGGGAAAATATGGATTATCTTCTGCATGTATAGAGTGTGTCAAAAAATATCACAAAGAGTGTGGAATAAAAAATAAAGATACCGTATCTGAAAAAAATAAACTGTATTACAAAGAGAATAGAAAAAAAATATTACAAAAAGTGAAAGATTATTATAAAACAAACAAAGATGGTATAGACACATATAGGAAGGAATGGTATAATAAGAATAGAATTGAGATTTTGATTGATAGACAGCGATATTATGAAGAGAATAAAGATGAAATAAGCGAATACAAGAAAGAATATTCTAAAACTCACAAAGATGAAATAAATAAATACAAACGAATCAGAGGTAAAGAGGATGTAAACTATAGTATATCTTGCACCTTGAGAAAAAGATTGTGCTCTATCACCAACCTCGATAAAAAAACTGGTTCGGCTGTTATAGATTTAGGATGCTCGATAAATTGTTTGCGGAAATATTTTGAAAACAGATTTTATTCTCACGCCAGAACATCAGAAATTATGCGTTGGGAAAATCGCGGACTTTGGCACATCGATCATACCATTCCTCTTTCATTTTTCGATTTAACTGTCCGCGAAGAATTGTTGGTGGCTTGTAATTATCTCAATCTCCGTCCTCTTTGGGCCGAAGAAAACCTATCCAAAAACAACAAACTGCCTACCAACTTCAATGACTTGTTAATAGAAATTGTTATCGGAATAGACGAGATACAAGACAAGATGGGCCTAATATGCAAACTGATGAAAAGGAGATACGCTATAATCGCCTCACAATCAGCACCCACCATTTCTGATATAACAGAAATGTTTCCTCTGGCTCAGACAGAACAGCAGGCAGAAATACAACTATGAAAGTTTTAGGATTAGATGTCTCATCTGCACATACTGGCGTGGCGATATCAAGTGATGGATATCTTGATATAAATTCGTTGTCCACGATAGATCCTCCGCCCAAATTAACGATGGGCCAGAAACTCGTGTTTTTTAAAAAGTCGGTTAAGAAACTAATTAAAAAACACAACCCTGATATTATTATTATCGAGGACTGTTTTCGGGGCCCTAATGCTAAGACTTTCAAAGTGCTTTCCATGTGGCGTGGTGTAATATTTTTGGTAGTTCAAGAGTGCATAGGCCAAGACCCCATTAGTATTATGCCATCTGAGGCTCGCAAAGCAGTTGGCGCAGGTATTACAAAAGAAAATGCCTTTGAGTGGGTAATTCAAAAATATGATTTTAAAGATTTCACCTTCGATAAGCACAATGATATCTGCGATGCAATTATATTATCCTTATCCTATTTTAAACCTCGGCCTGAACCGAAACCTAAAAAGAAAAGAAAGAAAAAGAAATGAATCCTTATGAAGTATTAGGAATCCAAAAAACTGCAAGCGAACAAGAAATAAAAAAAGCATTTAGAGAACTCGCATTTAAATATCATCCCGACAGAAATAAAGACCCTGGTGCAGAGGATAAGTTTAAGGAAGTATCCTCTGCCTACGAAATCTTAAACAATCCAGAAACACGAAAAATGTACGATAATTTCGGAACCACAAGTTCAAGGGATATTCCTAACGATAATTATGACCCATTCGCAGATCTTAAGAAATACGCTAATCATCCCGGATTTGCTGACTGGTTTGGGTCAGAAAAAACTAACAATCACCAAACTCGCGGCCAAGATGTTGTAAAAAATATCACAATAGATTTTATGGAAGCTGTTCTTGGCGCTAATAAAACTATCAATATTGAATATCCATTTCCGTGCACTTCCTGCAACGGTACTGGTGCAGAAAATGGAACCAGTCTAAAAGTTTGCGACGCATGTTCTGGTCGTGGAAAAATAGGCAAGAATCAAGGATTTATGCATATAATACAAACATGCCGGACATGTGCTGGCAAGGGCAATATCATATTAAACAAATGCAAAGAATGCAACAGGGGCACAAAAACAAAAACCGAAAAAATGACTGTGGATATACCTGTCGGAATTGATGACGGAAGCGCTATATGCATACAGGGCAAGGGTATGAGCAGTCCGTATGGAGACAATGGAGACCTATTCATACAAATAGAAATAACGCCTCATAACAAATTCAAAAGAGATAGGCTTACAATATATTCAGAAGAAGAGATAGATTATCTGGATGCGATATTGGGAACTAAGATAGAAGTAAATACAATACATGGCGCAATAAATATGAAAATTCCAGCCGGTATACAGCCAGGACACATCTTGAAAGTGTCTGGGAAAGGAATTATCAAAAATGACTCTATTCGAGGAGATCATTTGATCGGTATTAAGGTAAAAATCCCCAATAATATTAAAGATAGCGAAAGAGAACTTTTGGAACAAATCAGAAAGGATAATAGGAATGATTTAAACTAGCAGGATACCTCGTTGCTTTGTAATAACACACAAAAAGGAGATTAAGATGGCAGAAAAGAAAACGATGGCTGATGTTTGGAAAGAGATTGAAAAAGTACACGGGGAAGAGGGTCTGTATGTTGGTGACAGCGACATGACTACATACACTGATGTAATTTCGACGGGTAGTGTGGCCTTAGATGACGCTCTTGGAATATGGGGCGTGCCTCGTGGTCACATTGTGCAATATGCGGGATACGAATCATCCGGAAAGACTTTATTATCTTTATGCACAATCGCTGAATGGCAAAAGAAGGACCCTCAAAATTGGGCTATGTTTGTCGATGCAGAAATGACATTTGATCAAACTTGGGCCGCATCTTTGGGCGTTGACCTATCCAGACTCTATCTATTGAGAGAGAATAAGGGCACGGCCATAATGGATCGCTTGGTTGGTGTTCCTGGAAAAAGAGGAAATGACGGAACGGTAAAGAAAGTGAAGCAGGGCATTTTGGATATAGAGTTAGAAACCGGAGGAACGGGTCTTGGTGTAATAGTAATAGATAGTGTTGCTGCCATTCAACCTCCCGCAGAAGAAGCTAGTCGTGCTGGCAAAGATAATATGGCTTTAATGGCTCGTTTCCTGCCCCCAGAGCTCAGGAAATTGACCCCATTGCTTTCTGCCACCGGTGTGACACTAATTATCATTAATCAGGTAAGAACTCAACCTGGTGTCATGTACGGCGACCCAACCATAAGCCCTGGCGGTCAGACCTTGAAGCATTCTGCCAGCCAAATGATAAACTTGGGAATGATTAAAAGTAGCACAGAATCTTATATTTATGATGCTTCTAAAACACAAATAGGCCATAAGATTCGCGCCAAAGTACAGAAAAACAAAAAAGCTCCTCCGTTTCGAGTTGCAGAGTTCTCAATCGAATATTTGCGAGGTGTGGTAAGTAAGCATGAAGAACTTAGAGACGTCGCTGCCAAATACGGAGTAATAGAGCGCCCAAACAACAAAACCTGGGTTCTTGATGGCATGAAATATAATGGAAAAGACGCTATTGCAGATGCTATTAAAAATGATGAGTTGCTTCAAATATCTTTATTAGACAGGACAAAAGAAGCAAAAAAGAATTTTGTTGGTGTATTATTAAATAATGGAGAAGAATTAACGGAATCTCAAAACAACGAAACAGACGAGGAGTAGAAAATGTTGATAACATGTAACAATAAAGGATGTTTGAAAAGCTCAGATGCACTATTAGACGTTAAGACTAACCAGGTAATTTGTGGTGAATGTGGCCGGCCAATAACGAATATCTCAGAATCTATGAAAAGAGTTCTGAAATCTTCTGGACAAATAGTTCGTGCTAATCAAAAGAAAGCATTCATGGTCTTTTGTAAAAAATGTAATGCGAACAGAGAAATTATTCTCGATAAGAACGATGATACTCTGTGCAAAGATTGTAAGAGCCCAGTGAAAATTCAGGCTGCTTTTAAACTAGCAATGAAAGAGACTGGGATTAAATTGGACAGACTTGAAGAAGATGCGCAAGAGGAAGAAGAAAAGAATGAGTAATGATTTTTTCGAGCAACTAACATCTGTGTGTCATAATTTGCTTTTAAATAATGATGATTTAAAAGGTTATTTAAAAGATAGAAGAAAGATGACAGATTATACCATCAACACATACAAATTAGGGGCTTTTCCAAAAGATATTAGGGATTTGTATAACAAACATAATATGGACCCAACAGAACTAAGAAAACAAAATATTGTTGTTAATGCAAACCACAGCATATACAAAATGTATCCTATAGTCATACCTATTAAAAACGTGTCCGGGCAATCTATCGCTATTGGTTGCAGAACTTTGCTGACTGAAGAAAAACGCAAAGAACTTGGGATGCCTAAGTATAGGAACAGCGTATATAAGAAAACGTCGCATTTGTTTGGATTAAATCATGCAACAAGCGCAATTAGAAATCTAAACAAAGTGTTTGTGGTAGAGGGATATTTTGACTGTATTACGGCCCATCAGAATGGTATTTTTAACGTTGTTGCTACATGCGGAACTATGTTTTCTGAAAGACAGTTAATCATATTATCAAGATATACTGACAATGTATGCCTATTATTTGATAATGATGTTCCTGGAAGAACAAATGCAAAAAGAGTTATACAAAAATTGCAAAATTTTAATGAAAATGTTCGATTAAGCCACTCATTTACTCCGGACGGATATAAAGATTTGGATGAATATTTACAAAACGGCGGAAGTATGAAGATTTTTGATCAGAAGGCAGATTTAACAAAGTCAGACATCAATACGCTGTGGTAGGAGATACTATGCCCAAAACCTTTGCTTGTAGTTCTACAGACATAGATGCGGTCCATAATTATATAGAAATTAGTATAGACCCTCATCTTTTAAGTACTTTTTCTAATGAAGATGGCATAACGGCATTTTTATGCAATCAGGCCTGTTCAGAAGAGTTTTTAAGACTTAAAAACGAGCTTTTGGAGGAGGTCTTGTCTGTTATTAACAACGGCCTTACTAAAAAGCAATTAGAAATTATAAAAATGACATATATTGATGGCAAAACTCAAAATGAAATATCTTGTGAGCTTGGAAAACACCAAACAACCGTGCATAAAATTTTGCAAGGCAATATAGATTATAAAAATCAAAAAAAGCGTTATGGCGGAGCTATTAAAAAGATAAAACGTTTGTGTGCTGCAAATAAAAAGATAAAAAAGATATTGGCACAAATGAAAATGCAATCTATAAACTTTGACATTTAAAAGAAAAGGAGCTATGTTTAAAGATGAATATTTTGGTAATTGATGAAGAGGGGAATAAAATTGGAGAAATGTCGTTAGAAGTAGCTAAGAAGATGGCTTCTGATGTTGGGAAAAGTCTTATTATAATAAATCCTAAGGCCAATGTGTACAGAATAGCCGACGCCGGGAAACTAAAATACGAGCAAAAACAAAAAGTCAAGGATCAGCGGGCTCAAAAACGTACCCATAAAGTTAAAGAGATTAAATTTGGCCTTACCACAGAACAACATGATGTCGATATCAAAATAAGACGCGTCAGAGAGTTTTTAGAGAAAGGTTTGAAAACCAAAATTACAGTAGAGCTTCATGGAAGACAAGAAACATTTAAAGACCATGGCTTCGAGAAAATCAAAAATATTATCGAAGCCTCCATTTTGGGAGGGTTGGCGACTATTAGCCGTGGACCCACTCTTGAAGGGAGAAATATAGTAGCGTTTTTAGCTCCCACCAAATAAAATCCCGCCTTTTAATCTATCTCCTTGATATATAAGTCTATTTTTCAATATATTTTTTTACACATATCTGTGTAAAAATTTTCATAAAGTCTCAGATTTCTATCAATATTTTTATCTATTATTGTTGGGCATAATCTGCCCAAAGTGTGCCTATTAAAATAGGTTTAAGATGTTATAGTAGGAGAATAAAATATGCCTGAAACATTAGACTGGGGAAAACTTTCCGAAGATACGAAAGAGAATACAAAAAAGATACCATTTGAGCAAAATAAAAAATACTTTACCAAGATAGCATTTGACGTTTTCCAATACAACAATTCTCCTGTTGACAGCTTGTGGGTTTTAGAAACTGATGACAGTGATGGCAAGCAATATTTGGTGGCCAAATACGAAGATACAGACAATACATTGGAAACCACGAGCAGCTGGACGGCCATTCTGGACACAGAAAAGAAAAATATAACCCTAGCCTATAAAAATATTCCTATTCAAAGATTCGCATCAGCAGAGTTCGGTTTTACCGAAGATGATGCCTTTATTTTTCAAAAAACATTAATACAAAAATTAAGTTCTGATAAATCTTTTATAGAAAAATTTATAAAATCATTACCAAAAGAAAAACAAGAAATGTTGCTGACACATTTCAAATTGGTTTAATTGGAGGCCACTAAAATGTCAAATAGCTTTAATATAGTCGATATGGTTCGTCTTGCACAAACCTTATTGGATGCAAAAACGAAAGGTCGAGAATTTATGCTCGAAGACGTTCATAATATCACAAGAGCTGCTTATGAACAATATCCAGAGGATCCCGTTATTGGGCAGGTGGCTTTTACCATCGAACGTATAGCGGCCAAAGCACCAAAAGGCTCGACTATTAGTCAAGCTGAAGTATCTAACATTTATAATAATTTTGTTAGACTATCTTCAAACTCACATTTTAGAGAGGTTCTTGGCTCATTGCTATTTGACGTAACCACTCCAAACGTAGAAAATGCCGATTATTCTAGGCTCAATAGGGTGGATGCAGAAGATTCTAAAGCAATTGCTACCGAGGCCAATGCTGAATTAACAAACACAATCTCTTCGGTTTTTTCTGACAGCGTGGATTCCTCCAAATCTTTTGACATTAAAATAGCTTCCGATGGTCTTGGGTTTGTCAGCGCCGAACTTAAGTCTCTTGGGTTTTCTCCAGCGATAGAAATAATGGGCGGAAACAAATCAAATATAGTGTATGCTGCTCATTTTAATACCAATCGCGGTCGCATTACGGTTGCCATCCCCACACAAATTGTTAGCGGAAGAGTTCTATTTCCGAGCACTTTTGTGGCGGGTGATCGTTTAGAAGAATTAACCTCAGCGGTTTTGAGTATGTTTATAGACAAAAAAGCTCAACTTGGTGACTTTTCTATTCCTAAGACTGCCAATGTGCTTTCTGCACTAAACATTCTTGCTGGCCAAAAATATATGTCTGAACCAGAATTTGCTAAGGTGAGTGGCACGGTCTCTGAAAATGATGACACTACAGGTCTGTCACTTGAAGATAAAAAGGATACGAGACCAGAACTGCCTACGAATCAAATTGCTATGGATAATACACTAATATCTAGTCGAAAGGCTGATATGCCCCAATCATTAGCTCATTTGGCCAGAGACTTCGAGGATGATGTTCTAGAAGCCGCGAGTACATATGGCCTTGATTCTATTCGAAAGGGCAAAGAAATGATTGCTCTAGAATTAAGAACTGCTGGATTCAAGAACGCCCAGGTTAGGTTCGGTAGTGAAAGCAATCAAACTGTCGTATACTTAGCTTCCATAAACACCCCCAAGGGCTCTGTTGAGTTAGAAGTGCCAGTAGAAATGGCAGTTATAGCGGAAAATAAATATATGCCACTATCTCCGTCATTTTTCGCTTACGATGGAATGGTAGAAGATTTTACTGCTTCTAAATTACAAAGATTTGCTATACGTTTGCCTAGTCTATCAACTGGCAGTACCGTATGCTCTTCGTCATTCTCTTATATGTTGCTCCCAGAACTTAAAGACGAGATTCTGAAAGCAGCTAGTGAAAACGATTATGTGACTTGCGAGGCCGCTTTGTCAGAAATTAAGAATCGTTTTAACGAGGACGATTTGAAGAACGCAATATCAGATTATCATTTTATATTAACTCAGAAAACCAAGATGAATAAACAATCACAGCATAAGTGCTCGAGACTCATTAAAGCGGGCCACGGGTCGATTAGCGACCGTTGCGGTCACTATTTATGCTCTCTTGATAAAGTTATTACTGATGAAAATGGCAATTGCAGATTAAAGACGGCTATTGAGCGAGAAAAACTTAATCCTATTGAAGATGGTGGAGCTTTAATTAGTACCAGCAAGATAAATTTGACATAATTTAGGAGATATTGAAATGCATAAATTATTAATGCGTGCGCGTCAGGATGCCATGGAGTTAGCTCATCTCCTAACAGAGTTGGAAAAAAATACTAATGACCCACAATTCCAAAAGATATCAGAAAAGTATGTCGGCCCATTGGCGGCTTTGGCCTTATTGCTTGAGGGCAAATTAAAACAAAATAGCAAAAATCTTATGACCAACACAGAAGAAATAGATGAAGAAGATATTGATTCTGAGGCCAAGATGCATCTAGAATCTTTAGTTGCTTTGGCTGACAAATTAGATGAGGCTGGCCAAGAAGGCGAGGCTAATAAGATAGACGAGATGTTGCGTGAAATGGAAGAGTCTGAGCCTCCTATGAATGATGCAGAAAAATTAGTAAAACGAGACAATGATGTGTTTGGTCTCACAGAATATAATGAAGACTTGGAAAAAGTATTTCGAAACAAAGCCTCAAAAAGCAAACGAGACGCTTTTGAAAAACTTGCTTCTATAGCCGATAAACTGGACGATATAGGCGCTCCAGAAGAAGCTAATTTGATAGATGAGTTTTTGGCCAAACATGCGGTTGTGTCACACGAAGATGAATATTTACTTAAAGGTGTGGAAGACGAAATAAATAGTTCGGTGAATGCGTTTATAAAAAACCCAAACGAAACAACCAAAAATGCTGTTTGCAAAGAGGTACAAAGGTATTTAGACTTGCACGAAGATGTTTCTGAATTAAAATTAGACAAAAACGCGGCCAAAAAAGTGACCGACCCCTATGATTATAAAGAACATCACAAAGAGCAGGTTAGAGAAACAAAAGAAACCAAGCCAGTTACAGAACATCACAATAAGCCTTATCAGGAAACAAAGGCTCCCACTCTAAGCATTAGGCATTGTCCCGACCATATTGGCGTTCAGTTAGGACGCATTGGAGACGGAACATATCAGTGTTCGGAAGACGGCGCCATATTTAATTGGGAAACTGGATGGACCGGTCCGGATGGAAAAGTTAATCCTGGTGGTTCAGTCGCGGCCCAGACACCGCAGTCAACAGAGTATGGGATTCCTCACAGAATCTTTGATGCCAGGGAGAAGGCACTACAGGGTGCAACATACTAATAGGAAAATTAAATGATAAATGATTTAATTAAAATTTCAGACGCATTAGACGAAAAAGGCCTCAAAAAAGAGGCCGATTTTGTTGATGAATTAATAAAAATGTCTTCCTCCAAAAGAACCGCTGCTGTCCAAAAATTTATAGATGACCTCAAGAAGTCTTTTTTAGACGTATCCCAATCTTCTATTTTCCCAGCAATAAACAAAAAATCACTGCCAGAAATTTTAAAAGTTATAGATATATTATCAGAAAATATTAACTATCTGGACCCCAGTATTCCAGCAGAATCTGTTAAAAAATTACAAGACCCGATTAATACGTTGGTGGAAAATATAGTCGCATTGGAAGAGGGAATTGAAGATGTTGATGATGAATTAAAGAATGAAAAAGATTCAGCAAAGATATCTCGTCTTAATAATGAAAAGACATCTCTTAACGATAGTCTAAAGCAACAGTTTGACCAAGCAAAAAGAATAAGAGATGGCCAGCGGGCCGGCGATAAAGAAAGATTTCAGGAATTTATTAAATTATTAGATGAGAAAAAACGGAAAAGAATATCTGAACGATACAACAAAAGATAGAGGAATAAAGTGAGCAAGAAAATATTACACCATGTCAACAAAGAAGAAATCATTTCAAGATTAACTAATGGTGAGTCGGTTAGAAGTGTTGAAAAATGGCTTAAAGAAAAATATCCAAGAAGTAAACATCTTTGGGTTACTGCCGTAACATTGCAGGATTTTAGAAAAAAGAATCTTCAATTAGAGGGCAGAGTTCTAAAGGACATTCAGGATGCCGGCTTAATGCAGAGGCAGAAAAATTCTGAAGTCGAGCTTCAGCATAAATTGAATGAGTCCGACGCTTATAACAGAAAGCTAAATGAAATAGTTGACTCTAAATTAGATGTTGCCAGAAAGATATTAGAGTTAGATACTATTATCGAAGATAGAATGGAATATTGGTTTAATGCGGTCAAAAGCGGCGAAGAAACTGCTGGCCGTGGTGATAAAGAATTAAGACAATTTATGGACAGACAGATGAATTTATTGGCCCAATACAAAAAGTTTGTTGAGGGTTTGGCAGATAAAACTATAGACTATAATGTTAATATTACAGTGATTAATGATCAAATCAATATAATTAGAGATGTTATACGTGATTGTATTTCTGAACTATCTCCCGAGCAAGCCATGTTGTTTATGGACAGACTAAATAAAAGAATGGGCGAATTAAACTATCGTCCTATCAATGTTGAGCCCGTGAGATTAGAGAATTTACAAGAAGCTGAGATTGAGCCATTAGCATAACGGAGATATGATGTCGAGTAATATCACCAAACATTATGAAGACGGAAAATTGAATGATTACATGTATAATAAACTTCTCAAAGCATTAGAGAAAGGGTCGAATAATAAACTCGAAGAAGAGCTCATTCAAGACGGAAAAAACGCCAGCGATTTTGGTGTTTTAAATGACAAAGACTATAATACATATTTCTTTATTTGTAACCTTATAGACGATATTCTTGAAGACACCTTTGGGACCCGTCTGGACGAAAATAAGAAAAAAGATTTGATAAGACATGTGTTTTCTTATAAAAACAATGAAAAATATAATTTAAGTAATTTGGTTGATTTGAGATTAGCAATTTACGAATGGTTTTGTAAGAACATATCAAAAAAAGCATATCCCAATACTGCTGGCAAAAATGACAGAAATCCTGTATATAATGTCGACAAATGGATAGAGGTTTTGAAAAATATATATGCATGCGTTCATAATAAAAAGATGGACAAAGATGATGCAATAAAATATTTTACGCAGGCGTGGGATTCTGACGAAAGATATAGTTTTATAAATTGGCTAAGATATTATGAAGCAGGAAATACGGAGAAATATAACGTGAAAAATGCTAAATTAACAAAACAAGCAGAAGACATAGATTTCGCTATTCCACAATCATGGGCCCGCCAAAGCACCACGCCTTATATGTCTACTCAAAAGATAGAACAAAAGACAAATAAAGAAAAAGAGATTGAGCAGGCCAAATATATTAAAATGAAAATGCGTTCGCGTCTTTTGGCGTTCAAAAAATTGCTCGATAAATATAATGATGTATTGCCTAAACAAAATCTGGAAAATATATATAATGAAATTCATAAGCTTGATGTCAGTATCAGTCGTCTGGATGTTTATGCATCTATGCAAGATTGTATTATCCGTTCTGCCAATATAATCAGAAAATGCGGGTTTTCTGAAGGTGCCGAATTTTTAGAAAAAGTTGCAGAAACTCCGGCGACAGAACAAGAAATTATGCAATCTGTTCCTAAAGGTATTTCTGATCAGACAAACCTGCCTCAAGGCGCCAAATCTTTAAGTATCAAAACTATTATAGACCGCTTAGAAGGCGTCAGTAAAGCATTAAAGTCCAGAGATATGATTAGAGAGTTGGCCAGCATAGATATATTATTAAACGAGCTTGGGCTAGCCAGTTATTTCCCAGACCTTAGCTTTGCTCAGGCTAAATTAATAGAATCATTTGGATATTCCAGCAACAAGGTTGAGGATATAATAGCAAAATTGCGTGGCAGTGGAGTTAGTCGTCCAAAGGCGCCAGAAATTAAAGCTCCTGAAATTAAGCCTCCGGTGGCAACGACACCAAGCAAACCAGTCGTTCCTCCGTCTAAGCCAATGGATACTGGTGAAATAATGAGCAAGCCTATTGGCGAAGTAAAAAAAGAATTGCCCACAAAGACCGAGTAACCAAATGAAATTAGACGAACTATTAAATGAGGTAACTAATGTTGCCAAAGCTAACAACATCAATACCCCATTTATTGTCGGCGGCGTTCCACGAGATAGGCAAATAGGACTTATTGATAAGAGTAGCAAAATTAGAGATATAGATATTACCACAGGAAGTAAAGACTCACTAATGTTGGCCTCTCTGCTTCATAAGAAATTAGAAGGAAGCAATTATGCCACATACGATGACGGGCACGCCTCGGTTGATTATCAAGGAATTCATTTAGACTTTTCTTCTAATTTTATAGTTCCTGGGGTTGAAGACGAGTTGAAAAAATTGGGAATAAAAGACATAACTCCTATGAAATTGGAATTGTTTAGCCGGGATTTTACTATAAATACTTTATTGGAAAGTTTAGATTTTACGGCAATATACGATCTGACCGGAGAAGGTATTAACGATATTAAATTAAAAATCATAAAATGCCCAATCAATCCGGAAATAACAATCGGGGTTGATCCAAGAAGAATATTGCGAGCCATAAGATTTTCGGTGAAATTTGGATTTGAAATTGAAGACGATTTGAAAACAGCGATGCTCAATAACCATAAGAAGATAAGCACTTTGCCTACTAAATTTATTCAAGACAAGGCCACTGAAATTATTTTAAACAATGAAGACAAGGGAATTGATTTGTTGATAGAATATAAATTATTGCCCCTTATCCCTTTAACAAAAACTATTTCTGATATTTTAATACAGAAACGTCGTCTCGTGAGAGCCCTATGAAAAAAACATCTGCCAATACATCTACATTAACAAAGAGCATTTTGCGCACTCATATTAAAACTGAGTTAGAGGCGCTTAAATTATTATTAGTCGATAAGAGTAAGAATGATAATCAAAAAATAGAAGAGATGAATAGATTAATTCTCAGATTACAAAGCTTAGTTGATGCGCAAATACCGAATTTTGATTTTAGTAAGCCGCAAGCTACACCCGCGTCTCCTAATCCGATTCAGGCAGCGGATGATAAAGAAACAAAAGTGCCAGAATTTTGGCGACGTAATCTTGACTACGGGGAAAGAAAATGACAGAGACATTAGAAGTTTTGGAAGAAGAAATTATAAAAGAATCCACCATTCGTGGTGAAAACGTCCGAGATTGTCCATTCGGTCTTCCCGTTCCTGAATCTTGCGAAAATGTTGGGCAGGCCATAAATAGAATGGCGCCAACGGAAGGAAAAGAATCTGTTGGCAAAGCAAATAGGATAGTTTATGCATATCGCGAATCATGCAAAGAATGCCCTTATGCCAGCAAGATTTTAAGTGAAAATAAAAAGGTGGATTGTAATTTTGGCGATACGGCCGCAGGTAAAAAAACGCCTGCGTTTACTGGCTCGCCCCTATACCCTCAGACATTTTCTGGTATAGGCCTTGATGGTTTGTACGGATATCCATTAGGTTTCTACGCCGACAACAACGAAAGCCGCAATCTGTTTTTCGGATTATTTAGCTTTTTAGGATTTGCTACGCCAGAAGAGCTTATTAAGTTGGCCGAAGAATATGATAAATGTGGAGAAACAGAAAAGGCAGATATAGTTGATGGTCTATTGAAAAAAATGCAATCATTAAAAGATGAGTATAAGGAAACATTCGATAAAGTCCAGAAATTTTTAGAAGAGTATAAAACAAAATACGAAACAGACAAAATGGACACAGGATTGATTTGGGAGCTCGCGGACTCGTGGTTCGGGCCTCGTCAAGTTAACCGCTAATCTCAGGAGGATTAAAATGTCAGAATTAGAACAAAACGTGATGTATGTTGATGAGCCAGATTTCGCTATGGAAGATTGTGCTATAGACAAAGAAATTGTTATTGACGAAGATGAAATCGTGCCGGTCAAACCCGATGAACATGGCGATTTTGATGTTGTGAATCTTCCTGTAGCAAGCCCTGAAGGCTTTGCTAAATTGACTGTCGACGAAAAAGAGGCAATGGAGCCGACAGAAATAACCGATTTGAGAGACCAATGGGACGCCAAAGAATTTGGTGCTGACGAAGAGCCTCCAATGGTAGGCCATCCTATCAATCCCGAAACAGAAAAAATGCTGAATGATTGGTCAGAAAAACGCAAAGGCAAAGAACGAGTCGACGAACGCGGAGCCATTGTTGTTGATGAAGACTTGGCCGACGAAGGTGAGATAATCCCAGGATCTAATGCCAAGTTTGAAGAAGAAAAAGAAGAAGACAATGCTAAAGACCAAAAGGTAACCGATTGGCCTCACGATGGCGATCATTCAAAATTCATTGTCTATATTGTTGAACGAAAGAATAGTATTCCCAAGCATTCTGGCGAAACAATTCCCGGCTGCGAAAGAGCTAAATCGTATTTGAAATCGTTGGATAATGAGATTAGTAAGGCCATGAGGACTGATTTGAAAGGGATTATTGATGAACAACAGATAGACGCTATTAGAAAAGAAATTTCAAAGATGATAGAGCGTCTTGACCGTCAAATTAACAAACTCAAGAAGAAGCAACGAAAGGCTGATTTAGAAGTGCGTTTGGTATCAGAAGGACAATGTGAAAAATGTAGTTCTGTCACCCCTATGTGGCATGATATCAAAAATGATAAAATGGTTTGTATGCATTGTGATGCCGAATCTGATATAGGGTGCTCAGACTGCGATGGTTTGGAAAAGACTGCCAATACTCCGATATTAAACGTCTACATGAACCCCTGGGAAAATGCGGTTGTAAGGACGATTATTAACGCGACAGTTTCTGGTGGCAAAAATATTGAAGAAGTATACGAAAAATTAAAGAAAGATTACGATTTCACCCCAAGAGAAGATATGGCAATCCAACAGCTAATTGCGGATTTTGGATACCCAGTGTATAAAGACCGCGGCCGTATTGACGAAAAAGATGCAGACCCGGCCGATGGTAAAGGCGTAGATTGGAACACGAATTATCACGCATAAGGTATTTTAAATGTCCAAAGTTAATAGAACCGACGAATTTGCTATAGCAGAAAAAGGGCCTGAATGGTTTAACTCATTCTTACAATCTCTCGCTGGAGCAAAAACGGGCGGCTATCAAGATTTACTTGATATCATTAATGACACGGCTCATAAATCAATAGAGAATTTGGTGAAGAGTTATAGAGAGCAATGTGGGCTTGATTTGGTTAATTTTGAAGAAGATGATATTATCAAAGA
>Ga0265297_10001195_pt1 | contig 63048 bp, 76 predicted proteins | sample Munlanlwell13791_FD_192502 | JGI IMG/M metagenome (GOLD analysis project Ga0265297, IMG submission 192502) | Leachate microbial communities from a municipal landfill in Southern Ontario, Canada - Leachate well 137-91 | ecosystem: Engineered > Solid waste > Landfill > Unclassified | place... | reverse complement strand
TTAACCCAGCGGAGTCGCTCAGCTAAGGCATCTTTTGGTATTTGTGTACACATATATTTCGATATTTCCATACTTTTTGAAAAACCGCCATATGTGTGTGCACATTACCAAAGAGCCTTGACGGCTCCTTTTTTTACTTTTCTTCTTTCTTATGATCTTCTCCGCAACAGCATTTACCACCTTTTTCTTTACAAATGATTCCTAATCCAACAACTATCAATAAACATGGCCAAATAATCTGCCAAGCGTCTCCCGTAATAAATCCTAAGCTCTGTAGTAAAAATGCTAAGCCGATAACTATTATAACAATTCCAATAATCATATTTTTATGAATTTAGTTAATATTAAACGACCTTTTCATATTGTGTATATTATATCAGATATTTGATTATAAAAAAAGCGGATATTATTTATCCGTTGCAGTTTTTAGATTTTTTCTTATTTCTTCACAGATAATTTCTGCGAAGTCAAAGACTTGATCGATTTTTTTAATATTACGTCTCCACTTTGGGAAAACATAATTCTTAACGTATCCGTCCCGATATGCCTCCCATCCGTGTCCAGTTCTTTTGGGATAATAGAAGAAGTTACGGAGATTATGAAAAGTGGATATTCCTGGTAAGAAAGACATATACATTTCAGCTTCTCCAGCTGTTCCTCCCATTGGTCCACTTTCGTTGGCCCAAGCTAACTTGAGCAACTTAAAATCTTCATTATTTTCTGCCCAGCAAAGACTTTCTTTTTTTAATAAATGATAAAGATAGTCTGTGCGCATTTCTCCGATGCCATCAATGTCGCGCTGGAGGCTGATGTAGTAAAAAACAATAGCCATTATATCTCCAAAAAGTAATTTTTGAAGATACTCCTCCTCTCGATATTTATTTCCTTTTATTCCCTCGTCGGTACACTGTTCAATCATTCTAATGATTTCTTCTTTGGGATCAATCATGATAATCACAAGTCCTTTAATTGGGAAAGAGCCTTCCTTCCAATTAAACTTTAGCTCCTTTTTATACTAAAAGTCAATTTCTTCTAGCCATTTTTTAATAATGGCTGCGGTGATTTTTGGTTTTTCTAAGGGCACAAGATGTCCGCACTTTTTCATAATCTTTAATTTAACATTGGGTAATTGACAGGCCAATTCTCGAATCGGACCCAAAGGAGATATTCTATCTAACTCGCTGGCAATTATTAAAGACTCTTTTTTTATTCCTTTGCCTGCTGGAATCAAGCTAAATTTATAGAATTCATCAAATATCTCAATACTTATTTGAGGTTTGGTCTTTTTTATCTCTTTAATATCCCTATCTATTATTTCTTTGTGTATCTTAGGATTGGCTGACTTAAAAATAATCTTATCGCCCATTTTCTTGCCAAATCCATTAGAAAGCATTATTTTCTGCAAATATTCAGGCAACATTCCTGTAATTCCATAGTAAGCGGAAATAATTCTATTAAGTAGTCCATCTACTTTTAAGACTGGAGTGATAAGAATTAATCCTCTGACTTTTTTAGAGTAATAATTAGTAAAAACTAAAGAGATTCTTGAGCCAAAAGAATGGCCGACAATAATAGCTTCATCTATACATAAAGCTTCTAAGAACGAATCAAGCCAATTGCTGTAATTTTTAAGATTATGCTTCCCTTCTAGCGATTCTGAAGATCCGCAAGCTGGGAGGTCTGGTATTATTATTCTGTAACCATTATCTATATATTTGGCTAAATCAATCAAGCCCATATGATTGCCAGGAAATCCATGCAGAAAAATAATGACTTTTTGAGAAACATTCCCATTGTCTAGATAGAATGTTTTTCTATTATTAATTGTAATTATATTTTTCTTAAATTCCATATATAGATTTTAATTTGTAGTTTTTTTAAGAATTCTGCCTAATATCATGTCTGAAGATTTTTTTAATAGCCATCCAAGACATATAAATAAAATTAAATATAAAATCATTGCTAGCCATCCAGGTAAAAATTTAAAGAAAATATCGTACCTATATAATATCGGCCAATGTAATAAATATATTTCATAAGAATAAAGGCCGAGCAAGTTAAAAAGCTTTATCTCTCTGTTTTTTAACAAAAACAAAGCAATAAAGGCCATGGCAGTAATGATACTAACTAGCTGTTCGTTATTATTACTCCTTCCCATTCCAGAATAAGAAGCATAAGCGATTATGAAAATTAAGGCTAGAATTAAAAAATAATAGCCGATATTCTTTAAAATAAGGCCATAAGATTTAATTTTAGCAACAGCTTTAGATATTAATTTTGGCAATACTTGGGCATTACAAAGCAGTCCTCCGAGAAAAACTCCGAGAGGAAAAGACCAATAGTGTGTTTCATAGAAATATCTTACCCCTGAGATGGGACCAAAGTTAAAAATCAATAGCAAATAACTAATTAAATAAATAATAATTGCTGAAAGCCAGGGATACTTTTTATTAAATACCAAGGGGAAAATAAGGTAATAAAACAATATAAAAGTAAAGTACCACAAAGGAGAGTTAATGTCTGAATACAGGCTAGCTGTTGGGAAAAACCCCAAAAAAGAAGAAATGATATAGCTAATAGAATATGACTTATCTAAAACAAAAAAATCTAATAAAAAGAATAAGATTAATACTATCCAAAACGGTATTAATAATTTCAAAAGACGATCCTTATAAAAATTACCTATCGTGCGAGATTTTTTAATAGCACTAAGAGTTAGTCCGTAACCAGAAAGGAATAAAAACAAATCAACTCCCACCCCAGACATAGTAGACAGTGGAAATAAAAAAAGATTGCCACTAATTAAAAAGTAGCCAATATGTCCAAAGATAACGGTGAGAATAGCTATCCCTTTAAGTTCGTTTGTTGTGGAAACTGGAAAAAATCCTTCTGACTTCTTTTTTCGCAAAGAAAACAAAATAGCGACAATTAAAATTGCCGTAAAGATATAAGTTTGTTCAACTGGATTAATGATTGATATCATTGTAAATTAATTGTTCTAAAATTTTATAACCATTTTTATTGGGATGGAAAGAATCAATAGAATAATATGTGCCATCTTTTTTAAAAATCTGTTCAGTAGGAGTAGCAATATCAATATAGGTAAGATTGTTCTCGCTAGCTATATCTTTAATGATATTATTGAATTTGATGGTTTTGTTATCAAAATACCAATCGTAGGGAGGAAGATAGAGAGTATTAGAACCTATAAAAGGAATGCTAATCAGATAAATTTTAGCGTCGGTGTTATTAATCAATTCGTTAACTATATATGCATAGTTATTTTTAAACTCTTTTTCACTAATATTTTCTCTAACATCATTTACACCGATTAATAACGTTACTATGTTTGGCTTATCCTCTACGGTCATCTTAAGTAATTCTTTATCTATTAAGTCTTCCGTTCTTGCACCTAAAAGAGAAAAGTCTTTAAGGATAATTTTATTATTTCTTGATAATTCTTCGGCTAAAAGATAGGGGTATGATTCTTCGTAATTATTTGCACCGACTCCAGCAGTAAGGCTATCCCCTAATGCTGCGTATTTTATTTCTTGGGAAGATGTTGTATTGAAAGTATAGACATATTGGCTATCAACTACTTTTAACCCTCCCGCCTTAATTCTATTATAAATATTAGCGTAACCGAACCACATATAACCAATAATTGCGATTGCAAAAAATAAAATTACGGGAATAGTTTTTTTCATATTTTTAAAACATCTCATCTGAGGTGTTTTAAATTTAGTTATCTAATTTTTTCTTCAATATCTCTGCTACTGTCTGTGGGTTAGCTTTGCCTTTTGACGCAGCCATAATTTGACCGACTAAGAAGGTAAAGCTATTTTGCTTTCCCTTTTTATAGTCTTCAACGGCTTTATCATTTTTAGATAAAACATCGGAAATAATAGTATCTATTTCACCACCATCATTGATCTGTTTTAATCCTTTCTTTTCTAGTATGTCCGACGGATCCCCCTGAGTGTTATACATTTCTAATAATAGTATTTTGGCAATACTACTTGAAATATCTCCCTCTGTTATCATGCAAATTAATTCAGCAAAATTTTCAGCAGTAATCTTTTTTTCCAGTTTAATCGAATCGTACCCTTTCATGTCTGGATCGTTCTTAAGAATGGATTGAAAATCGGTTGAAATATAGTTGGAACAAATTTTAGTTGATGCAACTAAATCAGATTTACATTCCCTGTCTTCTCTCCAGCATTTTAATTCAGAGACTACTTTTTCAAAGTAAGAAGAGATTATTTCATCTTTAATGTAAAATTCGGCTGACTTAGCATCTAAACAGTATTCTTCAATAAGCCTTTTTCTTTTTTCTTCTGGTAATTCTGGCAATCTTCCTTTTATCTTATCAATTATTTCAGCAGTAATATTCAAAGGTGGCAAATCTGGTTCTGGAAAATACCTATATTCAAAAGCATCCTCTTTGCTCCTCTGCTCCATAGTAATCTGCTTAGTATCATGCCAGCCTCTTGTTTCTTGAACAATCTTTTTTCCTTCATCCAACAACTCTGCCTGTCTTTTTTCTTCAAATTCAATTGATTTCTCAACTACTTTAAATGAATTAAGATTCTTAATTTCTACTTTTGTTCCTAATTGATCAGTCTTGCTGATAGAAATATTAACTTCGCAGCGCATCTGTCCCTTTTCCATGTCTGCATCAGAAACATTAATATATTTTAATATTAATTGTAGTTCTTGAGCAAACTTTTTGGCCTCCTCTGCTGAATTAATATCTGGCTCAGTCACTAATTCCATTAAAGGAACTCCCGCACGATTAAAATCAACTAAACTTGAACCATCAGATGCATGATTTAATCTACCCGTGTCCTCTTCCATATGAATTCTATTAATCCTAATTCTTTTAATACTACCATCATCTAAATGAATATCTAAATATCCATTTTTACATAAAGGTAAATCATATTGAGAAATTTGGTAACCTTTGGGCAAATCAGGATAGAAATAACTCTTTCGATCAAATTTGGAATGATTTTGTATCTCGCAATTCAAAGCCAAGCCAGTTAAAATAATATTATTGATTGCCTCTTCATTAATCACAGGCAGTGTTCCTGGATGCCCCATACAAATCGGACAAACATTTTTATTTGGCATCTTTTCATCGGGATCATTAAAACAAGAACAAAACATTTTTGACTTTGTTTTTGACTCGAAATGTATTTCTAAGCCGATGGTTGTTTTGTACATATTATTTTTTTAATTCTTTCATTATTGAAACTCCTCCAGATGATCCGATGATATCGGCTCCTGCCTTTATCATCGCTTTAATGTCTTTCAATGTTTTGATATTTCCCGAAGCCTTAATTAATAGTCCTGGGGCATTTTCTCTCATTATTTTTAAATGTCTAGCTTTTTCAGGAATCTCTCTATTTTCTAAAGGATCCTTATCGGTAGCAGTCTTAACACAGATTGCTCCTGCCTTTTTAACAATAGAAGATGTTTTGGCGACTTCGTCGTCGGTTAGCATGCCTGAAGCTATGATTACCTTAGTATCATGTAGTCGACAAATATCTTTCAAATCTTTTTCAATCTTTCCCCATCTTTCATGCTTTACATCAACTACATTAATGACAATATCTAAATCATCAGCACCATCATTAACAGCCTTAGTAGCTATTTTCATCCTTTCTTCATGTGAACTGTCGCCTATTGGATCATCAATCAAAACGACTGTTTTAATTCCTGTCCCCTTTAATTCGTTGGCAACTAACTTAACAAAATTGGGCCTAATACAAACTCCGCGAAATTCATATTGTTTTGCCTCATTGCAGGTTTTTATAATATCTTCTTTTTTAGATTCTTTCCTAATATTAGTATGGTCGATGTATTGGTTTATCTTCATATTCCGAATTTCTTATTTAATATTCCCTTTATATCCTCAAACACTTCTTCGGTTGATTTTTCTCCATCAATTGTTATCCATTCGCAGAAAGTATTGTTCATAGCAACTTCATTAAAACCATTAGCCACTGCTGTCTGAAATGCTTTATCTTCTTCGTGCCTGTCTAAATTGGCACTGCCTTTTTCTTTGCCTTTTCTTAATAAAGATGTTTCGGGTGATATCTTTAATAAAATACAGATATCTGGCTTGGGAAGTTCAAACAACCCAGCCAAATTCAATATCTTTTCAAGCGGAACGCCCTTCATTCGTTGGTAAACGATTGTTGTAGTGAAGTATCTATCAACTACAACCATTTTACCACTTTTTAAATAACTTTCCACTATTTCTTTATCTTTGAAAAAATCACTAAAATAAAGGAGAGTTTGCATCTCTGCATTATATTCATGTTTCTTGTGTAGCCAAGCATCAATTAAATCTCCAAGAGGTTTACCATATTCTGGATATTTATTAACAAATATTTCTCCTCTTTGAGATAAAAAATCAGACAACAACTTTGTCTGAGTTCCTTTTCCACACCCATCAATTCCTTCTATTACAATAAATTTTCCTTTAGTTTCCATTGTGTAATATATTTAGGCTGTTTCTAATTTACTTTCTTGAGGATGCTGAGCATTAACGTATTTAGCATTCTTCTTTAAATGATAAGGGTTAGTAGTTGGAGAAGATAATGGTTCGAATACTAACTGGCAGATTCGAGTTCCAGGATATAGCAATACTGGTATCATCCCAATGTTTTCCATTTCTAAAACTATCTTTCCTTCAAAACCTGGATCAATATGGCCCGCTGTTGAATGTATAACGATACCTAATCTTCCTAATGATGAACGACCATCAATACGTGCCGCTACTTCATCTGGTAAACAGACATTTTCTAGGGTTACCCCTAAAACAAATTCACCAGGGTGAAAAACAAAAGCTTCTCCTTCGGGAATCTTAACTGGTCTAGTCATTCCTGTAAAACTATCTGGATCTCTGGTATCAATAAAAGCTTTTTTAGTGTGCTCAAAGACGGCAAACTCATCACCTAGCCTTAAATCCAAAGAAGCCGAACCTAATTGTTCTTCAAGGTTTGGCTCCGGGGTAATTTGAATCTTTTTTTCTTCTATCAGTTTTTTAATGTCTCTGTCTGATAAAATCACTTTTTTTGTTTAGTCTATGACTTCTATTCCCAATGACTTGGCTGTTCCAGTTAGTGTTTTTACGGCCTGGTCAAGATCATTGGTGTTCATGTCTTGCATTTTTTGCTCCGCTACTTCTACAAGTTGAGCTCTAGTAATTTTTCCAACTTTCTTTTTATTAGCTTCACCAGATCCTTTTTCTAATCCAATCTTAGCCTTAATCAGCTGTGGAGCTGGAGGCTGTTTCATTATCATGGAATAAGTCCTATCCTCGTAAACAGTAATATCTACGGGAATCTTGAAATTTCCCTTATCTCTAGTTGCTTCATTAAATTTAGAACAGAATTCAGCAATATTCACGCCTTGAGATGCCAAAGCTGGACCTACTGGAGGTGCTGGAGTAGCTTTCCCTGCTTGAATATGCAATTTTACGATCGCTTTAACTTTCTTTGCCATATTATATCTTCTTAATTTGTAATGATTCTAGTTCTAGCGGAGTATCTCTGCCGAACATATTGATTAATACTTTAACCTTGCCTTTCTCTTTATCAATACCCGATACCTTTCCGTCAGAATCTTTAAATGGTCCGTCAATGATTTTAACTGCATCGCCTTTTTTGAAATCAATTTTGTACTTAGGCTCTTCAGTGTCTACTCTCTTTTTCAAAGACAGCATTTCTTCTAAAGATACTGGTAATGGAACTGTTCCTGAACCGACGAAGCCAGTTACATTAGGAGTGTTTCTAACTACGTACCATGAATCATCCGTAACGATCATTTCAACTAGTACGTATCCCGGGTATATCTTTTCTTCAATAGTTTTCTTTTTTCCATTTCTAATTTTAATCTTCTTTTCTTTCGGAACCATGACATTAAATATCTTTTCTTCCATTCCTAAAGATTCAATTCTTTGAGTTAAGCTTTTGGCAACCGCATCTTCATATCCAGAATATGTATGTAAGACGTACCATCTTCTTTCATTTGTAACTTGTTGTTTTGCCATATGTTTAGAATATGAAATGTTCCATTAAGTAAATGTATAATAAATCGCATAAACCTAAAAATCCAGCTACGATTAAACAAATACCGATAACTGTTAATGTATACTGAATGGTTTCTTTTTTTGTTGGCCAAGTGATCTTTTTCATTTCAGACCAAGCACTGCCAAAGAAATTGGATACTTTATTTTCAGATTTCATATATCGTTAGATTACCAAAAAGACGAGTAAATGTCAATTGATTGTGTATAATGAATATGACGGCCACGTTGGGTCGTCAAAAAATTAAGTGTAGGTCCGCAGTTGCAAACCTTTTTCTGTTTGGACAGTGATTAGATAGTCTTGATAGCTGACATCAATATGTGTGTCTGGACTGTAATAAACAACCCTGCCGTTCTCTTCAACAAGAAGAAGGTACTGTTCGTCATTGATGGTTTGGGTAAAAAACACTCTATATTCTTCCCCAACTGGCAGTACTCTAACGGGCCCCCCTAATCCGTCCTGGTATCCATCTTCATACATAGCATGAAGTGAAAGACTGATTCCGGCACCAAATGAGATGCCTGCAATTAATATGAGGACAATCCATCGGGTTCCAGTCTTATCCTTGTTCACAACTCTATACGCTACAAGCACTACTGCAATAATTATGAATAGTGCTCCAAGAAGGATTAAAAGATTCATCAAAGAACTCCTTTTAATAAGGAGCATAAACTAAAATAGATTAAATGTCAAGATTCTTAACACTCTTAGCTGAAGTTTGGATAAATCTCTTTCTGGGAGCAACTTCTTTACCCATCAACATATCAAAAGTCCTATCCGCTTCAATCGCATCTTCAATAGTTATTCTTAATAAGACTCTTTTTTCTGGATCCATAGTTGTTTCCCAAAGTTGTTCTGGATTCATTTCTCCCAAACCTTTGTATCTTTGGATACTATATTTAGTGTCCTTTTTCATTAATTTCAAAGCTGCCTCCTTATCTTCATCGTTAAAGTAATATTTAAATTCTTTTCCTACCTGTACTTTGTATAATGGAGGTTGGGCTAAATACAAATATCCTTTATCAATAATTGCTCTAAAGTGTCTAAAGAATAAGGTCATCAAAAGAGTATTAATGTGGTTTCCATCTGAATCAGCATCACACATAATAATGATTCGATGATATCTTAGCTTTTCGATATCAAAATCATCAGCAATAGCTGTTCCTAGGGCGATAATTAAATTCTTTACTTCTTCTGAGGCCAACATTTTATCCAACCTCACTCTCTCAACGTTTAAAATCTTTCCTCTTAAAGGAAGAATGGCTTGGTTCTTTCTATTCCTAGCTTGTCTTGATGAACCGCCGGCAGACTCTCCCTCTACAATATATATTTCCGATTCTTCAGGATTCCTTGAGGTGCAATCAGATAATTTTCCTGGTAATGACATTCCATCTAAAACGCCTTTTCTTAAAATTGTTTCTTTGGCAGCTCTAGCGGCTTTTCTCGCCTTGAAAGACAAAACTGCTTTTTCGATAATAATCTTAGTATCTTGAGGGTATCTTTCTAAGTAGTCTTGCAAGGCTTCGGCTACAACTGCTTCAGTCGCAGTTCTTCCTTCAGGGTTACCTAATTTAGTCTTAGTCTGTCCTTCAAATTGCGGCTCACGAATTTTAACTGAAACTACAGCGGTTAGTCCCTCTCTAATATCATCTCCGCTCAAATTAGGCTCTGCCTCCTTTAAGAACCCTCCTTTTCTAGCATAATCATTGATTAATCTAGTTAAAGCCGCTCTAAAACCAGTCAAATGAGTTCCTCCTTCAACTGTATAAATATTATTAGTAAAACTTTCTTCTTTGATTTCGTAATCATCAGAATATTGGAAAGAAGCCTCAACTGCAATTCCCTCTTTTTCTCCTGAGCCATAAAAAGGGTTAGCATGAACAACTTTTGTTCCCTTGTTCATATATTTCAAATACGAAACAATTCCTCCTTCAAAGTAAAAATGATATTCAAAAGTATTATCTTTTTCTCTTTCATCATAAAAATCGATTCTGATTCCTTTAGTTAAATAGGCTTGCTGTCTAAAGTGAGCCAATAGTTTTTTTCTATCAAAAATAATTTCCTTGAATATTTCTGGATCTGGTTCAAAAGTAATAGTTGTTCCTGTTTGTCGGCAGTCGGCAACTTTTTTAACAGGTGCAACTGGTTTTCCTTGTTTGTACTCTTGAGCATATTTTTTACCCTCTCTACAAACCTCGGCCTTCATATTTTTAGATAAAGCACAAACAACAGAAACACCAACACCGTGTAATCCTCCAGAAATCTTGTAAGCATCTCCTCCGAACTTACCTCCAGCATGCAAGGTAGTCATAATAGTTTCTAGGGCTGACTTCTTTGTTTTTTCATGAGTATCTACTGGAATACCTCTTCCATTATCAGTAACTTTAACTTGATTATTGGGCAACAAAAATACCTCAATTTTGTTGCAGTATCCTCCCAATGCTTCATCTAAAGAATTGTCTACGACTTCATAGACTAAATGATGAAGACCTTGGGGTCCAGTTGAACCAATATACATTCCAGGCCTTTTCCTCACTGGATCAAGTCCTTCTAAAACGTAAATATCCTTAGCGCTATATGAGCTTGCTTTTTCTTTTGCCATGTTTTTATATATAGAAATTCTTTCCTTTTATGTATCCCATTTTACCTTAAAATAAGAGAAAAAGCAATACAGTAATTAACTAATTTACTGTATGATTAGTGTCTGGCGAATTTTATCAAATAGATTAATTAAAGATGTTTTATCAAATTCTTGAACTAAGCCTTGAGGATAATTTTCGATAGCTCCATAATGAATGAAGTAATGAATAGCAACACATGGATTGGTGCCAGGCATTGCCCAGATTTTTTCTTCGTAGCGATTACCAGCAGCGGCATCAGTAGATGATGCAAAAGAATAATCAACTCCATTATCAGTTATTGTTTGTGCGGTTAGATTGTTATATAGGAAAAAACTGGCATTACAATCTTGAGTATCTGGAATAGATTCTACGGAAATTCCACTGTCGCTCGATAAATTAGTGCCAGTTGTAATACTTTCTGGAATCGTAAACTTAACTCCGCTTATCTTCCTGTCGGGACTCAATTCTGATTGATAATTTGTATTAACTAAATAATTAGCTGGATAACGGATTGAAAAACCGACACTGCTATTATGATAAATATTAGGTAGCTCTCCAGAATCTTTAGCCTCTACGATGCAGCCTATATAACTTTTCTCAACATTATCTTCTAAGATAAGAGCACCGTTTCCTTTTCCCCAAAAAATAAATGACTCATCGCTATTAGCATAGCGTGTACCATCAGCAGAGATAGTTTGAGGCAAGTTGAAGATACGTCCATCACTTAAAACAATTTTTACACTGCCAGTTGGAATCGGTGGCTGTCCCGGGTCTACAAACTGTATCTTACCTTCATAAAAAGTTGCGTCTATCGTTTTGTCTCCGTCACAAATATATGTAACTTGAGCTAAAGGAACAGAAGAATTTTTACCATTAAACCATGTCCATACTCCGATACTAGCTAGAATAACTAACAATAGAATGATAATTATTGATATTTTTTTGTTCATATGTTTTTTATTATTTAATTATTATAATTTAAATACACTCGGTTCCGTTAAAACACTTATCTTCTCCGCAATTACATTTTTTTACCTGATGACTGTTGGTTGGCGAACAACCGCAGGCACCAATAAGACAAAGGTTCGGAAAATCTGATGTAGAAGCACAACACAATGATGCTTCAATTGTTCCCCCTGAAAGCAAACAAGATTGTTCTTTTTTAGATTCCTCCGAAGTAACTTCTTTTAATGTCACGCCTTCTAAAGCAAATTGCCTCGTGACCCCAATGGAAGGATGAGCAACCATTGGTTCATCTATCCTTCTGTCAGCATAATTAACAATGATATTTCCATCTTGGACCTCTGTCGTTTGCGGTGAGATCCTATCACCCAAGAAAATAGCATTAGTACCCTTGCATCCGCTGATGTCTCCCAAGCCAACCGCTAAATAATAAAAAGTTCCGCTACCACCCATATTTTGAGTAAAGATAAAAGCAGTATCAGATAATCTATCTCCATTAAAATCATGGAATGCTTCGTTTCCAAAGTATTGTGTAATAACCTTTGAGACAGAATCATAAGCTATTCCCTCTTCTGAATAACCATCTTTCATTGTGATATTTTTTCCTTCAACAGTATAGGTACAATTTTTTGGATCTAAGATATTTTTTTCTATTTTTGATTGATAAATAAAATATCCTGCCACAACAACTATAATTAAAATTATAGCAACGAGAATAAGTCCTTTTTTATTTTGATTCATATAATTAAATATTTATATTATAGTCATTATATCCCTTTCACATAAAAAAGACTAATCTCTATAACACAATTACTCTTTAGCTCCTGCTTCTTTTAAAATTTTAACGATATCGGTTTGAGGATAGTTCCCAGATGCAAACATTAAAACAGTTTGTCCTTCAAAGTTTTTAGCATTAACGTCTGCCCCGACAGCTATTAATTCTTTAACAATGTCGACAATATCAGATAATTTTGTATTAGAATGAGGAAAAGCCCCTGCAATCATTAATGCTGTGCTACCATCGTTCGCTATGATATTAACATTGGCTCCAACACTAATTAGCTCTTTAACTATATTAAGATGTCCCGCTAAAGAAGCATATATTAATGCTGTCGCCCCACGAGAATCTACCATATTAACGTCTGCTCCAGCATTAATTAACTCTTTGACCATATCGTAATAACCCCAGGTAGATGCAACAATTAAAGCAGTGACTCCTTCTTGCCCCTGAGCATTAACATCTGCTCCGCCATTAGTCAATTCTTGTATATAGTTTCTATGTGCAGCCATCAATTCTTCATTAACAATATTATTATTTTCTACTTCTTCATTTTTAATAACATTATCTTCTTGGTTATTTTTAGAATAAAAACAATATCCAATTACCCCTACTCCAATTAAAGCTAGAACAATTAAAACGATTATAATATTTTGTTTTTTATTCATATCTTTATTTAAAATAATTATACAAGATGAGTTTTGAGATGCGTTATTTTAGGATATTCCCAATTAATGTTGTCGATTACCATATCGGATATCTTTGTCGGAGGAAATTTCTCTAAATACTTCTTTTGTGCCGGTAGGTATTTCTCGTCATACTTTTTAATAATCTTCTCTCCAAAAATGGGAACATCCCTAATTATTGCCCTATTTTTACTTTCTTCAAGAGGAATATCAATAAAAATCTTATAATCAATATAAGGAGCTAATTCTTCTCTAAACAAAAACACTCCCTCAAAGACAATAATTGTATCTTTACTAAAAGAAAACTCTTTTTCAATCTCGTATTTATCAGTATGTAAATTTAATAAAGTTAGTTTGACGGAAAAATTACCATTCTCATTAATTGGAATTAATAATTTTTCAATAATTGTCTGAATGTCAAAACCCTTGTTATAATAATTATTAACCTGATCGTTTCCGAAAGACCTTATCGCTTTGGGATTATGAAAATCGTCTAAATTAATTGTCTGCACCTTGCTACCTTTAGAAATTAAAAATTGACAAAGTGCTTCAGCAAATTTTGTCTTACCAGCTGTATCAATTCCGCTTATTCCCACCACAAACGGTTCATCTTTTTTTCTTTTATTAATTTCATTCAATATCGTTTCGAATATCGGTATTTTTCTGTCAAAAATATCCAATAGCTCTAAAAATTTATTTATAGCCAAATCCGCTCTTTGGGCTTCTTCTTTACTATAACCGTACAGTGCCCCTATAGAAATAGCGTCATTCTCTTTTGCCGCCTCTATGTCGTGAATCCTGTCTCCGATTACGGCAACTTTTGACTCTCCTAACCTTATCTTAATTTTTTTGATTAATTCAACTTTTGTTAAATTATTATCTCCCATACATTCCATATAATCAAAAAATTTTCCAATATCTAAAAACGAAGTGGCCTCCTTAAAATAATCAGCAGATGAGTTTGAATAAAGCACTAATTTATAACCCCTATCCCTTAGTATTTGAAGGGTTTTGGGAACGTCGGGATATGTTTCTCCATATTCTAAAATTGTAGAATGACGATATTTTCTTACTTCTCTGGCTAATTCTTCCCATCTTAATTTTTTATCCGACGGTAAGATGGACCTATATCCCTCTTCTGATGTTTTTCCTATATATCCCTTTACTTTTTCTTCAATACTATCAATATCCCAACCAAGCTCAAATAAAGCTTTTTTTACAGCTTCGACCTCCGACTTTATCGTTTGGAAAATAGTTCCATCAAAGTCAAATATTAATAATTCTACTTCTTTTGAATTAATCATTATTTAAATTATATCCTTAAAAACAAAAAACGCCAATAAAGGCGTCTATCTGCGGGCTCGACCGGACTCGAACCGGCAGTCTCCTCCGTGACAGGGAGGCGCGATAACCAATTTCGCTACGGGCCCATATATATTTAATTGTGTGCCAGGGATGGGGATCGAACCCATGACAACTCGCTTATGAAACGAGTGCTCTACCACTGAGCTACTCTGGCCTGGCTCGTGTATATTCCAAACAAAAAATGTTGCGGTTCCTAGAATTGCACTAGGGTCTCCAGCTTATGAGACTGGCGAGGTACTACTCCTCTAAACCGCTATATAACCGTATACTAACAAAAAGTAGAATAAAATCAAGAGGAGTTTTTATTAAATAAATAAAAAGCCTAATCAGTAATATACCTTTTGGCTAAAATTAGAAAAATTAAGCCTCGACAAGTTCAATGCTTTTTCCCAAGACGGGGTGCAAATGAACTCCGGGGATTAATAATTCACTACGGATATCAATTTTTGACCCGAGAGCAAATATCGGCCTCAAGGCACGAATATTCTTATGCTGTTCCAGAACAGCAAGAAGCTCTCGTAATCCAACAAATTCATATCCTTCTTTACGAAGACAGGCTGATTCGATTTCAAAGTTAATGTCTTCGAACACAGGCCTGCTTCTTATCTCAATGATCTTTGCAACTATTCGATCTTTTTTTCCTTTTTTGGTGGGAAAATTTTTCGAATTGATTCCGGGCGATACTTTTTTATAGTGACCCCTTTTCACAATGTCTTTTACGGGGACACCGTAATCAATATCTGTTACATAGCCCTGTCCGTCAAAACGATTCCTAATCAACTTTACCATTGCTACGTACGTAATTGCACCTCCACTCCAGTAGTGGCTAATCAAAGCATATAACAAAAAATAGGAATTAGTCAATTAATTCCTTTAAGAATATTAGTTTTAATCCTGAATTTCGTCGGTAATAACACCAAATTTAATTAAAGAATCTTCAAAGGTTGAATATAACTTATCCAATTCATCAAGGTCAGGTGTGTATGAACGATCCTTCTTTACTTGCTCGGCTATCTCAGCCAATCTTTTCAGGCTTTCTCTATTTGGAGTGTCTGGGTCTTCAACCATCTCTAAAAGATTTTTTCCTTTATACTCAAATCTTTTTAATAATTCGTAAAACAAAACCTCTGTTTCCAAAAGAGCCTTCTTGTATTTTTTATCATCCAAAAGAGCAGAAATTTCTTTTGCTCTATTTAAAAATGACTTTGGCGGAGTATATCTCTGAAAACTTAAAAAATCTTTCGTTCTTCTTTTAACGTCGCTGAGAATCTGTCCATCTTTAATAAGATAGTAAGCGATAGCATAGATAAAAACGACTGAAAGCGTTATTGCGACAATTTTAAAAGGAAGCAAAAATTGAGAAAGATCTTTTGATTCAAAAAATTGAGTGATATCATTTATTGTCATATTTTTTCTCAAATAACGAAGCGATACTTAATAATTTCTCTTCTTCAAATGGAGCTCCAATCAAATGCATTCCAATGGGCAAACCCGATTCTGACTTGCCACAAGGAATTGATATTGCCGGAAGTCCAGCCAAATTAACTGAAACAGTGTAAATATCTGCTAAATACATTGACATTGGATCATCAGACTTCTCCCCTATTTTAAAAGGTAAACAAGGAGATGTCGGTCCTAATATTACATCAACTTTTTCAAAAGCTTTTTCAAAATCCTGTTTAATTAAAGTTCTAACCTTTAAAGCTTTTTTATAATAAGCATCATAATATCCAGAAGACAAAGTATAGGTTCCGAGCATTATTCTTTTTTTAACTTCTTTTCCAAATCCATTAGTCCTATTCTTTAAATAAATATCAATTAATTTTTCTGCCTCTTCATCTTTAATTGTTTTTCCGTATCGAAGCCCATCGAAACGAGCTAAGTTAGCACTAGCTTCAGCTGGAGCAATAATATAATAACAGGCTAAAGCATATTCGCTCATTGGCAAGCTTATCTCTATAATCTCCGCTCCCAATTCTTGGTAAAGATTAATAGCATCTTTAATTGCTTTTTCTACTTCCTTATCCAATCCATCAGCAAAATATTCTTTAGGAACTCCGATTCTTAATTTTGTTAAATTGTTTTCTTTTTCCAAATTAATACTAGTCGAGTCCATCGGATCGCTTCCCTTAATCGCATCAAAAACAATTTTAGCATCGTTTACATTTTTAGTTAATGGTCCAATTTGATCTAAAGAAGAAGCGTAAGCAATCAATCCATATCTTGAAACAGTTCCATAAGTTGGTTTCAATCCAGCAATTCCGCAAAAAGAAGCTGGTTGCCTAATCGATCCTCCTGTGTCTGAACCTAAAGCATAAACACACATATCAGCGGCTACCGCAGCAGCTGAACCACCAGAAGATCCTCCAGGAACCCTCTCCAAGTCTCGAGGATTTTTAGTTGGGAAGAAAGCTGAATTTTCACAAGAAGAACCCATGGCAAATTCATCGAGATTAGTCTTTCCCAAAAATACCGCCCCCATCTTTTCTAATTTTTCAACAACAGTTGCATTATATGTTGCAGTATAGTCTTCTAAAAATTTAGAACCAGCAGTACATTTAACATTTTTAATCAAAATATTATCTTTAATCGCACAAGGAATGCCGGTTAAAGGATATATCTCTTTGTTTTTAATCATTTCGTCAGCTCTAGCTGCTTGCTTTAGGGCTAATTCTTCAGTAACCGTAATAAAAGCACTTACCTCCTTATCTTTTTCTTTAATTCTATTTAAAAAAGCCTTAGTTAATTCAACCGAAGTAAATTCTCCGTTTTTTAACCCCTCTTGGGTCTCAGATATTGTTAATTTAGTCAAATCAGTTATCTTCATTGTACAAAATCTTTTTAACTTGCATGTAATTATCTTTTCTTCGAGGTAAAATTTTTAACAAATCTTCTGAATCTTTTTCCTTACCAACATCACCCCTAAATACGTTTTCAGATTGAGAAAGATTAGCTGTTTCGGTAATGTTTGAAACATCAAGTTCCTGAAGCTTTTTAACGTATTCCAAAATAGAAGAAAACTTTTCCCTAATTTCTTCTATCTCCTCATTTTTAATTTCCAAGTATGAAAGCTTGGCAATATTTCTTATTTCTTCTTCTGATATCATAACTTATATATATACCAATCTTTGCTTTTGAGCAATAAATCGTTAATTAAATAATTCTTTAGCTTTATCCCAAATAGCTTTAATAGTAGTAGGAACATCATTAATCGCCTCACTAAATTCTTTTTCAAATTCTTGCCTTGTTTCTATTCCAATATTTTTCTCTATCCATGGTTTCATATCATTATTAATCCAAGTCAAAACTGCATTCCAATACTCTGACATCTTAGGAGCGCATTCATCCCAAATGCTTTTTACAGAACTAGAATCAAAAGCAAAACAAAATCCTACTGATAAAAAGGAAATTATTAGAGCCAAAGAAAAAATTCTTTTTAACATATTATTTTAATTTATTTATTGCCTCTTCAATTTTTGTAATTGTTTTTTCTTTTCCTAGTGCAAGAGCTATTTCCATTGGTCCAGCTGAATTTTTTTTGCCAGATAGTGCTACTCTCAATGGCCATAACAAATTGCCTCTATTCGCCATCTTATTCGCTTCATCTAATAGTTCTTTCTCTAAATTTTCTTTATTAAATTCAATATTTGTGATTATTTCTTTTGATTTATTTAAAGAATTAATAATTTCATCATTACTCATCTCTTTCCATTTTAACAAATCAGGAGAATAATTCAATTCTTTTTTAAAGCAAAAATCTATTAGCTCGACAATCTCTGAAAGTTTTTTTAATCTCTCATGGTATAAGGCAACCATTTTTTCGATATTCTCAAGATGCACTTCTTCTCCAGTCTCAAGAACTAAATACTTTTCAATAGCAATTTCTTTAATTAAATTGGCCTTGATTAGATAAGGAATACATTCACGAGTTAAATCATATAAAGGCATTTTACGGATATAAAAACCATTAATCCAATCCAGCTTATCGATATTAAAAATAGCCGCTGACTTTTGTATTTTCTCAATTGAAAAGTCAGCAATCAATTCATTCATTGAATAAATTTCTTTTTCCGTTCCTGGATTCCAACCCAAGAAAGCGATAAAGTTCAATACCGCTTCGGGCAAATATCCATCATTCTTATAATCAATTAATGAAGTTTTTCCTGTTCTTTTAGAAAGCTTTTTCTTATCTGTTCCTAATATTAAAGATAGATGGGCATATTTCGGTTCTTCAAAACCTAAAGCACGAATAATCAATATCTGTTTTGGTGTATTAGGAATATGGTCTTCTCCTCGTATAACATGAGTAATTTCCATCTCCACATCGTCCACCGCACAAGTAAAATTAAATAAGGCTGTATCTAAGTCTTTAGCTAGGACAAAATCCCCCATTGTTTCTGTATTCACCTCAATCTCTCCTCTGACTAAATCATTAAAAGAAACTTTAGCCTCAGCTGGAGTTCTAAAACGAATAACTGATGGCCTTCCCTCTTTTAAATATTTTTCGACTGTTTCTTTGGGTAGATCCCTGCAAGCCCCTCGATATACTGGAGATTCTCCAATAGACATTAAATACTGTTTTTGAGCTTCCACCTCTTCTTTAGAACAAAAACAATAATAGGCTTGGCCGTTTTTAATCATAGACTCTAAGTATTTTCTGTAAATCCCACTTCTTTCACTTTGTCTATAAGGAGCATGTTCTCCAATATACTTTGAAGAATTAGCCACTGGCCCCTCATCCCAATCGATTCCCATCCAATTCAAGCCCATTAATAATTCATCCTCCCATTCTTTTTTAGACCTTTCCAAATCAGTATCTTCAATTCTTAAGATAAGAGTTCCTTTGTTTTTTCTTGCAAAAAGGAATGGAAATAAGGCGGTCCTTATTGTTCCAATGTGAAGATGCCCAGTTGGAGATGGAGCGAATCTTGTTCTTATTTTCTTTTCTTCTTTTTTGGCTGTCATCATATATATTATGCTAAAAAGTCTAACACATACCGAGCTACTATAACAGCAGCATAGGGCTTGGAGAAAAATTCAGCTCCCTTCTCCATTACCTCTTTATCTTCATTCAAAACCTCTCTTAATTTTTCTAAAAAGAAATGATGTGTAAAATTGCCCTCTTCTAAAACTAAACAAGCTCCATTTTTAGCATAAGAATAAGCATTTCTAACTTGATGATTTTGGGCTGACTCAGGAAGAGGTATTAAAATACTCGGCTTTTTTAATAAAGCGATTTCAAATATTGTTCCTGCCCCAGAACGAGCCACAATACAATCAGCAGCGGCATAAGCTAAGGTCAATTCTTTTTCATCTAAAAAGAAATAGGGGTGATAGTATTTTCTCAAACCCTCATCAATCATCGCCAGTGATTCATTTTTAACCCTCTTAAATCCAGCCATTCCCGTTTGGTGAATAATTTCGAACTCTTGCAGAACATCGATTAAAATATCTAAAATAACTTCATTTATCCTTTCGCTGCCTTGCGAGCCTCCTAAAATCAATATTACAGGTTTCTCTCCACTTAAATTAAATAGTTTTTGAGCTTCTTCTTTGTTTCCCCTAGTTAACACACTCCTTACTGGATTACCGCTTTCAATCATTTTCTTTCTAGGAAAATATTCCATTTCATTAATAGGAAAAGAAACGAATACTTTCTCCGATAATTTGCTTCCAATTTTGTTTGCCAATCCAGGAACAACATCTGATTCGTGCATAAAGATAGGGATTCTTAAAATAAATCCTGCAATAACAACTGGAATAGAGCCGAACCCTCCTTTACTGATAATAACGTCGGGAGCAGTAAAAAACATTATCATGAAAGACTGAAAGATTCCCAAAGGAATCTTAATTAATAAATCAAAGAAATTAGAAAAGAAAGAAATAATTGAAAAGTACCTTCTTAATTTTCCCGAAGAAATATAATATGATTTTATCTTCGCTTGAGGTAAAAAAGTTTTAGACGTAAAATCGGATGGTCCGATATATGCCAAATTTAAATTAGGATCTCTTTTTCGCATCTCTTCGGCGATAGCAATAATGGGAAAAATATGCCCTCCCGTTCCTCCGCCAGTGAACAATATTCTTTTCATACATTAAATATATCATTTTTAGACTTTTTAACAAGAGACTAAACCTTTTTAGGTTAAATTTTGTATAAAAAAATAGTTAATCAGTAAAGATTAACCAACTTTAATTGGAATCAAGGTACTTTTCTCTTTAAATTTAAAATTGCTTCATCAATCCTTTCTGCCAACTTTTGGTAATAAGGATCAATCTGATCAAGTTCGGTTATGTAGCAAGGCTCATAGATAAAGGTTGTTCCCTTTGCTTTGAGCATTGCATTCACACCAAGCTCTCGATCTTCTGCTGTTCGAAAATCTGTACGGTAGACAATTGCCTTTCCTGTAGAGATAATAGCAATACCATATTCTACGCAGGTACCGCTATCCGAGTCTGAACCGTCGGCATTGCCTACAAAAAGATTTTGACTATCAGAGCAAGAATTAGCACAGCTTTCAACTATACCCTGTACGTCAAATTCCTTGCCGTTAAAATGCTTGAGAGCTTCTTTTTGAGGAAGAATGACTTCATGTCCCAATTTTTCAAGATGCTTCTTGAGAAGTAGGTTGTGAACTCTTTCTCCCGCATTAAAAAGTCCGCCGGCTAAATATAATCTTTTTTTCACTTCAATCATCCCTTAAGATTATAAATATAGTATAAACTATTATTAATAATTTGTCTAATATAAAAAACTACATTTCGCATAAAGGCTACTCTGTAGTTTGAATATGGGACCGAACTAATTTTGGCAAGACATCATTTCTTCTGTTGCAATAACAGAACTTCTTGAATTCTGCCTGACAAATAGCTCGGAAATTTTTCCGTGTAACGCTGACCAGATCTTATAATCGGACTGGTATCTGCTTGAAGATAGCCTTTCGCATATTCCGCCGACTGCAAAATAAATTCCTTCGGTACTCCCCCAGACGGGAAAGCTTTTTTTACTTCTTCAATGAAGAAGCTCCTCATGTAGAAATTTATCTTCCCCTCATCGGTGGCAATAATAATCGCATTTTTCGGGTTATCTTCGAATGCTTTGTAAATATTTTTCTGAAGTTGTTCTTCAGATATTCCACCCGATGAGATGCTAACAGCCGCAATATCACTGTCGTATCCACGTTGCCTAATGGTCCTTAAGGCAATGGCCCATTCTGTCCCTTCGACAACAAGGATCATTAATTTTTTGCATACAACGGGATAGTATGCTGATGGCTCTTCTGGTACGGCGATATTCTTTCCATTCAATTTTTGTTGCAAAATTTCAAAGGCAGCAACAAAAGAATCCCTTACAGACAATCCATTTTGTGTCATTGTTATCCTCCGCTCCTCCGTATTTACCTAAGAGGTGCTGACGATAGAATAATATATTTATTATTCTCTGTCAACGCACCGAACGTGAATTATAGTTTAAATCACCACAGCTTGAAAAACAGAAAAATTATCTTTGAATTAAGGTTTAATTTTATTCAGCTGATCTAGTGAATTTTTTATGAATTTTCCAAATTTACGGTCTTTCTCTCTTTTCTCAATATCGGTCATTTTGTAATATTCATTCTCTTTTTTTAACTTAATGTAATTTAAATATTTTTCTTCATCTAATTTTTTCGTCCTAACAGCCTCTAAAACAGCACAGCCAGATTCTTGCATATGAGTGCAATCGGTGTATTTACAATTTTTAGCCAAAATAACGATTTCATCAAAAACATTATCTATCCCAGTACTTGCACTCGCTATTCCTACTTCTCTCGTGCCAGGATTATCAATTACAATACCGCCATTTTCTAGAAAATACATATCCCTAGTTGTGGTTGTGTGTTTACCCTTTTGTGTTGAGGCACTTATTTCTTTTGTTTTAATTTTACCTTCTCCTAATAGTTTATTTATTAAAGATGATTTTCCTATACCAGATGAGCCTAAAAAACAATATGTCTTTCCCTTTTCTATATAATATATTAATTCATCTAATCCTTGATTAGAAATCGTACTGGTTGAAATAATGTCTATATTATTAAATCTGTTTTTTATTTGGCTTGTCTTTTGATTTAACTCTTCTTCTGAAATTAAATCGATCTTATTCAATATAATTACTGGTTTAATTTTTCCTTCATTTACTAAAACAAGATATCTTTCAAGGCGATTAAGGTTATAATCTCTATCGACAGATTCAACAATGAAAGCTGTGTCAATGTTGGTAGCAATAATTTGAGTATCTTGTTTATTGCTATATTTCTTATAAAGTATGGTTTGTCTTGGTAGAATTTCATGAATAATTGCCATTTCATTATCAGGCATGGTTATAGCTACCCAATCCCCAACCGCAGGATAATCTTCTCTTTTTGTCGCATTAAATATCTTTTTTCCTGTTATTTTTGCCAAGTATTCACCATTAATATCTTTTACCTTGTATGCTCCCTTGTATTCAGAAATAACCCTAGCAACTGAATATTCTGTTAATCCTAAAGACTTTCTTTTTGATTCAAAGAAATTGCTATAACCCAAATCTTCAAGTTTAATTTTTGTAATCTCATTAGTCATATTTTAATTATACTTATAAAAATAAAAAACGCCAACAATATCGCTAAAGATTTGCAAGAAAGGTGAGACGGACTTGGAACCTTTTTAAGATTAAATTATGTATAAAAAAAATCGCTTCAGGATGATACCTTGGCGATATTTAATACTCCTAGATGAGAGAACTTAAGATGAGTTTCTCAGTAGGAGGGATATTAGCTCTAAAGATTGCATATGGAAGGACGAGCAAGGGCTTCCAAGTCCCCTGTATTCTCCTTGTGACCGAGGAACGTCGTGCAAGGAACCTAGCTGTTAGCCGTAAGACTGAAGTCTGCTGGAAATCCGCTAGGCGATTCCAACAATTATTTTATAGCAAATAGATAATATTTTGTCAATAGCTATGCCATCGTCCTGTCGCAGTTATCATAAAAAGCCTTACAAGATAAGGCTTCCTAGGTTTGCAGGGGAGAAAATAATTGGAGCCATACTATCTCCTTGCATATTTAGAAATATTCAATAAAAGTCCGCAAGCTATCAGCTCCATCATCAAATGAGAGCCTCCGTAGCTAATAAAAGGCAAAGGAATTCCTGTTAAAGGAACTACCCCAATCATCGCTCCGATATTAACCATGGCTTGAACTATAAACCAAGAGCCGATACCAATAGCCATTAATCTTAAATATTCGTCGTTAAGCCTCTTCCCCACTGAAAAAGAAGCGATAAAAAAAGCTAAAAAGAGAGCGATCAAAACAACACAGCCAATAAATCCTGTCTCTTCAGCGAAAATAGCGAAAATAGAATCAGAAATTGATTGCGGAACAAAGCCAAACTTTTGAACACTTAGTCCTAAACCTGAACCGGTCAGCCCTCCTGAACCAACCGAAATCAAAGCTTGATTAATATGATAACCCGTTCCCAACGTATCAGTTTCAGGATGAAGGAAAGAAGTAACTCTTTGTAATCTATATGGTTCAGCTAATATTAATCCAATAAACCCTCCCACCGCAGTCAAACCTATCAAGAGTGTTTGCTTAATTGGAGTTTTTGAACAAAAAAACATTATCATCATGGTTGAAAAAAGGACAATCAAAGTTCCCATATCTTTCTGAAAATACAAAGCCGAACAGACTAAAACTAAAAGAATAATAAAGGCGGTGAATTTATTCCTTGCCTTCTCGCTATTCAAAATACTGGCTAAATAGATGATGCAGGCTAACTTCATTATCTCTGACGGTTGAATGCTCGTAAAACCCAAATTAAGCCATCTGGTGGCACCTAATTGGCTAGTACTCAACCCTGGAACAAATACTAAAAGCATTAAAATATATGAAGCTATAAAAATTAAAAAACTCCATTTCTTTATCCCATGCAAAGGAATTTTGAAAGCAACGAAAGCTAAGACTAATCCTGGAAGCAAACCCCATAACAATTGATGAAAAAGATAATAATTAGGATTACTAGTTAACTTTAAAGACAAGGGAGTCGAAGCAGTGGCCAAGGCCAATACGCCCATTACTGCCAAAAGAATAATTATAACTAGAAGACTAATATCGAATGTCTTTTTTGATTTCATTATTTAAAATCCTTAATATATTTCTTAAACAAATCTCCTCTTTCTTTGTAATCTTTAAATATTCCAAAACTAGGAGAAGCTGGAGATAAAAGACATATCTTGCCTGAAGATGTTATTTGAAAACACTTCTTAATTGCTTTTTCCATATTATCAAAACTAAAATGTCTTACCTTTCCTTTCTTTTTCTCAATCTCCTTTAATATCTTTTCTCCCGAAACTGGAAACAAGATTAAATTCCTAACATTGCTCTTGATAATTCTATCAGCTAGTTTATCAAACTTGATCCCCCTATCGAATCCTCCGACAATCAAGGTCTCGACATCATAACCTAAAGAATCCAAAGCAAATATAGTTGCTTCAGGAATTGTAGCAATTGAATCGTCGTAAAACCTGATTCCTTTCTTTTCGCTAACAAATTCTAATCGATGCTCAGGTCTTTTAAATTTCTTAAATGCTTTAATGACTTTTTCCTCCTTAATTCCCATTATCTTTGCCACGTTCAAAACGGCTATTAGGTTATCAACATGAGTAATCTCTAAGAAGCCCTGATTATCTTTTAAGAACTTGGCAAAATCAACTGAGTTAATTTCAATTTTCTTGGACTTAGCTTTCTTGCTCAAGTTATTTATCTCTTTAATTTTAGAATTAAAAATGAAATAATCATTCTTTTTCTGGTGCTTAACAATATTGGTCTTAGCTAGAAAGTATTCTTTAAAACTTTTGTAATAATCTAAATGTTCAGGATAGATATTTAAAAATACTCCAATATGCGGACTCAACTCTAAGCCCTGCAATTGATGAGAAGATAATTCGTAAACAAAAACATCATTCTTCTTAGCCGTTAAAAGAAAAGATAATGATGGAGTCTCAATATTTCCCACTAAATATGTTTTAAATCCTGCCTCTTTTAAAACAGAGTAAATCAAAGAAGAGGTAGTGCTTTTACCTTTAGTTCCTGTCACTCCAATAATCATCGACGGACAATTATCAAAAAACAACTCTGTCTGTCCTGTAACTTTAGTCTTCTTGCTAAGATATTTCTTAATACTTGATAAAGATATTCCAGGAGATTTTAAAACAACATCAAAACCTTTAATGCTTTTTAAATAGTCGTCTCCTAAAAATAGTTCAACATTCTTGTCGTTCAATAATTTCCTTGTTTTCAAATCCATCTCTTCATACTTTTTCTTATCCGCCACGAATAATTTCTTTTTAGGAAATTTCTTCCTTAGAAAAACAAAAGAATCGGCACCTTCCCTGCCTATTCCTAGAATTAAAACTTTTTTCTTTTCTAAAGAGTTAATCTTCATTAGATATAATTTAACACATTTAAAGTATAAAAAAAAGAGGCTTTTATTTTTTATAGACTCGTAGCTCTTATTTCCTCGAGTCTCTCTTTCGCAATACTTTCGACAATTGGAATTTGGTTCAACTACATCACTCCCATTGTTCGATCGACTGTTCCATTTGGAACACGTATCTCAATCTGTTCTCCGCTGAGATAGACTCTATTTCCCCCAAGACCGAAAAGTATTTTCCGAACACCTTGATTCTCTTCGTAGTCTTTAAAGAAACGATAGTAATACAGATTTCCTGTATTCTTTAAGGTTTCATCTTCAATGATAAGTGGAACATACTTGGAAATCTTTCCTGATCTTGTGCCACTGCCATCTCTGTATCGGTACTCATAATAATCGCCTTCTTCAAATGAGCCCGATAAGAAATATACTTCGCCGTTAGTTCTTACGGTCTGTTTTACCGCCACTAGGTCATAGCTCTGGAATACTTCTCTGTCAGTTACGAAAGAGGGCGGATTCAGTCCGAAAAAAATTGCCAATAATATCACGACAGTCACCACAAAAGCTATAAAAGTAACAATAACTGCCGTTTCTCCGTTGTCGGTATACTTTACTGTGGCCACAAAAACGATAGAAACTAACGCCGCAATTATAGGCAACCACAATGCTTCTGAATAAAACAAAAGCCCAGCGAAAATAATTCCCGATATTATAATTGCCACTGCCGCATGCTTGAAATTATCGCGGAAAATTAGTCCAAAAGCGATACAAACAATAGCCACGAAGGCCAGCAAGATAATTAAATCCATCTTTTTTCCAACTCCTTTTTTTCAAGATACTGCTAAATAAACATGGGTTCTTTGATACTGTCAAAGAACATACCCATAATAAACTATTACGGCGATACTGTCAATTTTTTCAGGTAATGTCTAAACACTTTTGACACTTTTGATATAATCAGTAAATGAGCATTAAAATGTCAAAAAACATAAAAGAAGAAAGGCTAAGATGGATTAGTCCAGTAATAAGTAAAGAGATAACGATTGTTGACCTAGCTAAGGTCTGCCCGTACAGTGAGAGCAGCCTTAAACGGTGGATTAAAGCTTTCAAGGAAGGTGGAATTGAGTCTTTAGAGCCAAGATCGACTAAACCCAAAACTCAACCCAATGAAACACCGATTAGGATTAAGGAGAGAATAATCGACTTAAGAAAAGAAACTGGACTCTGTGCGAAGAAACTTCATTGGAGGCTGGAGAAACAGGGATTAGATATTCCAATCTCCACGATTGGAAAAATCTTGAAAGACGAAGGGTTGGTTAGAAAATATCGAATTAAGAAAATAAAATACAAATATATTAAAGCGGAAAGGAAACCGGGGGAATTAATCGAGATAGATGTTAAGTATGTGCCAGGAAGCATCAACGGCCGAGAATATTTCCAGTACACAGCGATTGATACCGCTTCACGATGGAGATATCTGCGAATCTTTGATGAACAATCAGCCTTCCATTCAGTAGAGTTTCTAAAGGACGTCATTAATAGGTTTGGATACAAAATAACTGGAGTGAAAACGGATAATCATTCCATTTTCACCAACTACTACGTAGGAACAAATAAGCGAAGTGATGTGACGGTAAAAACGATTCATCCTTTAGACGTCTTCTGTTTTGAAAACAGTATGGTTCATTACTTAATTGATCCAGGTAAGCCAGCTCAAAATGGATGCGTTGAAAGAAGCCATCGTGAAGATCAAAGATTTTACGATAAGAATATCTTCAGAAATATTCAAGACCTAGAAAAGAAAATAGAAACCTGGAATGAAGAGTATAATAATTTAGAACATTGTTCGCTTGATGGAAAAACTCCAGCAGAAATGCTAGAATTATTCCATCTAGAAAGTGTCAGAAGAGGTTAGATACAACATTCACGAATATCTAAAATATTAGAAAATAAAAAATAGCTTGTTGCCTTTTGGTAAGACTACAAGACTCTCTCAATATTGGCGTTTAAAAACTCCAATATTGTTTTGACAACTTCGTTGTCAGTCGGCAACTCACAATGACCAACTTTCGGGAAAATCTCCAATTGGCTGGAGGGCAGCTTTTTGAAAATGTCCTTCGAAAGCCACCATTCGCCGAGCCAACCATGAATTTCCAGAATCTGGAAGTTATTAGATTCCGATTCCAGCATATTCATGTACTTCATGAAATCACTTCCCTTCAGCATGTCTTGAACGCATGCTCTATCCAGTGGAAATCCGGTTAGCCAGAGTTTCCATGGAGCAGCTCCTGCATTAGGACCCTCAAGGAATACGATTGGTCCAGAGAAATGAAAGCTCAAGTTATGAAGAGCGTATCTTACCTCATTAACGCCCATAGAATGAGCAATGATAGCGTCAGGCCTCAGTTTCTCTACTTCCCTCCGAAGACCTTCTCCATAAACACTAATTGGTTTGCACGATGGTTCCCCACCATAGCAAGCCTCTGATGCTTGGATGGTCCAGTCCTGATTCTCGAACTTTGGACTAAGCTCTTCGATAATTTGTTCTGTTTTCGATACAGCTTCTGGGTCTTTTTGAAACCCTGGTACATACAGTGCGTGCAGTGTGTGTCTTTTCAATCAAAACACCGTCCAAAATAATTGTAAAATTATATTTAGATCATAAACTAATAGTAGAATATTGTCAACTTTCTTGTCCGCCTAATCCTTAAAATATTTAGGTATAAAATTAGTTTTGTTCCAGTGATCCATTACCTCTAAAGACATCTTTTCCCAATCTTTATGTTTCCCTAAAATATTCTTCTCAAAGTATTTTAATAACACTGGTCTCTCAGGGGTCTTTTTGTAGGCTAAGTATAGAGCGACCAAGGCTTCCTTTCTTGTTCCTACACATTCAAAAGGTTTCACTTCCTTCTCCCCTATTAATTCTTTTAAAATCGGCAATAACTCCTTTTTCTCAAACAAATCTTCTTCAAAAATAGAAAGTAAGTCTTCTTTAGAAACAAAAGGATAAAGGACCATATAGACAAACAAGCATTTTGAACAAGCTCCGCACCATTTCCCTGTTTTCTTCTTGGTTCCTGAATAAGTCTTCTGTGATTCATTACAGCTTAAGAACACTGGGAAGTAATTCTTCATATATGAGAAGATGCGAGCAATCTGTAATTCATACATTAATCTTAACATGCTGAAATATTCTAAATTATCAACTAAATAGTCTGAACAGTATTTCCTAAACTTGCCTTCAAAATCATAAGTCTTGGAATACTGATGATTGATTTCCCTACCTAACCACTTAACATTCCCTTCGTTAGAACTATCTTCATTAGAAAAAGCAATGTATTTCTTATTAAACAAAACTGAAACCAAAACTGTTAAGAAAGACAAATAAGCGACAAAAGGAGTGTGCCCGTTTAAATATCCCTTCCTATTCAATTGTAGTAATTTATCTTCAATCTTTCTTTCTGCCACAATCATATTCTTGTAGCCTGAAACTTTGAACATCTCTTGGATATTAGAAAAAGGATTCAAAGCAAAACAATCAACCTCTTTTTTAAACTTCTTCATTAATTCTAAGGTCACTGCTGATTCTTTCCCTCCTCCGATCGGAATTAATATTCCATTCTTGGTTACCTTTCCTTTTTTAAAGAATGACTTCCCTTCTGAAATAATTTCTACAAAATTAGGCTGAGTAAAATCAATCTTGTTTTCGTAGAAAAACTGTCCCATCCCATTAATTAAAATATCATTAAACCAATTAATTTGCTTTTTATCTAGTTTCCCTGCTTTAATAATTATCTTTTTCGAACAAGTTACTTTCCAATAGGACAACATTTCAATCATTCCCAAATTGAAAACTAAATTATCCAAAATTCTCTTATCAATATTCCTAACAGGAACGTCTTTAATAACTACTGACGGATTAAATTCAATTTCTCCACTCTTAAAACAAAAAGAAAGGTGAAAATCTTTTCCCCTTAATTCCCAACCATAACTTTCATAAACAAACTCTGGATATTTTTTTCTTAATTCTTTAAATGTCATCTTAATAATTGAATAGCGGTTCCTAATACTGCAAATACGATACTAATGATCCAAAATCTCATAGTAATTTGATAAGGCTTCCAGCCAATAGCTTCCAAGTGATGATGAATCGGAGTCGACTGCCAAATCTTTTTCTTCCTAAATTTCTTAGAAAGCAATTGAAGGATAACCGAGCCAGTTTCAATTACTAAGACTCCGCATATAATCGGCAAGACAGCCACTGAATCAGTCAAAAAAGCAATTGCTGTCATTGTCATCGCTAGCCCTAGTATTCCTGTTTCACCCATATAGAACTTGGCGGGAGGAATATTAAACCATAAGAAAGCAAATAAGGTTCCCAATATCACCATGCAAAAAGCTGATAAATCAATCATTCCTTCAGAAAAAGCAATCACTGCAAAAGCCCCAAAAATAGCACTGTAAACTCCTCCAGCTAACCCATCTAAGCCATCAACCACTCCTGAAGCCCAAGAGGCTAAGCTGACGATAATATATAGAAGAATAAAATAAGCTCCGATATGCCAATCAAATCCGTGAGGAAAATCTCCTAGTAAAGGAATATGGATAAAATCCCATCCTAATTTGTAATACATCCAGGTCCCTCCAACCAAACCAATAATACTAACTAACAACATTCTTGTTTTAAACTTCAAGCCTCCGCCGATATACTTTCCTTTTCCATAAACAACGGAAATATCATCAATTAATCCAATAAGAGAAGCTGTGATCAAAGCAAATAATGGAATCCAGGTTTCTTCACGGGATAAAAAGTTGAATTTATCTATCCACCAAACATCAAAAAATTTACCAGCCAACAAAACAATGCCTAATAAGATCAATACTGTCGCCCAAATAATTATCCCGCCTCCACGAGGAGTACTAACTTCTTTTTCTTTATGAAAAGCTAAAAATACTGAAGCTTCTTGTCCATCAATCGTCTTATCTCTTGGTTTCTTTTTCCAAAATTCTATTTTGTATAAAAAAGTGATTAAAAATCCAGCCACAATTACGGCGATAATGGATGCCGCAAAAGCTAGAGACATTATTTTTATCGCATTAAAGGTGAATAAAGACATAGTTTACCAAATAAATGAAGTGTGGAGCCACTCTTCTAATTTTCGTGCTTCTTTAAATCGGTCGTTCGCTCCAGTAATCACATTAATGATGTATCCAGAATTAACGGTCGAGTAATTCTTCAATATTAATATAATACACCCGTTAGCCTCTTTTGTATATCCTGTCTTGCCCCAGAGATAGCCTGAATTTTCCTTCAAAAGAATATTAGTATTTTCTAAATTATGAACAACTCCGCTATTGCTTACTATCCTTTCACTAGACAAAGATAATATTTGAGGAATCAAAGGATAGTTTTTAAGAATATATACAACTAATTTTTCCAAATCTTCAGGAGTGGAAACGTTAGTTTGTAATAATTCTTTTTCCGAGCTATCAGCAAAAACATCCAAGCCAGTCGGATTATAAAATCTAGTATTGCTCATTCCTAACTCGGCCGCCTTTTTATTCATCTTATATATAAATTCTGTACGACCCATTTTTTCAGCCAAAGCCTCAGCTCCATCATTGCTCGATTCAATTAAAGTAACGTGCAGCAAATCATCAATCGTAATTGTTTCGTTAGCCTTCAGCCCCCCCATCGTTCCCGAGGCCGAAACGGCTGAAGAAGTAATAGTAGTTAAATCATCAAGATTATAATTCTCCAAAGAAACAACCGCCATCATCAATTTACTTAAAGATGCAATAGGAATTACTTCACTGCTTTTCTTTTGTGCTAAAACAATTTCCCTATCTTCATCTAAATTGACAAACACAGATAAAAAATTAGTCGAATCCAAATATAATTCAGCAATCTTTCCTTTATTTAATGGTCTCAATAAATCAACATCTGTCTGTTTTAAAAAATACAAATTAGAATCTTTGCTTAAAACATCATTAGAATACAGATTGATTATAAAGAATAAAAAAAACAGACAGAAAAGACCAAGTAAAAAGAATATATTTTCTTTCTTCATGTGCCTTAAGGAATTAATCTTTTAACGTCTCGAGGAAACAATACGGCTTCTTTTATGCTTTCTAGATTCAATAGCTGTTTAATGATTCTCTCGGAACCAATTGCCCATCCACCATGAGGAGGAATACCATATTTAAAAGTATCCAAATATGATTCCATGCCTTTAGGATTAATTCCCTTTTTCTTCATATTAGCAATTAAATCATCATATTTATTTATCCTCTGTCCACCAGTGATAATTTCTATCCCTTTGTAGAGCAAATCAAATCCATAAGTTTCTTCAGGATTTTCTGGGTCTGGCATGGTATAAAAAGGTCTGTCACTCCAAGGATAATGAGTTACAAAGATAAAATCAGAATTGAATTTCTCTTTAGCATACTTTCCAGCTAATTCTTCTCCCTTTGGATCAATATCAGTTCCTTCTGCAATTTCGTGACCATATTCTTCCTTAATAATCTTTTTAATTTCTGAAAGTTTAATAAAAGGAATCTCTTCAGGAACTTTTGATGCTTCAATGCCATATAAATCTAGATAAGGCTTTCCTTCTTTTTCTACCATTTCAAACATTTTAACTAAAACTGCATTCAATACTTTCATCACATCACGATAGTCAGAAATGAAACCCATTTCTGCATCAAGACTAATGTATTCGTTTACATGCCTAGTTGTAAAATGAGGTTCAGCTCTAAAAGCAGATCCGATTTCAAAAACTCTTTCAAAAACTCCAACCATAATCTGTTTGTAAAATTGAGGACTCTGAGCTAGGGTTGCTTCTTTATCAAAATATTTAACTTTAAAAAAATTAGCACCTCCTTCAGTAGCTGACCCTAATAACTTTGGGGTTTTAATTTCAGTAAAATCATATTCTCTCATTACTGTCTCATAACTTTTTAATAAAATACTGTATAATTCAAAAATAGCCTGAACCTTAGGATGCCTTAGGGACAATGGACGATAATCAAGCAATGTATTTAAATTTAAATTAAGATCATCTTTACTTAAATCAATTGGTAGTTCTTCAATATTCTTAGAAACAACTTCTAGATTACTTCCCTTCATCTCGAATCCACTCTTGGCTCGAGCATCTTTCTTGATCAGCCCAGTAACTACAACCGCATCGCCAGTTTTAACCTCAATACTTTTATCAACAACCACCTGTATTGTTCCAGTATAGTCTTGGATTACTAAAAAAACTATATTTCCTAAATTTCTAATATTGAAAACCCTACCTTTAATCAAGGCTTCTTTGTTTTCGTATTCTGCTATTTTTCCTATTAAAGCTCTTTCCATGTTTATTTTTTTAATTTGTCTTCTAAATCTCTTATCCTTTCTTTTAATTCAACCATCTTGTTTTCTCTATCAACAAAGATATTACTAAATTGTTCCAATTCTTTAACTTTTTCTTCTAATTGTTCGGTTTTTCTTTTTATTTCTTTAGTTCTTTCACCAACTAATTTTTCCAAATTATCATTAAGCCCTTGCAAGTCACGAGTTCTTTCTTTTACTTTTCTATCTAAAACAGTATTAGCAATTTCGCAAGAATTCTTAGCATCATTTAATTGATTGTTTATCGCCTCTAATTCCTTGGTCCTTTGTTCTATTTTTTCTTCAAATTGCCCTTTTTCTTCACTCAACTGATGAGTATATTTCAAGGCAACAAATGACAGAACACAAATTAAAATGAAAATAACGGCTCTTTCGATAAAAGTTATTTCCAAATCAGGAAAAACTAATAACGAAGCTAATAATGTTAATAAAGTTGCTACCAAAATATCGGTTGTAATGATTGAAGCTAAAGGATTTTTTTCAATCAAGACATATGCCATTATAAGGGCATAGACAGGAATAGTCAAATAAAATAAAGGATAAATATTAATTCCATAAACAGGAAGAAAATCAATGAAAATAAGCCCGAAGATAGCAATTCCTAAAAGAAGATAAAGGACTGTGTCTTTTTTAATACTCTTGTCAGCCCTATTTTGCCAAGCCTTAAAAAGATTAAGCAAAGACATTGATAATAAAACAATCACAAACAAAGAAAAAGAGTAATGGACAATGCTCGTCGTGCTCCAGTCTCCCCATTTATAAAAAAACACTCCATTTACTATTGATTGGACATCAACTATGAAAACTAAAAATATAGAAAACACATATGCAAAAAATAGTTGATACTTTTGACTTTTAATTTTGCAAAATTCAATAGTAAAATGATACAAAAAAGTTGGTATTAAAAACACAGAAAGAACAAACACCTTATTCAATAGCACGCTTTGGCTAACCGTCCCCCAAGCATGCCCCTGCCAAACAACAAAGGTTCCAAAGGCCCACAAAAATTGAGCCAGACTCATTAAAAAAAACAGGAGATTTGTTCTGCCTCTATTTTTAAGCCAGACAAAAGTTCCAACGAGTAATATAAAAATACTAGAAGGAATAATTAAATACATTGAAAGAGGTGTGTCTATAATCATTGTAATAATTCTTTAATTCTTGCCACAATCTCTTTAGGATCATGGTTTGATTTTATTAAATAATCCTTAGCTCCATATTTAAAGGCTTCGCTCTTGGTTTCGTTATCGTCAAAATTAGAAAGAACCAAGACTGGAATCGACTTTAATTCCTCTATGCTTCTAGTTTTAATTAAATAATTGATTCCGCTTTCTTTAGGAAGAAGGATATCTAAAACAACTAAATCTGGCTTATTTTTCTTTGCTAATTCAATAGCCTCATCAACTTCAATGGCTGAAATTACTTCAAAGCCTTCTTTGTTTAATTTAAATTTGTACATCTCAGAGAGAATTTTCTCATCTTCGACAATAAGGATTATTTTTTTCATATTTTGTTTATTATATTATAAAAAATATTTAAAGTAAATTATCGGGCTTTAAACTGAACTCCTGTTTGCTTTGAATACTAGCTTTTACTGGAATATCTATATCAAATGTACTTCCCTTATCCTTGCCTTCAGAATGAACAGAAATAGTGCCACGGTGCATCTCGATAAAGCTTCTAGCAACATATAATCCTAGTCCAGTCCCTTGAGCATATAGCTCAACTCCTCTTTTTCCCCTAGAAAAACTAGCAAATATCTTCTCTAGCTCTTCAGGCTCAATTCCCACTCCCGTATCCTGTATTTCAACTCTAACAAAATAATCTTTAAGTAGAGAAACTTCAACTGTTACTCCTCCCTTAACAGTATATAAAACAGCATTGTTTAAAATATTCATTATTGCATGCTTTACTTTCTCTGGGTCGCCCTTAATTAATGGCATTTTGTTTTTCGGTTTGATATATTTCAAATAAAGTCCCTTTTCCTTGGCAGTCAATTGGACATCTTCAATGCAAGACTGAACTAAGTCTACAATTGAAAAGCTTTCTATCTTTAATTCAATCTTCCCTCTTTCTAACCTAGTTACACTCAAAAGACTATTAACCATCTTAATCATACTTACACTTGAGTCATGAATATATTTAACTGGAACTTTTGCTTCTTTGGGAACAATTCCAAATTCACCATCTTTAAGCATTACCGCATATCCTCTAATTGCTGCCAACGGTGTTCTTAATTGATGAGAAATAATGGAAATAAATTCTGTTTTTAATTTACTGATTCTTTCCGCCTCTTCTTTTCTCTGTATTTCTTCATGATTATGCTTCAGTAAAAGCAAACACGACAAGAGTAAAAGGATAAAGATTATTCCTTTAGCTAGCATCGAAATCTCTAATTCAGAAAAAAAGAAAAATGTTGCTGTTAAAGTTAGAATAACCGCCACCAGAACATCGGTTGCCACAACCGAAACAAAAAGATTCTTCTCGGTAATAGCATAAGTGATTATAACTGAAAATATAGGAAAACAAAGATAAGCGATAGGATAAATCGAAAGACCATAAGCGACAAGCATTCCTGCTGCATTACAAGTAAAAACAAAAAAGGCAATAAAAGAATAACGGGCTCTATTTCTTGTCCACTCGCTAGCTTCTTTATTTCTAAAAGTAACAAATAGATTATACAAAGCCATTGAACAGAAAAACAAAAGGTAAATAAAGAAGAAATGGTGACCGACTTTAGCATAGGTATGGCAACCCCATTCATAATAAAAAACTCCGTCGACAAAATACTTAGTTGTTGAAAGATAAGCAAAGCCAAGACCAAGGATATAGGCTAAATATGTTAATATTCTTTGTTTTTTAACTTTCCATAATTCACAAATTTCAATCGTAAAGTGAAATAACAAAGGAATCATTAGAGTGGTAGCAAAATATAAAACTCTATCCCAAAAAATTACTGCCGGATCATCTCCGCAACTCTTCCACATGATAAAAGTACACAAAGCCCAAACCGATTGAGCAAAAGCTAAACCAAGAAAAATAGTATTTTCTCTTTTTTTAACTCTCAACCATCCATACAATCCAACAATAATGATTAAGACGCTACTGGGAACTAAAAAATATACAGGAAACGGCAATAACATTTATTTCTATTTATTACTTTCTCTTTTTCTCAAAACTGCGTGCAAGGTCTTTCCAATATTAGACTTCGGTAATTCTTTAAAGAATTCTATCATTATGGGAACCTTGTATTCGACCAAACTTTCCTTGCAATAATTAATCAATTCTTTCTCGTCAGCAATCATTCCCTCCTTCAAAACTACACAAGCTTTGACTGCCTGTCCGTAGTAATCATTAGCAATTCCAATAACAGCGACATCTAAAACTTTAGAATTCTTTTCTAAAACCTGCTCGACCTCTCTCGGCCAGACTTTTTCTCCTCTTACATTGATCATGTCATCTTTTCTCCCCTCCACAAACACAATGCCATCTTTATTAATCCTGCCAATGTCACCCGAATAGAACCAGTTATCTTTTAAAACCTGCTTAGTTTTTTCTGGCTTATTCCAATACTCTTTAAAATTAGAAGGGGCATTAATAATAATCTCTCCCGAAGTATTAACAGGAACTTCTTCCTTGCTAACCAAATCAACTATTTTAATATCGGTATCAATAAAAGGAATTCCAACTGAACCAATTTCCTTTTCATAATTCTTATTCGCTGGATCCATCGTTATTCCTGGGCAAGTTTCTGATAAGCCGTAGGCCTCAATTAAGTATGAATTAGGGACTAGCTTTTGTAATTCTTTCCAAATATATGAAGATATTGGAGTACTACCACTAGCACAGAAGGTTACATTGGTTAATTTTGGTTCATTAGGATTGTCTTGATAATATTTAACGAAAGCAGCATAAATTGCTGGGACACAGAACAATCCATTCACTTTTTCTTTCTGCAATAATTTTAAAGTATCAACTGTGTGAAATTTAGGCTGGATTACTAATTTACCAGCTCTAGTATTAGTAAGATTAATAATTGGACCGCAACCATAGATATGGAATAACGGCACAACTAAAATAGAAGAATCAATCGTAATATGCTTAAACCATTCATCAAGACACATGGCATTGGCCATCATATTAAAATGAGTCAAGCAAACCCCCTTCGGTTCTCCCGTTGTTCCTCCCGTGTATACCATTAAGGCAATATCTTCTTTGGAATTAATAGCAACCTTCTCGTAATCCGCAGAAACATTGATAAATTCTTTAAAACTAATCGAACCAGGACATTCAATGACTGGAACTTTCTTCATCAATCTTGCTAAAAATCCTTTAATCGGAGGAAAGTAATCAGAAATATTTGTTGAAATTATTTTCTCAATCTGCGGAGTTGCTTTAGCGGCAACAGAAACATTATTAAAGAAAGAATCGGGAGTCAAAACAATTCTGGGCTGTAGATCTTTAAAAAAGTATTCTAATTCTTTAGCGGTGTAGAGAGGATTTAAAGGAATTGGTATCGCTCCAGCTTTCATTGAACCATACAAAGCAATTAATGACTGAGGACAATTAACGGCCATGATTAAAACCCTGTCTCCTTTTTGAATACCAGCTAATTGTAGGGCATGAGCAAATTTCTCAATCAATTCTTTGTATTCTCTATATGAAATATTAGTACCAAAAAAGTTTAAGGCAATATTCTGTGGTTTTTCTTGAGCTGCCTTATCGATAAAATAATACAAAGGCTCATCAATATAATCCAAATGCTTGGAAACATTAGAATTATATAGCTTAAACCACGGACGGCTGTCGGGAACAGTGTATGGTGCTTTAGACATATTATTTATTTTTAAACTTTTCTAATGGTATGACCTTGTTGAAACAAGTAAAGTCAGCGATTGGAAAGTCCCACTTCTTTCCCCAAGTAACAGTTTCTTTTAAGTGCTCCATGTCCACTGAACCGATATAGTCGTGATGATCGTTTTCTAGGGCCTGCATCATTCCTTCCGTGATGCACGCAAATCCAACATTCTTAACTAATCCTAAATTGAATTTAATATCTACTTTCTCCCACTTAACTCTGCCTCCATCAATAGAAATAACATCGGGTCTTTTTTCTTCAATATCGGCAACTACATCCGATGGCTCAGCCACATCAACCACAATCGCCCTTTGTTTTAAATATTCAGGAACAATTAAGGCTTCGGGATGCGAAGTAGCGGTGATAATAATATCAGCCTTAACGATATCTGCTATCTTATCCGTTAAAATATATCTCTCTCCCTTTAAATACGGTTTCAATCTTTCGAATCTATCCATTTCCCTTTCAACTAAAATTAAATCAAAATCTTTTTCGTTAAAATGTTTCACGATCGCCTCTCCGATTACTCCCGCTGCTCCCACGATTGCCATTTTAGGATTTTGCATTTGTGCTAAAGCCATCGCCTTCTCCGCTCCCTCAATAGCAATTGCTGCCGTATAGGTATTCCCTGTTGTAATCTTCAATTTTAATTCTGGCTGCTCTCTCAGCCATAATCCAGCTCCAGTTGCTGGGGCGGTCAAAGCTCCGAGCATTACCAATTCACAGCCTAATTCATTTTGAGCATACAAGATAGCATCAAGGATGATCTTTCTCACCCTCTCTTTGTCCCATTTCATTATTTGCTCCGAAGTTAAAGCCACCCCGACAACATATCCTTCCGCTTTATCTAAAATATTAAAATGAGAAATCAGCATGAACTTCTTTTTATCAGGCAAAATATTAATAATCCATTCCATTAAACCCAAAGGAAGGTATTTACCAAAAGGAAAAATACTTCTGTATTCTTTTTTAGTTAGCAGATGTCCCAGTATTGCAACTTTCATGTATTAAAAAAGAAGATTACTCTTCTTCATCTCCACCTAAAACGCACCACAAAATTAGCACGATGATGGATAAAATTATTAATATTGCCCAAAGTGTTTCCATATGTCTTTATTATACTCTCCCTATTTTTTCTTTTCAAGAGAAAATTGCTAATTTAGCAATTCAATGACCTCTTTATGTAAAATTTTGTTTGTTACAACTATTTCTGAATTAAAAATATTCCATTTGTCTCCCTTAGCATCAGTAATCTTACCTCCAGCCTTTTCAATAATTAAAGCTGAAGCAGCTACATCCCAAGGCTTTACTCCAGAATGGATATATACATCTATTTTTCCTTCCGCAAGACTAGCTAAATCAGAAACAGCACTGCCCATTGATTTAATTTGTCTAACCTGTGAATTAATATTATTTAACCACTGAACCATGTTTTTCCTTTTCTCTAAATGCCAAGACCAATCACAAGCAATTACAGATTCCTTTAATTTAGTCACAGCGGAAACTAAAATTGGCTTTTGATTTAAAAAGGCCCCATCTTTATCAGCTACATACAAATTATTTGATATGGGGAGATAGGCAACTCCTAAAACTGGCTGCCCCTTATTTACCAAAGCTACTGAAATAGCAAAGTTAGGATTCTTCCTCGAAAAATTAGCAGTGCCGTCAAGTGGATCAATAACCCAAAGGTTAACTTTGTCTAAAAATGATGAATAGTCTCCCGAAGATGTTTCTTCAGTTAAAAATTCTGTCTGCGGATATATTTCTTTTATCTTTTCAATTAAAAATGCATCTACTTCTCTGTCCGCTTCTGTAGTAAAATCAACTCCCTCTTTTTGATAAGTGATTAAATTATCAGAACAATAATATTTCTTCAGAATCTCTCCTGCTTCTAATATAATACGAGTAATATTTTCTTTAACATTGTTTAATTCCATATATATTTAAGAACAAACCCTATTTACATCCTTAAAGTCCTGACTCAAATCATAGATGTTCCCTGCTCCCATAAAGATAATCACTTCCCCACCTTTTAAATTATCAAATAATTCTTCATTAGAAACATAGATAGCATTAGGAACTGCTTCTGCTAGCTTTTCTGAGCTAACTTTTTCTTTCAAATCACCTCCCTCTCTGCCTGCGACATCATAAATATCAATCAAGAATAATTTATCAACTAATTTTGTCTCAATTATTTCTTTAAAAGCTTTAACAAAATCATCAAACAACAAAAATGTTCTCTGGTATTGATGAGGCTGAAAAACACAATAGATAATCTTATTAGGATATTTCTGCCTAGCTCCCTTTAAGGTCGCTAATATTTCGGTTGGATGGTGCCCGTAATCATCAATTAAAATAAAACCTGGGAGCTGAGTCTCTTCAAATCTCCTCCATGAGCCCATATATCTAGATAGTGCGGTAAAAGACACATCATCTGGTATATTAAGTGTCCTAGCCACCTTTAAAGCCGCTAAAGCATCTAATATATTATGGTCTCCAGGTATCTTAACTATCTCTCGTAGCTTATTCACACATTTTTCTTCACTTAAAGAAAACTCTACTATCTTTTTATTAAAATCAATCTCTGTTTCTTTCTGTTTTACCAATATTCCATCATTGCCCAAATGTGAAGCAAACTCATTAAAAGCTTTTTTAATATTTGCTAAGTTTTCATAGTAATCAAGATGATCTTCTTCAATATTTGTCACAACCGCAATCTTTGGCCAATAATTAAGAAAAGATCCTTCGTGTTCACAAGCTTCAATCACTAAATATCTAGACCTGCCCATCCTAAAATTAGAGTCTCCGAATTCTTTTAATTTGGTTCCGACAATAACAGTTGGATCTAATCCTGCCTCAACTAAAATTAGAGCAATCATGGCCGTAGTCGTACTTTTTCCATGAGTACCAGAAACGGCAATTGTAAAATACTCCCTAGTTAATTCTCCTAAGGCTTGAGGATAACTTAAAATTCTCATTCCTTTTAATTCCGCCTCAACCATTTCTAGATTACTCTCTTTTACAGCTGGACTATGAATCACTAAATTATAGTCTTTAATATTCTGAGGAGTATTAGGGCCAATCATAACTTTGGCTCCTTTTTTGATAAGAATGTCGGTAATAGAAGATGAAACAACATCTGAACCAGAAACCTCTTCTCCCTTTCCTAAATAGTACTGGGCTAATGCTGAAACCCCTATTCCTCCGATGCCGATAAAATGTATTTTCATATTATTTTAATGGAATTGATTTTAAGATTGCATAATCTGCCCCTCCTTTTCCTAAATTAGTTTCCATAACTTCAATTGAATTGACGGCAAAAGACAAATTAATATCTTTAGAAATATCTAGTCTCTCTTCTGGTTCAATTCTATTAAACTGCCATTGAATTACTTTACCTAAAGTAATATGCGGAACAAAACTATTATCAGGCTTCTTAATGTCTAATAATTCTTTTTCAATATCCGTCTGTAAGCTTCCTAATTGTTTTGAATTATCTCCTGTTGCCCAAACCATCTTTGGAGCATCTGCTTTAGGACCATAGGAAATACTCTTTAAATCAATCACGAAAGAGCCGTGATTTTCGGCTAACTTTTCAATCCTTTCAATCATTGGCATTAATTCTTCTAATTCAATATAGCCTATAAAAAACAAAGTGATATGTAAATTGTGTTTTTTGCTCCATTTAATCGGACAAAAATCAGGAAAAGAACGGGCAATATCTTCCTGATAAGCTACAAGTTTGTTTTTAGTATTTTCGGGTAATCCGATGCTAATGAATATTCTCTTTTGCATACTTTAAGAATATCACTTTATGTAATAGTGAGCAATATATATGATGAAGGAGACACATTTGTGTCCCCAATTAAAATCTCTCTTGATTCTGATAGAATCTCGCAGTTCGGAAATTCAAGCCGAACAAATTCCCCATGGAATGTAATATCCACTCCATTTTTTTTCAGTCTGTGCAAATCCTCTCCTGGAATCTTTTGATATATCCGGAAAGGATACATATCAACGATAAGTTTGGATTGCAAACAGCATTTCCCCCTTTCGTTTACGACGCACTTGATACTGGTATCGGATTCCCTTTTGGTCCCAAAAGACTGTATTTCACTTCAGCTGCTTTAAGGGTATCAGTCAAAAGTTCATACGCAGCCTTATTCTTGGCTTGGACCATTATTGAATGAACTCCTTGCCTTGGAACCTTCAAAGAAAGAGCCCTCAATCCTTGATAGATCTCCGAATGATGTGTTCGGATATCTTCAAGACACATTTCATGCGGTAAAATAACCGTTCTTTCTCCACGATTTGTATCTTTCAACAAATCGCCCATGTCTGTGTAGGTCTTCATTTAGCTACGCTCCAATAGTTTTGTAAATTTGCAAGATTAAAGAAATTTATATACCAACATCTTAAACCAACATGATTACTTTGTCAAAAAATGCATATTGTGTATAATAAAAACATGAAAATAGATTTACACTGCCATACTAAATATTCCTACGATGGTTCTTCAAGCATTGAAAGAATAATTACTCATGCTAAAAAAGTCGGACTAGATGGAATAGCTATCACTGACCATGAGAATACTAAAGGCTGGGCCGAAGCTATTAAATTAGGAAAGAAACACAATTTTTTAATAATCCTTGGCGAAGAGATAAAAACAAACAAAGGAGATGTTTTAGGATTATTCTTGAAAGAACAAATCAACGGACACAAAAAAGACCCCAGATGGGTCATGGAAGAGATAAAGAAACAAGGAGGATTAGTAATCATTCCTCATCCATTTCATGGAAGCGAAGGCTTCAGAGATGATATTACTAAATATCTTGACTTAGTTGATGGTATTGAAGTATTCAATGGAAGAAAACCTGGAACAAATCCTGATAAAAAAGCAATGAAGTTCGCAAAACAACATAACTTAGGAATGACTGGTGGCGGCGATTCTCATTACTACAGAGGAATCGGCAATACCTATACTGAATTTAATGGCAGCACAACTGAAGAATTAAAACAGTCTATTCTTAATAGACAAACAAAAATCAATGGAAAGAAAGCTCCATTGATTTATATTCTCGCCCCTTTCTTATCTAAGACAGGAATATTAAAGAAAAATTAATTTTCAAAAAAATCAACCGCTTCTTTTAATGAAGATAAAATCCTATCTGCTTTTGATAAATCTTGTTTTTCTGAATATTCAGTTGGAATGGCAAAACAATATGCTCCAGCAGATTTTGCCGATTCAACTCCGTATTGAGTATCTTCAAAGGCTAAACATTCTTCTGGTTTAAGTCCTAATTTATTTATTGCTGAAAGATAAATATCAGGAGCTGGTTTACTTTTTAAAATACCGTCTCCAGAAACAATAATAGAAAAATACTTAGTAAAGTCATTTTTTTCTAATTTAATCATAATCTCATCAAGAGCTCCAGCGGAACATAAAGCTACTTTAAATTTATGATTATTTATAAAATATTCTACAGCTTCCTTAGCATAGGGTATTAATGGTAAAGCATCTTCACTAAACCATTTTTCAATTAATTTTCTTTTTTCCTCCCATAATGTTCCAAAAGGAATATTCAAATTAAAATCTTCTATTAATTCTTGATCAACTTGGTCTAAACTTCTTTTACCAACATACTTTAAATACATTTCTTTTGTTAACTCAATTCCATATTCTTTTAAAGGAATAACCCATGCTTGCCATTGATAATACTCACTATCAAATAACACGCCATCCAAATCAAATATTATTCCTTTTATATCTTCTTTGTTCATTTTTTTATTCTTAATATTATATTTAAATAATACAATAAATTTAATTTTTAGGCAAAAAAAGGCGGGTTTGTTTTCAAACTCCGCCAGCGTTCCAACATTTTGTCAGGCCGCTATTTGTGGGGAACCAATCACTTCGATGATTCCAGAGAATACTACCCCACCATAGATATTTTCATGAATAAAGGACGATACGCAGATGGCATTACTGTTTTTTACTGCTTCTTCAATGCGCTCGTTTCGATCCATACAAACGAACGGCACTTTCTCTTCTGATTTTATGTTCAGAAGGGCTTCAGTCCCTCGGCATCCAAGAGTAATCACTCCAACATCTTTAGTCGAAAGAATACTTCTGATGCGCCGGTGCTGATGCGAATTGACAATAATAACGTCTCTTCCATCTTTTGCTGCCTCTTCTAAGATTCCTCCGATTCTCATCTCAAGACCAGCATTGCTTTGATGGCGGAGAACAAGAATTTTCGAAACATGATTCTTCTCTATCAGAGCATGGTAGAGATTTTTACCAACATCGTACTCTTCCAGTCCAGCATATCCACAGATATTGGATAATTGAGAGAGATACTCATTGTCTGGCGGAACGTTGATTCCGTAGACATTGATTTCTGGGCACTGCTTGAGCACCTCAATCAATCTCTTTTTCAATCCAAGGTTAGTAATGCTAAATGGAATTATCAGATTCCTATCATATCCGCTGGGATAAGACATGAGCTCTTTTATGGCTGCCTCGATTAATTCCACGAATTCCTTTTGATCGTGATAGAACTTTTTGGGCGCCATAATCTTGACCCCTCTGATTCCGTGTGCACGAGCATTCTCACAAACAATCTTCATTACGTTAGTCCAGAACTCAGAGAATTTCTGACCAGACTGGCAGAAATCTCTAATTCGGCTGTGCGGAACGATAATTGTCCGAGAGTCGTTGCTCACGAAATCTTCAACCAACTCAGCTGCCTTAAGGTCATCCATCTGAACAGGTGGAGACTTCATTAGAAAAGCACAGGCTGGAAGAATCGGGCCAACAATACCGCGATCTAGAGCAATTCTGGCAATACGGATTGCGTCGATAACGCAACCAGCCGAGTTGTAAGAATCGACAACTTCAAGCCTACCATCAAAGGTCAGATGAGTTCCACAGATAATACTGCGGAATTTAAGGTCACAAACTTTGTGATCTCCGATAAGAGTCTCATCAATACCATTGACTTCAAGATCAAACTCTGGATCCTGGTCGATATTTGAGGTTACCGTGTGCCTTTTGGAAACATATTTAGTCTTCAATCTTTCTGCATCTTGCATATTAAAGAAGTCTGTATTGTTTCCTCGGTTGTGCTGGTAGATTAAATCAATCTTGCTGCCACGCACATCGAAAAGCCTAGCAATATAGCGGTTCAGAATACTTGCTCCTACTTGCGATTTAATATCGTCACCGATAATTGGAAGACCTGCTTTGGTAAACCTTTCGGCCCAAGCTGGCACTGAGCAAATGAAGGATGGCATACAATTGATGAATGCACATCCAGCTTCAAGTGCACATTCTGCATAAAATGCCGTAGCGAAATCGCTCCCGACTGGCATATAATTAAGCAGAATTTGCGCTTTTGATTTAACGAGGATTTCGACAACCTCTTTCTTCCATTGCTCGATTGTCTTATTTTCATCCCTGCCTGCTTCACAAGGAGAAAAATATTTCTCCATCCTTGGAGAAACTCCATCAAGAATTGGTCCTAGACTTACTTTCACTCCTAAGTAAGGAATGTCGCAAATCCTTTCGGTGCAGTTTGGTCCTGCATAGACCGCTTCTGAAGCGTCCCTTCCAACTTTATTCTTGTCTACATCAAAGATGCAAACAATCTCAACATCGTGCATGCTGTAGCCGCCTAGGACTCTGTGCATGACCCCTTCAAGAATCTTTCCTGTTGCGATTAGATAATAGATTACTTGAGCGAGTGCAATTGCACAATTTCCATAGCCAGCGATAGCAATCCGAATCTTTTCGCGGTTTGCCTTCATAGCTATTACTCCTATGTTTTCAAGTCTACAGCGATGCTAAAAACCCCGTTTTCAACATCGTTATTATGATTATATAATAATTACGCTATTTGTCAATATTGACGCTATCCCTTCTTTATACCATATTGAAACCAGCAGTTTACAAACTAAACAGACTGCTGAGGTGAAGAAGTTGAACGAGACTGACGTAGCACTTACCGTGCATAGTCGGATTGATCCAACAATGAAGCATTCTTCTGTCTGGAAGAAGATTGCCGAGGGATTCTCCGATTTCTTCAAGCGACACCCTTCGACTTCCTCAAATGTTTTCTCTATCATTGAGAACTACAACAACATTGAGGAATACATCGAAAAAGTAGCGGAGGCAATCAAGGCAAAACCTAAAATTCTGGTTCTTCCTTTGACTCCCCGACAAGGAAAGCTTGAACGAAAACTTTTGAGAATTCTCAAAAAGTACCAGGGAATCATCATTGCAATAAACGTCCCTCCGGACGAAAATGCAATGTGCGAACTCGGTGAAAAAATTCGAGGCTATATCGGAATGCACGAAATTGGAGCTGGAAAAAAAGCCGCTCAATGGCTATTCTCTTCTGGTTTATACTTTGACTGCATTTATGTTCTGGTCGACAAACCAGAACACTACGGCTATTCACTCCGAATTAAGGGAATAAAAGAAATCGCCGATCGGTATAAAACTCCCGTCTGCTTGATGGATATCAATGATGCGAAAAAATCTGCGATTATCTGTCAGCTTATGGAATGTTCCGCTCTTATTTCCCTTGGACCAGTAGGAACTGCCTTCGCTACCGAAGTGCAAAAAAAGTATCCCGAAAAAGTTTCTGCCATTATTGGTATGGATCTAGACCAAAAAACCGCAGAAGCAATCAAATCACGCAAAGTGGTTTGCACGTTAATTCAGCACCCTTACGAACAAGGAGCAAAAGCCGCTGAGTTAGCCCAGGGGCTACTGGACGGAACAATAACCTCGGCATTCACCGAAACATATTGCGGACCAACAATCGTTGATCTCGACAATATTTCTATTTTTGAGTAGGCAACATCTGTTGCCCCTTTTTTTATAAACAAAAAACACCCTCTTCCGAGGGTGCTCATCTTTTATTGTTTATTAATTGTAATCGCTGAATGGAATCTCTGAATAGCAGTAAAGTTTGCTAGAACAGCAATAATTGCTACCACGTAAGTCATGTATAAATAATCTGGATACATAACTCCCAATACTAAAGCGATAAAAATTAAAATTAGCCTCTCCCCTCTTGATAATAATCCTCCTTTCATTTCTTGATTAACTAAATCTTTTTCTTTGGCCGCTGCTTTAACATAAGTTGTAACAACTGAACCAAAGATAGCTAGATAAACCCAAGCCTGTCCAGGAATGAAAACTACTGGAAGTGGCAAGAAAAACATTCCAAAGAAAATAATACCTTCAACATATCTATCAAAAACAGTATCTAAATATGCTCCTACTTTACTCGACATATTTTTTGCTCTGGCGACTGCTCCATCGACAAAATCTAATCCTGCAGCAATTAAAAAGAATGCAATTGCCCAAACTAAATCTGTTTTAAACATAAACCACAATCCAACTAAAGCAAAAACTCCAGAAAGATATGTATATTGATTGGGAGTTAAAGGCAAAACACCAAACACTTTCCCAACTAACTTTTCTAAATCTTTGAACCAATGTCTTTTTGTGTCTAACATGTTTTATTGTTACTTATTATTTATTAAAACTAAAACAGCTAAAAAGCTGTTATAGTTTCTGTATTAAATTAGCAGAATAAGTCTTCATTAATTCTAATTCTTTCAATCCTTTCTCGGTAGTTTTGTAAGCTTTCTTTGAAGCAAGTTTTTCTCTGCTTGCATATCCATCGTTCTTTAATCTAAAAAGAACGCTTTTAATCATTAGTTCATTCGGAAGAAAACCGAACTTCTCAAAAATCAATCTTGAAACACCTTCTTCTTGAACTTCAGCTTCTTTGGCTAAAGAAAGGATAAAGGTCCATAGATTTCCTTCGGTAACTGAATTGATAAATCTTTTATTTGGTTCCATAATTTTTTATTTTATTATATTACCTTTCTCTTTTATTGGCAATAAATTCTTCAATCATTTCTCTCGCTTTCTCATCTGTGAATTGAGTCATTGGATGCTTCATAAAATATGCTGAAGAAGATAATAATGTTCCTCCGATTCCTCTGTCTAAACCAATCTTTAATAATCTAATGGCATCGATAACACAACCAGCTGAGTTAGGAGAATCTTCTACTGACAATCTCAATTCTAATTCTACTGGAACGTTACCAAACTTTCTTCCTTCCATACGAATAAAGCAAACTTTATTATCTTTCAAAAAAGGAACCCAATCAGATGGACCAACGTGCAAATTATCATAAGTTAGCCTCTTGGCTAATTGAGATTCAACAGCTTCAGTCTTTGATATCTTCTTAGTCTTTAATCTCGCTCTTTCCCCGTACATATTTAAGAAATCTGTATTTCCTCCAACATTTAATTGATATGATCGATCAATAGTAACACCTCTCTCGGCGAATAAGTGAGATAAAACTCTGTGAGTGATGGTTGCACCAATCTGTGATTTAATATCATCTCCAATACAAGGAATTCCCTTGTCCCTAAATTTCTTTTCCCATTTCTCATCTGAACAAATAAAGACTGGCATTGAATTAACAAAAGCAACGCCAGCATCTAATGCAGCCTGAGCGTAGAATTCAGTTGCTTTTTGCGATCCTACTGGCATATAGTTTACCAAGACATCTACCTTGGCCTTCTTTAGTTCGGCCACTACATCAACTGCTTTCTTGTCTGAAGGCAAGAATGTCTGTTCCTCGGGATAATCTTTCATATGAGTAGCAACTCCATCTAAAATTGGCCCCATTTTAACAATGACTCCAGTCTTAGGAATATCACGACAGAAAATCTTAGTACAGTTAGGCTTTTCAAACATGGCCTGATTAACGTCTTTGCCTACCTTTCTTTTGTCAATATCAAAAACAGCAACTAGTTTAATATCCGACACTTTGTATCCTCCTAAAATATTGTGCATCAATCCAGGAACTATTTCATCGTCATTTTTGACGTCTTTATAGTAATAGATTCCTTGAATTAAAGCACTCGCACAATTACCTAACCCAGAAATTGCAATTCTGATTTCTTTTTTCTCGCCAGTTGATTTAGCTGGCTTTACAGATTTTTTTGCCATAATTTACTAAATTAATTATATTTGATTCTATTTTACACTGGTAAAATAGTTTGTCAATAATAAAACCACTAAAAAAAATTAGTGGCAAGGAGAATTGTACTCTTTGCGAGCCACATCTCCATTAAGGAAACATTGGACATATATCCTTCTTGGCGGAAGCCTCACGTCGTGACTGATGCGTTCACTGCATGTCATCATCACAACTTCACCGTGAGTCGGGGGTATTCCAGATATTTCAGGAACACCAACAAACAACTCCCTGAATTTTTCCTCAAGATAACGGATGCTGTATTCCCTAATCCTTGGGAAAAAATATACGGCCACGCCACCCTCAGTTTCTTTTTCTCCAATCAGTTCAAATCTCTCATCTTCACGAATTATTTGTTTTATCTTTTCCAGTCCAGTCATGACAGGCCTCTTTTAAAGGTGGAGAATAATCTCCTCCAATTAAAGAATAGCAGAAATAAATAATTATGCCAATATTGCTTTATGGCCAACTAATAAATAATGAAGAATTGACGATTACTTTGTTCTATACTATTATTAACTAGCCAAAATGGCAGGTGAAAAAATGCAAAGGAACTACGAGAAAATAAAGATCTTTGACACTGGCAATGCCTCTGTCCTCGAAAAAACGGCTAATTCGTGGCTGTATGAGAATAAGGGAAAAATTAAAGTCGTTTCCCGCCAAGCAATAAACGACGGAGGACAAATAAAAATTATCTACTTCTATGAAGTAGTAGATCATTCTTGAAACCCGCTTCTTTTTTTTAAAATAGCGGGATTTTACATTTAATCCTTTACTATCCCCCACAATTCAACTAGAATAAGATTATGACACCCTTTGAAAGACTAACTAAATCAAACACCAAAGAAAATCTTTGGATATATATCTTAGCTACCCTAAAAAAGCACTCTAACTATGCTTGGGATTTGCATTCTTCCATTGAAAAAGACTTTGGGTTCAAGCCGGGCAATATTACTCCCTACCGTGTTCTCTATCGATTAGAAGAACAAGGATTTGTCAAAAGCGAAAATGAAGACAGGCGAAGGGTTTACAAAATCACGGAAATGGGCGAAAAAGAATTAGAGAAGATAAAAACATTCTATACCGAAGTATTAAAAAAGATAAGTTAAGCTATGGAAAAAGAGAAAAAAACAAAAGAAGAAAAAGAAACCGACATCCAACAAATCGTCAATCATTTTTTCTATACCAAGGGCCTCTCTCTTGACGAAATCAAAGAATCAGCTAAAAAGAAGAAGATAATCTATTCTAGATTTACTAGACCAGGCAAAGAATTGCTTGATTTAGCTGGTTCGGTTGATAAAGCCAAAGAAGCGATGACAACAGTGGCTAATTGGGCTAAATCAAGAAATCTTGATTATTCAATTGAAACTGTTTTCAAAAAATGGTTAGAATTAGGAAAATTAAAACCTAAAGAAATTGTCAAAAAACCATATTATCGAAACCAGCCAATGGTTTGGTCTCAAACTAAAAGAAAATGGTATGTCATCGATGACGGCGGAGAATGGCTTGAATACGCCGACAAAGAAAGCAAGATAGAATGGAGAATTGAAAAATAATAAGTTAAAAGAAAAAACAAATGTTATCATACGCAGAATTAGATAGAGGTGTAATCATTGTTATCAATGATCAGCCCTACGAAATAGTAGAAGCTTTAAACACATTTAAAGGCAGGGGCCACTCTTACCTTCAAATGAAATTAAGAAACTTGATGAGCGGCGCAGTGATTTCAAAAACAGCTCAACCAAGGGACACTTTTGAAGAAGCTGATGTCGAAGAAAAGGAAGCTAAATTCGTTTACGGAGCCAAGGGAAAATATATCTTCAGTGATATTAAAGATTCAAGTAAGAGATTTGAGTTAAACGAAGAGCAAGTTGGAGAAAAAGCTAAATTCCTTAAGGCCAATGAAGAAGTAAAGACTATTCTTTTTGATGACAAAATCATTAATGTTATCATTCCCATCAAAGTCCAGTTGAAAGTTACTGAGGTTCCACCAGGAGTCAAAGGAGACCGAGCCCAGTCAGGAACTAAGTTAGTAACTCTTGAAACCGGAGCTAAAATAGATGCTCCGCTATTCGTGAACGAAGATGATATTATTGAGATAAACACTGAAAGTGCAACTTACGTCAGAAGGGTCAATGAATAAATTATCAAGTATTAAAGAATGAACACCATCAAGTGTTCATTTTTTAATATTTAGCATTGACTTCTATTTAATACTAATTCACAATATAGATAAACATATGGCCAAAAAAACAGCTTTTGATATTCGCCGCGAAGAACACCTTACTCGCCCGCCTCGATTAAGCGGTAAGGTTAAAAATGCGGGAACAAGAAATAAGAAAAAGCAGAAGAAAGCTTAATACTTTCTTTTAATCGCCTTTGACGAATAAATTGCAGAAGCAATGCCCGTCTTTAGCAATCTCATCTTCATGATAAATACAGGGACAAATTATCTTTTTGTCTTCTTCTTTATTGCCCGTCATCTTTCGACAAGGACAATATATTTCTCCAAAGTTTTCTTTACGAACTAATAGCCCTTTAGTAATTCCTAAAACTATCGTTTCGTTAGGATTGAGTTTGTATCCCTTGCTTTTAGCATATTCATCACTCTTCTTTCTTAATTCTTCAATATCTTTTTCTTCCATATTAAATATTTGAATTAATCCAGTTTTTAATTTCCTCTTCCTGCTTTAAACCGACAAATTTATCTTTGATTTCCCCATTGATGAATAAAACAACCGTGGGAATTCGATCAACTCCGAATAGGTCGCCTGTTTTAGGGTTCTGATCTAAATCCATCTTGTAAAAATCTACTTTACCAGCATACTCTTCTGATAATTTTTCAACAATCGGTCCTAGCATTTTACAAGGAGGACACCATTCAGTGAAAATATCTACCAATACTGGTTTACTATTGCCTTTAACTGCTGACTCAAAAGTATCATCTGTTAAAATATTCATTTCTTTATTTATTATTTATTACAAACATATTATACATGGAAACAAAAAAGGAGGCAATGCTCCCTAATTTTCTTCTCTTATCGCCACCTCCTGAGTGACTATTTGTTCATCAGCGATACCACTCATGAGAGATCCTCCATCGGCAAGAATGGTGAGCTCTTCAAAGGTAAGATTATTCTCTCTACCGTTTAAAAACAATTGATCAATTTCGGTCAATTGCTTAATGTGGCGAGAGATTACAACTGCTTGGTAATTCTGGCGATTTCTTTCAATCTTATTATGACAGCGAGGACAAGTGTTAATTTTTAAGGCTTCTTCAATGAAAACACCTAGCCTCTCAAATCTCCTACGAATCCATTCTGGAACTCCTTTACTGTGATGTCCTTGGGACTCCTTAAATTTCCCGCAGATAGAACAATAACCCATAGGAAAAACGCTGTTCCCGCAATCACTCTTAGCTTGACTACTTTCTTTTCCTTTTCTTTTGCCATCATTACCATTCTTTTTGTTAGAGTTATTTGGATTCAAAAATTTGTAGAAAGCGTGCTTGCCAGTGCCGTTGTTGTTATTACCCAAATAATCACCTTCAAAATATTAAATAAATGTAAAGGTTCAACTACACTAGAAGAACCACCTATATTTTATTCTAATCTAGGAATCTGTCAAATTACTCTTTTTCTATCTCTTTTTTAATTTCCTCAAACTCATTCTCAATCTCTTTGAATTGTTTCTTCGCTTCTTTGATTATTTCGGCCGCCTCTTTCACTTTTTCTAACCCTTCTTCAACATCAACTTCCTCTTGATTTTCAAACCACTCAGCGATTGAAGATAACTTTTTCAAACTTTGATTAAGATTTTTTTCTTTCATTTTTTTGTATTTTTTTAACTTGCGTATTTATTGTTCCGTTATATACCTTTAAGTCAATAATATCTTCGACTTTAACATCATTGATATTCTTAATTACTCCTTTTTTACTATTAGCAATGCAGTATCCTAGTTTTAAATTTCTCTCTGGATTATTCTGATTGATTATTTTTTCAATGTTTTCTAATTTATTCCTCATCTTATCAATCTCGCTCTCTAGTATTTTCGGTATTACAGATTTAATTCTAAATTCAAGCATTTTGAACAAAGCAATAACTTTTTCTAATTTGTCTTTAATCTTTAAAAACAGATTATTAGTTCGGTATTCTAAGTTTCTTAAAGCTCCCGAAAAAGAATTGAATATTTCCCTTTCCATACTCTTTAATTCTAATTCCGCTTCCTGCCAAGATTGATTTAAGAGATTAGCTGCCGCAGTTGGAGTTGAAACCATCTTGTCCGCTGCCAAAGCCAATAAAGGAACATCTTTATCGTGTCCGATTGCAGCAATCACAGGAAAAGGAAGGCTGGCAATCTCTCTAATTAAAGTCTCATTATTAAAGGCTAAAAACGATTCTAAGGAGCCACCGCCTCGCATAATGACAAGAACATCAATCTCCATCTTCTTGATTGTCTTAACACTGTTTAAAAGGTCTCTGACTGCCTCTAGTCCTTCTACTCGAGAGTCGATAAACTTGATTTGGAAACCGAACCTGCCTAGATTATTTAAAAAGTCAGAAATAACAGCTCCCTGTTTGCTAGTAATAATACCAACCCTTTTAACAAAAGGTGGAATTTCTTTCTTCTTACTTAAATCAAACAATCCTTCATCTTCCAATTTCTGCTTCAATTTCTCATATTCTTTTTTTAATTCCCCCTCCCCCATCAATTGAATTGTTTTTGCCTTAAAACTCAATCTTCCTGTTGGAGGATAAACATCAGGAATCCCCTTGGCGACAATCTCTAGTCCTTCTTTCAATTCCACTCCGCATAATTTATAATCATAGTTCCAAACAACACAAGACAAGACGCTTTTATCTTTTTTGTCTTTCAAAGAAAAATATACATGCCCGACGGAGCTAATTTTAACTTCTGAAACCTCTCCCACTATCCTTGCTTCAAAAGAATTAAGAATTCCGTTTAATAATTTTAAATATGCGGAAATAGAGAGAATGTTATTTTCTAAAAGTTCTTTAACTGCTGATTTTCCTTTTTGCTCCATAAATATATTCTATCAAAAAAACAAAAAATCCGCTATACGTTATATATAAATCGGATTCAAAAAAAAAGAATGTGGCGGAGCCATTCATACATAAAAAAATCCTCATGTTTTGGCATGAGGAAAATTTTAATTACTACCATGCTTTCTTTGCTACCTTTTTAACACCCTTCGCTTTAGCATTTTTTATCGCTTTTACTGATTTGCTAATTGTCTTCCAGTGTTTTTTTAGATCTTGCGATAATGCTTTTATCTCTCCCTGGCTGGCCTTCATTCCTTTTTCATACTTTGCCGCCACTGAATCAATAATTTCGTGGTAAGCAGGTTCGCTAATTTCACGAGCCATTTCTAATTTTTCCACGACATCACCTTTCATTTTAATCGCCCAAGCTTTAGCATGCTTTTGATTCTGCTTTCCCTTTGGACCAAAGAAAAAATATGCTGTTGCTGCGACGCCAGCAAGACTCGCACCCAAAAAAGCTAATGCAGCTACATTGGAACCACTTTTTACTGTTTTCTTTTTCATAGTTTTAAGATTTAAATTATTTATTTTTATAGAGCATGGTCGGCCTCATGCATACAATTATTTCTTCTCGTGTTTAATCTTCGCCATAACCGCATTCTTTCTGTAATTACAGAAATCACATTCAGAACTCATCTCTGGGATCTTGTCAGACATCAGACACTCCTTAATCTTTTTTAGTGCCCCCGCAATCCAAGAATCATCTCCTGTATATGGAATAACTTTAATATTAAATTCTAGTTTTTTATCAAAATATGGCTTACCTGAATCACCATTACAATAAACAAAATATCCCGTTGGAGAAACATTAAATCCGTTCTTCTTGAATAGCCACTGATATATTTCCATTTGTCGCTTGTATCCCCTTTGCCATTCCGCATCTAAATTAACCTCGCTAGTTTTAGAAGTTGCTTTGTAGTCAACAATAATTACTTCTCCTTTAGGATTAATCCAGATATCATCAATCGCTCCCGTAATCAATAGATTGGTTTCTTTATCCAAATATTCAATGCCCTTAAAAGTATTTCTCCAAGTATCAATATCTTTATGCTGATAAGGAATAGCATCAATGCCAAATTCCTTTATAAAAGGATGAGCTGTTTGATCTTTTCTGTGCAAGTCAAATTCTTTTTTTAATAATGAATCAACAGCACTATTCAATGTAAAAGGAAAACCAGGTGGCCTACCTATTCCCAATCGCCTATCCAAATAGAAACACTGGGGGCACTCCATGAATAAATCGATCTTCGAACGGCTGAGCTTGAATGGTGCTTCCGATTGAGGATTGAAAAGATTGTTTGATTTTTTGTAGTATTCTGACATATGGGTTGACAAAATAATTAATCGCTATATTTTATATATATAATCACGACGGAAAAGGTTCTCTAAGGGTTTTGTCCCGACGAGAGCTTTTTTTATTCATTAATAATATAATAACATATTTAAAAAGAAAATAAAATTTGCTTTATTCATTTTTTCTGGTATAAAGTTAAGTATTGTTTTTCTATGAAAGAAATAAAGAAATTATTAATTAAAAAATCCGCAACTGGATTGGGATTGTATTCAAACATTCAAATAAAGAAAGGTGAATTTATCATAGAATACACTGGCAAAATGTTAACTAGCGAAGAAGCAAATAATAAAGGAGGCAAATATCTTTTTGAAATAAACTCCAGATGGACAGTTGATGGAAGCGATAGAAATAATTTAGCTAGATACATCAATCATTCTTGCCGCCCTAATTGCGAGGTTATAATCAAAAACAAGCATATCATGATATATGCTGTTAAAAATATAAAGTTGGGAGAAGAATTAAACTATAATTACGGAAAAGAATACTTTGACGAATACATTAAGCCTTTCGGATGCAAGTGTGCACACTGTACTAGCTTAAAATAATCATCGCTGCTTCATATTTTGGCTTGATGATTTTCTTTGAGTTTTCAAAATTAAGCTGATTCCATTTATTCTCTAGCTTCTTTCTTACTGCTTCTTTAGCTTCTCCTTGGGTCAAGCCTTCATAAATAAAAGCAGCTTTAAAAATTCCTGGAATATTATCAAAATTGCTTAAAGCATCAGCATCAATAATTATCTTTTCCTCAAGACTTCTTGGATTATTATTTTGCGAACCACGATGATTTAAAATACAGTTCTTAACCATTTCTATCCTCTCAGTTGGATAATTCAATTCTTTCAATTTATCTTCAGCTATTTTTGCTCCCGTAAGATGATGGTCTTCTCTTCCGTGCACTACCGATCCAATATCGTGCAACCAAGCAGAAATCTCAACCACCTCTTTGTCCGCCTCCAATTCTTCAGCTAATTCAACGGCGTACTTAACCATTGGTCTAAAATGAAAAACAAACGGCTCGTAACCATACTTGCTGTTTGTTTTTAACGATTCTTCTTCAACGAATTTTTTAATCTCTTCAATTATGTTCATTTTTATTTAATAAAAACAGGAAGCCTATCAACAATAATGGAACAGAAATCAAAACAAAAGTGTCCCATCTTTGATAAGTTCTGTAAAAAATAGTAAAGATAATTCCCATCACTACGAAAATAGCTCCTCCAGTTATTGGCTTTTTCCAAGCAAGGACTAAAGCAATTACTAAAAGAATAGCTGGGATATTTTCCACTAAAAATCCTCCCATCTTTTCTAATACAGAACCATTCAAGCTAAAAACATCGAAAGACAAAAGAACAAGGAAAGCGATAAAGATAATCGCTAAGACTCTCGGAAACCATGTGGTTAATATTGTTTGTGTTTTCATATACTAATATTATATCAAGAGTCTAAAAAAAAGTAAATAAAAAAAGAGGGAATCCTCTTTTTAAGTTTTGGGTATCACCCTTTTGTGATTGCGTAACAGGAATGATTCAAGGCTCTTCGGTAGGATGTAACGCTCATTACCTACAAGCCTAGCATCAATCTTGTATGCTTCAATCCAGCCAATAATTGTTATCGGCGAGTAATGCAAAGCTTCAGCGACGTCGCCTATCCTATATCCGTCAGGACAAAGCTTGATTACAACATTCTTGATTTCCTTTGGCGGTTCAATTACTGTTTCTTCAACTGGCTTTCGATTCCGAGCCCAAGAATAACGAGGGTCGACAATAATAATCTTCTCTCGATCAATAATCTTCCTTTTAGGAGGAAACAACTTCTTGGGAGCTGACTTCTTCGTGGGTGGCTGCTCAGGAGGAAGTGGTTTCTTTTTGGGAGGCGGATCTGGGCTAGGCAGCTTGATTCCTTTCTTTCTAGCAGCCTCCTCGACAGATTGCGGATCAATAAGTAAATAATGTCCCCTCGAGGGTCTTTCGGCATGCAATTCACCGCTCTCTACCATCGCAACAACATCTTTTCTTTCGCAAGAAAGAGTTGTCATTACTTCTTGAGTAAGAATCCAGTTCTTTTTGTTCCGAGGTTTAACAACAAACATCTTTGAACACCTTTTTTATGAACTAGTTTACGCCATTTGGGCGACTGAAAAAAGTATGGAACGAAGATTATTGTTTGTCAAACTTTAAAAATGTAATTAGCGGACGCAGCGAAACCAGAAGCCGTAACTGCCGATACCGCCGTCGCTACCATTCACATGATTGGCGTTTGATCCAGTGCAAGTGCCTCCACCTGTCACGACCGCAAAGTGATAATTCGATGACGAAGGCGTGGCAGTCCATTCCCATCTATCTGATTTTCCTCCTCCAAAAGTTGTTGTTCCATTTCCACTAGGACCAGATAAGGCGGTACAGGCAGCCTGCCACTCTTCCAAGGTTGGAAGTCTAGCACCAATAGCTCCGCACATCTGCCAAGCTAAACTCTGCCCAGTCGGAGAACCAGATGTATACCAAGCAGAAGACCTAGGAAAAGCATCAATATATATTGTTTTCCCACCGTAAGTAAAAGCTAGCCCTCCACCATTAGAACACAGATTACCATAATTAGCTGGACAAGCAGAACCAGAAGCTGCATCCACATATTCCTTGTTGGTCGCATCAGTTGAATTGATGGGAGCAGTTAGGTTAGTAATAGTTCTTCCTGAGACTTGAATGCTATCAGGGTCTGACTCCATCTCTGCCCAGGAGTGTCCTGGATTAGGAATGGTTTGAACTGCAGCAACGATATCTCCCCTGAGTGTTCTTCCGTATTGAAGAACTTCCATGCCAACAACGAATGTAATGACGGAAAAGATGATGAACCAATATCTTTTTTGTATCTTCATTTTTTTATTATTTACCTTGCCAATTACTAACTGTTTTGTTCCATGCATTTTTTGTGTTTACCTCTGCTTATCCCGCAGTGGTTTTTTTATACAAAAAACCCACCACAGGTAGTGACCGAAGTCACTCATACCGATTTCTCGATATGGCCAGCAAAGACATCCCGTGATGGGTTGTTTATTCTTTGCTGGACTTCTAGTCATGCTTTTGATTTCTCAAAAGTTTAGACTACACGAAATAAATTGTACTTACATTTTATATCAAAAAGAAAAAACTGACAAGTATGAAACCCCTATTTACATTTTCTTAAAGATGTGATATCTCATATTTGTCCCCTCAAGGAAAACTTCTTTGAGAGGCCGTGGAAATGTAGGCGAGAACATGATTGTAGCAGTGATATTCACTCTAATGTTTGTCATTACGCTTTCGCCTCTCGATGCTATGCTGATGGAGCCAGCCTTTATCCTTCTACCAAAAGGAAGTACCGCTGATTCTTATCCTATCGAGAAAGGCACCCAACCCACGAAAGCCATGGATAGCTGCTGCATTATTCCTTCAAGGGTTCAAGTCCCACTAGTGAAGATGTAGCATGAATTTCCACGAGCTCATTCAAGTCCGGACAGGACTCACGAACGTAGACACAAAGTTCTACATTCTCAACAGGGGAAAGCACAATGCTTTCCTCGCTCTGTTTTTAAGAGCATTATTTTATATCTATTAATCCCCTCTTTTTCATTTCCCAAAAACACTTAGCAGTTATTTTAATATCGACTATTGCATTGTGAGCTTCATCAAAGTCTTTTTCAAAAAGCTTGTAGTGTAATTCTGATAATTTGGGCCACTTGTATCCATATTGAGAACTAATGGCACAATGGTTGGTCGAAGCTTTCATTGTGCAAAACTTATTCTTATTCATAAAGCAATTCATATTGCCGATTCTTAATAATTCCGCTCCCATTATTTTTTCATCAAAATCAATATTGTGAGCAATTAAAAAATCAGCTTGGTCAACTAAAGATTCAAATTCGCTTAAAACATCGCCAAGATCACAACCCTCCTTTATCGCTCTCTCATTTGTAATCCCATGGATTAATGAAGACTCCTTAGGAATGATAAATCCCTCTGGTTTTATAATATAACTATTGCTAAGTATTTCTTTTCCGTCTTCGTCATAAAAAATCCAGGCCACCTGGACTAGTCTTGGCCAATTATCTAAATCATCTGCCGGAGCATTATATCTCTTCGGCAGTCCTGTTGTTTCGGTATCAAAAAATAAATACATAACTATATTGTTTCTTCATTCTCTTTTGATAAAAGGATGAACTCTTTATCTTTTTCAGTAATCTCTTGATTTACTTTCAGAGCATTCTCATTGATTCCCATTAGTTTAATACTGCTCAATCTTCTTACTCGAGATAAAGCCACATAGCCCATTCCGTAATCAAAAGATTTACTTAGGTCTATTTCCGCTGCATCCAAACTCATTCCTTGGCTTTTATGGATTGTAATCGCCCAAGCTAATCGTAAAGGAATCTGGTAGATTGAAGCTAATACTTCATCATTCTTTTCAAAGTCCCATTCCGCCTTCATAGCAATTACTCGATTCCCTTTTATGGTTTTCACAATCGGAAAATCATTTTCAAAACCAATAACTGTTCCTAAGGTTCCATTAACATATCCTTCCTTGAAATTATTCTTTACAAACATGACAATGGCTCCCTTCTTTAATTTTAATATTTCGGGAGCTAAACAGCCCTTCTTTAATATTTCGACTAGCTTTTCTGGTCCTTTATATGCCATTTCGTATTCTTTCTCTGCTTCTTCAATCTTGGAAAGCTCCAAACTATTAATATTATCAACATTCCTATTGTGGCTATATAATTTAGTCACTTTTTCGTATCCATCAATATTCTGATTCAATCTAGTATTGATCTTCTCTAATGTTTTAACCGTTGCCCTATTGCTTCTAATATCGTTCAAGATATTAATGAACTCTTTATCATCCTGTCTGTATTGTTTCTCAAGATAACAAACCTTGAATCTAGCTTTACGCCAAACTGGAGAATTATAGGCTAATTGTGATTTCTCTTCTATTCCATCATTGATAGGAGGAAGTTGGAAGAAATCTCCACAAACAACTAATTGAATTCCTCCAAAAGGAAGAAATGGGTCTTTTATCTCCCTACATACCCGATCAATCAAAGATAGTCTTTCTGAATCAAGCATTGAAATTTCATCAATGATTAAAACTTTGGTATCTCTAATTTCTTTCCACTTAGGAGACCTTCTTTTCAAAAACTTTTTAATCTTAGGATCATCGATATCCTTAGCTATCCCGATTCCAGACCAAGAATGGATAGTTGTTCCTCCGATATGGGTAGAGGCAATTCCTGTTGAAGCTGTAATTCCTGCTTTTATCTGCTCGTCTTTAAGGTATTTGATAAATTTGTTTAACAAAAAAGTCTTGCCTGTTCCAGCCGAACCAGTCAAGAATACATTAGCCCCCGACTTCAATATTTTGAATGCCTGTGTTTGATTCATTTACAAAGATAGTATATCTCTAAATGAAAAAAGAAGCCATTATTTAATATTAGAGATAGGATATAAATAATGTATAAAAAAAGAGACTTAGATAGATTCCTAAATTTTAGGAAACATCAAAAGTCATCTCTTGTTTCTTTCGTTGATTTCTCGCCAGGTCGATCCACCTTCGATACTGTCAGCTTGTGATTGTAAGGCTCTACCTACTCCTCTGAGAATATCGACATCATTTAGATGGTCCGTACAAAAAGGAATAAGTATGTGGGTGCCCAACCGATAAGACAACCAGAAGCTAACAATAGCTACAGCCCGTGGCTTACCACAAATAATGCATTCATTTTGGACGGGCCCACTTACATCAATAAATGCTTCCAGTTGAATTTTTTCCCTCTCATGGAAAGGTTCAAATTCACTGACCGCATAGGCTGCAAGTTTTCCGTCTCGATCATGTCTTATCCACCACGCATTTTCTTCACTACCAAGGTGGAATATTTGTGATGCTACGACGCCAGTTTCCCCCTTCTTTTCGAGGATCAAGATGGCACTGCTCGATAAGTGGTCCGTGTGGAGCACTATCAAGCTTGGCTATCTTTACAATAAGTCCAGATTTAACCTGTCTTTGTTGCATTTTGTCTCCCAATGAACATTGTCATTATGTAAATGACACTTTGATTATAATAGAAATAAATTTTTTGTCAAAAAAATAAAACTTCTAGTGCACTTTTGTAGTTATAATAAAAATCCTTATATAAGGATTTTTAATTTTGCAGGGGAGATGGGACGTTATCGGAACCTTTTTAAGTTTGAATTATATATAAAAAAAGAAACCTTACGTCCCAATCTCAATGGATTGCTTTAATAGGTTTTAGACGTTTTGTCATTCTTTTGATGGATAAATAGCATTATATGTTTGCCGATCCCAAGAAAAGAAAGTGGCTTTGCCTGCAATACGAACAGCAGCCTGAGTTTTTGGATTAAGTTTATCAAATGTTACCTGAGACGTTGAGCAATTTTGGTCAACATCTTGAGGTGTTCCCTTTTGATACTCAGGATTTAAGTCGCTTGGATCTAATTCTAACTTCATAACTTACCTCCAGTGATTTTATTCTAGGATTTAATAGCGGATGAAAGGCCTAAATTGCCTATTTTTTCATCGCGAATATCAACTCTGACGCCTAGCCCACCTGAAAACTGGTACAGGATGCCGTCTAAGTGATGAAAATCTCCAATGCTCATATTGAATCTGCTGTTTTCGAATAGTTCTCCCGTAGAAGATGTGCGAACCCAGCCCCAGTCGAATAAGAATTCATCATGAGCAAGGCATTGTCCGATAATCGTGTAAACTAGCACTCTCGCGGTTGGCACCTCCTCTCTTTCACTTAACAGCTTCTTTTGTTCTGGTCGAGATTTCATCAGTGAGTCAGGAACATGTTTTTTACGAACTAATTGCCAACAGGCTTTTTCTTTTTCAGTGAGAAAGGTCCCATCATAAAGATCCCAGTGTCCGCCAAAAAGATTTGCTCTTACCTTGGCGCGGATTTCGATAATTGATAAAGGAAATACGGCGATAAGGATGTGCGTCTTTTTTATTTTTCTCAGTAATGCCCAAGAAAAAGGAACGTTTGCGAGATTGGTGAGTTCCTCTTCTGTCGGAATAACTCCGAAATGCTCAATTGCATCTTCGATACCAAAATAATTTGATCCCATGATTTTGCGGGCGTTGTCGTGATCCATTTTTTAGCTCCGTTGTTAAATAACAATAATAACTATATATTACAATATTATTTGCTATTGTCAATAGATGGAGGTAATGTGCACACACATATGGCGGTTTTTCAAAAAGTATGGAAATATCGAAATATATGTGTACACAAATACCAAAAGATGCCTTAGCTGAGCGACTCCGCTGGGTTAAACCGATCGTGAATAAGG